>Ga0153948_1000696_pt1 | contig 18370 bp, 18 predicted proteins | sample TSNJ032MetaG_FD_104696 | JGI IMG/M metagenome (GOLD analysis project Ga0153948, IMG submission 104696) | Attine ant fungus gardens microbial communities from New Jersey, USA - TSNJ032 MetaG | ecosystem: Host-associated > Fungi > Mycelium > Unclassified | place: USA: New Jersey, Wharton State...
ACCGGTCTGCCGGTGATCGTTGCCGAAGATCCGCTGACCTGCGTTGCTCGCGGCGGTGGCCGTGCATTGGAAATGATGGACAAGCACACCATGGACCTGCTCTCCAGCGAATAAGCGCCGGTTTGCAATACGTGGGTGAGCGCGCAGGCAGCACTTTGCAGTGCTGCCTGTTGGCGTTTATCTTCTGTCAGTCTTCATCCAGGCCGGTTTGATGCCGTATGAATAAACAGAACATTTGCCTGGGAGGAGCGGCTTATTAAACCGCTTTTCGCCAAAGGCCCTTCGTTGGGTGTGCGCCTGTTGGTGCTGGCCGTGCTGTCGGTCGCGCTGATGGTGGTCGATGCCCGCTTCGACCTGCTCAAACCCGCGCGCAAACAAGCGTCGCTGGTGTTGATGGACGCCTACTGGATCACCGACCTGCCCGGACGGCTGTGGGAAGGGATCGCCAGTCAGTTCGGCAGCCGCACCGAGCTGGTCGCCGAAAACGAAAAACTCAAGACCGAGAACCTGCTGTTGCAGGGGCGCATGCAGAAGCTTGCCGCCCTCACCGAGCAGAACGTGCGGCTGCGCGAGTTGCTCAATTCCTCCGCACTGGTCAACGAAAAGGTCGAAGTGGCCGAGTTGATCGGCATGGACCCCAATCCCTTCACCCATCGCATCATCATCAATAAAGGTGAGCGCGATGGCGTGGTGCTCGGTCAGCCGGTGCTCGATGCACGCGGTCTGATGGGCCAGGTGGTCGAGTTGATGCCGTACACCTCCCGGGTGCTGCTGCTGACCGACACCACACACAGCATTCCTGTCCAGGTGAACCGTAACGGTCTGCGGGCGATTGCCAGCGGCACCGGCAACCCGGAACGTCTGGAACTGCGGCATGTTGCCGATACCGCCGACATCAAGGAAGGCGATCTGCTGGTCAGCTCCGGCCTCGGTCAGCGCTTCCCGGCCGGTTATCCGGTGGCGACGGTCAAGGAAGTCATTCACGACTCCGGCCAGCCGTTCGCGATTGTCCGTGCGGTGCCGACCGCGGCGCTGAATCGCAGCCGTTACCTGCTGCTAGTATTCAGCGACAACCGCACCGCCGAAGAGCGCGCCAACGATGCGGCGCAGGCCCAGGAAAATCTTGATGCGCAGGGCGGTGGCCCGATGCTTCCGGCCACGGTGCCGAAAGTCGTCAACCCACCGGCGGCGGCAATGCCAGCTGCAGCAGCCGCTCCAGCTCCAGCTGCTGCGGCCAGCGCTACGCCGGCCAAACCTGCGGCCAAGCCAGCGGCGGCGAGCAAGCCGCCAGCATCCCATCCGGCTGCGCGACCGGCGGCGAAACCGCCCGCCACTGCACCGGCCAATACCGGGAGGCAAGAATAATGGTCGGGGCTACTGCTTCGCGTAACGGCTGGATTGTCTGGCTGACGTTTGTCGTCGGGATCCTGCTGAGTGTTTCACCGCTGCCGATGTTCATGGAAATCCTGCGCCCGCTGTGGCTGGCCTTGCTGCTGACCTTCTGGGCGTTGTACATGCCGCATACGGTCGGCATGGTCACCGCGTTCTGCCTGGGGCTGGCCGAAGACGTGCTGCAGGGCGATCTGCTTGGTCAGAATGCCTTGATCCTGACGCTGATCACCTTCCTGGTGCTGTCGTTGCAGCAACGCCTGCGGATGTTCCCGATGTGGCAGCAGTGCCTGGTGATCCTGGTGATCTTCGGCCTCGCTCAACTGGTTCAATTGTGGCTCAGCGCCTTGACCGGCAATCGTCAGCCCACTCTGGCGCTGGTATTGCCGGCACTGGTCAGTGCCTTGCTCTGGCCTTGGGTCAGCTTCGCTTTGCGTGGATTGCGCCGGCGCTACAAAATCAACTGATTCGGTCAGGCATGTGCCCGCACCTCGACAAGGGAGATGTCTTGATGAAGCCGCTTTACCTCGCCTCTGGTTCGCCGCGTCGGCGTGAGTTGCTCACGCAGATCGGCGTGCCGTTCTCCGCCATCAGTGCGGACATCGACGAAACCCCGCTCCCCGAAGAATCGCCCTCGGCCTATGTCGAACGCCTGGCGCGCAGCAAGGCCGAGGCCGGTCGACGCACGCGGGTGTCCGACGCGGCGTTTTGCGTTCTGGGCGCGGACACCGCGGTGGTGCTCGACGGCAAAATTCTTGGCAAACCGGTGGACGAAGCCGATGCATGCGCCATGCTGATGATGTTGTCCGGCAAGGAGCATGAAGTGCTGACTGCCATCGCCGTGCTCGAAGGCCAGCGCTGCGAGTCGCGCGTGGTGCGCAGTCTGGTGCGGTTCCGCCCGATCAGCCGCGAAGAGGCTGCGGCCTACTGGGCCAGTGGCGAACCCCGGGACAAGGCCGGCGGTTATGGTATTCAGGGCCTCGGCGCGGTGTTTGTCGCCGGGCTCAATGGCAGCTATTCGGCGGTGGTCGGGCTGCCGGTTTGCGAAACCGCAGAACTGTTGGGCCATTTCGGCATACCCTGTTGGCAAAACCTGAACGCGCAATGAGCGTCGTACGAATCAAGATGCGGCCATTATCGTGAACATGCCTGAACGAGACCCTGCCATGAGTGAAGAGATTCTGATCAACATCACGCCGATGGAATCGCGCGTGGCGGTGGTCGAAAACGGTGTGCTGCAAGAAGTCCACGTCGAGCGCACGCAGAAACGCGGGATCGTCGGCAACATCTATAAAGGCAAGATTGTCCGGGTGCTGCCGGGCATGCAGGCGGCATTCGTCGATATCGGTCTGGATCGCGCTGCGTTCATTCATGCCTCGGAAATTTCCCTGCGCGAAGGCCCGGCAGTGGAAAGCATCAGCGCGCTGGTGCACGAAGGTCAGAGCCTGGTGGTGCAGGTGACCAAGGACCCGATCGGCTCGAAAGGTGCGCGGCTGACCACGCAGTTGTCGATTCCGTCGCGCTATCTGGTGTACATGCCGCGCACCGCCCACGTCGGCATTTCCCTGAAAATCGAAGACGAAGCCGAGCGCGAGCGCCTCAAACAGGTGGTCAGCGATTGTGTGGCCAAGGAAGGGATCAAGGAGGCCGGTGGCTTCATCCTGCGTACCGCCGCCGAAGGTGCCGGGGCCGATGAAATCCTCATGGACATCCGCTACCTGCGCCGTCTGTGGGATCAGATCAATGCGCAGATCCAGACCATCGGCGCGCCGAGTGTGATCTACGAAGACCTCGGCCTGGCCCTGCGCACCTTGCGCGATCTGGTCAGTCCGAAGATCGAGAAAATCCGCATCGATTCCCGGGAAACGTTCCAGAAAACCACGCAGTTCGTCGCCGAACTGATGCCGGAAATTGCCGATCGTCTGGAGCACTATCCGGGCGAGCGGCCGATTTTCGACCTGTATGGCGTCGAAGACGAAATCCAGAAAGCCCTCGAGCGCAAAGTGCCGCTCAAGTCCGGCGGTTATCTGGTGGTCGATCCGGCCGAAGCCATGACCACCATCGACGTCAACACCGGCGCGTTCGTCGGCCATCGCAATCTCGAAGAAACCATCTTCAAGACCAACCTCGAAGCCGCCACCGCGATTGCCCGGCAGATGCGCCTGCGCAATCTGGGCGGGATCATCATCATCGACTTCATCGACATGGAAGATGAAGAGCATCAGCGCCAAGTGCTGCGTACCCTGGAAAAACAGCTCGAACGTGATCACGCCAAGACCAACATCATCGGTATCACCGAGTTGGGCCTGGTGCAGATGACCCGCAAGCGCACCCGCGAAAGCCTTGAGCAAGTGCTGTGCGAGCCGTGCAGCAGTTGCCAGGGGCGTGGCAAGCTGAAGACCCCGGAAACCATCTGTTACGAGATTTTCCGCGAGATTTTGCGCGAAGCCCGGGCCTATCAGGCCGAAGGTTACCGGGTGCTGGCGAACCAGAAAGTGGTGGACCGTTTGCTCGATGAAGAATCCGGTAACGTCGCCGAGCTTGAAGGGTTTATCGGCCGCACCATACGTTTTCAGGTCGAAACCATGTATTCCCAGGAACAATATGACGTGGTGCTGCTCTGAACCCCTGCAGCACATTTAATCCACAACGGCTGGCCTCAGCTTTGAGTAGTTTTTTTGCCATGGGAGCCAACTGACATGGAGCGTCTGACACGCATTTTGGCCGCACTGACCCGCTGGGGGCTGGGCCTGTGCGCGTTGGTTCTGGTGTTGATGGCGTTGTACGTCAGCCTCGGTCGGGAACTGACGCCGCTGGTGGCGGAATACCGCACCGATATCGAAGACAAGGCCACCGCTGCGCTCGGCATGCCGTTGCAGATCGGCGAACTGGAAGGCAACTGGAGCGGTTTCGCGCCGATTCTGCTGGCCCATGATGTAATGGTCGGTGACGGCGCCAACGCCTTGCGTCTGGACCGGGTGCGCGTGGTGCCCGATCTGTGGGCCAGTCTGCTGGCCCGCGAAGTGCGCATCGCCCACCTGGAACTGAACGGCCTGAAGATTAGCGTCAAGGAAGCACAGGACGGCACCTGGGCGCTGGAAGGCCTGCCGGTGCAGAACGACCAGCCGCTGGATCCCCAGCAACTGTTCAATCGCTCGCAGATGGTTCAGCAACTGTCGGTGCTCGACAGTCAGGTGACCGTGCAGCCGCTGGATCAGGCGCCGATGACCTTTACCTACGTCGGTCTCAATCTGAAAACCGGCAGCAGCCGTCAGCGTCTCGACGCCCGTCTGACCTTGCCCGACGGGCAACCGGTGGCGATGAGCCTGCGTACGCGGATTCGCCCCTCTCGATTGCCGGACAGTTCGGTGGAGGGTTATGTCAGCCTGCCGCAAAGCGATTGGTCAAAGTGGCTGCCGGAGCGTTTGACCCAACAGTGGAATTTCTCCGAGATCAAGGCGGGCGGCGAGTTGTGGGTGAGCTGGAACGACGGCGCCCTGCAAAACGCTGCCATCCGTTTGAACGCACCACAGGTGACCGGCGCTTATGCCGAGCGCAAGCCGATCAAGATCAGCAATCTGGCGCTCAACGGCTATTACCAGCGCGATGACGAAGGCGCGATCGTTACCCTCGATTCACTGGCGATGAACTTCGGCGAGACCCGCTGGGAATCCCGTATGCAGCTCAAGCAGACGGTGGCCACCGATAAAGCCGATGAGCTGTGGCACTTGCAAGCCGACCGCCTCGATCTGACGCCGATCACGCCGCTGCTCAATGCGCTGGGGCCATTGCCCGAAAGCGTCGCCACGGTGGTCGACCACCTGAAGGTGACGGGTGGACTGCGCAACGTGCTGCTGGATTTTCGGCCCAACGCCACCGACGGCTCGAAATTCGGCTTTGCGGCCAACCTCGATAATGTCGGTTTCGATGCCTATCACGGTGCCCCGGCGGCGCGAAACGTCAGTGGCAGCCTCAGCGGTAACCTCGACGGCGGCGAGTTGCGCCTGGACAGCAAGGATTTCGTCCTGCACCTCGACCCGATCTTCGCCAAGCCATGGCAATACATCCAGGCCAACGCCCGCCTGACCTGGAAACTCGACAAAGAAGGTTTCACCCTGATCGCGCCGTACCTGAAAGTGCTGGGCGAAGAGGGCAAGATTGCCGGCGATTTCCTGATCCGCCTGCACTTCGACCATAGCCAGGAAGACTACATGGACCTGCGCGTCGGGCTGGTCGATGGCGACGGTCGCTACACCGCCAAATACCTGCCCGAAGTCTTGAGCCCGGCCCTCGACGAGTGGCTGCGTACGGCGATCCTCAAGGGCGCCGTGGACCAGGGCTTCTTCCAGTACCAGGGTTCGCTGAGCAAAAACGCCAAGGACGTGGATCGCAGCATCAGCCTGTTCTTCAAGGTGCATGACGCCGAACTGGCGTTCCAGCCGGGCTGGCCGCATGTCAGCAAGGTCAGCGGCGATGTGTTCATCGAGGACAGCGGCGTGCGCATCGTGGCCGACAAGGGCCAGTTGCTCGATACCCAAGTCAGCGATGTCTTCGTCAACATTCCCCATGTGCCGGCCGGGCAACCTACGCATCTGTTGCTCGACGGCGGGTTTGCCGGCGGGCTGGGCGATGGCTTGAAGATTCTGCAGACCGCGCCGATCGGTACTGGCGAAACCTTTGCCGGCTGGGAAGGCGAGGGCGATCTGCAGGGCAAGGTCAAACTCGACATTCCGCTGGAAAAGGGCGATCAGCCGAAGATCCTCGTCGATTTCAAGACCGCCAATGCACGCCTGAAACTGGCTGAGCCGAAGCTGGAACTGAGTCAGCTCAAGGGCGATTTCCGCTTCGACAGCGCCAAGGGGCTGAGCGGGCAGAACATTGCCGCCAGGGCTTTCGACAAGCCCGTGACCGCGCAGATTTTTGCTGATGGCAGCCCGAACAAGCTCAAGACTCGGGTCGCGGCTTCCGGGCAGGTCGAAGTCAAAAAACTCACTGACTGGCTGGGCGTGACTCAGCCGTTGCCGGTGTCCGGGACCCTTCCGTATCAGTTGCAGGTCAACCTCGACGGCACCGACAGTCAGCTGACGGTCAGCTCCAGCATGAAAGGCGTCGCGGTGGATCTGCCGGCACCGTTCGGCATGTCGGCCGAGCAGGGACGTGACACGGTATTCCGCATGACCCTGCAAGGTGCGGAGCGGCGTTACTGGGTCAACTACGATCAACTGGCGAGCTTCACCTTCGCCGCGCCGCCGAGCAATATCGCCGATGGTCGCGGTGAGCTGTTCCTCGGTACGGGCGACGCGGTTCTGCCGGATGCCAAGGGCTTGCGCATTCGCGGTGTGCTGTCGGAGCTGGACGTCGCGCCATGGCAGGATCTGGTCAGCAAATACGCCGGCAACGACCCGGGTGGCAGCGCCAAACAATTGCTCAACAGTGCCGACTTCAAGGTGGGCAAGCTCACCGCTTTCGGCACCACGCTCGATCAGGCTGCAGTGCAGGTCAACCGCAAACCCTGGGCGTGGAATCTGGCGCTCGACAGTCAGCAGGCCAAGGGTTCGGCCAGCCTGCCCGATGCCAAGGGCGCGCCGATCGCGGTCAATCTGCAATACGTACGCCTGCCAGCGCCGGATCCGACGGTGCAGGCTGACGAGAATTCGCCTGATCCGCTGGTTTCGGTCGACCCGACGAAGATTCCCGCGCTGGATATCACCATCAATCAGTTGTTTCTGGGCCAGGATCTGGTGGGCGGCTGGTCGCTGAAAGTGCGCCCGACCGCCAAAGGCATCGCTCTGAACAATCTCGACATGGGCCTCAAGGGCATCCTGTTGCAGGGCAATGGCGGCTGGGAAGGCGCGCCGGGTTCGACCAACAGCTGGTTCAAGGGCCGGATCAGCGGCAAGAACCTTGCCGATGTGCTCAAGGGCTGGGGCTTTGCGCCGAGCGTGACCAGTGAAGAATTCCACATGGACGTCGATGGCCGCTGGCCGGGCTCGCCGGCATGGCTGGCGACCAAGCGTTTCTCCGGCACGCTGGATGCCTCGCTCAATAAAGGTCAGTTCGTTGAAGTGGAGGGCGGTGCGCAGGCGTTGCGGGTGTTCGGTCTGCTCAACTTCAATTCCATCGGCCGCCGCCTGCGTCTGGACTTCTCCGACTTGTTCGGCAAAGGCTTGAGCTACGATCGGGTCAAGGGCCTGTTGGTGGCAAATAACGGTGTGTATGTCACCCGCGAGCCGATTCGTCTTACCGGTCCTTCGAGCAATCTTGAGCTGGACGGTACGCTGGATCTGGTCGGCGATAAGGTCGATGCGAAATTGCTGGTGACCTTGCCGGTGACCAACAACCTGCCGATTGCCGCGTTGATCGTCGGCGCACCGGCGGTTGGCGGGGCGTTGTTCCTGATCGACAAGCTGATCGGCGACCGCGTCGCACGCTTCGCCAGCGTCAAATACACCGTCAAAGGCCCGTGGAAAGAGCCAAAAATCACCTTCGACAAGCCTTTTTGAACAGCCACATCCCAGGCCTATGGAGTAGCATGGCCGCATACCTGTTACGGAGTGCGCCATGTCTTTAGCGGTGATTCAAATGGTCAGCCAGAGTGATGTGCTGGCCAATCTGGCGCAGGCTCGACGCCTGCTCGAACAGGCCGCGGCCGGCGGCGCGAAGCTGGCGGTGCTGCCGGAAAACTTCGCCGCCATGGGCCGTCGCGATATCGCCGACATCGGCCGCGCCGAAGCGTTCGGCGAAGGGCCGATCCTGCCATGGTTGAAACAGACCGCCCGCGACCTCAAGTTATGGATAGTGGCCGGCACCTTGCCGTTGCCGCCGCTCGGGCAACCGGACGCCAAGTCGCATGCCTGTTCGCTGCTGGTCAACGATCAGGGTGAAACCGTGGCGCGGTATGACAAGTTGCACCTGTTCGATGTCGATGTGGCGGACAATCGCGGGCGGTATCGCGAATCCGATGACTATGCTTATGGCAGTGGTGTGGTGGTGGCGGACACGCCGGTTGGCCGAGTCGGCCTGACCGTGTGTTACGACCTGCGCTTCCCGGAACTGTACAGCGAGTTGCGTGCCGCCGGTGCCGAGTTGATCACCGCGCCGTCGGCCTTCACCGCAGTGACCGGTGCGGCGCACTGGGACGTGCTGATTCGCGCCCGGGCCATCGAGACCCAGTGTTACGTGTTGGCGGCAGCACAGGGCGGGACCCATCCGGGACCGCGTGAGACCTTCGGTCATGCGGCGATTGTCGACCCGTGGGGCCGTGTGCTGGCGCATCAGGATCAAGGCGAGGCGGTATTGTTGGCCGCACGCGACAGTGATGAACAAGCGTCTATCAGGGCGCGAATGCCGGTGACGAGTCATCGGCGGTTTTTCTCGCAGGGCGCACAGCGTCCTGCCTCAGAACACGAATTTAAGGCGTAAACCTATGAGCGAGTTGTTGTCCTCAGTCAGTGATCACCTGTTGGCGCCCGGCGGCGTGACCATCGAGAGCCTGCAAGGCGTGCTCGGTGACTTGGCCGGCCCGGGTATCGATGCTGCCGACCTGTATTTCCAGGGCCAGATCTCCGAGTCGTGGTCGCTGGAAGACGGCATCGTCAAGGAAGGCAGCTTCAACCTCGACCAAGGGGTCGGCGTGCGTGCGCAGTCCGGCGAGAAAACCGGTTTTGCCTACAGCAACGCGATCACCCTCGAAGCCCTCGGTGCTGCGGCTCGCGCTGCGCGCTCGATCTCCCGTGCCGGGCAGAACGGTACGGTGCAGGCGTTCAGCACTCAGGATGTCGCGCAGTTGTACGCGCCGGACAATCCGCTGGAAGTACTGAGCCGCGCCGAGAAAGTCGAGCTGCTCAAACGCATCGACGTCGCCACCCGCGCCCTCGATCCACGGATTCAGCAGGTCAGCGTGAGCATGGCCGGGGTCTGGGAACGGATTCTGGTGGCGTCCACCGATGGTGGCCTGGCCGCCGATGTGCGTCCGCTGGTGCGTTTCAACGTCAGCGTGATCGTCGAGCAGAATGGCCGTCGCGAGCGTGGCGGACATGGCGGCGGCGGGCGAACCGACTACCGTTATTTCCTCGCCGAAGACCGTGCCATGGGTTATGCCCGTGAGGCGCTGCGTCAGGCGCTGGTCAATCTGGAAGCGATTCCGGCACCGGCCGGTACCTTGCCTGTCGTCCTCGGTTCGGGCTGGTCCGGCGTGCTGCTGCACGAAGCGGTCGGCCACGGTCTGGAAGGCGACTTCAACCGCAAGGGCAGTTCGGCCTACAGCGGGCGCATGGGCGAAATGGTTGCCTCCAAGCTTTGCACCATTGTCGATGACGGCACGTTGAGCGGCCGTCGCGGTTCGCTGAGCGTCGACGACGAAGGCACCCCGACCGAGTGCACCACGCTGATCGAAAACGGCGTGCTCAAGGGCTACATGCAGGACAAGCTCAATGCGCGCCTGATGGGCGTGGCCCGTACCGGCAACGGTCGTCGCGAGTCTTATGCGCATCTGCCGATGCCGCGCATGACCAACACCTACATGCTCGGTGGCGAGAGCGATCCGGCGGAGATCATCGCGTCGGTGAAAAAAGGCATCTACTGCGCCAACCTCGGCGGAGGTCAGGTCGATATCACCAGCGGCAAGTTCGTGTTCTCCACCAGCGAGGCGTACCTGATCGAGGACGGCAAGATCACTGCGCCGGTCAAAGGCGCGACGTTGATCGGCAACGGCCCCGAGGCGATGAGCCGGGTGTCGATGGTCGGTAACGATCTGGCGCTGGACAGCGGTGTGGGCACGTGCGGCAAGGACGGGCAGTCGGTGCCGGTGGGTGTCGGTCAGCCGACGCTGAAAATCGATGCGATTACCGTGGGTGGCACAGGCGCATAAAAAGAGGTGGAGCTGCGGGTGGCGCGCAGGGCGGCCACCCGATGGCGAGTATCAACGCAGGCCGCGTTGGGTATCGTCCAGCTCACGGATGTACTTGAAGATCTTGCGGCTGGAGGCAGGAGGTTTGTTATGTGCAACCTCGTGCTGAGCCTGACGGATCAGGGAACGCAGTTGCTGGCGATCGGCGTCCGGGTACTCGACGACGAATTTCTCCAGCACGGCATCGTCACCGGCGATCAGGCGGTCACGCCAGCGTTCGAGGTTGTGGAAACGCTCGTTGTACTGACGGGTGGAGGCATCGAGTTGATCGAGCAGGACCAGAATCGCGTCAGTGTCCTGATCGCGCATCAGTTTGCCGATGAACTGCAGGTGCCGTTTACGCGCGATGTTCGCGGTGTGCTTCGGCGCATCAGCCAAGGCCCGGCGCAAAGCGTCGGTCAATGGCAGTTTTGCCTGCAAGTCGGGCTTGAGTGTTGTAAGGCGCTCGCCAAGGTCAACCAGAGCATGCAGCTCGCGTTTGACCTGAGATTTGCTTTTTTCTCCCGTATCGAGGGAGTCGTCGTAAGAATCAACCATGGTGGCAGTCCGCAAAGAAACGCCGCCATGATAACCAGTCGGGGCCGCTTGTCCGGCCCGGTCGCTCGATGACCCCAGCCGAAAGCAGAATTTGAGTGGAGATGAGCATGAGTGCAGTTCAAAGCGTCGGCCCGCAGGCATTGCCGGCACTGCAGGAACAGGTCGAGCAGATCATCGCCGAAGCCAGGCGTCAGGGCGCCAGTGCCTGTGAAGTCGCAGTGTCGCTGGAGCAGGGTTTGTCGACGTCGGTGCGCCAGCGCGAGGTCGAGACGGTCGAGTTCAACCGCGACCAGGGCTTCGGCATCACCCTGTACGTCGGCCAGCGCAAAGGCTCGGCCAGCACCTCCGCCACCGGTCCGGACGCGATTCGCGAAACCGTTGCTGCCGCACTGGCGATCGCCAAGCACACCTCTGAAGACGAAGCCTCGGGCCTCGCCGATGCCGCGCTGATGGCCAGGGATGTGCAGGATTTCGACCTGTTCCACGAATGGGACATCACCCCGGAGCAGGCCATCGAGAAGGCGTTGCTCTGTGAAGCCGCCGCGTTCGACGCCGACGCACGGATCAAGAATGCTGACGGCACCACCCTCAGCACCCATCAGGGCTGTCGCGTGTACGGCAACAGCCACGGTTTCATCGGTGGTTACGCGTCGACCCGGCACAGCCTGAGCTGCGTGATGATCGCCGAAGCCGATGGCCAGATGCAGCGCGATTACTGGTATGACGTCAATCGCCAGGGCAGCCTGCTGGCGGATCCGGTGAGCATCGGCCAGCGTGCCGCGCAACGGGCGGCGAGCCGTCTGGGCGCGCGTCCGGTGCCGACCTGCGAAGTGCCGGTGCTGTTTTCCGCCGAGCTGGCGGGCGGCTTGTTCGGCAGCTTCCTGTCGGCGGTGTCCGGCGGCAGTCTGTATCGCAAGTCGTCGTTCCTCGAAGGCACGCTGGGGCAGAAGCTGTTTCCGGAATGGCTGACCATCGATGAGCGTCCACACCTGATGCGCGCCATGGGCAGTGCGTCCTACGACGGTGATGGTCTGGCCACCTATGCCAAACCGTTCGTCGAGAAGGGCGAGTTGGTGTCGTACATCCTCGGCACCTACTCCGGGCGCAAACTCGGCATGCCGAGCACCGCCAACGCCGGTGGTGTGCACAACCTGTTCGTCACTCACGGTGATGAAGACCAGGCGGCGCTGTTGAAGCGCATGGGCCGTGGCTTGTTGGTTACCGAGTTGATGGGCCATGGCTTGAACATGGTGACCGGCGATTACTCGCGCGGCGCGGCGGGTTTCTGGGTCGAGAACGGCGAAATCCAGTTCGCGGTGCAGGAAGTGACCATCGCCGGCAACATGCGCGACATGTTCAAGCAGATCGTCGCGGTCGGTAATGATCTGGAGCTGCGCAGCAATATTCGTACGGGTTCGGTGTTGATCGAACGGATGACTGTCGCGGGCAGCTAAGCTCCCATCTGCACAAAAAAAGGCGCGCCATCCACCCGGATGGCGCGCCTTTTTCATGTCCGCCCTGTAGGAGCTGCCGCAGGCTGCGATCTTTTGATCTTGTGTGTAAAAGCAAAATCAAAAGATCGCAGCCTGCGGCAGCTCCTACACAGCGCTCTTGTTTTGGTTCTCATTATCATCTAATAATGAATCTCATCTCCGAACGAGTCCCGGATCATGAGTTCTGCCTTGCACGAGCAGCCGTACCTCGAAAGCTGGCGCTGGATGAGTCGCCAGATCCGTTGCGCGATGGATCCTGACGAACCGCGCCTGATCGAACATTACCTGGCCGAAGGCCGTTATCTGGCCTGTTGTACGGCAACTTCCCCGTGGACCATCGCTGAAACCTCCTTCCGTTTGCTGATCGACACAGCCACCGACATTGCCTTGCCGTGGCACTGGCGCAGCCTGTGTCTCGATCAAGCCTGGCGCCCGCTGCGTGAAATGGAGCGCCTGTCGCTGTGCAACTGCCGGCTCCAGCGCTGGCAACGCTACACCTGGCAATTGGCGACCTGCGAATTGCTTCCCTCGATTCCTCTCATTGAATTAGTCCAAGGATTTACCGATGACCAAGACACGTATTGAGCGCGACAGCATGGGCGAACTGCAGGTGCCGGTGGACGCTCTCTACGGCGCGCAGACCCAGCGCGCAGTGGATAACTTCCCGATCAGCGGCAAGCCGATGCCGATGCAATTCATTCGCGCACTGATCCTCGCCAAAGCCGCCGCCGCCCGGGCCAACGTCGAACTCAATCAGCTCAGCGCCGCGCAAGGCAAGGCCATCAGCGACGCCGCGCAAGGCCTGCTCGAAGGCGATTTCATGCAGCATTTTCCGGTGGATATCTTCCAGACCGGTTCCGGCACCAGCTCCAACATGAACGCCAACGAAGTGATCGCGACCCTCGCCAGCCGCTTGCTCGGTGAGCCGGTCAACGCCAACGATCACGTCAACTGCGGCCAGAGCAGCAACGACATCATCCCGACCACCATCCACGTCAGCGCCGCCCTGGCGTTGCACGAACAACTGCTGCCGGCGCTGTTGCATCTGGTGCAGGTCATCGAAAACAAGGCCGAACAGGTGCACCACCACGTCAAAACCGGCCGCACACACTTGATGGACGCGATGCCGGTACGCATGAGCCAGGTGCTCAATGGTTGGGCGCAGCAGCTCAAGGCCAATATCGGTCATCTCCAGGATTTGCTGCCGAGCCTGCAATCGCTGGCGCAGGGCGGCACGGCGGTCGGCACCGGGATCAATGCGCATCCGGAATTCGCTGCGCGTTTCAGCCGCCAGCTCAGTCAGCTGACCCATGTGCAATTCACTCCGGGCAAGGATCTGTTCGCCCTGATCGGCTCGCAGGACACCGCCGTTGCGGTCTCCGGTCAGCTCAAGGCCACGGCCGTGTCGCTGATGAAAATCGCCAATGACCTGCGCTGGATGAACTCCGGCCCGCTCGCCGGTCTCGGCGAAATCGAGCTGGAGGGCCTGCAGCCGGGTTCGTCGATCATGCCGGGCAAGGTCAATCCGGTCATCCCGGAAGCCACCGCCATGGTCGCCGCACAAGTGATCGGTAACGACTCGGTGATCACCATCGCCGGCCAGTCGGGCAACTTCGAACTGAACGTGATGCTGCCGATCATCGCCCAGAATCTGCTGAGCAGCATCGAGTTGCTGGCCAATTCCAGCCGTTTGCTTGGTGACAAGGCCATCGCCAGCTTCAAGGTCAACGAGTCGCGGCTCAAGGAAGCGCTGTCGCGTAATCCGATTCTGGTCACCGCGCTCAACCCGATCATCGGCTACCAGAAAGCCGCCGAAATCGCCAAGCAGGCCTACAAACAGGGGCGCCCGGTGATCGATGTCGCGCTGGAACATACCGACTTGTCGCGCAGCCAACTGGAAGAGTTGCTCAATCCCGAGAAACTCACCGCCGGCGGCGTGTAAATCCCGCAACCGCTTTGGAGGCTCTCCATGGAGCACTGGAAACGCACGATCGAACGAGCCAATCGCTGCTTCATGCTGGGCGAGCTGATCGATGCCCGCGAGGCTTACTTGCAGGCCCTGGCCCTGGCGCAAGTGCTGTTCGAACGCTGGGCCGATGCCGACGGAGCGGTGGCGGCCTGCGTCATCTCCCATCACAACCTGGCGGATCTGCACCTGCGCCTGAACCAGCCGGAGGAGAGCGCCGAGTACCTCTGCGCGATCCACCAGCGGCTGTTGCAGACCATGCAGGACGAGCGCCTGCGCCCGGCCCTGCGGGAAGCGGCGCTGCGCCAGAGCAGCAAGACCTACGTCGAACTGCTGAATTTCATCAGCGAACACGGCGAGTATCCGCGCACCCAGCGCCTGCTGCACCCGGACACCGGCAATGCACGCCGCGCGTCAGCCTCACATCACCATGGAGTCCACTGAAATGGCTTTTACCTTGCCTGCCTTGCCGTACGCCTACGACGCCCTGGAACCGCACATCGATGCGCAAACCATGGAGATTCACTACACCAAGCATCACCAGACCTACATCAACAACCTCAATGCCGCCGTCGAAGGCACCGAGTACGCCGAGTGGCCGGTGGAAAAACTGGTCGCCAGCGTTCAGCAGTTGCCGGAAAAACTCCGCGCGGCGGTGATCAACCAGGGCGGCGGCCACGCCAACCATTCGTTGTTCTGGGAAGTCATGGTGCCAAACGGCGGTGGCAAGCCGGACGGTGCGCTGGCCAAGGCGATCGAGGAGCAACTGGGCGGTCTCGACAGTTTCAAGGAAGCCTTCACCAAAGCCGCGTTGACCCGTTTCGGCAGTGGCTGGGCCTGGCTCAGCGTGACTCCGGAGAAGAAACTTATCGTGGAAAGCAGCGGCAATCAGGACAGCCCGTTGATGAGCGGCAATACGCCGATTCTGGGTTTGGATGTCTGGGAACATGCCTACTACTTGCGTTACCAGAACCGTCGCCCGGAATACATCAACGCGTTCTACAACGTGATCAATTGGCCTGAAGTTGCCGCGCGCTATCAGGCGGCACTCGTTTAAGTCATCTATAAAAACAATCCAAGGCTGACTATGGGCACTGAAACACTGGCGATTGGCGGTGGGCGCATGTTTCGTTACGCGGTCGGGTCGCTGTTGCTGCTGGCGGGCATCACCTTGCTCGCGGCGCATGGGCTGGAATGGCTGGATCTGCAGCCGAAACTGTCGCGGGCCTTGCAGGGTGGCGCGATCTGCGCCCTCGGCACGGCGCTCGGTGCGGTGCCGGTGCTGGTGATCCGGCGCATGCCGCAGAGGCTCAGCGATACGCTGCTGGGCTTCGGTGCCGGCGTGATGCTGGCGGCGACCGCTTTTTCGCTGATCGTGCCGGGCATTGCCGCCGCCGAAAGTCTGGGCCTGACACCCTGGGCCGCCAGCGGTCTGATCTGCTTCGGCATCATGCTCGGTGCATTCGCTCTGTATCTGGTGGATCTGAAACTGTCCGGCGCCTCACCGGAAATGCTCGTCGGTACCCCCGAGCACCCGGTGATTCCGCCGCGGATCTGGCTGTTCGTCTTCGCCATCATTGCCCACAACATTCCCGAAGGCATGGCAGTCGGGGTATCGGCCGGTGGCGGCATGCCGGATGCCGACAGTCTGGCGATGGGCATCGCCTTGCAGGATGTGCCGGAGGGATTGGTGATTGCGCTGGTACTGGCGGGGGCAGGAATGTCGCGGGTCAGAGCGTTCTTGATCGGTGCGGCTTCAGGGCTGGTCGAGCCGGTGTTTGCACTTCTGTGCGCGTGGCTGGTCAGTCTGGCGGAGCTGTTATTGCCGTTGGGGCTGGCGCTGGCGGCGGGGGCGATGTTGTTGGTGGTGACGCATGAGATCATCCCGGAATCGCGCCGCCATGGGCATGACAAGCTGGCCAGCCTAGGCTTGCTGATCGGCTTCTGTCTGATGATGGTGATGGATACCGCATTGGGCTGAAAAAAGATCGCAGCCTTCGGCAGTTCCTACATTGGATTGCGTTCACTGTAGGAGCTGCCGCAGGCTGCGATCTTTTAACGTTCAACCGCCTTCGTCGAAGTAGTTGTTGATCAACGCCACCAGCGCATCCAGCGCTTCCTGTTCCTGATGTCCTTCAGTACTCAAATATATTTTGGTGCCTTTACCGGCGGCCAGCATCATCATCGCCATGATGCTTTTGCCATCCACCGTGGTTTCCGGTGTGCGACCCACTCTGATCGTGCAATCCGGGAACTGCCCCGCCACCCCGACGAACTTGGCCGACGCTCGGGCATGCAGGCCCAGTTTATTGATGATTTCGATTTCCAGAGCAGGCATCGCGGTGTGAATCCTTTAAGTGAGGTCGCGGTGGCGAACCTGGACGTTCTTCAGGGTTTTCTGCAGGGCCTGACCCAGGCGTTCGGTCAGGTAAACGGAGCGGTGATGTCCGCCAGTGCAGCCAATGGCAATGGTGACATAGGCGCGATTGCTCGCCGCAAAGCGCGGCAACCATTTATTCAGGTAGCCGTATATGTCCTGGAACATCTCTTCGACCTCCGGCTGCGTCGCCAGATACTCGGCGACCGGTGCGTCGAGTCCGGATTGTGCGCGCAATTCAGGCTTCCAGTACGGATTGGGCAGGCAGCGCACGTCGAACACCAGATCCGCGTCCACCGGCATGCCGCGCTTGAAACCGAACGATTCAACCAGAAATGCCGTCCCCGGCTCCGGCTGGTTCAGCAGGCGCAGTTTGATGGTATCGCGCAACTGGTACAGATTCAGATTGGTGGTGTTGACCTTGAGATCGGCCAGGTCGGCAATCGGGCCGAGCAGGGCGGTTTCATCTTCGATCGCTTCGGCCAGTGAGCGGTTGGCGGTGCTCAGCGGGTGGCGACGGCGGGTTTCCGAGAAGCGTTTGAGCAAGGTTTCTTCGTCGGCATCCAGATACAGCACATCACACTGGATGTGTCGGGCGCGGACTTCTTCGAGCAACTCGGGGAAGCGTGACAAATGACTCGGCAGGTTTCGCGCATCGATCGACACAGCCACCAACGGCTGAGCCAGCTCGGTATGAATCAGGGCGCGTTCGGCGAGCTCCGGCAGCAGACCGGCCGGCAAGTTGTCGATGCAGTAGTAGCCGTTGTCCTCAAGAACATTCAGGGCGGTACTTTTACCCGAGCCGGAGCGGCCGCTGACGATGATCAAGCGCATGATTAGTGACCGTTCTGCTCGCTCAGGACGACCTGATACAAGGCTTCATTGCTCGGTGCGCTACGCAGTTTTTCGCGCACTTCCTTGCGATCGAGCATGCTGGCGATCTGGCGCAGTAATTCCAGATGAGCATCGGTGGCGGCTTCCGGGACCAGCAGGACAAACAGCAGGTCAACCGGTGCGCCGTCGATTGCATCGAAATCGATGGGCGCTTCAAGGTGCATCAAAGCGCTGATAGGCGCTTCGCAGCCTTTGAGACGACAGTGGGGGATGGCGATGCCGTTGCCGAAACCGGTGGAACCGAGTTTCTCACGGGCGATCAGCGCTTCGAAGACATCTTGCATCTCCAGATCCGGCACTTCGCGGGCGATCAGGTTGGCAATCTGTTCGAGGGCTTTCTTTTTACTGCCGCCCGGCACGTTCACCAGGGAACGGCCGGGGGTCAGGATACTTTCAAGTCGGATCATGGGTTGGGGGTGTTAACGACCTGTCGCGCCCTGAAGGAGGCTCTGGGTCTTTTCCTTATGCTTTTTGAGTTGGCGATCCAGCTTGTCGGTCAGTGAGTCGATCGCAGCGTACATGTCGGTATCTTCTGCGTTGGCGACCACTTCGCTGCCGGGGATATGCAAGGTGGCTTCGATTTTCTGCTTGAGCTTTTCGACGCACATTGTGACTTGCACATTGGTGATCTTGTCGAAATGCCCCTCCAGCCTCTTGAGCTTTTGCTCAACGTATTCACGAAGAGGTTGGGTCACTTCCAGTTGGTGTCCACTGATGTTGACTTGCATACAGCTTCTCCTTCGTTGCCAGTGCATAAAGCGGCAGGCCGAACAGCCTGCCACTGGAACGCTGTAACGTGGCTTACA
>Ga0153948_1000697_pt1 | contig 18366 bp, 19 predicted proteins | sample TSNJ032MetaG_FD_104696 | JGI IMG/M metagenome (GOLD analysis project Ga0153948, IMG submission 104696) | Attine ant fungus gardens microbial communities from New Jersey, USA - TSNJ032 MetaG | ecosystem: Host-associated > Fungi > Mycelium > Unclassified | place: USA: New Jersey, Wharton State...
ATTAGGAAAGGCCAAGATACACCTTACTCTCAAGATGTGGGATCGTTCTGTGTTAGGAGCTGATTCTCCACCGAAAAATTCATCTTTTTTTCCTGTGTATTCGACTTTCCGACAAGTGACGCATCACATCTTTTTCAAGTTCGAGCATTGAAAGAGGTGGATGACTTCTGTAGAACCTTTGAAGGTCCCATCTTTCGAAAAAGGTTCAAGTGTACACTATGCCAAAACCGAAAATGAGACATAACCCATGGCGGATTTCCAGAACAATCACCCGCAGTGCCTTTCATATAAAAAAGAGATTCTGAGAGGAAAACAATTTTAAGACAGAAACAGTTCTACTTCGGAAGACTGGAATGCTATTCGTCTAACCCTTTATAAAATACATTTGGTATCTAGCCCTGTTTCTCAGACTCTGGGTAATAGACATTCCTGAAGAAAATGAGACTACAAAACCAGGATGGACGACAATGAAACGCTTCTAGGCATCGAAAGGTAGAGCTAACAACTTCTGTGATCTAATTGTCACAAATTAATTCTGGGTAAGTAGACGTTTGGACGAAAGCAAATCAGAAGACGCCCAAATATCAGACTTTCAGCTAAGCTACCCAGTGATCGAATTTTCAATTTCGCGTTAAATCACTCACTGGCTGAGCTTGCATGAAGAGCGCCTTGTAACCTTCTTCCGCTTGCAGAAGAGGTATGAAATGTAAGGGTTTGAAAGTCAACTGTGTAGCATTCGTTTCTTTCGTTCCTGTTTCTTGATTGCATATTTTTGAATGATGGGGTAAAGTGGTATGCCAGCGAGACAATGGAACTTTTGGTTTATTTGGGTAAAGAGCACGGGTAAAACGCGGATCTTGAAAGGGGTTATTTTTTCTATTAGGGGTCAAGATCGAACCCCGATTACATCGTGACCGAGGAGGAGACATTAGTTGGAAAGAAAGGGGTGGTTTTGAGAGGGGCGTATCCTTAGGTTGGACAAGAACATTAATAGGTTCGACCCCAGAAGCAATAGCAGCCTGATATATGCGCTCCCTAAAACCCCGCTTCTGTCTGCGTCCGTGACACAGATTCCGCTCCTGGCGTTTGGACGGTATCGCATACGAATCAGAACATACAGAGGAAGACCCCAATTCCGGAGACCGGTTTCTGATTACTGTTCTTGACCGTAGTTTTAGGTGATCGACACTAGATTCATCGAGAAAACGAGTAGAAGGCGCCAACCGAGGCGCTCTGGACCTTTCCTGATGGTTGGAACCGCCTTGACGAAGAAATTCTTCCACTGTTATAACGTTCTCGAGCTGTTCTACACTGGATGAGGCGATGAGCCTTGGACAGTGAATTCCTATGACTAGTTATGATACCTCGTCTTAAGAGGACACGGCAAGTCAGAACAAACAGAAGTTCTGTCAGTAATTGGGTTTGACACCGAATCCCGAGAGCTATTAGCCATCTGGACATTCTCTGCTCCCTTAAATCCAGTAGCATATTCGGTATAGATATAGTAACCAATTGAGGGATCGATAGCTCGTCGCCGCCGTTTTTGGATCTTTGAAAGCCGAGAATCACAGGAAGAAAGACTGTTTTTCCTTTGAAAGAGTTTTTGCATTTTTTGGACATAAAGTGTGGGATAAAAGGGGTGAGAAAAGTTCTGTGAACCGTCAGACTTACTCCCACAGTTCCCGGTCGTGTCAAAGAATCCTTCTGAATTCTGGCTGCTTGTTTCCGACTGTACACATTAATCACATTCTCTAACTGATTTCCTCTTGCACTCACACTCTTGGTCGTTGAAAGATTATCTGACGGTCAGCGTACTTTCGGTCAGAGTTCAATGGTATTGTATGGCATTCAACTCCCGCACAAAAGACGCATTGGAACAGCAAAATCCGCTGACACTGCTTGTTGGTGCCTGGTAGACCTTCAACCCACGACATGAAGTCCCTGCAAACCCAGGTTTTTGGAACGATGCAGATGTAACTGGCGGTATTACTTCGTGGAATGAAATAGCCTCCTTATGTCCATCTCGGTTCCTGCTACTGTTTCAATAGTTGATCAACCTTGGCGGACCAGCCACATAGGTTTCATATCCAGTTTCATCCATCGTATAGTGGAGAATTCATGCATGGTTGTCAAAGCAGACAAGCTTCCTATCCATTTCTCCACTTCTGTGCCCGAAAGCTTTGGCAATGAATCGCCTCTTGAGCTTCAAATGATGAAGACTCCGATGAGGACTACTCTAGTCCTAATTGGTGCAACCCATGCGACTGCGGACTTAGGAGTGATTACTTTTTGTACTCATCCGACAGTGATATATCAGCGGATTACCATCGTCGAAGTCTCATGGATCTATTAAAATTGCAGACGCCTGGTTAAGATCGCCGATCCCCCTCTCCTGCTTCAGAGTTTGTGTCCTCTTGTCCATCGCGACCTGGCTCTCCGGCCTGGTTTATCAAATCTTAGACTTGCACCATGCACACAATCTTTGTATGATATCCTCCCGCAGGCGCTTGTTCTGGCTTCATCGAGGCGTCAATGCGGGAGGAACGAATTTTTTTTGGTCGTATCTGTCTGTTTGCGGATTAACGCGTACACGGTCGCCGTTGGGACCGCGCTTGGATACGTTGATGCAATTACCTCTGATAGAACTTATCTGCTTGTGCAGTCTAAGGGAAGCCGTAGTTAAGTCGCTTTCATTGATGAACCGAATAGCCTCGTTCAGTACTCTCCTTGTGGTATGTTGGAATATCGAGCGCTACGCTATATAGAAGTTCGTTGCGAGTTTGCAGCGAGTTTCGTTACCCCTCTTTATATATCTGATCAGGATTTTCAGTAAGTGATTTCCACCTGATGGCACAAACATTGTTGCATCAAGGCACAACAAACATTTGATCGGACGAAAAGCTCCCGAGTGTTGACGGAAACATTCCGGCACAACTCGGCAACAACCCATGACCAAATCTTAGTTTAGGTGCCCTCTTCACTGTTATGGGTCGGATCACCGCGTTTAAATTGACATTGTTCGTCCTGATCCCCGCGCAATGGAAGCAACGTGCTGCATCCATGAGCGGTGGGATCTCATTGTCCATTGCCAAGCCATTTCTTACTGGACACACTCAGCTATGTAAAAATATCTCTAGATGCTTGGAGCCCGAGGAGGTCGGCGATACCATCGCACAGCCATTCCACCTGGGTCAATTCCCGTGAGAAATTAATTTCAGAAAAGACTTCGTATGGCCTAGTGATTTGTGTTATTGACAGCGCACCCAGTGATGAGAACTCTGTCAAAATCTTTTCAAGTGAGAATCTAGTCCGTCCTCAGCCAAGGGCGTCTAGTGATTCAAGCCATTTCATGACTTCAGATTGACTCTCTTTCCTTTCCGAAACAACAGGTCCTTGTTACCAATACCACTAATCATGCCTTCCCACCACTCCCTTGTCGTCTTCTTTGACGTTGTTGTCTTCGTGGCCATTGTACTCTCTCTTTGTACCTTTCTTCCAGCAATCCTGTCGAAAAATGTCCATCGAAGTATAGGATGGTATAGCCTGATCGCAGCATGGCTCGTCTACTCGATAAGCTACGCCTTGCTGATAGGAAAACAAGAAGGACCTGATCCACCATTTGGGCTATGTGCATTTCAAAGTCTTCTTATTTATGCCGTTCCTACACTGTAGGTTTATTACAGATCCGGTCCACACCTACTGATTGCACAAAAAGAGTGGCCACGGGCATGACATGCTATTACATCGAGGTGATTATATCGACAACTATTCTTTCGAGCTAGAACCCAGGGTTTCCCTAGTTTTCCCTCACTGTACATGGACTACGGTCGGGAAACCCAAGACCTTACAGTTCGTGGAGAACATTTTGGGTGAGCTGGGGTCTCAGTCTCTCCTTTATTGTTAATCTTAGTTCTAGCTGGTTGTTACTCCATGGCTGGTATTCTTATCTGTGATCCTTGAAGTGCTACTGGTAGGCAAGATTCAACAACAGTTGGATCTTACCAGAATCAATAAATAGAAATAGCTCGTTTTTCCAGGGAAACGACTGGATCGCGTGGAGCGAGCAGGAAATAATTTCTACTGTCATTTAGGAGATAACATACCGTGAGTGAACTTAGAACTACGTACCATGATTTCTTTTCCTAAGAACTAAAACAAATGACTGCAGGGACATTGTATCCGCCACCCTAGTTATAGTAAACATGGTCATTCTTGTTCCCCTTGAGGGTACAGAACTGTTATTCTTTTCATGAACTATTAATCACACTACTTCTCCATAGTTTGGACTGGTTACATTATGTATCGGCACTGGGATGTTTTCAGACGCCTCACACGAACAGATCGTCAATTATTCTTGACCGTATACCTCCGCTTGTTTTTCTCCACCATTGCCGCAGTGATAGCTTTTGCGTGAGCTATTTTTTCCCCTACAAACAGTGAAAGTTTGTGAAACTCGATTATAGGTTATCTACACTGGCCTTTGTGTTTCCAGCACCGGATGAAACAAGCCTTATTTATCCAATTTGTAGGAGTTTGGGATTCTCTATATCTTCGGAACCATAATTAATGAAAATTTAGTGCCAATATTCATCGCCATTGCATTTGGCACTCAAAAGGTATTTGCTGAATACCCCAAATTTTAATTTTGCCGAAACAATATTTTGCCAGGATCTGATGAGAGCCTGGATATTCTGGTTACCTCGCAGACCATATGGGTCCATTGTGTTTAACCATACTGGCAGTGGTAACACCACTCGTGGTGGTACGCTCTCAACTAATGTATACACATCACAGGGTGCAGTCACAGACAGCAGTGCAACGGCAACAGTATCTGAGGCCCAATCTCAGGTTCAGAAACCGGTGGTGATCACTGAGGACTCCTCTGGGGTGCCTTTAGAAAGGCTTGCTGCCGAGTCATTGAGACCTGAGGATCTCTCTTCCTCCCCAGTACCCGGCGTGATAGAGAAACCTTGTATCGTTCCACCCCACATTGAACATACCGTGCATTTTGAGCTGCAGGAAAGATCACGAAGTCAAACCTCTGTGCCCGAGCGGCGATTAGGAGTGGGGACATTTAGATCATATGCACAAGACCAATGATTCCCAGACAGTGAACAATTGGCGCGCGATGTGGTATGGTTGTTGTAAAAAACAGGACTACTCCATATTTTATTTTCTTTCTTTTCTGAGTGATATATCTTGATTTAAATGTTGTAGCTTACGATCTTGAGACCTGTGCTAGGCTCTCATTGATGTTCATTGGCTGATTGTATAATACCACTACACAAGGTCATATCCGTGTAATTAATACACACCGTACTGTGGCTATTGAATCACTACTTCTATCAAGATTATCTTATGCATGAAGGTTCTGTTAAATAAAAGATACAATAAAGTAGATTCTCAGCGAAATATTTGCTCCATTGTAAGTAACCACGGAAAATTTGCACTAGTTTTCTTACCTTGTTGTCGTTGCTGATGCTCACTGCAGAATCCTACGACTTTCCATTCACACACACTAACTGGATTTTATACTTGGTGAGTAAGCCACCATTTGTCTGCACTGCTCTTGCTCACTCCAGGCTTCTTTCTATTATCTATCCAAAAAATCCTTCTAGACTAACTTGCTTTTAATCTTTAGAGCACCATATATGAACAGGTGTATCTCACTAGGTCAATATTGAGGCAATACAGCTGCAACACAGCATAACAGGCACATAGAAAGGAGAAGAAAGCAAGTTATGCTACAACAACACCAGACCATAGTAGTAATGTCACAATCCTCATTTGATTATATCTTCACAACCAGGAAATTGATCTCAATGATACTGGAGTCAAATCAAGACCTTTCAAAGTACATACAAAGTGTGAAAAGATGTTATTCACTGAGACATCAAATCTTTAATCAATATCAAAATGTGGACATTTGTTCAAATTTTTTCTTGAATTTACTAACAAAATTTTGGATTGAAGTTGCAACTTCATTCTTCTTTTCTTTGGATGATCCTTCCCATTTGGTGATTATTGACTGTCCTAAGAAAAGGGTAATAGTAGTTTAGAGAAAGGTAATAACAATGATGGTTAGAATCATAAGATAGTAACACATTTAGCTGGCCTTGGGCTATGTCATATCAAAGTCTAGTGTTGAAGGTTTTAGGAAATTTCAGCAAATATTACTCAGGTGAGTTATGTCATCCTGTAATGTCAATTAATACTGTGAGAACACCGTAATTAGCCAATAAACAGGACCACACAAATAGAGTGTCCTGGTTGTTATCATACCGCGATGAGCAACGCCGACCCAGGGTCTTGGAGTCCTCCTACACTGTTTTTGGCGCCGCCAGGTAAGTCTGTAGCGCTGGTGTGATCTCTTGCTTATTGATGGCCCGACAGGCCCGCCGTCACAACCCCAGCACCTTACCAGTACCCAAGACCTCCTCGCCCGGTTCCGCCTCCTCCCCGCCTACAACACCCATGTCCTTCCTTATGCAACTCAGTACACTCATGATGGCCAGCCACGGCCTGCACCGACCCGCATCGATAAGGGTAAGGCCCGCGAAGACGACTCCACCAATCCACTAGACCCGGACATCAACGACGACGGAAAAGAGAAAAAGAAGAAAAATAGCTATAAACCTCTCATCAAGGGTATTCCAGGTCCGTTGCTCTTTTCTTGTCCCATCTGCCAGACCATAACCTTTGCCCAGGCAAGCACTCAATGAAGAAGGATAACTACCTCACACAGGCTATCCTTGCTCCGGAGAAACAGCGCATGCGCATAACCCAGTTTGATCATAGGACCCAGCAGGACGCCTTTGCCGTCAGTCTTGAGGGACTCAAGGGTGTATGTGTTGCTTTTCCCATTTTTGTCTTGTTCTTAGTAAGCCCAGTGGAATGTCACCACTCTGATCGTAGAATCAGCCCAAGCAAGAGAGGATCGAAAGAAGCGGGTGTGTTCCTTCTTTTCCTTGTAAACCTTCCAGCTCAAATTTTGTAGAAAGAGCTTAAGCGCCTGGCAAAGGCTCAACAAGCTCAGGCAGCAGTGGCAATGCAGACTGCGGCAGCCTCCAGTTTATTGACAGTCGCTCAACCTCTTCCGGCACACAGGGGTGTCTCGGCTACACCCCAGATATCATCTTCCGTATTATCAACACCTAAGCCGGTTGCAACTCCGAGACCTCACCCTTCCTCGGCAGTACCACGTCCCACTTCCGCTGTTCCCAGATCAAAGCCTTCGTCCACCGCGCCGTCCTTAAACCTCCAATCACAACCATTGCTTGCAGTCTCTGCACCTACAAACACCAATTCCGATTCGCTGAGAGGGAAGAAACGCGAGCGTGAAGATGGGATCAATGGGGTGCCTTTGCCAGCGGACTCAACATACACGAATGGCGTCTTAAACGGAAACAGATCACAGAAGATGAGCGCCAAAGTTGGTCTCGCTGGTGCTCGATCTAGACCGATTAAAAAGCAGCGCATAGTGGGTTCAGATTCTGCCACTTCTGTCCACAAGCCTTAGACAATAATGTCTCTCACTTTTTTTCAGGATGGCCAAGGACAGGCAAGAGACGTAAGTGCGCCCGTCCAGCAGCCTACGCCCCAAGGCGCGTAGAAACCGCACTTGCCAAAGAATCATATATCACCTATATAACTTATCTGCTCCTATGCCACGGGTCACATTTTTTCACTCATCTCATGACTGCATATCGATCGGCCACGTCGCAGTGTCATTTTCGATTTATGCTATACAGTGCAATCGGAAATTGCATGAATCAATATTCTTCCACCTCGAGATGAGAACCACACCAAATTTTTGGAATGATCACTCATCCATGATCCACAACAAGCTCTCCAACGACAATCATCAGAAAGGCTGAAGTAGACTCTCTGACATTGTGTCCGCTGGAAAGATACACGTCATTGCACCGTCATCTTCCATATTGTAAATCTTCAGCCCACACAAGTCAAAGCGTGTAACTTCATTTCCCTCCCTCTTTCCTTCTGCCACTGCTTATCACGACCTGAATCTAAAAATGATCCTCATTCAAAGGACCCGCCCGATATATGTGGACCTATCATCGATCGATCTCCAATTTAAGCTGGCCCTGGACCTCCGCTTCCATGGAAGTCACCCTTTCCTTGTTTCTCGGTTCCGGAGTTTCTTCCCAGCTTGGCGCTTTGAGCTGGCTCAGGAGAAATATACAATGTGGAGCGGCGGTCATCTATTGGACGTTACTGAGGAAAGAACATCAGTGGGTGAGGAATTAGACGAGATCATCGTTTGGGATTTTCTTGTCCACATGCCAAGCGCTTGGATTCCTGCCCTTGGCCCGTGTGTCTACCCTGCTCTGTTCCATCCGTACACTTCAGCACGGTTTGGTGACAGTTGTCAGGGAGGAGTGTTGTTACTTTTTTCCGATCAAGTCTTGTGCGCCCTCCATCATCCTGCTTTTCTGTCGAATCCTCGTGTCCTGTTCCCTAGCCTTCTGTACATATCATTGTCATTAACTGAGTAGATTTTCACTCTGCTCCGCCCTCTTGCCTTCCACCACATATCCCTTTATCATTCGCGTGTTCTGTGGATCATAGTCTATCATCAGTCAATCAATTATCAGATTCTTGATCATCATCATTCACTATTAGCAAGCAATGGTTTGCTTTTCATAATAGACGTTACATTTTTTATTTTGTCGATAATTTCTTGTTAAACGGTACTTCAGAGCTCCCATTGTTATCGTTGTCGCTGTCGTCTTCATCTTCCCGCCTTCTTCTTAATCACTTAATTGATGCGGTCTTGGCATCGCCTCTCTTTCTTGTTCCTCTTATTGTCCTTATCAGATTTTCGTGCTGGACTGCTAGCTTAATTACAATTTACATTACGCCACGTTACACCTTACACTCTGTAGATGAGTCCAATTCTCAAGAGTTTTCCTGTCTTTGGGAGAAGGATGTATCCCCCAGTTTATGTCAATTGTAAAGGTGATCAAATGTTCGAACTGGGGAAGCGACAATGTTCGACCTTAGGCGGCAAAACTCTTGTACTATAGAATATGTTTGGAATGACGTCACTCGTTCTTTGAGACCTAGTTCTAAGCAAGATGATGGTTGATAGTTCCATGACTCACGGTTGATGGGTGTCTCTGATTTTTTTTAATTCTCTTTGTTTGATGTTAGTGGGTTCTGGACAATTTTCTCGTGGATGTCTTGATAATCTTCAGCTGCATGAGCACAAGGTGAAAAAATCGTGAAATGTCGAGGGTATACAGCGTTAGCAATAAATGGCATCAGGACCTGTTATATCAAAGAAATCATATTCATTGGTAATGATTGTACATATTCATATCAGGGCTACAACTACGGTGACAATAATCACGTAGACTTGAAGAAAATCAAATAACTTGGACCGCGACGTTGATGTTCATATTAATGATCGTGTTCGTGTTCGGACGCTTTTACTTGATATTATACTTAACTCGTGCTCATCGTAGTTTAATAGCAGGAGTTTGAATGGAGGTTCAGAATGGAGTGGTGTATTGGGTGGTCAACATCCCAAGAAGGCTAGGCGCTTACTACTTGTCGGACAATGGTGTCCTTGCACCAATTATTGAAGCCGTGCCATATTGTTCAAACATTTTAGTGAGGTGCGAGTAAGTAAAGGGGTACGCGCATCCTCGTCCCGCTGCTCTTCCTCATCGCTTGCTGTGAACGGCCAAAGTGTATAGATATGGTAAGTTTCATTCCCTTTCAACGTGATCTTGAGTGGGGAGCTACCAGTTTGACCGCTTTCTAGACACGAAAAGGAAGGAATCAGAAACTTGGTTGTCAACTCAAACAATTCCAAGGTCTCACTGATCTAGTCGGCTTGGGAAAAAGAGTCGAGAATATTCTCTCCCAGAGAGAGCGCTTCAACGACTGTGCTTCGTCAAAAGCTTGGTCAAACTCTATCTGAATTCTGTCATATTCCTTTTGCAACTCTTTTGTAAGATGGGGATCACTTGACTTTTGCACCTGCACGAGTAAAGTCTTCATCGATTCTTTTTGTTCTGCTAGCTTCCTCTGGAGATCTGTATACAATGCCTTACCGGCTTGAGTCTCGTTGAGCTTGATTTTTTGATCGACCAGTTCCTCTTGTAATAAGACCGCCTCGGCTTGTTTGTTTTCAAAGTACCTATTGACCACTTTATTGATAATACCCCAGGCTTCTTGATCGTTCGCTCTCTTAAGGGAGTCAACTTCGGAGCCTTTGTCTCTGAGACTTTTCCAGAAGATGGTGTGAAGCTCTTTCTCCCGTGCTTCACCAACTGCCTCAACGACCCTCTCCCACATGGTGGTAACAAGAACGACTTGACTCATGGCAAGATCACCGCATAATTCTCCGAACATGCGAAGGTTTTTATAGGGACTGCCGGCCATACGATTGTCGGTAATCCGATGTAAGTAAATAAGACCACTTAGTTTGACATCGCGCTCGTATCTGTAACCAGAGCTCAGCGTACTGGAAAGAAAGAAAAACACCGCATACGTCGTCTTAAGCCAGTGACTTATCATGCTCAGGATCTCCATGTCGGACCTTGTCGTGTCATCGAAACCAGGAGTATCCACGAGGACAATCTTCTTTTTGGGATCACTGGGGAAAGACAATCGTGTGGCCTCGATATTGCTCGTCACAGACGCTAAAGAATTTCCAGCTCGTTGACCTAATTGTCCGGTAAGAAGATCGATAAACTGGTATCTTATATGATCCATTGTTCTCAAATATTGAAATTTCCAAATGCTCACATAACTTTTTCCAGATCCAGTCGGACCCATGAACCTATATGATGGGTCAAAACCTCAAAGCTTTGAATCATTGAAAGAACGATAACGTACGCGATGATGATATCATCCTGCTTAACACCTTTTGTCGCGTTTATGACTTGTGCTGTCATAAATTGTGGAACCTAGGCGATGAAAGTCCGAGGACAAGAGAAGGGCTCGACAGACACCCCACTCGCTCGTGGATTAACCACCATGAAGACCATGAGGTAGCCTCGAGGCTTCCAGCTGAAACCAGAAATAAGCGCTCGTAACAAACTTTCATCGAGTTCGTCACTCTGTTAGAAGAAGTCGAGAAATTTAGTCCTGGTTTCATTTCGCAAAAGCTCAAATCATCAGTGACCCACTCAAGCTTTCGCCTGTTTCAAGAGACAAGGGATAGTTTTCGAAAAATCCATTGACTCTGGTTGCAACCGAAAGTTGTAATTTCAAACACCTTCCATAGATTAGTACCTGAGGCATCCGTCATCAGGCCAATGATAATTAAAATCAAAACATGGTCCAATTTTTCGTAAGATATCAGCCGGACCATTTTGCCCTGAAGGATTTCATGAATCGTTGAGCAATTGGTAGTTTCAATGACCCTATGTCCCCCGCGGCGATGTCGCTCTCCTGTTGCAACTGGTTACGCTGATCTTGCAGGATACGTTTGTATTCCTGATCTACATTGGCTCCTGCCATTTGCTTGTCGAGCTTCTCAATGAACCCCTTCCTCTTCCTCTCCAATTCGTTGATCTGAGAATAGAGTTGATAACCGACATCGGTCTTCGGAAGGGTCTTTCCCTTGTCAGCCGTCTCTTTCTGGAGTTTAATCACTTGTTTCTGCGGTGATGTTTTTTCCTCTCGCAGACCTGACACCTCCGAGACCTCGAGGATCACCTTGAGAATCCTCCATGCTGAATCACGATCATTGTAATGACGTATTGTCTGCGAGCCTCGGTCGATCATAGCCTTCCAAAAGTCAGACCTGAGCTCCTGTTCTCGTAATTCACCAGTCTCGGTGCTCTCCACCTCATCCCACTTGGTTGTCACGAGGAGAACACGGCTGAACCACCTAGGACCACAGATTTTCTGAAACAGTTCAAGATTTCTGAGAGGAGTGCCTGCCATGCGGTTATCGGTAATCCGATGGAGATATAACACGCCGTGAAGCCGGATGTTTCTCATACCACTACATTTAAACTAATTTAACGATGTTGTTGGAGTACAATAATAACTCACGTTGTCTTTAGCCATCTCGCAATGAGCTCGAGAATTTCGTAGTCAGATTTGTGTGTATCGTCAAATCCAGGGGTATCAACCAGAATGATGTTCTCGCCCATCTCAGGTATACGAACCCTAAGAGCCCTCACTTCTGTGGTGAAAGATTGTAGGTCGTGCCCTACACCAATATCATCCCGATCTGCTACCTTGCCGATGAACTCAATGCAGCAGGTTAAGTTGGAACTAAATATATATAACTGCCAGCAAAAACACACCGAACTCTTTCCTGCACCTGTGGGTCCCATTAATCTATCAAAGGCGATAAGTTATTCTTCGATGACGACATGATGTTGTGATTTACGCGATCAAGATATCACACTCCCTCAGTTGTTCCACAGGCACGGACTCATAATCCTGCTGTTGCTGGCTGCCGATGTCCTCCTGGAATTGGCCTAGAAGTTCGGTCGATGCCTCTGTGAGAGAAAATACAGGTATTGAATCTCGAGCCTGAAACTGCATCAGAACGAGAGGCGAGCTGCAATCAAAAGTCACCTAACCTTCTTGGGACCAGTTGCGAATGTGAGCAATGTATTGATACTGCGAATTACGAGGGCATCAGATGACGCAAGGCCGCAGTTTTAATGATAAATTGCCTACTATTTCAGGAACCGGCCATCTGTTACTCAAATGTCAGCTTGATCACTTCCTATCTTAGAAGCTCACCTTCTAAGGCGGTAGCTCGTGTACTATTATCACTCGATGTCGGATCGACAGATTCAACCAAGTTTCTCTGAGAGGTTGACCTTGGATTGTCATGTCATGATCATATTTCGAGATGGTGCCGAGGTTATTTACCAATTGCGCGAGCTTGGAGGCTCTAATGCCGCCTGCCCTAAGGCACGTTCGCAAGAAGTGGACACTTGGGAGCAGCTCCCCGGAGTTTTATAAGCATTAGAAGAGCCTTCCGTCGTGGCTCGAGAAGGCGGTGCATACAGTTGAAAATGATTCCCCGTTCGTCGCTGAGTATGCTGTGTCGATGACGATCCATAACGCGTACCACGATGTTCCAGGTGCTTTCCCGGGTAACTTGGACTATCATCCGATGGTCTGAGAATAATTCAGTAATTGTCTGGGATAATTGCACAAGAACGTATCTAACCGCTGCACCTGGGAAATAGGATGATGCTGAGTGATATGGTTGGACAGAGGGTTGGACCTGGAAGTCGAGGTGGCCATTTCGAACCGAAAAAACGCTTCAGTGTTCTGACGTCGGGTTAGCTGGATGGATGTAGGTATAGATTGGGAGGAACAAGAGCTGCACAACGTGACATTCGTCTTTGCAAGTCAGTGGCTGCAAATCCGATCTGCCACGCCTTTTGGGGTGGGCATCTTGTACAAACACAACCCCTTACACTTTTCATCTTCGCAGCCTCACTGCAAACGTGCAGTTGAAATGATCCCAAAATAGTCCCACAAGAAGAGTTTGAGTTTGAGTTCACACTCAGTATTTAGCCTCTTCACGGCGCCCAGGCGAACAACTTGACAGCGCAGCGGAGAGATCACCTCGTCATCGTGCCTATATCTAGTAGTAGCTTAGCGAGACCCATGTGCAACTTTCTACTTATCCAACTGACGTGGATGCTAGTTGGTACTTGATGGCAAAAACTGACAGCAATCATGATCGCCTAGTCGCGTAATGCTGCTTACTACCTCATGGTAGTCTGAGTAATGAAAGAAGCAAAGTACGATATGTCGTTCCCATGTATTCGACGCGAGGTAATGATCCTTCAGGGCGTCAAGGATCTTCCTTAGGTTAAAACAGATAGAGACGCGTGGACGTACATACGGCCAACATGGTCAAATTGACTCGAGTGATTATCTGATAATCCGTGGGAATAATTGTTATGATTTATCAGATAGCTGAGATATAAGTGAGCGACTAGCCTGCTTATAGGTCACCTTCATGAACTATGTCTCCTTCCCCCCATAATGAAGAGGAGTCTCTTCTCTCAGAAAACTCCGAACAGCGCTCCAGATCTTCTTCTCAGCCCTCTCGTCGATGGCAAGCTCATACCTACTGGTGTGCACTCATAACCATTGAGATCTCAAGTCTTTGACTCACGCACCCGACTTTCCAGGCTCATTCCTGTGGTTCTCGTTTTCTCAATGTCGGTGCGTGTATTTTACCTTGTTAGTTCTTCAAAAGCTCTCAATTCGTCTCAGAGAGGTATCACAGCGTCTCCAAGGATCCAAGTTTACAAGGCAATTGCATGTCGGGCACTTAATGAAGGGCGAACAGACACCGACTTCGCAGATCCAATAGGATGCGAGAGCTCTGATGTCCAGGCCCGGGCAGCACGAATTCAGGCAGGTTTGTCATCACCCATTCCTTGTCAGCTGCCCTCTTCAGACTTACGACCTGTGTCAGCTGTGGTCACAACAATGAGTATTCTTAGTGCTATTTCAACAGGTTTTTGGAGTCGCCTTGGCGATTCCCATGGACGCAAGCCCATCTTAATTATCTTCATCTCGGGAGCACTCCTGATGTGCGTGTCTGCGTTCTATCCCACCTGAATATCAGCTCACTGTTAATGACAGGGAAGCTGTGTTTTTACTCGTCATGCAACCAAACACCATCTTCTTCAGGCATGCTGAGCAGCTGATTCTAGTCGGTCCAGTTGTTGAAGGCTTCGTTGGCGGGCTCTCCACTTTTAATGGTGTCTTTCATGCGTTCGTGCTTACAGTTCCGATGAGGCTGCTTCGTTCTCATCCTCCTCATTTCAGTTATGTCACCGACTGTACAAGACCAGGTTCAAGGTTAGATACAACCTTCTCTGTAATTTTTGTACTAACGTTGATTAGATCACAGATTTTTTCTACAATCCAGGGGATTGTCTTTGTCGGTCTTTCGTTCGGTCCATGGGTAATTTTGACCATGCCTCTCTCCGGAATTCAGCTAATATTTTCTACAGTTCAGCGGTCTCTTTCTCCCTAAGACAGGATACAGCAGCTCTTTTTTCTTTTCTAGCATTACGCTTCTTATTTCCACAATCATTTATCTAGTTTTAATCTGTCCCGAGTCAAGGTTTCCGACACATGATAACCCAAGTGTCTATGCTAGAGATTTTTTAGAACTCAAAACTTCCCCGATTCAGGCTTCACGACGTTTGTTGAAGAAATTCATGGCTGCTCTCCTCTCCCCAATCGCTATATTCTCCTCGAAGCCAATTCCAGAGACGAATAAAAGAAGCTGGAACATGACTCTCGTAGGAGTGAGCTTCTTCCTTTACTGTGTTTCTATTGTGAGTAGTGGCTGCCCGCTACTCAAAGAATTGACTGAACAGACACCAGGGGATTTATGCAGCTAAGTATCTCTATGCTCAGCACGTATACTCCTGGACAACCGCACAGGTACGATAGGATATGTCCATGATTTTCTCCAGCACTCATCAAACAAAGCTTGGATATTACATGTCAATTTTATGGATTTCAAGAGCCCTCAACCTCCTTGTCGTGCTTCCAAGCGAGTACTTTCCGGGTTCTACTTGTACGTTTGATGCTGATCCTCGTTCTAAGTCATTATATACTACCTAAAGCCCAAGCCCACATCTGCCCCAGGAACCTCGCCTTCTCCATCAGATATAGCAGCAGAGCTTGTGTTTGACAAATACCTCGCTCAAATATCCTTGTTCGTTGATGGGCTTGCAGATGCTCTCGTTGCAGCCGTATCCAATAAATCCCAAACTCTTTTTGTCGTCCTCTCGTGTTTGTCATCCTTTACAAGTGGAGGTAATCCAGCACTACAATCCCTTGGGGCGATATGCCTGCATGTTTTGGGTGCCGCCGATCAAGCAGGGGCTTTGTTTGGTGCATTTGGTGTACTCAATTCCATTGCCCACATTATTTCGGTCAGTTCCGTCCCTCTCGTACTTGCTCCATTCCTTACTAGTATGAAAATAGCCAACCATTTACGCGGTGGCGTACGGCGCGACCGTTGCGTCTTTTCCTCAGGCTATATTTGTCCTGGCAGCCTGCTTTTTGTTCATGATAGTCCTATTACTTGCTGGCGTTTGGCCTGCGTCTACTCCGCCTTATTTTCCACTCAACACTGCCGACCCCGACGCCGATGTCGAGGCCCATTCTTTCAACGCGAGACTGAGTATTAGCAACACAGCTGTCGATGAGCAGGAATCGTTACCTTGCCAACAAACGGACAGAGGCAGGAACAAAGCAGGCAGTTATCGATATAGCGGTGTGGGTAATTCGCCGCCTCGGACTCAAACCGTGAGCACAGACGTGTCGGACATGCATTAATTATCTGCGCGCTCCATAATTTACACGTGTATTGTCGTTTCATATTCTATACCACGCATCCCGCTGTCATAACTGGATATATGTTGCCCTTGCTCCTTGCTCACATTAATATTTCACAACACAGTTTCGCGGTTTTCGGACCTTTGACCTCGCACGGGACAATCCTCTACTCTTTGCTTGATTTTCTCTTATACTATTTTCCGGATGTCTAAGCACATGATCAAGTGCTTGTTAGGAAATTCTTAGACGTGAGGTCATATACACTACACTGAAGAATCAATCAATGACCCCAGCCTACAGCCCAGGTAGTTTGATGACTACCTATAACTACCTTTATCCTCCTTCAACGCAAAACACTAGATCATGTAGTACAGCTGTATTCCTTCAACATTTAAATGTTCAAAAAGACCATTCACAGATGTATTCATACTACACGTGTGATATTAGGATATTGACATTCTTTTTTATTTTCATCTCAGCTTTTCCATGGAATGTTCTCAACGATGGTGCATCTAACATATACAACAGGAGTTACAGATGGAGGAATTGACTGGGAACAAAATGAATGATGCTGGACTGATGTTTGACACCACTACTAGTGCATCTTGATGTTGTCAGGATAAAGATAACTGTAACTGGGAGACAGATCACAGTGGCTATTCATCCATCCCTGATTAGCCTTAGATGTGTGCTAGTTAATTATTCTTATTTTTCAGGTCCAAAATATTCATCAGATTGACTGGTTCCAAATACATATTCATGCATTTGGGGTTAGATCTTAATATTGGAATGTACCTATCTATATTAGAGCAAACAACGTAGCCTGTAGTGCTCTGGAATAAATGATCACAACGATTTTGATCTCATTCACAGGAAGGGCTTAAGAGCCTCGGGAAGAATGCGAGCGATAGCAGCGCCATTGGGGGGTTCAATAGATTGGAAGTACTAGACAGGGACGTCGGATCAGTTTTCAGTCGTATGAACAAGAGATACACTTACGGTACCCCACCAGGGACCCGCTGCCCACCACAAGGCGCCAATCCAAACACCACCACCAGTTTGCAGAGTGCACAGAGCACTTTTGACGGCAGCAATACATACGTCATTTGAGCCAGCACCCATCTCACCAAGGAAGCCCTTCTTGTTATTGCTCTTTAGCCACTGGGTAGCATCCTGCAGCCGCTCAGCACCAATAGTCGAGGAGACACACGTGTCAGAGGTGCCAGAGCCATCAGAGTCAAGGTACTGATGCATTTCGATTGCGATGTTATCCATCGGGTCAGAGAGGGCAGCGAAGGCAGCGGCATTGCCCGAAGAAGACCAAGTCCACGCCCCAGTCCAGGCTTTTGAGAGTGTCACTAAGCAGCAATAGAAGATTGAGCATTACTCACAGGTGCCCTCGACAAGAATGAGCTGGGTAGCACCAGTAGCACGGATAGCATTGACAGCTGCTTGCATCTGTAATGTCTATGAGTCATGAAAAATAGGTTATTGGGAGCTAGCACACCGATTGATATACGACGCCAGCATCAATGCCATTGGGTTCATTCATGAGGTCAAAAATGACATGATTGTCCGACTTGAATTGGTTAGCAAGGTTCGTCCAGACTGGCAAGGTAGACGGATTGAGCAACCAATCCATTTGCATCACAGTAGAAACTTACAAGTGGCGAATCTAGACAAGCATGATCAGATAGGTGAAGAAGTTGCTCAAGCTGAAAGGCATACGCATTGTTGTCTGAGATGATAGCGCCATTATATCTCATGTAGTTGTGGGGTTCAATGATGGCAAAAGCGCCCTTTCCTGTGATGTAGCTAACGATCTAAAGCTGGGAGGTGAGATATCTTCAAAATAGATGAGCTGAACAAACTCACAGTCTTCAAACCACTAAAGTAGGCACTATCGAAAGTGCCAGTCATTCCCGATGCGGGAGGAGCAAGACGCTCCAACATGAATGGGATTCGGAAAGCGTTGAAGCCCTGCCCAACGAAATAGTCAACAGAAGTCGGGCTAGGCCAGGTGTAATCAGTTCC
>Ga0153948_1000698_pt1 | contig 18313 bp, 10 predicted proteins | sample TSNJ032MetaG_FD_104696 | JGI IMG/M metagenome (GOLD analysis project Ga0153948, IMG submission 104696) | Attine ant fungus gardens microbial communities from New Jersey, USA - TSNJ032 MetaG | ecosystem: Host-associated > Fungi > Mycelium > Unclassified | place: USA: New Jersey, Wharton State...
CAAGCGTTATTGGGGTCGATAATATGCGCCCCGTTCACACGATTCCTCTGTAGTTCAGTCGGTAGAACGGCGGACTGTTAATCCGTATGTCACTGGTTCGAGTCCAGTCAGAGGAGCCAAATTCTTGTTTTCATGCTTATCTTTACGTCTCTATTTATTTATGATTCGGTAAGTTAGCGTGAAAACCCTTCCCGATGCGTATCTGGTTTTCTCTCCGCATTCGGAAAATTTGGGGGTCAGTTTGGTTTGATTCTGGAATGACCTCCCAAATGTCTTTAAATATTCTAAATATCCGCAAGTTAAAACCCTCTTCCCGTCCTGTAAAACTCTCCGATTCCCATGGTCTTTATCTGCTCGTCAATCCGGGTGGTTCATGTAACTGGTATCTCAAATATCGCTTCGGTGGCAAAGAATTCAGAGTCAGTCTCGGCGCTTATCCGCTGGTTTCTCTCGATGACGCCCGGCAACAGCGCATGGTTGAAAAAGCAGCTTGTTCACCCGAGAAACGCTTTAAAGCGCTGGCGCTGGCGCTGGCGCTGGCACGACATAAAATCAACAAAAAATGTTCGGCTGATTATGCCAACCGAATTCTCGCCAGCATGGAAAACCATATTTTCCCCGCGATTGGTCACCTGCCCGTCACAATGCTGAAAGCGCAGGATTTCACAGCGTTATTACGAGTTATTGAGGATTAAGGCTTTCTGGAAGTCGCGTCCCGAATCCGGCAGCAACTCAGCAACATCATGCGTTATGCCGTTCAACAGGGGCTGACCGAAAGCAATCCGGCACACCATCTGGAAGACGTGACTATCTCCTCCGTAAAGAATCACTATCCCGCCCTGCCGCTGGAACGGTTGCCTGAACTACTTGACCGTATCGGCGACTATCAGCAGTGATGCTGACGCTGCACCTGTTCATCCGTTCCTGCAAACTGTTTTTGGCCCGCTGGAGTGAGATTGATTTCAGAAATAAAATCTGGACCATCCCTGTCATACGCGAAGCGCTCGACAAAGTGTAGTTTTCAGGCCGTGGTGCAAAAATTACGCACCGCGCATATCGTCCCACTTTCCCGGCAGGCGATTGCCATTCTGAAGCAGATACAGGAACTCTCCGTCCATCTGGGACTGGTGTTTCCCGGCGACTATAACCCCTAAAACCCGATGAGCGAAAACACCACCAACCGGGCACTGCGTCTGATGGGCTATGATATAAAAACCGATGTGTGCGGGTACGGACTCCGGGCAATGTCCTGTAGCGCTCTGGTGGAGTCAGAGCTGTCGCGGGATACGGTGGAGCGGCAGATGAGCCATCAGGAGTGAAACAGCGTGCGGGCAGCATATGTGTACAAAGCGGAACATCTGGAAGCCCGCAAGACCATGATGCAGTGGTGGTCAGATTATCTGGATGTGTGCCGCGATGGATATATTGCGCCGTATATTTATACGCGACAGCACAAAACGGCCTGAACCATTGTCAGTGTAATTGGTTGAAAACAGAAAGCTGTTTCCGGTGGCCCGGGAGCAGCTTTTTTGCATTGAAAGGTCTGGCCTTCTTTTTCCCCGTTTTTCATCTGAAAGCGTACAAAATTATTCGGGGGTGAATAATACCGGGGGAAAACCTATCAATGAATCCCCATCAACAGATACATATTAAAATTTTTCACGGTGAATCATTTCCGGTCATTGTTGCCAGTCAGGGGCAGCACTGCGCCAGATATCGCCGGATACATATCGATCTGCGCCAGTTACAGTCTTTTAAGCCTTTTGGCCTTTACCGGTATGGCGCTGTTACCCTAGTCACCCCTTACTCTTTCTGGCCTTTTGCTTTGGCTGATACAGGTCGGAGTGGCTATTGGCTGCTGCACCAGAGACGGGGACAAAACCCGATGAATATCTAAATTTCAGAAGAGAGTACTGTCATGCACCGCCGCCCGTGACCTGTGCCACATACCTCCCACGCCCGTAGCCATGGCCCAGATCCATCTCTGTCATAGCCTGCGCTTCGTTTTCACTGGCTCCTTGTGCCAGATAATGGCGGATTACCTCCTGCGCCCAGGTGTAGCGCAGGGAATGCGGGGAATATGCGCCAGTTAACACGAAACGAGATGCCTGGCCGTGCCAGTATTTCATCGCACTTTTCAGATCGGGCTTATCGATCAGCCTGCCGTGATGCTGCTCAGCCACGGCCAGCTCAGCATCTACCGCCTTTCTGACTACGCCAGCGTCCAGAATAATCGTCTCGCGGGGCCGCCCTCCTTTGGTGCCAAAGACCGTGGTTAGGCGGGATCAACCCCGCTCCAGCGCCTGATACTGAGCCGCCCGCTCTGCGCCAGGTTATCGCGGCCGGCCTGTTTCAGAATGCAGCGCACCGCCGCCATCTCATTTTACAGGGAGCGCTTTGAGATATCCTGCGCCAGTCGCGCACGGACTTACTCTTTAATATGCCGGGAATTCAATTGTTCTACTCGCCGGAGCTGCACATTCTGCCCTATCAGACATTCACAAAAACGCTGCACCAGCGTCATGCGATCGCGGACCGTTTATGACTACCATCCGCCTGCTGCGCCAGCTTTTTCTTTTCCTGCGCCAGTATCCCCTACACTGCCCACTTCATGCGCGTGGGCAGATAACCCCTGAGTTTTGTCGGGCTGCGAACGATACCTGATCGCCTGGGCAGCAGCCGTTGAGGTGTTGTGAGGCGTCGGTTGTGCTCTCTGAGCAGCCGCCTGCATTAGCGGGTTATCCCCCGGATCGTCCTTAGCCCCCTCCGGTCTCGGTTCATGTTCTCCTTATGCGTCAAATAGCCTGAAAACGTGGTGTCAGAATCCCGTCATGGGCTGGCGCAGTTCATTTCTCTGGGGCAGATCAGAAAGATTGCGTGCGTCACTTTCCCGCTCTGCGCGGTTAAAGTGACGCACGGGCTCTGGTGCAGTTTTACGATCACGCGTCAGCAAAACTTTCGGCAATGCAGGCCGCAGCCCGTACGATAAAATGTGCTGGTCGTCAGCTGATACAGGTGTACCGGAAAGCTTCGGGCAACGGTGCGGATTCAGGCCAGCGTTATGGCGCAGTAAAAGGACGTATCGTGTAAAAACGGATGCCTCTGTCGCGATGTTCTGCGATCCGGTGTTTGCAGAGGCCTGCACCGGTAAAGGGCTCAACCGTACTGATTACAGGCGCTTCTTTCAGGTTATGAAGCGTGGCGCTGTCAACGACAGCAGTGAGTGCAGGAAGGAGATTACTCAGAACAGTAGTGAAAGAAATGAAAAACTGAACTTCAGTCTGTAACGTTATTCGTTGCTTCAGACATTATATTTATATACAAAGACACATTCACAAAAAATATTACTCAGGCTAAAGATATCTTTTTAAAAGATACAATTAACAACACCCATCACTGCATTAAACAATAATTTATCACACATGCCAAATAATGCATTAAAGCATAATCAAAACAATCCAAAATATAGACGCGCCTCGCAAAATCTATATTCAAAAGACTTTCTAATTAATAACATTCTGCGAACAAACAAGACTCATTCATAACTTATATAAGCAGCAGAGAAAAAATAAACGCACATTATATTACTGGTCAGGAAAACAGCATATGGAATTTCGTAATCTGACGCTATTCTCAGTGATGGAGTATGCCATGGAGGATATTCATGACAAACGGCATCACGTCGTTGCCATGAAAACCGGCTTCCGTCTCGTACCAGGTAAGAATGGTCAGTGGCAGACGGTGCTCATGGAATATCCGGTGCTGCCGTTATGTCTGGAAGATAAATTCTCCGGGGAAATGAATGCTTCTCCGGTCAGACAGGAAAGTGACCTTGCCCCTCTGAAACCCGCCTGTGACATCATCGTAAATGGTACAGCTTACACACCGGATGGCATCGCTGTACCGGAAATGACTGCGGGTGTATTGATACACGCACCATCAAGTGACGTGATACTGGACAAAAGACTGCGTATAACCGGCCAGCGTTTTTACCGGCACCATCCGCTAACCGGACAATGGTACGAAACGGAACCTGCCCCCTTCGTCTCTCTGCCACTGAATTACCAGTACGCCTTTGGGGGAGAATGTCGTGTGGAGGCGGACTGCGATTATGCTGACCACATCCCGAAAGCACATCGCCTGACAGAGACGCAATGTAGCGAGCATCCTGATAAAGATAATCCCCCGCTGGCGCACACCGTCTGCCCGGTCAACCCATTGGGGCTTGGCTATGCGCCATCCTGGTATCTGCGGGCCAGTAAAACACAACAGGTCGAAGCCCCGCGGATTATCGCCATGGACGCGCCGTTCACCGTTGCGCATTTTATTGATGTTTCCGGCGATAATGCCGACTGGTCGGCCCCGGAATATCAACCCGCCGGTTTTGGTGCCACTGCCCGCACCTGGCTTCCCCGGTTGCCGCTGGTCGGGACTTACAATCAGGAATGGCTGGAAAACCGCCATCCGGGCCTGCCGGAGGATTTTGATTTCCGCTACTGGAACGCAGCCCCACATGACCAGCAAATTCCATTCCCACGCCCCGGCACAACGCTCACTCTGAGTGGCTTTCATCCTGAGGGCGATATCACTTTTGCATTACCCGCCAGCCAGGCCGGTATTCTGCTGCGGATGCATTCCGGTGAATGTATTCCGCAGATGATGTGGATCGACACGCTGCTCATTGACACGGATGCACTGACTGTTGGACTGACCTGGCGTTACCTGTTGCCCGTTAATTCGTCAGTACGGGTGATGGAAGCCCGTTATCACATTCCAGGAGAATAATGATGGCGAAAAATTATATCGCCCGTCAGGACGGGCTGTGGACGGTCGTCAGCCTGACACCGGATGTCTGTAAAACCCCGATGGGGCCCGCCACTCCCCCCGTCCCTTACCCTGTCACCGCCAGTCTGGATGATGCTGTCCAGGTTGTACCGTCAGTCAAAGCGAACGGACATCCGGTGCTGGTCCTCGCTCAAAGTTTCGTTCCCTCGACAAAAGGTGATGAGCCGGGTGTGGCTAAAGGAGTGAAAAGCAGTACGGTGGGTGATATCTGCGAGCCACTGGAGCACAGCACCACCTTCAGAGCCGGTGGCAAGCCGGTGCTCCGTCATTTTGATAAGTTCTGGATGAACGCCCGCAATACCACGGGACTGATTATCGGACAGTCGCCCATCGCCAGTGCACCGATTAGCCAGGCCGATCCAAATCCAGAGCCGGAAACCAAAGAAGAGCAAAGCATCTGGGAGATGATGCTGATGATCGAGATGGATAAAAACCGGGCGATGGTGGAAGCCGCACCGGCACAGCTTGATCTGACGATTGGCGCAACCAAAGCTTTCTGGAATCAGTTTCCCGATCTGGTGGAAATGATGGGTCAGAGCGCGACCCTGCAACATGCCGGGGAAATGCAGATGAACGGCATCATGCTTTCTGTGATGGGCATGGACGATATTGGCGAAGATATGTACAACATGGGCGGTAAACTCCGGGAGCACGCCGGGGATTTCAGCCTGGAAGAATACCGCCTGAAGATGAGTAACCCGACTCAGGAACTCGGCGGCAAATTCTATGATTATGGCTCGCTGTTGCTGGGGGGCGCTGGCCTGCTAAAAGGAGGACTGATTGGCCTTAAAGCACTGCGGGCAGCCGGTAAGCTGGCGCGTGAAGAGAAAGCCGTAACATTTACTGCCGATCTGCTGAAGGTGGAAAATGCAGAAAATGCCGCTAAAGATCTGGGGAAAACGGCAGATGAGATTATTCAGGAAGGCCAGGATGGAGCCATTATCGAGGGTAAAAAACAGGGGCATGCTGATGAAGGTGAATGTGTGGATAGCCTGTTATGTACCAAACCCGGCGAACCGGTGGACGCCGGAAGCGGCGATTTTCTCCAGCAATTCAGCGTGCTTTCCCTGCCCGGCTCCCTGCCGCTCACGCTCTCACGCTTTTACCGCTCACAGGCAACAGGCGGCGGGATATTCGGTAAAAAATGGACCGACGAATGGTCATGCTCACTGACGGTTCATGGCACGCACCTGCATTTTGCTAACAATGAAGGAGTGGAACTCTATTACCGCATCCCGCAGGACGGGCTTTTTCATGGTTTAGTAAATTCCCGCCAGGCGTATTACCGACTGTCGGGGGACATGACCCGCAAGTTGGCCATGTTTGACCGACGTTCGCAGCGGACGCAGATCTTTACCCTAGCAGAGCATGGCGTTTACCGGTTATCCGCCATCCATGACCGCCACAGCAACCGGATTGACTTTATCCGCACCGATGGCCTGCTGACCGAAATCCGCCACGGCGACGGCTACACACTTGCCCTTGACTGGCAGCAACAACAGTTGATGAGTATTGACCTGGTGACGCCGCAGCGCCAGCGCCTCGTTACCTGTCATTACGACAGCAACGGCTATCTGGACGAATGCGAGACCTTCCAGTTTTCCCATTTATGGCATGAGTATTCTCCCGAAGGGTTTATGACCCGCTGGCGGGATACGGATAAAACCTGTGTCGATATTGGTTATGATCCGCAGGGTCGGGCCATCAGCACCCGGTCAACGGAAGGTTATTACGACGACCGTTTTATCTATAACGAGGCAGAACGTTGCACCACCTATCTGGATGCCGAAGGCGGCGAAACCCACTACTGGTACAACGAAGACGGACTTGTGACCCGCAGTCTCGATCCGCTGGGACGGGAAGAAACCACGGTATGGGAAAACACCCGGTTGATTTCCCGCAGCGATGCGCTGGGGCGTATCACTGCGTATTTTTATAATGCAGAGGGGGAGATCAGCCATGTTTCTCTTCCTGGTGGTTATAGCCTGTATTACGACTATAACAAGGTTGGGCAACTTACCCGCCTGACCACATCAGGCAATCAGGAATGGCAGTGGAATTACGACGATAAGGGCAGCGTGGTCAGCCTGACCGACCCGCAGGGCAGAAAACAGCAGTTCAGCTACAGTGCGCAGGGGGATTTGCTTAAACAAATCCTGCCCGGCGGTGCGACATGGCGCTGGAGCCACGATGCTCTACATCAGGTACAGGAAATTATCGCCCCGAATAACGGTGCGACGAAGGCTGAGCAGGATATGCTGGGCCGTCTGTTGAGCGTAAAAGATCCGCTGGGGTACACCACGCAGTTTCGCCACAGCAAAATCCACGCCGGGCCACAGGGCAGCGTGGAAGAAATTGACCGCCCGGATGGCGTGCGGGAACTGATGCGCCAGAACAGCGAGAAGCTACCGGAGAGCTTTACCGATGGCGAGGGCAAAACCACCCGCTACGAATACGGCGCATTCGACCTGCTCACGGCACTGGTGCGTCCTGACGGCGAACGGCTGACGTGTCGCTACGATAAACTCACGCGCTTGACGGAAATCACCAACGCAGAAGGTGAATGTTACAGTCTGGAATACGACAGGGCCGGACAACTCACCACCGAAACCGACTTTACCGGGCGCACACTACGCTATGAATACGATGCCGCAGGACGCTGCACCCGTACCACCTTCCCGGACGGCACACACCTGAACCGCCGCTACAACACTATCGATCAGGTGACGGATGAACAGGTAACACAGGGCGACAGCGACCGCACGCTGAGCCACACCACGTTTCGTTATGACACGCTGAGCCGCCTGGTGGAGGCGAAAAACGATGATGCCACGGTGACGTATGAATACGACGAGGCCAGCCGGGTTGTGGCAGAAACAATCAACGGCAGACGCACCGAATACCGTTACGACCCTGACCAGGATACCGTTACGCATCGTACCACCGTCGGACTAACGGAACGCTTCACCCGTGGCGTGATGGGTGAGCTGAAAACATGGCAGATAGCTGACCACGCGCCGCTGGCATTTGAATACGATTTGAACGGTCAGGAAATTGCCCGCAAGAGCGAGGCCGGATTCAACCAGACACAGGGCTATACGCAGACCGGGATGCTGACGGAGCAGCAAATCGGCGACCCGACAGAGTCTGACCCGCAGCGCAAACGAACCCGAACACTGCAACGCCAGTGGCTGTACGATAAAGCCTACAACCTGACCATGATTGCCGATTCCCTCCGGGGAACAATGGTCAACAGCCTGACAGCTAACGACCAGATTAGCCACGCCACCTGGACGGGCAGCGGCACTGTGCCGCTGACCGAAGAACGCTTCACTTACGACAAAAACCTGAACATTGCCCACCGTCAGACCTGGGTGAATAACGTCATGGAGAGTGAAGCATTCCAGCAGCAGGTTCACGGCAGGGTCATCGCCAGAGGGTATAAAACGTACCGGCATCAGACCGCACGAATTAACCCGGATACCGGCAAGCCGCAGGACGGGCATTTTGTCAAAATCAGAAGCGAGGACGTCACCTGGAAATATGACCTTAACGGCCGTCTGGTGGAAAAACTGGCGGATAAAGGGGGCTACCGTCCGCTCCAGTGGCGCTACCGCTGGGATGTGAAAAGCCAGCTCGTCGGGCTGGAGACGCCGGAGGGCGAGCGCTGGGAGTACAAATATGATCCGTTCGGCAGACGCATCAGCAAGCGCTGCACCAACCGGGAGAAAACAGGCTATGACTTTTACTGGAACGGCGATCAGATGGTTGAAGAGATCCCGGTCGGTGTGGATGGAACTCCTGACAATGAAAACAGTATTCGCTGGATTTATGAACCGGGAAGCTTTACGCCGCTGGCCCGTTACGAAAATGGGCAACTGTACTACGCGGTAACGGATACGGTCGGGCGAATTCAGGACCTGCTGACGGAAGATGGCGAAATTGTCTGGCGTGGTAAGCAACAATTATGGGGGCGCGATGAAGGTCTTAATAAGGAGAATGCACCGTCCTGCCGCCTGCGTTTTCCGGGACAGTATGAGGATGAAGAATCGGAGTTGTATTACAACCGGTTCCGGTACTATGATGGAGAGACTGGACAGTATATTTCGTCAGATCCGATAGGGCTGCAGGGTGGGGCAAATCCTTACGGGTATGTGCATAATCCGCTGTCGTGGATAGATCCACTGGGGCTGTGTAAAAGTGCACCTGAAGACAAGAAACCTTATGGAGCTTATCGGCCGGATCGTTCATTACCGCGCGATAAAAATGGAAACCCAATCCCCGATGTTAATGGTCAGCACACTCAATTAGGCAGCAAATCAGGCCGTCGTGGAAAATATACACAGGCTAGAGAATGGGGATATGATGAAAATGGTAATTTGCTCCCTAAAAGAGATATTGATTTTACGGATCATGGGCGGCCTAATGAACACGCAAATCCCCATCAACATGATTATATTCCCAATCCTACTGGAGGTACGCCTCAGCATGGACCCGCGAAACCATTGGAGATTCCATAATGGATATAATTAAAGGAAGCATGTGGAATAATGGAGAGAAAACCAGCCTATCGAGTTTATTAGACAAAATACCACATAATGAATGGGAGTGGTATCTGTATGAAATTAATGCTATTGGTGCTGCACCTCGTGGAATGTCGATGCCTGACTTTGAACAACAGGCTTTATCCAGTGATACAGGAATAAAATTGTCTTGGAATGAGATAGTCGAATTCGCCAACTCATTGGATGATATAACTACATGTTACTTGGCAGCCTTATCAAATCCAGTGCAATATGAATCATTATGCAATGGAGAACTGGGGTCTTGTCTAGCATTGATAAATATTTCAGATAGCACTTCATGGGAAATCAAACTAAGGTAGTTTTTAACTATATTTTCTCAGGGAGGGTAGACCCATTAGGTTTAACTCAAACACCCAGTGCTGCACTTCCGCATGAAGTCATTAATTCCTTAAAAGATTTTAATGGTAAAAATTTTATTTTTGGAAATAATATATTTAAACTAGATACATTTGGAATGAAGCATATACTGGAACGTCATCATCCAGAATTTTTGGAGGATTCTGTAAAAGCCCGACAATCGTTTTTAACTTCTAAAATGTCTATAGATAATATTTCGGAAGCAATAACTAGCGTCCTAAATCAGAATGGAAATGTTTTGGCAAGTAAAGGAACGATAGGAATGTATCAAATCACAGGTAAATATAATGGTGTGGATTATGTATTAGGGCTAAACAATGGTCGCATAGGACAGTTTTACCCATTATAATCAAATGAGAGGCTAAAAATGATTTCGGTGACGACATATTTAAAGGTAAATGATGCGTTTATTGAGTTTCATGAATATAAGGACACCTTAAATAAGGTAAATTATATTGAAGGCGCTTTAGAGTTAACTATTAATGGTATTATGTTGATCGATAAGACTATGTGGGATTATATTGATCAATTGTGGGCCTATATAGTCAATGGCGTTGAAAGTATTTTGAATGATCAACCATTTGAGACATATTTTCCAGATCAACCCATAAAATTGAAAGCCATACCATCTAATGAAAATATTATTTTTAGTGTTGAATGTGATACAGAGAAAAAAGTTTTCATTAATAGGCGATATTTCATTGAAACAATGGCCAGTAGTGCGATTGAGTTTTTCGATTTTCTTAGAAAAAAGAATCAATCATTTGACAGTGATTATAAAAATATTTTAGTAAGACTCCAAAGATAAGTTAGTCTCCGAGGGTACACAAAAATGTACCCCCGATATTAAGAATTCTGAGTACTGGAATCGAGTATTTAGCATCTGATGAAATTGAGCACGGTCTCGAAATCGAAAGATACAATATGCGAGGAGTTTTTACTCGCATGCGTGGTGAGGGAGGTACTCAGGAGCGAGAACTGGCAATAAAATACCGCTCATGGGCGAATCAAATGCCGGAAAATCTTCGCACTAATGCGATGTTGATTCGCATAGCTGAGCAGTGGGAGCATTCAGCAAATTCAGTCGATATCCAAGAGGCGCAGGATAATTTACGCTACTAATAGTAGCGTCTAAGGTGATCGTTCAGGCGATCACCTGAATTCGCTAATAATAAAATTATTGCCAACCACTTACTACATTCTTCATAACACCCTAAATCGACATAAAACCACCGTACAATTAAGGTGGTCATTCTGGTAGTCTTGATAAACCCAATTTTTAGGTTTAGCTTACCAATCATCCAGTTAATGGCAAAGGCGATACCAGTCAGAGGAGCCAAATTTGAAAAGCCTGCTTTTACAGCAGGCTTTTTGCTTTTCTGCGCTCGGCTGTTAAAAACGGTAGCGCACGCCCATAACCCCGGATGTGGCGCTGTAGCCGCTGTTCCCCATCTGCTGAGACACGTTCCCCCACAGATTAAGGTCTGCCGTCAGTTTCCCCTCGATACCCAGTTTCAACTCACCGCTATCCCGCGTACCAGCAAAGGTGACTTTTTCACTATCAAGGGTAACTGCAGGGTCATTGCTGTTATGTAGCCAGTTCGTTTCTGCGTAAATCGTGAAAAGCTTCCCGCTGGCTTTGTCGCGCCCGGAGACACCCTCACGCGACAATCGAATACCAACGCGGCTCTGAAGAGTGTCGCCGCTGGGATAGTCCACCCGGGTCCCGTTATCTTCCGTTAATGCATCAGCGTTGAGGCCATTCCAGATAAGCTGCGCCTGTGGCGTCACGTAAATACTGGTGGTTTCCGCTTTTCTCAGATAAAGGCGATAGCCCGTCTCGAGCGAGCCGCTAAGCCCGTCAATATGATAATTTTCGGCAGCCAGATCGTCCCCTTTGACCTGCCCGTTAAACCGGCCATATTGCACCCAGCTGTCAACATAAGTTCCCTCTTGCGTGTCGGCATCCTGAAACCAGGTGGCATAGACCCCACCGCTGTAGCCATCTACCGAGCCTTTCGCGCGATAGCCGCTGCGGTTCGCATTGGTGCTGCTGTGGGCATTGCCATAGCCCAGCATGACGCCAATACCCAGATAATCTTTCGCGGTAAAATGACCCTGCGCGATCTCCCCGCCGCCCTGAATCAAATAGCTGTTGCTGGTGGTTTTGAGCTGCCCGGTGCTGTCATACACGCCCTGATGCGATCCTGTCTGACGCAGCCAGAGAGAGGAACCCTCCGCCTGTCCTGTGCGATCCTCGAGACGCTGATTAAACAGCTCCTGGGCGATACGTCGGTTGGCAAGATAACTTCCGGCCTCAGGTCTGAGAACCGATGCTGGAGGTGTCGGCGGATTCGGTGGCGTCGGAAGTGTGTTACGCAAATACCAGTTGCCGTTCGCCTGATTTGGCAACCCCTGCTGCAGGAAATAGTCGTATGCTCCTGCTGCTACGCGGCCCTGGAGCGCAAACTTCCCGGCAGAATCGCCATCAACATGAATAATTTCGATGCCATTGATCGTCGAAGCGCCACTTCCTCCGGCGTTATTGATTTTCACCCGTGTATCACCACGCGTGTCTCCATGCACAATCAGTTTATCCGTCGCAGATTTATCATCGCCAAGCGTCGTACTAAGGGTCAGCAGGCCATTGTTGCCCGTATAATTACCGTTCACCACCAGCGTACTGGCAGGCACCGGGCTTGCCATAACAATGTTTCCGCTGTTCACTAAATCCCCGCCAATCAGCAGGCTGCCAGCCGGTGCGTTCGTAAAACGCGCCACCGCATCCGCCACTGCAAGGGTTCCCTGATTCAGTACGCTCCCGGCGACACTGCCATAGCCTCCCATCAGTGCACCCGAGGTGATGTTCACCTGACGTGTGGCTAAACTTACTGGCGATGACGGTGTGCCCAGAATCAGGCTTCCGGAGTTGATAGTTGTGGTTCCCGTCCAGGTCTGGTTCGCCAGGAACTGGAGGGCGCCATCACCGTTCTGGCTGACGTTCCCTGTACCGCTGATTGTTTTGTTAAATGCCAGATCCTGCGAATGGTCAAAAACCAGGCTCGCATTATCGACAATATCACCTACGACACTTCCCGTTGCGCCCCCCGCCCCCAGCTGTAGCGTGCCTTCGCTGATGGTTGTTACCCCGGTATAGCTCTGATCGCCGGTGAAAATCAGCGTTTCACTTCCGGCTTTGGTCAGACTGCCCTCGCCGCTGAGGGTACCTGCAAACAGGGTATCTGCCGTGTTGTTTAGCGTCAGCATTGCGCTACCGAGTGCCACGTCCCCGCTGCCAGACAGGTTATTGATGCGCTGATCAAAACCATCCAGTGCTAACAGCGCACCACTTGCAATATGAACCGCGCGGCTTTCAGCGAAAGCATTGTCGATGCCTGTCTGCAAGATGCCGCCCTGGATAAGGGTATCGCCGGTATAAAGGTTATGATGACTCAGCGTTAACGTCCCGAGCCCGGCTTTGGTCAGCGTTTTGCCGTCCCAGCCCGTCACCGGATTAGGATTTTGGTTAATTAGGGTTCTCACCAGATCAAAACTTTCCACCGCCTGAGTGAGGGTAAATTCCCCGTTGGCTATCTCAGGCGTGCTGGACTGCTGCGCATACCAGTTGAGACGAACATCGACATAATAGTTCCGATCCAGCAGGCCTTTGTAGCCTAGCACGCTGGCATAGTCGACAGGTGATGTCGCGCCCCCAAGGTGGACAGCAGAAAAATCACCGCTCATATTGCCCGGCGCTGAGGTGCTAATGACCTGGAATGTTTTCACATAGTCCGTAAACCCAGGCCCATCAGCCACATTCATCCCCGCCACATTCAGGGTTGACGATGTCCCCAGCTCAGCCGTGTTGGCCGTAACCACCGGTTCGTGACCCCCCGCCATAATGGAAAGCCGTCCACCCACATTAAATTCATCTCCGACGAGTAAAGCGCTTTCTTTCGCTACGCGAGTAATCGCATTGGGGGCGATAGTGTAACCGCCGGTGACATTCATCGTCACATGTGACCCCAGATCGAGCCCGCCCGCGTTAACATTCACTTCGCCTGCGGTAGAGCCCGTTTGCAAAAGCACGGCACTTCCGTTGCCCTCTTTATTCAGCGTTCCGTTCCCGACCAGCAGATTTACCACCGAACTATTCCCGTCAAAAGCCAGCGTCATATTAGAATTATTGGTAATGGTTCCACTGCCGAGCGCCGCTCCCATGAGGGCTGTCATGGTGCCTGCGTTAATGTTGGCACCCCCACTAAAGGTATTTGTCCCTGACAGGGTCAGCGCGTTCCCCCCCTCTTTCACCAGCTTTCCACTGCCCGTTATCGCGCCTGAAAAAAGGGTGTCCTGTGAATTGTTCGCCGTCAGCGTCGCACTGCCCAGTTTTACCGCGCCAGCACCCGATAAATTATTGGCTGACTGGGAAAAATCGTTGAGATTAAGGGTAGCGCCAGCAGCCACAGAAACCGCTGATGAACGGGCAAAAGCCTTCTCCACGTTGGTTTGCACAGTGCCGCCATTAATGCGCGTGTTGCCGGTATAACTGTTCTGTTCAGAAAGGATTAAAGTGCCCTGGCCGGCTTTGGTCAGGCTTTGCCCGTCCCATCCGCTGGTAAACGGTCCTGTGCGATCGGGCAACAACACGTCAACATTGAATGTCTCTGTGGGGTCCAGCAGAGTAAAAGCCCCGTTACCTCGCGACGGATCTGCAAACCAGGTCATACCAAACGTCAGATTGTAATCCTGATTGCCATTTAACTTACTGCCGGTGATGTACAGATAATCGGCGGGATTTGTGAAGCTCAGGGAGCTGAAATCCCCGGAAATCCCGCCTGCATGAGTACTGTGCAGAATGTTGATATTTTTACTGGTAATAGAACTGGCTGAAACCGGCGCGCCAAGTACGTTCAGGGCTCCTGCCAGCGCGAGCGTTGGTGCGACGGCGGCAGGTTGTTGCGCATTCACCGCCACTTCAAACGCGGAACCCGCCTGCTGGATCAGCATCCCGCCTATATTGAGCTGGCTACTGGCCCCCACCGACGTTTTTCCTCCGGCGGCGGTGATAAGATTATTGCTGACAGTGAACGCCCCCTGCGGGGAGAACATCAGCGTGCCGCCATTGACCGTCACACTTCCCTGGCTCGCCCCAGCGCCGGTAAGATTCACAAGCCCAGTCTCCTCCTTAATCAGTGCGCCTGAGCCTGACAGAACAGCGGTTGAGGTCGAACTTCCGGTGCGATTGAACGTCAGGGTACCGTTATTAGTGACCTTACCGCTTAAGGTTCCCTGACCGGCGCTGGCAATGTCATTGGAGCCAATTTGCAGCTGGGCACCGCTGGCAATCGTCGTGGACCCCGTGCGCGTATCATTGCCCGCAAGAACCAGTTTTCCACTGCTGATGGTTAACGGACCGATGCCGCTAATCCCTCCAGCAAAGGTATTGGTGCCTGTAGCGATGGTGGTCCCTCCTGCGGAATTCACCCTCAGCGCGCGCTGACTGGTAAAGCTATCTGTCATCGACAAGGTACCGCCGTTGAAGACAAGCGTACCGCTGTCAGCGCCAAGATTACTGTCTTTGCTGACTGCTAATGTTCCGCCCGTGAGCAACATGCCGCCAGTCCAGGTATTGTCACCAGAGAGTGTGATCAGCCCTTCCCCGTATTTTTCGAGCTGATACCCCTTGCCGTTGTCGGTGATCACACCTGAGATAGTGCCGCTGTAATCACTAAAAATCGCGGTCATGCGGGCATCGCCCGTCAACAGCACCGTGCCGGACAGCACAGGATTGCTGTCCATTCTCAACGCGCCGTACTGAATGCCGGAGATCTCTTTCCAGCCTAATCCCTTAAGCGTTACGGGCGCTCCATAATCAGCCCCGCTGCCAAGCCAGAGCGTACCGCCGTCATTGACGGCAAAAAGGGCCTTAGGGGCAAATGTCGTGGGATTGAGGTGCAGCCGCGCACCATTACCGACGGTGACAGTACCGACAAAACCATCCACAGGGAGGCTGATGTCATAGGAAGACTGACCATTGACTCCGGTGCCTTTAAACATGATTTCACCGTTACCGGATACCGGCGTCGTCAGTTTCAGTACCGTATCTGAGCGGTAAAACGACAGCTTTCCGTTGTTAACAACGGGAATCAAAACATTCCCGGTTGTGCTTCCCACACCAATCTCAAGCTGTCCGCCTTTCGCAATATTCACCACGGAGTTATTGCGGTTACGGCTATCAAGAATGCCGGGAAAAATGAGATCGCTGCCAGCCGCAATATCCAGTGACGATCCAGTGTTACCGCTGAGCATCACATTGCCGCCAAGCTCCCAGAGCTTCCCTGACACAGCGATTTCATCAAACCCCGTTGTGCCCCCGACATCGCCCGTGACCCGTCCAATCCCCTCCAGCCTCAGCGTATTGCCGGGACTGTTGCTCATCATACTGCCGTTGAGGGTAGTTCCTGAGCGCAGGATCACGCTGTTGCTACCTCCGCTGAGCTGAACCGCGGTTCCTTCAGTACCGGTGATTATCCCGGCATTATCCAGTGTCGAATGACCGTTGACGGCGTTAAATCCAATGCTCCCCGTTACGGTAGCCCCCGCGTTGTTCACCAGCTTTCCGCCGTTTAACAGCACCACTCCGCCATTACTCGCACCACCGGCATGCCCGGTAATGCCGCCGAAATTATTGATCGTCGTTTGCCCATCCAGCGATGACAAACTAACGCCACTGCCCGCCGCGTCCACCACGCCCTGAATGGTTAATTGCCAGTTTCTCGACCCGTCACCATTCACACCATTCCCCTGAGAAGTGGTGACGGCTGCAGTATCCGCCAGAATGAATGACGTTTCGGTTGAGGAGAGATTTTGGAGGGTCAAAGTCGAAGAAGAGGTCGGCAGATTTGTGGCAGCCCAGCCGTCAGGGAGTGAAATAACTAGCACACCCGCAAGGAGTAATTTTTGGGAATCCGGAAAAATGAACGCCTTCATAAAACCTCACATGTTAACTCCACCTATTCTTATAGTTGGTCGTGAGTGAGATCGCCTGAAATGCCTTAAATATAATGAAGATATTTAAGGCCAAATTTATTTATCTAACAATCGGTTGGGACTTTCTTACTCCTGAAAAAATAAAAAGGCCTGCTTAATGACAGGCCTTTTTATTACTGTTAATTCTCTTGCGTCGCATCCACCCGCCATCTACGGGTCAACGGTTTTTCGATTTCGACAATCAGGAACATCGCGAAGCCGATAATAAAGGTAATGACCCAATAGCGGAACGGAAGTGACTCGGTACCAAACAGCATCTGCATAAACGGCGCGTAGATAATCAGCAGTTGAAGTACCAGCAGCACCCCGCTCACGATCCAGATCCCGCGATTGGCCAGCAGCCCTTTACTCAGGGAGAAGCCGTCGGAGACACGGCAGTTCAGCATGTAGAACCACTGGGCGGTCACCAGGGTCTGCAACAGGACGGTGCGAATAAACTCCGGTGAATAGCCGCGCGGTTGTAGCCAGGCTTCCAGCACAAAGGCACTCACGGCGATCATCGAGCCGACAAACACCACGCGCCAGATAGCAAACCCGTCCATGACATGCAGGTTTGGGTTGCGCGGTGGGCGTTTCATGATATTCTGCTCGCCCGCCTCAAACGCCAGGCCAAACGACAGCGTGGCGGATGTCGCCATGTTCATCCACAGGATAAGTACCGGCGTCAGCGGAATTAAGTTCCCGGCAAGCAGAGCGATGATAATCAGTAAGCCCTGCGCCAGGTTGGTGGGCATAATAAAGAGAATGGTTTTTTTCAGGTTATCGTAAACCCGACGGCCTTCGCGAACCGCGCTGGCGATGGTGGCGAAGTTGTCATCCGTGAGCACCATATCCGCCGCCTCTTTGGTCACCTCGGTCCCTTTGATACCCATGGCGATACCAACATCAGCCTGTTTCAGTGCAGGCGCATCGTTAACCCCATCGCCGGTCATCCCGACCACCTCTTTCTTACTTTGCAGCGCCTGCACCAGGCGGAATTTATCCTCCGGGCTGGTACGGGCAAAAATATCATAACTCTGCGCCGCTTCGCTCAGCTGCTGATCATCCATGACCTCCAGCTCACGTCCGGTAATCGCGTTCCCGGCATTGCCAATTCCCAGCATTTTGCCGATGCTCATTGCCGTTTGCGGGTGGTCGCCGGTGATCATTTTCACGCGAATGCCCGCCTGAAGGCATTCGCCAATAGCGGTAATGGCTTCCGGGCGCGGCGGGTCCATCATTCCGGCAATACCGAGCAGAATCACGCCCTGCTGCAAATCCGGATGGTCCAGCGTCGTTTGATCAACGCCTGCCGGCTTCCAGGCTGCCGCCACCATACGTAAACCTTCCCGCGCATACTCTTCAATCTGTGCTTCCCAGTAAGGTTGATTCAGCGGTTGCAGCCCGCTTTCCGTCTGCTGATGCTGGCACAGCCTGAACAGCACGTCCGGCGCACCGGTAATCAGGATCACCTCTTCATCGCCGATGCGATG
>Ga0153948_1000702_pt1 | contig 18251 bp, 16 predicted proteins | sample TSNJ032MetaG_FD_104696 | JGI IMG/M metagenome (GOLD analysis project Ga0153948, IMG submission 104696) | Attine ant fungus gardens microbial communities from New Jersey, USA - TSNJ032 MetaG | ecosystem: Host-associated > Fungi > Mycelium > Unclassified | place: USA: New Jersey, Wharton State...
ACCGAGAAACTCCAGCCGCTCATAATTCGCCCGCGAAGGGGCCTGCACACTTGAATGCGTGAGCGCACGTTCTAGCCGTTTCAAATTCATAAAACGGTGTCCGGTGCGCTCCTCGAGAATTGTTGCTGCCTGGCCTGCGGATACCATCTCAGTTTCCGGTGACGGCGGTGTGCGGCGCAGCATTCACAGAAGTGAACAAGCGGCTGAAGCGCACATCGGTCGGCCATTTCCAGATTTCCAGCGGGCTGGCTTTGTCCGCAATGGAGAAGAAGATGATATTGGCGCGACCAACAAGATTTTCGAACGGCACATAACCAACACCGAAACGGCTATCGAGCGAGTTGTCGCGATTGTCGCCCATCATGAAGTAATGACCGGCTGGCACCTCGAAGACGCGGGTATCGTCACCGATGGAGTTCGGTGCGAGGTCGAGCGTGTCATAAGTCACACCTTCCGGCAGCGTTTCGCGATAAACCTCGACCGGACGGTTCACTTCGGTCACATCGGGATTGTCGATGGTGCCGACGCGATCGCGCTTCACAGCCTGGTCGTTGATGTAAAGTACGCCACCGCGCATCTGCACACGGTCACCCGGCAGGCCGATCACGCGCTTGATATAATCAACAGATGTGTCGCTCGGCAGCTTGAAAACCACCACGTCGCCGCGCTTCGGTTCCGCGCTCCAGATACGGCCCGAAAACAGGTCGAGACCGAAGGGCAGCGAAAAGCGCGAATAGCCATAGGCATATTTCGACACAAACAGATAATCGCCTTCCAGAAGCGTGGGGCGCATGGAGCCCGAAGGAATGCTGAATGGCTGGAAAAGAATGGTGCGAATGACCAGCGCCAGCAGCAGCGCCTGCACGATAACGCTGATGGTTTCGCCTAGGCCGCCGGACTTCTTGGTTTCACTCTTGCTGGACACGCTCATTGTCTCTCCGCTTGCGATAACGCGATCTAATAACCGCTAAGATTGCGTGAGGCAATCCGCGCACTGCTTTCTCGCACGATTATGAGCAGGAGTTTACCTGTCACAACCCCAACAACTTCCGACAGGACCAATCAATTTTAGCTGATCCAGTTCAGGAACCTATCGATCCACTTGAATCTGGCAGCGCCTCGATGATCACGAAAGCCTGCGCGAGAGGAAAATCATCGGTAATTGTCAGATGTATGGCAGCGCGGGTTCCGGGCGGCAGAAGTCTCTGCAACTGTTTGGCTGCCCCGTCCGTCAGATGCATAGTGGGCTTGCCGGACGGCGCATTGACCACGCCCATGTCGCGCCAGAACACGCCGCGCGCAATGCCGGTGCCGAGCGCCTTGGCACAGGCTTCCTTGGCGGCAAAGCGCTTGGCATAGGACGCCGCACGCTGCTGGCGTCCGTCCGATTTCTTCTGCTCGATCTCGGTGAAGACCCGATTGCGGAAACGGTCACCATGCCGCTCTAGAGCTTTTTCGATACGCCGGATATCGATGAGGTCGCTGCCAATGCCGACGATCATATTTGCTGAAGCCCCCGCTCGCCATGCAGCTTGTGTTTTTCAGCCAGTCGTTCCAGACGGCGACGGCGAAACACGGACACGGCATAACGCGTCACAAAATAGACCAGCACAGCGCAGGCAGCACCCAGAATGGTCGAACCGAACAGCATCGGTTTGAGGAGCGGCGTCCAGATTTCATCGAAATGCATCGTTTCGAGAGCACGGCCAAGATGCACCGGAGGGGCCGAGTCGACGCTGCCATTCATGATGAAGCGGCCGAGTTCGAAGGTGCTTCCCCAGATGAAAGGCAAAGTGAGCGGGTTGGCCAGCGTGGTGCCGATGGCGGCAGCCGCAATATTGCCTGCCAGAAAATAGGCCAGCACAATCGCGATGATCAGATGAAAGCCGAAAAACGGCGTAAATGCCGAGAAGACACCAACCGCCAGCCCCGCAGCCACCGCATGCGGCGACGCGGTAATACGCAGAATCCTCTTACCCCCGTATTTGAAAGAACGGGAAAAAGAACGGCGCGGCCAGACCATAAGTCTCAGGCGCTCCCGTCGGGTCAGTGGATGTCGGCGTTGGAATAACATGGGCCCTTAATACTGCTCTCCTCGAGCGGAAACAATTGCTATTATTAGATCATCCTACCGATCATGCGTCGCGGTATTCCGTTGGCGCGAGGTCTGGTCTTGGCTGATAATGACGAGGCGATACGCCCAGCATGCGGCGAAACATTGTCGTAAAGGCTGAAACGCTGTCATAACCGAGATCGAGCGCCACACTTGTCACCGCCTCCCCCTCCGAAAGCCGGGGAACGGCAGCGAAAAGACAGGCCTGCTGCCGCCATACCGAAAGGCTCACCCCCGTCTCGCGCTGGAAATGCCTTGTGAATGAGCGCCTGCTCATGGCGAGCTTGTCCGCCCAATCATCGATGGTGACGCGCGAGGATGGATTCTTCACGAAGTCGCGGCAGAGCTTCTGCAGACGCGGATCGTCGGGAATAGGCAACCCCAGAGATCTTTGCGGCAGGGTGTGCAGATCGCGCAGGATCATCTCGATAACCAGCGCATCCCGGCTTCCCGCCTCCGGTATACTGTCGACTGTCGTCGCATCGATGATGAGGCAACGCATCAGATCGGTCAGCCCCACCACATGCAGATGGTCGGGCACGCCCGACACGGCATCGGTGCTGATATAGATCGAGCGCATATAGACATCGCCCACGATCTCGACCGAATGCTCGATACCGGCAGGTATCCACATCGCATGATCGCCCGGGATCATCCAGCGCCCGGCGTCCGTTGTGACCAGAACCACGCCTTGAGAAGCGCACAAAAGCTGCGCGCGCGAATGGCTATGGCGGGGTACGAAATAACCATCCGGATATTTCGTCGGAAGCGCCACCACCGGCCCGGTCATGGTCTCCAGCATCGCCACACGGTCTTCGTGAAAGCGTTGCAGTTCTTCGCTCTCGGGCAAGAAAAGACGTGATGGCGATTGCGGTTTCATCTCAAACTCATTCTCAAACGGCTCAGCTTGGCCCACTCTCGAAAGTAATGGACCAAATCACGAAAGCGGGCGACGCGCAATACGCTTATGAGGAGAGAACTGGAGAGTACGCTCGACGAAATCTCCATTTCAAAACATCCACGCGCTATCTTTTCTTCCCGATAACCGAGAAGATTGGAGCAGCAGACCGGGTATTATTCGGAGTAGCATTATGAGCATGAGTGCTGCGCAGCAGCCGTCCAACAGCGGTGCGGACAATACGGTCCTCACCATCATATTGGCCACAAGCATGGGCCATTTCCTGAACGACATGATGCAGTCGCTCCTTCCGGCCATCTATCCGATGCTGAAGGAGAATTACAGCCTGTCGTTCTGGCAGATTGGTCTTCTTACCTTCACCTTCCAGATGACGGCATCCATCTTGCAGCCGCTTGTCGGCATTTATACCGACCGCAAGCCGATGCCCTATTCACTGTCTTTCGGCATGGGCTGCACCCTTGTCGGCCTCATATTGTTGGCCACGGCGCATCACTATTCGGTGCTGCTGATGGGTGCTGCCTGCGTCGGCTTCGGCTCGTCTGTCTTCCACCCGGAAGCATCGCGTGTTGCGCGACTGGCATCGGGCGGCAAGCACGGCTTCGCACAATCGCTGTTTCAGGTCGGCGGCAATTTCGGCTCGTCCATCGGACCGCTGCTTGCAGCTTTTGTCGTACTGCCCTTCGGCCAGATCAGCGTTTCGTGGTTCTCGGTCGCCGCTTTGGCGGGCATGTTGCTGCTCTGGTATGTCGGCAACTGGTACAATCGGTACCGGCTGGCCAATGCCCGCAGGGCGCAGCCTGACAGGACGCTGCCGCTGCCGCGCAACCGGGTGATCGCCACCGTGGCTGTGCTCGCGCTGCTGATCTTCACCAAATACATCTATATGGCGAGCCTGACGAGCTACTACACCTTCTACACGATCCACCATTTCGGCGTGTCGGTGCAGACCTCGCAGATCCTGCTGTTCCTCTTCCTCGGCGCTGTCGCTGCAGGAACGATCTTCGGCGGCCCCATCGGTGATCGCATCGGAACGCGCAAGGTGATCTGGGTTTCCATCCTCGGCGTCCTGCCATTCACTCTGGCTTTGCCCTATGCAAATCTTGAGATGACGGCTGTGCTGACGGTGATCATCGGCTTCATCCTGGCCTCGGCCTTCCCTGCCATCGTGGTCTTTGCGCAGGAATTGCTTCCGGGACGTGTGGGTATGGTGTCCGGCCTGTTCTTCGGCTTTGCCTTCGGCATGGCTGGCATTGCAGCCGCAGTTCTCGGCATCGTCGCCGACCGCAAGGGCATCGAGTTCGTCTACACGATCTGCTCGTATCTGCCATTGCTCGGTCTTTTGACGGTCTTCCTGCCAAAGCTGGAAAAGAACCGCAAAGCAAAAGCTTGAATCTGAAAAGGTTCCCCCGAAAAGGGGGAGCGCCGCACGTCCCCCAACGGCGGCGCTCCCATGCCACTGACCTTCTTGACGGCCCGGTACAGCGGCATTTTCAGAGCGGCTCTAATGGAACCGCTCGATCAGGCTATTTGTTTTTGCGCATTTCCTACGCATCGAAGCGGGATAAGAAATCAGTCCAGTGAACTGATGTCCCCGCGTAGACGCTACGCGCTTTTGCTGGAAATGCTCTAGGCGCAGGATCACACGGCAAAGCTAAAGCCCTGCACCGTTTCCCTGCGGAATTCATCAAAGGCCGCGGCCACAAGGCGGATCAACGGCTTGCCATCTTCGGTAGCGCGGATGACGCTGCCCTTCACTTCGACCAGACCATCGGCCACCAGCGGGCGCAGCAAGGCGAGTTCATCGGAGAACTCCATGCCCGGCGCTACTTCATCCAGATCAACCTGAAAATTGCACATCAGATCGGTGATGATAGCCGAGCGCAGACGGTCGCTTTCGCGCATCGTATAGCCGCGCATCGTGGCTAGTTCGCCCGCATCGACCTTCCTGCGATATTGCCCGATATCCGGAATATTCTGTGCGTAACCACCCGGAAATTGCGAGATGGATGATGGCCCCAGACCAATCAGGGTCTGGCTTCTATCCGTGGTGTAGCCCTGAAAGTTGCGGTGCAGCAGGCCCTTGCGGGCAGCGATTGCCAGCGCATCATCCGGCAAAGCATAGTGATCGATACCCACCGGCTCATAGCCGAGAGCCGAAAAACATTCGGCGACCACCCGCGACTGCGCAAAGCGCTCTTCCGCATCGGGCAGAAGGCTGGCATCGATCAGGCGCTGATTGGCGCGGCGCTGCGGCAGATGCGCATAACCATAGCAGGCGACACGGTCTGGGCGGAGCAAGGCAACGGTTTCGCAGGTGCGGCGCAGGCTATCCACCGTCTGCATCGGCAGTCCGTAGATGAGGTCGAAGTTGATCTTTTCTATGCCTTCGCCTCGCAGAAGCCATGTGGCTTCCGACACGGTTTCCATCATCTGCACACGGCCAATGGCCTTCTGCACGCGAACATCCACATCCTGAATGCCCAGGCTAGCGCGGTTGACGCCCATGAAAGCCAGCGTCCTGACGAGGTCCGGCGTGACCGTGCGCGGATCAAGTTCGATGGCATGTTCCATCGCTGGCGAGAACTCGAACACCGAACGCAGGGCCGTGATGATTTCAATAAACTGGGAGGAATTCAGGATGGACGGCGTTCCCCCGCCCCAATGCAGATGGGTGACACGCGGACGACCGGTCAGCACATGCCCCACCGTCTCGATTTCATTCAAAAGCGAATGATAGAAACTTTCGACGACATCGTCGCGAATGGCCACCTTGGCATGGCAGCCGCAATAATAGCAAAGCTGCTTGCAGTAAGGTACGTGGATATAGACCGAGATGCCCTCACCCGGGCCAATCTGGCGCAACCAGCGATGCGTGGTTTCCGGTTCAAAGGGGACGAAATCGGCAGCCGTCGGAAAGGACGTGTAACGCGGAACGGCAAGTGCTGCGTAACGCTTTATCGTTTCTTCATGCATGGCGCATCCACCTCGCGCGGGGCGCGGACTGGCGAAGCTCTGCCAGAGCGAATGGAGAAGCTGATGCCGGAACCCGAGTTGCAGCCTGCGGCACTGGACGGCATGAGGCGGCAAGGCACCCCGCATGAATGACAGCCAATGTTGCAGTGACCAGACACAAGAGCACCCGTCTTTCTCCCCATTCACCGCGCGACCGTCCCTTTGTAGCCGCATCAATCTTTACGGTAAAAATTACAGGGCAAAGCGGCACCCCGCATTGATTTGAATCAACGGGTGACGATGAATGAGCAGAGGATTGGGAGTGAGCTTAAAAGGCGTCCAGATCCATGCCCGCAACGGCTGCGAGCGAACGGCGCGACATGATTTCGACCGTGTTGGCGTCAATGAGCTGGATCAGCCCCTGGCTCTTGAGCTTCGTGAAGCTGCGGCTCACCGTTTCAATGGTGAGACCGAGATAATCCGCAATATCAGTGCGGTTCATCGACAAATGCACCGGGTTAGCACGTTCTCCACGCTTTTCAGCACGCGCCGCGAGAACCAGCAGGAAGCTCGCAAGCTTCTCCACCGGCGCGAGACGACCAAGAACGAGCTGGTTGTCACGCGCCGTGCGCAGCGCAGCGCGGGTCATCTGGTGCAGTCTTTCCTTGAGTTTCGGAAAGCGCTCCATCAGATTTTCCATTTCCTTTGTGGAAAAGGCGCACAAAACTGAAGGCACGACAGCTTCCGCCGACTGCGAATAGACATCGTCATCGGCGAGACCGAGATAATCGCCAGGAAACAGGAAGCCCGCAATCTGGCGGCGTCCGTCCGGCAGAGAGGTATAGATGCGCAACATGCCGGAAGTCAGGCTGTAGACCCGCGCCTTCGGCTCCCCCTCCTCCACGAGCATCTCGTTCGCATCCAGCTTCTTGGACGTCATGATCGCTTCCAGCGCGCCGAGATCGCCGTCGTCGAGCGCAGCACAAACCGCCATACGACGCACATCGCAGTCGACACAGATGCCGCACGGCGCGCGAAATGGTGATTTCGGATCGAAAACTACAGACGTTACAGCCACGATGGATTTTCCTGTCGACGGAAACTGAACGAATTCTCTCGTTAAAGGTGGAGAGTACGTAAACCTAAGGTCATTCGTAAAGTGAAATTTCGCCGCAGAGCTGTAATAGCTCTGCGGGATCAACTTTTACATTATATCCCGCCAGAAAGTCTTTTAAAATACGCGGTTGCTAACGTATATCCTGACGAAAATAGGCAATCAAATATTGCGGCTGCCGGGCTTGATCGCCGGAATAGCAGCCAGTTCCGGCGGTAGATTGTCAGCCGGATAAGCAGGCACTTCATATTCCGCAAGCGCGATCAGCATGGTGCCGACATCAGCCTTGCCAGCCGACCGGTCAACGATGCAGGCCGCAGCAACCACTTCGATGCCGAGTTCCTTCATGCATTCGATGGTTTCGCGGATCGATAGGCCCGTCGTCACGATATCTTCCACGATCACAACGCGCGAGCCCTTGGGGACATCGAAGCGGCGCAGGCGGAAGACGCCGTTTTCGCGCTCGACCCAAACCGAAGGCATACCCAGATGACGCGACGTTTCATAAGACGGGATCAGACCACCGATAGCGGGACCGACGACATAGTCGATGGGGCCGAGATTTGCCGCCTTGATTTTCTCAGCCAGCGCCTTGCAGAGCTTTTCCGTCTTGTCGGCATGCATGAACACGCGCGCCTTTTGCAGAAAAATAGGGCTGCGAAGGCCGGAAGTGAGAATGAAATGGCCTTCGAGGATCGCTCCCGCTTCGCGGAAGACGGCAAGCACGCCTTCGGTGTTCATCTTGGTCCTATCCGTTCACGCGCTTTGCGCCGCTGACGCTCGCGCTTTCTTTCAGTTGGGAAATGATGCGGTTGAGGTGCTTCAGATCCCACACTTCAACGTCGATGATCATTTCGGTAAAGTCCGGCGCTGTACGCACCATGGAGAGATTGTGAATATTGGCGTCATTGGCCGCAACAATCTGGGCAATCTCGGCCAGTGAGCCGGGCGAGTTAATCGCAGAAACACTGACCCGAGCGGGGAAGCGCTCATGCATCGTTTCATCGATATCCCAGCGCACGTCGATCCAGCGTTCCGGCTGATCGTCATAGGCGGTCAACGCCGGTGACTGGATCGGGTAGATGGTGATACCGGCGCCCGGCTGAAGAATGCCCACAATGCGGTCGCCCGGAACAGCACCTTCCGGAGCAAACCGCACCGGCAGATCGGAATTGGTACCGCGGATCGGCAAAGCGCGCTTACCCGGCTTTGGTGCGGTTTCCTGATCCTTGTTTTTGTCACCTTCCGGATCTTCACTGCCTTCAGGCACCTTAAAGATCATGCCAGCGGCGTTCTGAATGTTGAACCAGCCCTTCTCACCGGTCTTGGCGGGGCTGTTCTGCGAGGTGACACGGGTATCCTGATAATCTGGATAAACGGCTTTCACGACATCGGTGGACGGCAGTTCGCCGCGTCCGACGGCGGCAAGCACGTCTTCCACATCCTTGCGTGCCAGACGTGGCAGACCGGGTTTAAGAATATCCTTGCTGAACGGCTTTCCTGCGCGCTCGAAGGCGCGTTCCAGAATGCGCATGCCGAGACCGGAATATTGCTTGCGCACGGCGGAACGCGTTGCGCGGCGGATGGCGGCACGCGCCTTGCCGGTTGCAACCAGAGATTCCCAGGCGGCGGGCGGCACCTGCGCCTTGGAGCGGATGATATCCACTTCGTCGCCGTTTTTCAGCTCGGTCATCAGCGGCATGATGCGGCCATTGACCTTTGCGCCGACACAGCTGTCGCCAATATCGGTGTGAACTGCATAGGCGAAATCGATCGGCGTCGCACCGCGCGGCAGTGCGATCAGGCGGCCTTTCGGCGTGAAACAGAAGACCTGATCCTGAAACAGCTCCAGCTTGGTGTGTTCCAGAAATTCTTCCGGATTGTCGCCTTCGGACAGTTGTTCGATGGTCTGGCGCAGCCAGGCATATGCATTGGTTTCGGTCGAAATCGCGTGTGGATTGTTGCCGCTGCCACGATCCTTGTAGATCGAGTGCGCAGCCACACCGAACTCGGCGATTTCATCCATTGCACGGGTACGGATTTGCAGCTCGATACGCTGGCGCGACGGGCCGATAATGGTCGTGTGCACCGAGCGATAATCGTTCTGCTTCGGCGTCGAGATATAATCCTTGAACCGCCCCGGCACCATCGACCATGTCGTATGAATCAGCCCCAGCGCCCGGTAGCAGTCCTGCACCGTGTCGACCATGACGCGGAAGCCAAAAATGTCGGAAAGCTGCTCAAAGGACAGGCCCTTGGTTTCCATCTTGCGGAACACCGACCAGGCCTTCTTCTGGCGGCTCTTGACGCTGGCCTTGATGCCGTTCTTCTCGAAAATCTCGGAAAGATCCTTTTCGATCTTCTGCAGAAGACCGCGGTTCTTTTCCAGAAGCTCGGCCAGTCGGTCCGTGACCGCGCGCCATGCATCGGGATTGATATAACGGAAAGCCAGCTCTTCCAGTTCTTCGCGCATGTCCTGCATACCCATGCGGCCAGCAAGCGGCGCATAGATATCCATGGTCTCTTCGGCAATGCGCAGACGCTTGTCCTCGCGCATCACGCCCAGCGTGCGCATATTGTGCAAACGGTCGGCGAGCTTCACCAGAAGCACGCGCACATCTTCGGAAATGGCCAGCAGCAGCTTGCGCAGGTTTTCAGCCTGCACAGCTTTCTTGGAAACCAGATCGAGCTTTTTGAGCTTGGTCAGACCTTCGACGAGCTTGCCGATTTCCGGCCCGAACAGCTGGTCGATCTCCTGACGGGTCGCGGTCGTGTCTTCGATGGTGTCGTGCAGAAGCGCGATGGCAATCGTCGCCTCATCGAGATGCATGTCGGTGAGGATAGCCGCGACTTCGAGAGGATGGGAGAAATAAGGGTCGCCGGAAGCACGTTTCTGGCTGCCATGTTTCTGCATGGCATAGACATATGCCTTGTTGAGAAGCGCCTCGTTTACATCCGGCTTGTATCGCTGCACACGCTCCACAAGCTCATACTGGCGCATCATCTACAACAACCCCCTCAAACCAATGCCGAGCGATCAGCGGCCATACAGCAACACCTAAACACCCCAATCGAGCACAACTTCGCAAATTATCGAGTGTTTTGCGAGCTTTAGCGGCGATTATCTGCCAACAGGATTAATTTCAGACAGAAATTGACTTCCTGCAAGCCGCCGCAGCGATCATTTTATGTTCACGCGCGTAAAAATACGCGCCGCAGCCAGATGAGCCGCAGCGCGTATAAAATGGATAACCCGAACGAAACTTAGAAGTCGTCGTTCTTTTCCGGGGCAACCAGACCTTCGATACCGGCCAGAAGCTCTTCTTCCGACATGCGGTCGAAAGACACGACATCTTCCTCGGCGGCTTCGGCAATGCCTTCAACCAGCTCGTCAGCCGACGACGTGATCTGTGCAGGAGCGGCAGCTTCCGGCTCGTCCACTTCCACATGCTTCTGCAGCGAGTGGATCAGGTCTTCCTTCAGATCGTCCGGCGAAAGCGTTTCATCGGCGATTTCGCGCAATGCAACGACCGGGTTCTTATCATTGTCGCGGTCGACAGTGATCGAAGCGCCCTGGGAAATCTGGCGGGCGCGATGACCGGCGAGCAGAACCAGCTCGAATCGGTTCTCGACTTTGTCTACGCAGTCCTCAACGGTGACGCGGGCCATACGCGGTCCCTTTCATTTTCGAACTTTAACGGATTTTTTCTGCACATAACGCCTGTTGGGCGAAATTACAAGCTAAAGCGGGATTATAGGCGTCAAATAGCCCTTATCCGCTCTTATGTCCTCGATTTTAAACGATATACCGGATATTATCTCATTGCGGTTCATAATGGAACAATATTAACTAGACCAAAATTCGTTCACATATCTGAATTGCTACAAAAGGTAAATTAGCTCACTAAAATAACAACCTATGGTTGCTTGTTTTTCTATAATTTGTCCTTAGAAACGCTATAAACGCTATTGGTAGAAATATTTCGCCAGCCGACGTTTGTGAAACAAATCTGAATACGCGGTCGACGGTCCACTCCCGTTAGGCTGTAGAGTGGATATATTGCACGATGTTCGATTCTCGTGAAAAAATTGCGCTTTTTATTGATGGCGCCAATTTATACGCAGCATCCAAGACCCTGGGCTTTGACATCGATTACCGCAAGCTTTTGAAGGCATTTCAGAAGCGCGGTTATTTGCTGCGCGCATATTACTATACTGCGCTTGTTGAAGATCAGGAATACTCGTCGATCCGTCCACTGATCGACTGGCTGGATTACAATGGCTACAAGGTGGTCACAAAGGCCGCCAAGGAATTCACCGATTCGACCGGCCGCCGCAAGGTGAAGGGCAATATGGATATCGAACTGACAGTCGATGCCATGCAGCTGACCGACACCGTCGACCATTTCGTCATCTTCTCCGGCGACGGCGATTTCCGTTCGCTCGCAGAAGCCCTGCAGCGCAAGGGCCGCAAGGTTTCCGTCGTTTCGACGCTGACCACGCAGCCCGCGATGATTTCCGATGAACTGCGCCGTCAGGCCGATCATTTCATCGATCTCGTTTCGCTGAAGGCTGAAATCGGTCGCGACCCGTCAGAGCGCGCTCCGCGCCGCCAGGACGACGATCTCGACGAAGGCTATTGATATCGACAAGGGCTCGGAAACGGGCCCTCTTCGAACTGCTGCAATTTGCGGTTCGGTTATTAAGAATATCCACTCTTCCGCATGAATCAAAAGAGCGCCTCACGGCGCTCTTTTTCGTTGGAATAAGAGCCTGAATCAAAAAGCGGTATGTGTGTGCGAAAATGGTGATTTTCGAGTACCGGAGCGGAGCGTACTATTGGTACGTGAGCACCGGAATGTAGAAAATTGCCATTTGCAGCCACACAGAACGACTTTTGGAACAGGCTCTAAGGTCAGCCCCGGTCACGGAGCAAGCGGGCCTTTTCACGACCCCAGTCGCGCTTCTTTTCCGTCTCGCGCTTGTCATGGTTCTTCTTGCCGCGTGCGACAGCCAGTTCCAGCTTCGCGCGTCCGCGATCATTAAAGTATAGTTTCAGCGGAACGACAGTCATGCCATCGCGCGAAACCGAGTTGAACAAACGCGAGGCTTCGCGGCGGTTGACCAGAAGCTTGCGCAGACGGCGAGGCTCGTGGTTGAAGCGGTTGCCCTGCGTATATTCCGGAATATAGGAATTGATCAGCCAGAACTCACCGTTCTCGAAGCTGGCATAGCTTTCGGCGATGTTCGACTGATTGGCGCGCAGAGACTTCACCTCGGTGCCAGTCAAAACCAGACCGGCCTCAAGCGTGTCCAAAATCTCGAAATTGAAGCGCGCCTTGCGGTTTTCCGCGATAATCTTGCGCGCAGGGGAATTCTTCGGCTTGTTCATAACTGCACTATATAATGCGTTGCATTTAAAATGAAAACGCTCCCGCGACGACGGGAGCGTAAAAATCACCAGCTCGCCATTTCTTCAACTGACAGCACGGCCATTGCCGGATCAGTTGATGAGGCCTGCATGCTTCATAGCCTGATCGATCTTCTCGGCGGTCGACTCCTCGACCTGCACCATTGGCGAGCGCAGGCTGTTCTCGACGCGTCCAAGGCGCGACAGGGCATATTTCGGACCAGACGGATTCGGCTCGATAAACAGCGCCTTGTGGAGCGGCATCAAGCGATCCTGCAATTCCAGAGCCTTGGCGTAATCGCCAGCCTGGCAGGCGTCCTGAAACTCGGCGCACAGGCGCGGCGCGATGTTCGACGTCACCGAAATGCACCCTACCCCACCATGGGCGTTGAAGCCGAGCGCGGTTGCATCTTCGCCCGAAAGCTGGATGAAATCCTTGCCACAGGTTCCACGCTGTTCGGAAACGCGCTCGATCTTGCCGGTCGCATCTTTCACACCAATGATGTTCTTGTGATCGCGCACCAGAACACCCATCGTTTCCGGCGTCATGTCGATAACCGAGCGGCCCGGGATGTTGTAGATGATGAGCGGGATGGAAATCGAACGCGCAACCCGCGAAAAATGCTCGTAGAGGCCACGCTGGTTCGGCTTATTATAATAAGGCGTCACCACGAGCACGGCATCCGCCCCAGCCTTTTCAGCATGCTGGGCGAGTTCAATCGCCTCGACCGTGTTGTTCGAGCCTGCACCGGCGATGACCGGCACGCGACCGGCGGCGACTTCGATGCAAACCTCGATGACGCGCTTGTGCTCATCATGGGAAAGCGTCGGCGTTTCGCCGGTGGTGCCGACGGGAACGAGACCTTTGGTGCCTTCTTTTATCTGCCAGTCAACAAATGCACGAAAAGCTTTCTCATCGAACGCTCCTTCACGATCGAATGGCGTGACAAGCGCGGTAATTGAGCCCTTCAGCATCAGTAACTCCTGAAAAAGATAGACAGAACCTCAAACCTCAAGGGGCACTCGACCTGCTTTGCGGTTTGCGGAGGCGTTGAACAATAGTCTTGCAGAAAGAATGGAGCAAGCACATTGCAAGCGGAAAACAGGGGTAATACGGCAGATTTGCGACGAAAATCCCGGCTTTATTCAAGCCCCTCCCCCGAAGGTTCAGACTGTCGTCAGTGAGGGGTATTTCGGACAGCCATTTCACCGTCTGCGAGACTTTCTTATAAAGCTTTCATTAATCATAGTTTCATTCCTGAGGCTTATCATGGATGACGAAACCTGCTGGCAAAATGGAAGGCTAACAAAAGCCGAATTTTGCTAACATATTTCACAGCAACTACAGTCCCGGTTGGCCGGATTTTTGTTTCAGAGTGCGGATGTCTAAAGAAGCCGTAGCGATCAGTATCAGACGAAAGGCCCTGCTTGCAGGTTGCCTTATTGCGGTTGCCGTGCAGCCGACGGCTTCGTTTGCGCAATCGTCACTGCCGACCGAAGTGCCGATGCCGCTTGCGCGCCCCTTTGCGCCTGCCGCAGCGCAGGCTCCTGCCTCGCCGATGAATCTTGTGACGCCAACGCCGCGCCCCACACCGCCAGATCCGGTTATCACCTCATCCTTCAGCCGCGTTGAAAACCCGGCTGCCATTGGCGGCACGCTGAAGAGCGGGCTTGATGCGCTTTATTCAAACGATGTTACGAGCGCTGTTGCCTTTCGCAACGGCATGCCGCGCGGTTCGCTCGACCGACAAATCCTGACCTGGGCCATTGCGACCTCTGGTATCGATGGCGTTTCAAGCGGCGAGATCGCCGCCGCGACTGCTGAACTGCCCGGCTGGCCCGGTATTTCCACGCTTCAGCGCAATTCAGAACGGGCTCTGTTCAAGGAAAACCCGCCTGCTGGAACCGTCATGGCCGCTTTTGGCAGCCGTCGACCGGTGACCACCGAAGGCATGATCGTGCTGGCGCGTGCCTATGTCAGCATCGGCAATCCAGCAAAAGCGCATGCACTCCTGTCTTCATGGTGGGCAACACAGCGTCTGTCGTCGGATGACGAGCAGAAAGTGTTGAAGGAATTCAACGGCGTTCTGACACGCGAAGACCATCAGCAGCGTTTTCTGCGTGCGATTTATAATGACCGCACCCAGTCGGCCAAGCTGCTTGCCGGTCCCGCACAGGCGCAGTCGCTTTACAATGCCTTTGCAGCCGTCGCCCAGAAAGCGCCCAATGCAGCAGCGACGATTGCTGCCGTTGATCGTTCCTGGCAGGCAAATGCAGCCTACCAGTTTCTGAAGATCCGCTATCTGCGTCGCGCTGAGCGCTATGACGACGCCACCGATCTGATGTTGAAGGCGCCACGTCAGGCCGCCATGTTGGTTGATCCGGACGCCTGGTGGACCGAACGGCGGATTCTGTCGCGCGAACTGCTCGACCTCGGCAAGCCGCAGCTCGCCTATAAGGTGGTCGCGGCCCATGCCGCCGAATCGCCAACGGTTGCAGCCGAAGCGGAATTCCACGCCGGTTGGTATGCCTTGCGCGCGCTCAAGCAACCCAAGACAGCCGCACCGCATTTTGCCAGAATTGCTGAAATTTCTGCCCGGCCGATTTCCGCATCGCGCGCCTATTATTGGCTTGGACGTGCTGCGGACGCGGGAAGTGGTGGCAATGCGCGCGATTATTATCGCCGCTCCGCGCATTTCGGCACGACCTTTTACGGCCAGCTCTCCGCCGCCAAGCTGGATGAGAAAGCCCCGGAGCTGATCTATCCGCGACCAAGTGATACAGATCGCGCTCGCTTTGCCAACCGGAATGCGGTGCAGGCGATCAAGCGTCTGGAACAGATCGGCTATGCCGCCAAGGCGACATCCATCTATACGCAGCTTTCGCAGGAACTCGACAGTGTCGGCGAGCTCGCATTGCTGGCCGTCATGGCTGAGCGCAACGAGAACCACTATCTGGCACTGCGTGTTGGCAAAACCGCCGCGATGCGCGGGCTCGATGTTGGTGCACTGTCGCATCCGCTCGGCGCCATCCCGGCCAGCGCCAATATAAGCGGCTCTGGCAAAGCGCTTGCCTATGCGATTGCACGGCAGGAAAGCGAGTTCAATGTCGGCGCAGTTTCCAAGGCCGGCGCGCGCGGACTACTGCAGTTGATGCCGGCGACCGCAAAGAGCGTCGCCACACGCAACGGCATGGCTTTTTCTGCACCACGACTAACGAGCGACGCAGGTTATAATGCCACGCTTGGTGCGCATTTTCTTGGCGAGCAGCTTGATCGTTTCAACGGTTCTTACGTGCTGACCTTTGCCGGATACAATGCCGGGCCGCGCCGCGCTTCTGAGTGGGTCGAGAAGTATGGAGACCCAAGGGGCCAGTCGATCGACGAGATCGTGGACTGGATAGAGCGCATTCCCTATTCGGAAACGCGCAACTATGTGCAGCGCGTGATGGAAAATTATGAAGTCTATAAAGCGCGCCTGACCGGTTCTGCCGATATCGAGACCGATCTGGTATACGGGCGTCGTTAAATAGCTTCAGCTTCTTCGGGATGAAATCCTAGAACCTCATCCCATAACTCTATCAAGCGTCAGTTTTCTTCACAGGCTTGGCCTTTGGCTTCGCGGGTGCCTTCTTGGCTCTGGCTGGCCGTTTGGCCGCTGGCTTACTCGTCGTTTCAGCAAGCTTTGCCGCCTGAGCAATCCAGTTTTCGCGTACGATTCGGCGCGGGAAGCCTATGTGACGTTCGATCCACACAGTTTCTTCATCCGACCAGCTTGCGATCTGGTCGTAATGATAAACGCCCAGCGCATTAAGCATCGTCTGGATAGCATTGCCGATACCGTTAATCGCGGTCAGCTTATCGGCCCGGCCCTCCCGGGGCGCATCCAGAAGCTCTGGGCGGCCCGGATCTTCCGGCTCGCTCGGTTCATCCGGTTGGGTAGCGGGAACCGGCAGTGGTCCGCCAACGACTTCCGCATCCGGCACAGGCGTTTTCTTCGGCGCACTGACTTTTTCCGACTTCTTGTCTTTCGGGGGCGACACTACTTCCACCGGAGCAGCGACAGGCTGAACGGGTTCGGGCTTCACGTCCACAGCAGGCGTAGAAAGCGCAGCCGCAACGATGGTGCGTTCCTCGTCGGTCATAGCCTTGCTTTTGCCCCGGAACAATTTGCCCAGAACACATCCGACGATAAACGCCACTGCAACAAGGATCGCCAGTTGAATAATCAGCAACGGCATGTCGGTTTCCCTCGTACTCTATACATTGCGCCCTAACCTTTTGATTGAGCGCATCTTATTTCTTGCAGGCCGAGCCAATCTGGCAACTGCTTTATTTACGACCGCTCAGCCATCCGACTACGATCCCGATCAATACCGCCGCGAGAAGAACGGGCCAGAATGTTTCAGCAAGATACAGCATCAAAACCTGCACTGGGTTTCATGGGTTAGCTCCCATTCATCAGTCATAATAAGAAAGCAAAATTTGAAACAGCGAAACTGTCAATTTCGAACAGGAAAGTCATTTGCCCGCCTGCCCTAGAGTAAGCCTATTCCATAGAATCACGGCTGGGCGACATCGGATGCCGCCAGTTTCAGGCCGAATGGTAGCGGCTTGGCCAGCATATCAACCATCGCCTGATACTCCTCCGGACTTGCCGCCTTCCCCTTGATCGAAAGCGATCCGTCGGTGATCGTAACCGCACCATCGGCAAGACCTTTGGTCAAGGTAAGCGCGAATAGAACACCGTCCGAAAAATCCGGCCAGCTTCCGCGCGCCAGCGCCATTTCGTCATCGAGCGACAGGCCCGGCGCCACACCTTCGGCAGCTTCCATGATTCGGTCGCGCAACGCGTTTTCGGGGATGGAGCCTGAGAAAACCAGGCCGTCGCTGTTCTTCTCGATCTTGAAAACATAAGGCGATGTGGCCGGAAGAACGGATGTCAAATCCGTAATATCATTGATTCCCCACACAGCCTGTAACGCAGCGCGCGCCGCCTCTTGTGCTGCCGGATCGGGTGCAATGCCTTTTACCGTTATATCGCGACCTTCAATATCGAAACCAGTCCAGACAAACGGTGCAAGCGCTTCAGACGTACGGGTGGAAATATCGGTCTGAACCCGATCCACACCGAACCACAGCGCCAGCGCTGTCAGTGTTGCGGTCCACGTTACACCCGGCCAAACCCAGCTTTTCATGTCGCCTCACTTCCCGTTGTCTGTGATCCGCTTCTTCTGAGCGGCGCATTGCGATGGCTCGTTCGTACAAAGACAGGACATTCCACAAATGCAAGAGCCGTTCGAATCAGAGAACAACAAAAAACCCGGCAGCTGAGCTGCCGGGTTTCCTGTATCAGATCCGAAAAGGATTAGAACGAACGCTGGAAGCGGATCGTTGCACCGAAGGCGTCCTTGTCGGTGATCGTGCGATCTACGTCAACAGCGGCTTCATGAGCGCGCCATTCGTTGCTGAAACGGGTCCAGTTAACTTCTGGCGTGATGGTGAAGCCAGGAACCAGTTCGTATGCAACGTTAGCTGCAACTGCGGTCTTGCCCCAGTCGTCATGTGCGCCCTGAAGGTTGAAGACAGCCTTGTCGGTTGCCTTGAACTTCGCGCCGCCCCAGACAGCCCAATCGCCGCCCCACTGGCCGTAGTTCTGCAGCGGGGATTCTTCCGAAGCGTAACCGCCCTGTACCCAAACCGAGAAACGGTCGGTGATGTTCACGTCGCCGCGAACCTTTGCAG
>Ga0153948_1000705_pt1 | contig 18223 bp, 14 predicted proteins | sample TSNJ032MetaG_FD_104696 | JGI IMG/M metagenome (GOLD analysis project Ga0153948, IMG submission 104696) | Attine ant fungus gardens microbial communities from New Jersey, USA - TSNJ032 MetaG | ecosystem: Host-associated > Fungi > Mycelium > Unclassified | place: USA: New Jersey, Wharton State...
CATTGCACTTATGAAGTTTGTAGGCTTCAAGCCTGTTGTTGTGCATGGCGGCGGACCTGAAATAAATACTATGCTCAACAGGCTTAATATAGAGAGTAAGTTTATAAACGGGCTGAGGGTAACTGACGAGTCTACTATGGAAGTAGTGGAAATGGTTTTGGCAGGAAAGGTAAACAAAGCTATTACATCTCAGCTTTGCATGCAGGGGATAAAGGCGGTTGGCATATCCGGTAAGGATGACAATGTGATCCTCGCGGAAAAAAAACTGGTGGATGGCGCGGATCTGGGCCAGGTGGGTCAGGTAGTTAAAATCAATACGGATTTGATATACACCCTTATAAATAATGACTTTGTTCCGGTCATAAGCACGGTGGCGGTAGATGAAAACGGCAATAGCTATAATATAAACGCTGATTATGGGGCGGTTGCCATAGCCGGGGCCCTAAAAGCTGAAAAGCTGGTTTTTTTAACTGATGTGGCTGGAGTTTTGAGAAATGTGAACGACCCGGCGAGCCTTATAACACATATGAAGGCCGGAGAAGCCAGGAAAATGATAGCCAGCGGAGCCATATCCGGCGGAATGATACCCAAAGTAGAGTGCTGTTTGGCCGGAGTTGAAGCCGGTGTGTCCCATGTGCATATATTGGACGGACGGGTAGAGCACTGCTTGATACTGGAGATATTCACAAACGAAGGCATCGGGACTATGATGGAATAAGAAGGAGGCTGGAACATGAATAATGAAAATTGGATAGAAGCCGCGGGGCAGGCTGTTATGAATACATACAGCCGCTTTCCGGTGGTGCTGGAAAAAGGGGAGGGCGTTTATGTATATGACGCCGCGGGGAAAAAATATCTGGATTTTGTGGCCGGCATTGCCGTCAATTGTCTTGGTCATGGGCATAAAGGCTTAACGGAAGCCATAAGCGCCCAGGCAAAAGAAATGATTCACGTATCGAATCTTTACTGGACAAAGCCTCAGATGCGCTTGGCGAAAAGGCTGACGGACAATAGCTGCTTTGATAAAGCCTTCTTTTGCAACAGCGGAGCGGAGGCTGTTGAAGGGGCGCTTAAAATGGCCCGGAAGTACGCCCATAAGAAAAACAGCGGCCGTTATGAGATAATCGCTATGGAAAATTCCTTTCACGGCCGGACTTATGGAGCGGTAAGCGCTACAGGTCAATATAAATATCAAAAGGAGCTTGATCCACTTCTGCCAGGTATATTACACGTACCCTTCAATGATATAGACGCCTTGAAAAACGCTGTCTCTTCTAAAACCTGCGCAATCATGTTGGAGCCTATACAAGGAGAAGGTGGCGTCAACCCGGCAAAGGTAGAATATCTCAAAACCATAAGCGAGCTTTGCACCAAAGAAGATATTCTTTTGATTTTTGACGAGGTTCAATGCGGAGCAGGCCGAACAGGCAAGCTTTTTGCATATGATATATTCGGGGTGGAGCCTGATATAGTTGCAATGGCTAAAGGATTGGCCGGCGGCGTGCCTATCGGAGCTTTGCTGGCGAAGGAAGCGGCCGCGGCGGCCTTTGCTCCCGGCGACCATGCTTCTACTTTTGGCGGGAACCCGCTGGCTTGCGCGGCGGCAAACGCTGTGTTGGATGAGCTGCTGGAAAACGATCTTTTGGAACATGTGCAGGATGTGGGCAAGCACTTGCGGCAGAGGCTTCTCAATATGCAAAAGAAGATAAGCGTTATAGAAGATGTAAGAGGCGTTGGCTTATTGCAGGGCATACAGCTTACGGCTGAAGCTTCAGCCGTTGTTAAAAAATGCATGGAAGCAGGACTTATGATATTAAACGCGGGTACTCACGTTATACGCTTCGTACCTCCGCTGATAATTCAGAAGGAGCAAATAGACGAGGGCTTGGGCATATTAGAAAATGTGCTGGAGTCAATATGAAGTACGAAAATATCAGGCGGGGAATATTCATTTCCCGCCCGAATCGTTTTATTGCCCATATAGAAATTGCCGGGAAAACGGAAATCTGCCATGTAAAAAATACCGGGCGGTGCAAGGAGCTTTTGATACCCGGAGCTACGGTAATGGTTCAAGAGTTTTCAAGCGGCAAGCGAAAAACGAAATATGACCTCATAGCCGTATACAAAGGGAATTTACTGATAAATATGGATAGTCAGGTCCCTAATAAGGTTTTTGCCGAGTGGGCGGAAAAGTCGGGACTGTTTGGAAATATAACTCGTATGCGCCCGGAATGTAAATATAAAAATTCCCGGTTTGATTTTCTTATAGAAGCGGAGAGCGGGAAAGCCTTCGTGGAGGTAAAGGGCGTCACGCTTGAGGATGAAGGCGTTGCCATGTTTCCCGATGCTCCTACCGAACGGGGCGTAAAGCATGTGATGGAGCTTTGCGGCAGTATTGATGAGGGCTATGGGGCTTGCATTGTATTCATCATACAGATGAAAGGCCCGAAATATTTCACGCCGAATTATGAAACCCATGCGGAATTTGGCCGCGCGCTGAAGGCTGCAAAGGGAAAGGGCGTGAAGCTTTTCGCGCTGGATTGTGTCGTTACCGAGGATAGCATTTCGGCGGACAGCCTTGTGGAGATTAAGCTTTAGGAATGAGAAAAAAATGGAGCATGGCAGATTTGGGCTGAGCCAATGCAGGGTTAAAGCCTTGTATGGATGCTATGTATAATGTATAGATTAAATCGGCAGTAAGTACCGCAAGAACGACGGTTGAAATGAAGAAACGTTGTTTATACGGTATTTTATTTATGATCCCCGTAAACAAAGGCACTAAAATATATAAAAATATCATGCCGCCAATACCGAAGCGTATGCTTGCGCTTAGGCATATTCTGCCGTGAAGCTGATACGCATATGTGCTGTAATCCCAGAAGCGTTGATCAAAAATCGTTTCTAAAAGGAAACTGACGGCATATTCCAATACTGTGGTAATCAGAACGATCAGCAGAAAAACAACAAAGGGAGTGATCGCAAGCCTGCCTGCGTGATCGGTGCGTTTCATAAGCTTTTGCAGGCATGCGATCAGCAACAGCGCCCCAAAGCCATACAGTGGTAAATAAGGCCCGAACAGAAATCCCCTGTTAACAAAGCCATATCCATATAAAAAAGCCAGCGTCACCTCATAAAGCCAGCCTATGACGCCAAAAAACAGAAATAATAATGTGTAATGGCTGACAGTATTTCTTATTGTAGTATTCATCATCTGATATACCGCGTCACGGTTGATTTCTCACGCCCGCGCCAGATTTGAAGGCACGGGCGTGAGTTTTTTGCCTAGACGCGGTTTAAACCCGCCTTTCCGGTATAAAATTATGTATTTTTTTGGAAGTAGTTTTGCATGTTTTCAATTATAAGGAATGATTGGAATAAATGCAATGACGGTTATTACAATGATAGGGTGCGAAAGCCAAGGCGTATTTTATTCTTTAAAGACACTCAAGTCCAATTTATATCTGCACCCGAATTAGTCTAAATGTTGGACATAAACGAAAAATTGTGTTAAAATAACCTAAACTGTTGTCTCAATTGCAGCTACACTTTAAATACATTTTGACTTCATGGATATAGTACAGATATGGAGTGAAGTAGATGAGCTTTACATATTATTCCAGAGATAAAAATAAACAGGCTTGGTACAATTTTGTACAAAACGGTGGTATTCCCAACCACGTCGAACCAGATATTAAGGAAGCGTGGATACGATGCAAGGCATCAGGGATATCGCCCTATTTAAACGCTACCAATAAACTAACAGGCGAGGAACTGACACAGTGCCAATTAAAGAATGAATTTCTTACGAAAGTTTCTAAACCGCCTATTGAAAAGCTCTATCAGTTCCTGCAAGGTTCCGGTTTTGCAGTTGCGTTAAGCAATAGCGATGGTATTTTGCTTGATGTGTTGGGAGATGATGATGTCATCTCGGATTCACATGGGAATCTAGTTGTAGGTGCCGACTGGAGCGAGCTGGGCATAGGTGCAAACTCGATCGGGACTTCGTTATATCTTGATGCACCAACGCAGTACTGGGGTTTTGAACATTATTGCCGTTTGCCCCAGCGATGGGCAGGAGGTGGTGCACCAATACACGACCCTTCCGGTGCGCTGATTGGCTGTTTGGATATTGCAGGTAAAATAGAGCATTCTCATCGACATACGCTAGGTATGGCCGTGATTACTGCACAAGCCATTGATATGCAGCTTAAATTGGAACAAATCCTAAATCTTTCCGACCAGACGAACCAACATTTAGAGGCCATTATCGGTGCCATGTCTGAGGGGCTGATAATTTTGGATGAGGCTCATTCTATTGTGCTAGCAAACAACCACGTTGCCGCGAAGTTAAGTGCACAAATCGAATTGCTTCTCGGACATTCTATTAAGGAATTATGTGCAGACACAAACCTTTTAAAAATCATCTATAATCACCAGCGCACCACTGACTATTTCACAAGTCTTGCATATGGAAAAAAAGAGTATGCTTGCACCATCACCTGCCAGGCTATTCCTAATAGTGACGGAAAAGTTGAGACACTTTTGCTGATTAACGACATTCTGCGGGCAAAAAAATTAGTAAGAAAATTCGCCGCTGGCGAGGCTTCATTTACCTTTGACGATATTATTGGGAAAGACATGAGACTAAAATCAGTTATTTCGCTTGCGCAGACCGCAGCAGAGACTTCAGCCAATGTGCTGGTACTAGGTGAAAGCGGTACTGGCAAGGAAGTATTTGCGCAGGCGATTCATACCGGAAGCTCCCGTGCTTCCGGACCATTCATTGCTATTAACTGTGCGGTCATCCCTAAGGAATTGGTAGCCAGTACGCTGTTCGGCTACGAGGAGGGAGCCTTTACCGGGGCAAAGCGCGGCGGAGCGCCGGGAAAATTTGAGATGGCCGACCACGGGACTCTGTTTTTGGATGAAATAGGGGAGCTTCCTCTAGATACTCAAGCGGTCTTACTGCGTGTACTGGAGACTAAACGGTTTAATCGAGTAGGCGGGAAGGAGGATATTGACGTAGATGTACGTATCATTGCCGCAACGAACCGAGATTTGCTACAGGAGAGCCAAGTGAATCGGTTCCGCCTGGATCTTTATTACCGACTTAACGTACTCTCCCTCAATTTGCCGCCGCTTAGAGAACGGAAAACTGATATTCCGTTACTTGCTGCACATTTCTTAAGACAGATGAATTGCCGATACAACAAGGTGGTAACCGAGATTGCGGAGGAAGCAATAGAACTGCTGCTGCATCATGAGTGGCTGGGCAATATCCGTGAGTTGCAAAATACAATTGAGCGAGCGGTGATAATAACGGAAACATCGGAGATTTCATGCGATACAATTCGTAGCGCGATCACACCAAGCGCTACTGTCCTACAAGGGTGTATCCCAGCGGTTCCGGTTGCATCTCACCTTAGGGAGCAAAGTATGGCAGTTCCCTCTGGCGAACGAGAGCGTCTGATCCGGCTTTTGGAGGAGTGCCGCTGGAACATTACAAAGGCAGCGTTAAAGCTTGGTGTGGCTCGGTCTACGCTCTACCGGAAGATATATTACTATAATCTAAAGAACGAGGAATAAGATAAAGCAAAACCGAAATGTAGCTACATTTTGTCGCGCCGAAGCAACATATTGCTTCGGCGCGACAATTTTCTTTACGTAAATTGATGAAAAAATCATATGATTTGAGGTATTATCGCGTTTTGCAAAGTTGGCACAAGGCTTGCTCATATATTGGCAGCAGAAAACAAATTCAACGAAAGAAGGAATGGTGAAAGCAAATGGATCAAGACTTGCTTCAATGTAGCCATGAGGGAAGAACGGCGATTGTCCGCCTAAATAATCCTCCGGTCAATGTGATTAATACAGCGTTGCGGGCGCAGTTCAAGCAGGCATTGAAGGATTTAGCCAACAACAACGACGTCACAACTATCATCATCACCGGAGAAGGAAAGTCGTTTATGGCCGGAGCCGACATCCGTGATTTTCCCAATATGATTGGAAAAGCCCGGGCAGCCTACGAGTTTGTCTATGACGCATATGAGCCGTGGTTCCTGCTGGAGAACATTGAAAAGCCAACGATTGCAGCCATTAATGGTTTAGCGTTGGGCGCAGGACTCGAAATGGCCTTGTGCTGTGATATCAGGATCGCGGCAGAAAATTCCAAACTGGGATTGCCTGAAATAAAGTTGGGGTTGTTTCCAGGCGGTGGTGGGACACAGCGCTTGGCTCGTTTAATTGGGACAAGCAAAACCAAGGAGCTCATCTACTCGGGAGAGTCTGTCACGGCTAGTCAGGCATTGGAGCTGGGGATTGTCAACCAGGTTGTACCTGAAGGTAAGGCGCTGTCTCAGGCATTGGCTCTGGCAGCGAGATTCAACCAGTTCTCCCTGGTTGCCCTGTCTGCGGCAAAACGCGCCATTAACCTTGGAAATAACGTCTCACTACGAGAGGGAATAGAGATTGAGGCGCAAGAATTCGAGCGCGTATTCCACAGTGACGACATCAAGGAAGGTGTCAAAGCATTTTTGACAAAGCAAACACCATTTTTTAAAAATAAATAACATATTTTGAATGGGGGAGACCGTATGAATGATCCAGTTGTAATCACAGCCATGGGGCGCACGGCAGTAGGTAAGATGGGCGGAGGACTGAAAGACACCCCGGCCATCGAACTGGCGCACTTCATCATCGACAAGGTATTGGAACGCGGCGGAATTTCAAAAGATTTGATTGACGGCGTCATCTTTGGCAACGTGGAAAACCGCAGTGATGAATCCTGCCTGGCTCGGTGGGCAGCAATTAGGGCTGGTTTGCGCGAGGATTGTGACGGTTATAATGTGCAGCGTCTCTGTGGATCTGGCATGCAGGCGATCCACAACAGCGTCGATGAGATTAGGCTTGGGCGAAAAGAAATTATGTTTGCCGGCGGCGTAGAAAATATGTCTCGCTATCGTTATGTATTGAATCATGCCCGCTTTGGTATGCGCTTGGGCAGCGACGCGATCCTCGACACGCTCAGTGAAACACTGGCGGATAATCCAGATCCGCTTAAGCGCCCAGCAGCACAAACCGCCGAAAATCTCTGCAGCATTTACAACATAACAAAGGAAGATCAGGCCGAGTTTGCCTACCACAGCCATCAACGTGCAGTTGCTGCCATGGACAACGGATGGTTTAAGGACGAAATTATCCCTATTGAAGTTTCAGCCGGTCGTGGGAAAACCCGGATTTTTGATACAGATGAGCATCCTCGTCGGGATACAAAAAAAGAAGACCTTATGGAGTTAAGACCTATCATTAAGGGCGGTACCGTGTCCGCAGGCACAGCCTGTGGCATTAATGACGGCGCTTCCGGTGTGGTCATAATGAAGGAAAGCAAGGCAAATGAGCTGGGCGTGAAACCGATCGCCCGTATAATTGGGCAAGCGTCAGTCGGCGTGACTCCTAGTATCTTTGGAATCGGTCCTGCGTGGGCCATCAGAAAGGCGCTGGAACGAGCAGGTATGAGCATGGAGCAGATAGATCTGATCGAAATCAACGAGGCTTTTGCTGCTCAGGTTATTGCCTGCGAGCGTGAGCTGGGGATCAGCCACAACATTGTTAATGTAAATGGCGGCGCTGTGGCGCTAGGCCATGCCTTGGGCAACAGCGGTATTCGCATCACAGTTACACTTCTGGCCGAGATGAAACGTTGCGGTCTGAAGTACGGGGTCAGCAGTCTTTGTATTGGTGCTGGTATGGGCATTGCTACTGTTCTTGAACTGGTCTGAGTACCATGACAATAGTTTGGTTAAGCTGTACTAGCGGCTTGAAGCCTGTGCCGACTGTAGCTGAGAGGAGTGTATTATGAATTTTGAATTCGATCAGGATCAAAAAGCCATACTTGACACCGTGAAAATCTTTTTGCAACGGGAACTAGCCCCTCATGTAGAGGAGATTCAGGACAATGACCACCTTCCGGACGGCTTTTTCAAGAAGGCGGGAGAACTCGGGATAATTGGCCTGTCTATGCCAGAAGAGTTCGGTGGAAGTGAGATGCCAGTCGAGACACTGATGGCCGTATATACCGAAATCGGTAAGGTGTGCCCCGGACCCACAATTGCAATTACCACTACTTTAGCGGGTATGGAGATCATCAGGAAATATGGCTCCCAAGAGCTAAAGGACAAATATCTCGAAGCGTGTATTATGGGTGACATCGTCGGCAGTATGGCTTTCACTGAGGCTGGAACGGGATCTGATCCTAAACAGTTGACAACTGTGGCCACGGAAGATAAAAATTATATTATATTGAACGGTGTCAAGCGATTCATTACCAATGCTGCATACCCAGGCCCCATGATCGTTTACGCGAAGGCTTCCGATGATGGTGCATGTTCCGCCTACGTCATCGATAAGTTCTGCGATGGGTACTCCCTCTCCTCCAAGTGGGAAAAAATCGGTCTTCGCGGCAGTCCCATTTATGATGTTTTCCTGGATAATATCTGTATCCCAAAAACTAACCGTGTGGGGAAGAAGGGTGCTGGCTTTGATATCCTCCTATCAGAGAGCGCCGTGGGGAAGATGGGCCATGCCGCCATGTCACTGGGTATCATGGAAGCCTGTAAATCCCTTGGTATCAAGTATGCCAAAGAAAAACTCCATAGAGAAAAGCCTATTACAAAGTTCCAGGCAATTCAACTGAAAATTGCAGATATCTGCATGTTGACGGAGAGTGCAAAATGGATGGTCTACAAATGCGCTGCGCTGGCCAGCAAGGACACTACATCGCAGGAGTTTCGCGCTTACGCAGCATTAGTAAAAGCATATGCAGCTGAAACGGTACCAAAGGTAGCTCTGATGGCGATGAATCTGATGGGTGCGTATGGACCCATGCGGGAGTATCAGGTAGAGCGCTACCTACGTGACGCGGTAACGGAGCCGCATGTGGAAGTAGTGTCTGATGTACAACGTATCATCAGTGCAGGCTACTTCATCGCACAAGAGTGAAGTATCCCAGACTTGGTCCTTTATCAATACGAGAACAGAGGTGACACACGATGGAACTTGTCATGACAAAATTCCGTACAGAGGGCGGAATGGGTATTATTACCCTGAATAGCCCCAAGACCTTAAATGCTTTTGACGGTGACATGAACCCGGAGCTTTTGTATCTGCTGAATTACGTAGAAAGAGATCCGAAGGTGAGGGTCGTGATAATTGAAGGATTGGAGAAAGCGTTTTGTGCTGGCGGTAATCTAAAGGTTTTTTACAACGAATATAAAGAAAAAGGACGGCTTGAGCTTGACGAGCTCGTCATTCAGGCAGCTCAGATTGCAAGTACAATAAAAAAAATGGGCAAGCTGGTCATTACCTCCATCAGCGGTACCGCTGCTGGCGCCGGTGCTAATTTAGCACTTGCGGGCGACTTTGTTCTGGCTGCAGAGAACGTAAAAATTTCGCAGGCCTTCGCCAATGTCGGTCTGGCAACAGATACCGGCGGCGCATTCCTGCTCTGCCGTGCAATTGGAAGTCAGCGGGCTATGGAGCTGTGCATCAGCGGGCGGGAGCTGTGCGCACAGGAGGCAAAAGAGTTGGGTTTGGTAAATGAGGTTTATCCGGTGGATGCGCTACAGGAGTGCACCATGGAATTTGCAAAGAAGCTTGTGGCAGGTCCTACTAAAGCATACGCAAATATCAAACGCCAGATTTATGCCGCCACATATGCTGACTATGACGCTTATCTGCATACCGTGGAGATTCCACTTCAGTGTGCAAGTATGAAGACACGGGATTTTGAAAAAGCAATCTGCTCATTTGTGGAAAAAATACCACTAGTCTTCTCTGGGGAATAGCAATGCAAATTCTAACACACACTAACGTCTCCGAATTTTTTAGAATTTTATTAGCAAGAAGTAGGCAAAATAAACACATTATTGGTTCTATTTTGATACCATTATGCCCCCTTATTCACCTTTTGTTTTCGAATTATTCAGTACGCGTTATTCTAGGGATCAATCACACAGTAGGAACCCATGTTGCTCTGCCCAGAGGTCGCAGATGATGTCACAAGGGAGGAGTGTATAGGCATGAATCATCAGTGAAACGGTAGGGGAACCAGTAAAATCCGCATGTTTTCAAGGGATTTCGGGCTTTTGCATATAAAAATTAATATATTTAAGACAAGGAGAGAAGAAAATGAAAAAATTTATTAGTATGATCCTTGCAGGCGCGATGAGCTTACTTTTGATTTCCGGGTGTTCAACTTCCTCAGGCACTCCCCCGGCGTCTGTAACCCCCGCTGCTCCTACCAAACCGAACGCATCGACAAATACCAATGATTATGAATGGCCAGTCACTACATGGAGAGTTGCCCATGCGTGTGGCGACGAAAGTCCCAGCGACATCGGATGCGATGCCTTTGCCGACTATATCATGGAGAAAACAAATGGCTCAATTACAGTGGAAGTCTATCCCGCTGGTGCTTTGGGCACCGATATCCAGCAGGTCGAATCCTGTCAGCTGGGCGACTTGGAGTTTACCTCCGGATCTTCTTTTGCCCTCAACCAGATATCTGGCATCGACGGCACTCTAATGTGGGATCTGCCTTGGCATTTCGCGCCTTGGCGCATCGAGGCCGGCGATGACATCAAGCTTACACAAGACGATCCCGCTTATCAGGAGATCTTCGTTAACGGTCTTCAAGCCAAAGGTATCAAATATCTGGCTCAGTCTAACATCGGTTCTTATGTGCTGGCTGGTCTGGAGCCGTTTAATTCCGCCGTGTCTTTAGAGGGGAAGAAGATTCGCGCTGCTGAGAATGCCATGCTGGTGGAGGCCCTAACCGAGTGGGGCGCCCAGCCTGTCGTAATCAATATGTTTGAGCTGTTTACCGCCCTTCAGCAGGGTACCTGTGATGGTGCCTACGTACCTGATTCTCTGATTTATCAGTTGGGCACCTATGAGGCCACTCCGTATATCACCTATATTGAAGGCGCTATCACGCCCTGCTACCTGTCCTGTTCCGTGAAATTCTTCGAGGCCCAAGCACCTGAACTTCAGCAGTTAATCGTTGAAGCATCCCAGCGTTACTGTGATGAAAGCTTTGCTGCCGAAAAGGAGCAGGTGTCCATGTGGATTGATGCCTTTGAGGCTGCCGGCTGTACCATTGTTCGTTTGACGCAAGAGGAGAAGGAAGCCTTCCGTGCCAACACCGACTCCACCCATGCTCACTGGAGAGAACTGATTGGTGAGGATCTCTATGATATGTCGGTTGCGTATACCGCCTCCGTTCTCAAGGGCAAAAATATAGAGATTCCGAAGTAAGTATCGTAACACATAAAAGACTGCACATAGAGTGGCGAATTCATCGCCAGGTCCGCGTATGCATAAAGCTCTTAAAATCGCATGAACAATGTCTGGCGGGAAGGCTCTGAGCGGCCCCCGCCAGACACTTAGATTTGACGGCGACGGAACGATAAGGTAAGTAATAAAGGGAGGTTGAATTTCATTGAAGGTTTTGAAATTTTTAGATGATAATTTTGAAAAGATGATCTGTGTATTCCTCTTTGCCTGGGTCGTATTTTGGATCTTCTTTCAGGTCATCACCAGATATCTAATCAAAAGCGTCTACTGGTCCGGCACGGAAGAACTGGCCCGCTATTCCTATATATGGATGGTCTTTTTGGGCGCGCCCATGCTGGTCAGATTCAATGAACATCTCAAGGTGGACGTGCTAGCCGGCGTGCTTGGGTCTAAAAAGGCCATATATATTGATTTGATCTGGGAAATGATCGCATTCCTGTATTTCCTTTACCTGCTGCCCTTTGCCTATAAGATTTTTGCAGGCTCACTGTCAATGGGCAGGTATTATCCTAGCACCCATCTTCCTCAGGCACTGTTTCAATTCAGCTTACCAGCCTGTTGCGCCTTGATGTGCGTGCGTAATTTGGAACTGATGATCCGACAGATTGCTTCATTGAAGAAGAAAGGAGATCCCCAGCCATGACAATCCCAATTCTTACATTCGTACTATTGCTGGTGCTCTTGTTTTTGGGCTCACCGATCTATCTGGCAATCGGTATCCCCGCGCTTATTGGGATGCTGAATGCTGCCAACCCGACCATGTTCCTGAGCGCCTGTTATGCCGGACTGGATTCCTTTCCTTTGATGGCAATCCCGTTCTTTATCCTTGCTGGCAAGCTGATGGAGAAGGGTGGCATCTCCAAGCGTCTGGTGAATTTCGTCAGCTTTTTCATTGGGAAATTTAACGGCTCCCTCTGCATTACAGGGACGGTTACCTGTGCATTGTTTGGTGCTGTTTCCGGCTCGGCTATTGCCACTTCTGTCTGTGTCGGTGGCATTGTGTTGCCCTCTATGAATGAAGAGGGTTACGACAACGTATTTGCTGCGGCTTTGATGGGCGTTGCCGGAACCATTGGAGCTCTGATCCCGCCCAGTATGAACTTTATTATGTATGGTGCGGCGACCGGCGTCTCGGTTGGTAACCTATTCATAGCTGGCATCATTCCAGGTCTGATGGTAACTGGTGTACTGTGTGGGATTTCACTTATTATGGTCAGGAAAAATAACGCAAACTATGTCAAGCCCCCCAAAGAAAAACGGACACTTAAAGGCTTTATTAAAGTTTTAAAGGAAGCCTCCCTTTCTCTGCTAGTTCCTATCATTATCCTTGGCGGTATTTATGGCGGCGTCTTTACTCCCACCGAGGCCGGTGTGGTCGCCTGTATCTACGCGATAATCGTCTCCTGTTTCGTGTATAAGATGTTCAATTTTAAAGAGCTGTGCAGTGCTTTTGGAGAGGCCACAAAGCTGACCGTACAGACGATGTTTATCGTTGCCATCGCCACTGGTTATGCCAGATACTTGACGCTGGAAGGAATCCCTTCCTATCTGTCCAGCGTGCTGCAGGGCATCAGTGGCAGTCCACTGGTCTTTATGTTGCTTTCTATCCTGTTGCTTCTGGTTGTGGGGACCTTCATGGACGTTGCTGCGGCTATGGTCGTCATGGCTCCGATCATGCACCCGATTGCAGTCTCCTACGGGATCAATCCCATCCAATATGGTGTAGTTATGACCATGGCTTTGATTATCGGTCTAGTCACGCCTCCGGTCGGTTCCAATCTGTACGTAATGGCAAGTATGACGAAGCTGCCTTTCCAGAAAATTGCTGTGAAGATGATCCCATTTATTGCAGGCTATGTATTGGTCATGATCCTGCTTGTGTTTTTCCCAAGTCTGTGCACCATTCTTATTCCTGCTTAAGCATTAGGTGAGACGAAACACTGAAAAAAATGAAGATAGTTGCAATTTATTCAGTGTTTCGTATGATTGGCTGTTCAAAAGGAGGAGTCAAAACAATGAACTTGTTTGAAGGGATAAATGTAATTGATCTCACAAATAATCACGCAGGTCCAGCATGCGGTTCCATTTTATCTGATTTTGGAGCTGATGTGATCCACGTAGAGAAACCCATTATTGGCGATGACAACCGCGCTTACGCGCCTGTGTGGAATGGCGTGAGCCTTGCATGCGCAATGTACAACCGAGGCAAAAAATCGGTTGTGATTGATACCAAAGATCCGGAGGGCTTGGAAGTTTTGAAGCAGATGATCATGAATGCAGATATTCTGATCGAGAGTTTTCGCCCCGGTGTCATGCAGAAACTTGGGCTCGCTTATGATGATGTAAAAGACATCAATCCCAAGCTGATTTACTGCTCAATTTCTGCTTTTGGCCAAAAAGGGCTTTATGCTAAGAGGCCTGGGTACGACATCATTGCGCAGGGTTTTTCCGGTTTGATGCATAAAACCGGCGAAAAGGACGGGCCTCCATTTATGACAGGCATCACAATCGGTGATGCGGTTGGAGCCATAAATGCATTCGGCTGTATTTCTGCTGCTCTGTTTCATCGCGAGCGTACTGGTGAAGGTCAGCATATTGATGTTGCACTGACGAGAGGGCTAATGTGGTGCAACTCATTCTTCGAATTCATCAACATGGGCATTGACGACCGTAGAAATGGCAATACCAACAGCAGCTTTTCACCCTATGGTGTGTTTTCTAACGATAAGGGAGAAGCCGTCGTAATTGCAGCTTTGAGCAACAGCCTCTGGGCAAAGGTATGTAAAATCCTGGGACATGAAGAAATGACGAGCGACCCCCGGTATGCGACAATCAGTAGCCGCGGCGAGAATAAAGAGGACATAAATAGGATGGTCTCCCAGTGGGTCAACAGCTTTGAAAACATCGCAGATGCGGTGAGCGTACTGGAAGCAGAGGGAATCCCAAATACAAAGGTGATGACGCATTTTGATCTTCTGAACGATGTGCATGTGCGTGAGAATAACTGGATTGTTGACATTCCGGTTCCTGATGATCTTATCGGACCGGAGACCTACAAGACCCACGGCGTGATTGCGGACTTTTCCCTTACCCCCGGAAACCCGATAAAAAAGACCGATACGTTAGGTCAGCACAACCATGAGGTATTGGGAGAATATCTTACTGGGGACACGATTGATCGGCTGGAGGCTAAGTGGGCAAAAAAATAAGCTTAGGCCCGTCCGGATACGCTGTGTAGAGGCTGGATTGAAGGGTTTCATAACAAAATAAGGAGATAGAATATGGAACTACAAAATTTGTTTGTTTTGGGCGCGGGTACCATGGGCAATGGTATCGCACAAGTTGCACTGCAGTCTGGCATGATCGTTACCCTGTGTGACAGCTATGCCCCCGCACTGGAAAAAGCAGGGGACTACATTGAAAGAGCATTTTCCAAACTTGTCACCAAGGGTCGCATGACTAAAGATGAAAAGGCGGAATCGATAAGTCGGCTCACCATCACCGGAGATATTCAGTTAGCCGCTTCCGCAGATATGGTGATTGAGGCGGTCAAGGAGAACATAGAAGTCAAAAAATCCGTGTTTTCTCAGTTGAGCGAAATTTGCCGTAAGAATACCATCATGTGTACGAACACCTCAAGCATTTCCATTAGTGCACTTTCTGCGACAGTTAAGAAGCCAGGCCGTTTCCTGGGCACTCATTTTTTCAACCCGGTTCCGTCCATGAAGCTACTGGAGCTTGTGGAGGGTATCAGCACAACACATGAAACAATAGCAACTGTGAAAGAACTGGGAAGCTCGTGGGGCAAGATATGTATTGTTGCAAAAGACTCTGGCGGTTTCATCGCCAACCGTATCGGTAGTCCCATGCTCAATGCTGCGGTTAATGTGCTGGATTCCGGTGTCGGAACGGCAGAGGATATTGACGCGGCTATGAAGTTCGGATGGGGTTTCCCCATGGGCCCGCTGGAACTGCTGGATATGGTCGGATTGGATGTTCAGGTGGATCTAATGGAAGTGTTATATGAAGAGTATGGCGATCCTTACTATAAACCGGCTCCTTTGCTCAAGAGAATGGTCGCAGCCGGTCATCTTGGTCGGAAAAGCGGAATTGGGTTTTATGAATACCAAGAAAAGGAATTGTAAGCCGCGACACCGCGCTGACTGTAATTGGGAAATAAACAAATTTTATGAACAGAGATAAGGAGATATTGGTATGGCTCTCATGACAAGCGAGCAGTACATAGAAAGCCTGGCCGAGATGAAGCGAAACATCTGGTTTCAGGGTAAGAAGATCGAAGACCCTATTAACCATCCCCTCTTTATTCCATCCCGTAAGTGTTTGGAGGAGACCTACGATATGGCCCTTATGCCCGAACATGAGGATCTAATGACCGCCATCAGTCAACTTACCGGCCACAAGATCAATCGCTTCAATCACATCCACCAGAGCAAGGAGGATCTGAACAAGAAGGTTAAGCTCCAGCGCCTCATGGGCCAGCGCACCGGCTCCTGCTTCCAGCGCTGCGTTATCATGGACATGGCAAACGCCTTCTACGCCACCACTTATGAGATCGATCAGAAGTACGGCACCGATTACTTTCAACGCTTTAAGCAGTTTATCATACGCTGCCAGGACAAAGATCTAATCGTGGGTGGAGCCCTAACCGACCCCAAGGGCGACCGCAGCGCCACTATCGGCGGCGGCGAGCAGGACATGGACCTATATCTGCATGTGGTGGAGCGTCGTCCCGACGGCGTGGTGGTCAACGGTGCCAAGGTGCATCTTACAGGTATTACCAATGCTCACGAGGTTGTGGTTCTTCCTACCCAGGCTATGCGACCTGGTCAGGAGGACTACGCTATCGCCTTCTATATCCCCTTGGATGCTCCGGGTATTACCATGATCGTGGGTCGTCAGTCCTGTGACACCCGCAAGCTGGAGAATCTGTGTGACATCGACGTGGGCAATGCCAAATATGGTGGTATTGAAGCCCTGACCATATTCGACCACGTATTCGTGCCCAATGAGAATATCTTCCTCAACGGCGAGGTGGACTTTGCCGGAATGCTGGTGGAGCGGTTCTCAGGCTATCACCGCAACAGCTACGGAGGCTGCAAATCCGGCGTGGGTGACGTGGTAATTGGCGCTGCTTCTCTCATCTCTCAATACAATGGCATTGAGAAGGCCAGCCATGTGAAGGATAAGCTGGTGGAGATGACCCAGCTCAACGAACAACTCTACTGCGCGGGCATCGCCTCCTCCGCCGAGGGTTGGCAGACCCAGGCGGGCAACTACATGGTAGACCTGCTGCTGGCCAATGTGTGCAAGCTCAACGTTACACGCTACCCATATGAGATCATCCGCCTAATGGAGGACATTGCTGGCGGCATCATGGTCACCGCTCCCTCCGAGGCCGATCTGCGCAGCCCTGAAGTGGGCAAGTATGTGGAGAAGTATCTGGTGGGCCAGGGGGTCAACGCGGAAAACCGTTTGCGTGTCCTGCGTTTGTGCGAGAATCTGGCCATGGGCTCAGCCGCCGTGGGCTATCGAACCGAGTCCATGCATGGCGCAGGCTCGCCCCAGGCTCAGAAGGTTATGATCACCCGTCAGGGAGGCTACGAGCGTAAAAAGGAGCTGGCTAAGCAGCTCGCTGGGATCAAGAAAGGAGGCTGAGGATGAGTGAGATAGTGATCGTATCCGCTGCCCGTACACCCTTTGGAAAGTTTGGCGGTGGACTCAAGGACATGAAAGCTGCTGAGTTGGGCGGTCTAGCCATCGCGGAGGCCCTGAAGCGGGCCGGTATTGAGGGCAATCAGGTGGATGAGGTGATCTTTGGAACCGTGTTGGCCGCCGGTCAGGGTCAAGTGCCCGCCCGCCAGGCCTCTGTCAAGGGCGGCATCCCTTACGAGGTGCCCTGCCTCACCATTAACAAAGTGTGCGGCTCCGCCCTCAAGGCCATTACACTGGCCGCCCAGATTATCAAGGCGGGCGATGCCGATATCATCGTGGCCGGCGGAATGGAATCCATGTCCAACGCCCCTTATCTGACCACTGATACCCGATGGGGTGCCCGCATGAACGACGTGAAACTGAAGGATGCCATGGTGCTCGACGGCCTGTGGTGTCCCCAGAACGACGTGCACATGGCGGTCATCAGTGGCGCTGTGTCCGGGGAGTACGACGTGACTCGCGAAATGCAGGATGCCTGGGCCTTCCGCAGCCAACAAAAATGGTGTCAAGCGGAGGCCGAGGGTTTCTTTGACCATGAGCGCTTTTTGGTGGAGCTTCCCGACAAAAAGGGCATGGTCACCGTGGTGGACAAGGACGAGGCCCCTCGCCCCGAAACCACCATGGATATGCTCTCCAAGATGTCTCCTATTTTTACCAAGGATAACACCGTCACTGCTGGCAACGCCCCCGGCATCAACGACGGCGCCTCTGCCATAGTGGTCATGCGTCGGGAGAAAGCCGAGGAACTAAACGTACCTATTCTGGCCACTGTAATGGGTTACGCCCAGTCGGCCCGGGAGTCCCGCTATATAGCCACCGTCCCCGGCATTGCCATTCAGAATCTGCTCATCAAACATCAACTGACGTTGTCCGACTTCGACCGGCTGGAGATCAACGAGGCCTTTGCCGCCGTGCCTCTTGTGAGCTGCTTAGGCGTGCTGGGCATGAGTCCCAAGGATATGGATGAAAAAGTAAACGTCAACGGCGGAGCAGTGGCGGTGGGCCATCCAATCGGTGCTACCGGAGCCCGCATTCTCATGACCCTGATCTACGAGCTGCACCGCTCGGGCAATAGGACGGGCGTTGCCGCCATCTGTTCCGGCATGGCCCAGGGCGACGCTATTTGGGTAGAAGTTGA
>Ga0153948_1000708_pt1 | contig 18190 bp, 15 predicted proteins | sample TSNJ032MetaG_FD_104696 | JGI IMG/M metagenome (GOLD analysis project Ga0153948, IMG submission 104696) | Attine ant fungus gardens microbial communities from New Jersey, USA - TSNJ032 MetaG | ecosystem: Host-associated > Fungi > Mycelium > Unclassified | place: USA: New Jersey, Wharton State...
ATGGTATCTTTAAAGGTTTTGAAGATGGTCTCCCGGAAATCGGATATGGAACATCTATCCCACAGCTCCGCATGAGCAGAGATGAGATTGACGAAAGCGTCCGCGCCAAAAACAAAGCTCTGTTAGACAAGATTTGACTCAGCGTTTTATTTCATGAATGGGTCAACTTCTTCCTCAAGCAGCGGGCTTTAGTACAAACTATTGATTGAGCCTATAAATCATTTTGCAGCATAGAGGAGGTAACTTTCGAAATGGATAAAGCTATAAATGAAGTCGTTGACAACTATAACCCCCTGAAAATTCCGGAACTAAAAAGCATCTACGATATGATGTCGCTTAAGGGAAAAACTGCGTTCATAACCGGCGGCGCTGGTGGACTAGGCCGTTCCGCCGCTGCAGGCATGGCAGAGGTTGGCGCCAATATCGTGCTAATGGACATACCAGAACGCGAAGCGGATCTCAAAGAACATACGCAGGCGATCATCAATCGGTATGGCGGCAAAGCGAGCTATGCGTTGGGTGACGTATCGAACGAAGACGATGTCAAACGTATGCTTGGCGAAACCGTAAAAGAGTTCGGTACGCTGGATATTGTATTTTCAAACGCCGGCCGCCCTACAAGAGCTCCTATTCCTGTTGAAGTACCGCTTGAAGACTGGAAGCGCGAACTGGATGTCAATATAACAGGTATGATGCTGGTAGACCGCACGAGCGCGATGATTATGCGTGATCAAGGCCATGGTGGTTCGATCATCAATACGGCTTCTATGTCAGGGCTCGTCATCAATAAGCGCTTTGACGGCATAATGGGTAATCACTCGATGTCTTACCCGACTACAAAAGCGGCGGTCATCCATCTGACAAAGTCCATTGCGATAAATTTCGCAGACCGCAATATCCGGTGCAACTGCATCAGCCCAGGCACGATCATCTCTGGATTACATAATGAGGCGCAAAGAAAGCGCCTAAGTCGCAACCATGAACTCATCCCATTAGGCCGCGTAGGAAACCTGAATGAGATTATGGGCATTGTGCTTTTCCTCGCCAGCAATCTTTCCACGTATGTTACAGGCGCTAACTATGTGATTGATGGCGGCTATACGGTTTGGTAATGCGAATCATAAAGTATTAATCAGAGTGGATCTATCAATAGTTTTCTATTAAAGCCTGCTACTTGTAGGAAGGAATTAACCCATTCGGTATAAAATAGGAGGGTTCGTTAATGAATTATAGGAGCGAGGATCTTAACAAAAAAGAAATGCCTAACATGCAAGGAGGAACGGGAATTGTCGAGAGATTCAATGCTATTCCGTACACGGATGCGCCTTTGAAACGAATGTCCCGGCTTGTTTTTAAACCTGGCGTGTCGGTTGGTATGCACAGTCACAAAAATGAGATTGAGATCTTCTATGTAATAGATGGCGAAATAATTGTTAACGTAGAAGGCGAAGAGGATGCAATCCTAAAAAAAGGAGATACGCATGTATATGACTACACGGACGAAAGAAAGCATTCAGTAAGAAATGATGGGTCGGAAACCGCAGAGTATCTCGCGATAACCATTAAATCAGAATTATAATAAAACGTTAAAGAAGGAATGCCGTTTAATCGTTCAAGAGGAATTGCTGTAGATTAGATAAGTGGTTTGGTGATAAAACCAATCACAATATTAGGGATTGGAGATTATGTGATGATAAACGTATTATTAAGTATTCTCATCGCCGCGGTTCTGTTGTTTGCGTTGTTAAAAAAATTCTATCCACAAATGACGGTTTTCGTGATAACTGTTGCTGTTCTTGTGGTACACGCCTTTGTGACAAATACCAGTATACTTGGCGATGATACCGGCGGCAATATGTACCTGGACATATTCCAGTATGTAGCAGCCCAATTTGGTCGAACCTTTACATCTAACGGTGTATTGATTGTAACTATGGTAGGCTACGCTGCCTATATGCGTAAGATTAAGGCTTCAGATAAACTTGCCAGCCTGCTGTCCGAACCTCTAAAAAAACTAAAGAGTCCGTATTTGATCGTTGGATTAACCATTATAATTTCACAAGCAATGCGCATCGCGATCCCCTCCTCAACCGGCACCGCAGCGCTAATGATGGGGGCTTTTTATCCGATATTGGTTAGCTGCGGTATAAATAAACTCACCTCTGCGGCGGCGCTTTCACTGGCTACAGGTATTGATATCGGGCCGGCGCCTGGCTCCCTTGCGATTTATATAAGTAATATCGACGATGGCAGAACGGTGATTGACGCTTTCCGCGGGCAGTTGCAAGTCTATCCAATACTGATTGTTTTAATGGCGATAGTCGGAGCGGTATATTACTGGTACTTAGACCGTAAAAATGGTACTTTACCTGTAAAAGAGAAAGGAGTGGCGGTTGCGGCGGAAAAAGTAGACGCGCCTGTTTTTTACGCGCTCTTGCCGCTGCTGCCTGTTTTCTTTGCGATTTTCTTTTCAGATATGGGAATCGGAACTATTATTATGCAAGTTCCCGCCGCTGGATTCTTTTCATTTTTAATAGCTTTTGTTGTTGAGATTATCAGAACCAGAAAACCGCGTGAGGTCTTTGCCGCTTCAAAAACCATGTTTGAATCCATGGGTTCAACGTTTTACACCGTAGTTGTACTAATGTCGCTTGCATCTGTATTTGGAACGGCTATGGCAATGGTAGGAGGCATCGACATACTGGCGAAGGCTATGGTAGGTATGAGAATGCCATTCCTTTTGACATCGTTGACTTTCGGTGCATTAGGCGCAATATTTGTTGTTGTCACGGCGAACTCGACTGCGACTCTCGCGACTCTCAGCCCGGCTTTCGTTGCTGTATGCAAATCATATGGCATTGACCAGATATTGGGCGGGTTGACGTTTGTTTCATCAACGACGCTGGCAAGGGCGATAGTTCCAATCAGCGGTGTAAACTTGCTTGTTGCCGGAACGTTAGAAGTTGAGACCATGGATTTGGTAAAGCGTAATTTGTTGCCTACTATAGTCTTAATTGTGCTTGGTAATATCATGTCTCAGCTTGTATTCGGCTTCTAATAGTTCAACCGCAATAATGGCGAAATATATTGAGATTGCTGAATAATTACGTTATAATGCCTACCAGAATATCAGGGGGCGATGAAAAGAGCGGGCGGGAATTTTTATTATGCCATTCATATATGAACTGCAGTGAGAATTGGCCGGAGATAATCGCGATAAAATATATACAAACTGATGAGCTTGAGTAACAGCTGGAGAAACAAAAAGAAAGGAAACTTCTTATGAGAAAGAAAACCAAAGCAATAGCTCTATTACTTGTACTCATTTTTATTGTTTCATTAAGCGCTTGCGGCTCGTCAACTGCGTCTAATATTCCCACCGCTCCATCATCATCAACGACGGGGGCCACGTCAGGCGAGCATTCACGTCAGTCAGAATTAGAACGCATTACAGTTCTCGAATATAAAAGCGTACCATGGATGTCAGGAACAAATGATATTTATAGAACAACGAACAATGGAACCGTGACTAAGAAAACTCCAAAAGACACAATCATTTACGGCAATACAGAGTTCCTCAGACCTGCTGATCCGGTCATTTCAAACGAAGTTACAACGAGCTATAATGTATACGATTCCATTTTAGAATTCGATATTGATACCGGTGAGATTAAAGGACTCTTAGCCAAAGATTTTTTTTATGATGATGATGGCAACTTCCATATCAGTTTGCGAGAAGGCGTTAAGTTTCATGATGGATCGACCCTGACCACAAAAGATGTCGTTTATACACTTGAGAGATGCTCGGACAGGACGATCGCCCCGAGAATTGCCGGCGTGTTTTCAAACATTGATTTTGAGAAAACCTACATTGTTGATGACTACAACATGGTCGTTGTGTTTAAAAGCCCAATCGGCGCTTTTACAAGTTACCTGGCCACCGGTACGACTGGCATAATGAGCAAGACATTTATGGAATCTGTAGGCCCTGATTACAGTTTTTTGGAAGGCGACGCCGGATGTGGGGCATATACACTAGTTGAAACCATAACTGGAAACAGTCAGACGTTTAAACGCTTTGACGATTATTGGCAAGGAAAACCTGAAGTCGATACTATCGTTTGCAGACTTTACACCGACCAGACTGCGATGTTTATTGATTATGAAAATGGCGCTATCGACGCCGCTTTCGGGTTGAACTATGACGCCGTCACGCGGATTCTTGACGCTTCTATTCCTGATTCTGAGTTGATGCTGTCAATGACCCCCAGGACCACGTCATTGTTCATGCAATCTATCAAAGGGCCTATGACTGATGCTCGTGTTCGCGAGGCGATTGCCCTCTCTGTCGATCCATATGGAGTATTGATAGCTGCATATCAGGATGAAACAATGGGTAAGGTTTCGACTTCCATTCTTCCCGAAGGCGTCAAATATAAGGTCAATCTGGGCCCGAATGAATATAATCCGGAGAAATCAAAAAGTATATTGGCAGAGCTTGGATATAACAGCAGCAATCCTCTCCGCATTAAGATAATGTCGACAACTACCCCCGACCAGCTAGTCGCTATAGAAGCTGCCCAAAACTATATGATTGCGGTAGGGATAGACGCCGAGCTCATAGTCTTAGACGGAAGTGTTTCGTCGACTGTCCAAAATGAGATGACCGGCGACCCGACCTATGACTTGATTTCTAATGCGTCGCCAATAAGCAGCGGCGATCCGGACGAATTCTTGTCAACCTTTGCAGCTTATGGCAAGGAGATTGGCACATTTAGCGATTACAAAGGCATTCAGGATCAAACAATCAGCGAACTCATCAGAAAGGGTACTACCAGCATAAACCACGACGAGCGTATTGAAATCTATAAGCAATTGCAGGAGCTTATCCAAGACGGACATTATATCCTCCCGATGATCTGCCGCCGTCGTGCAAATGTAATACGTACATATCTTGGAACAACCATGTATTATAATGCGTCAGTTCCGTTATTCCGATTCTGGACAATAGAGTAAATCTGAATAGATACAAACAAATATATAGATTCTAAGAAGGAAGAGGAATAGAATGTTTCGTTTTATCATCAAGAGACTCCTGTTAATGATTCCAGTCTTTCTGGGCGTTCTATTGATTGTATTTATTATCAACCGGAGTTCCGGCGATCATGTTGCCGCTTTGCTCGGCGATAGCTATACCCCTGAACTATATCAGGAGATGCGGGAGCAATTAGGGCTGAATGATCCCTACCCCATACAGTTTGCCAGGTATGTGAAAGGTGTCGTGACTCAGTTTGATCTGGGTACATCCTTCATAACGAAGAGGCCGGTAAAACAAGAAATTATAGCACGATTGCCTCTTTCAATCAAAATAGCGGCTATTTCGCTTGTTTGGTCGGTATTTATTGGCGTTATACTTGGCATCATCTCCGCGATTAAGCAATACTCCGTCCTAGACTATTCGCTAACGACATTGGCAATGGTTTTTTCTTCAATGCCTAGCTTTTGGATCGGTATGATGATGATGATCCTTTTTTCATTGATTCTTAAGTTACTTCCAGCGACCGGCCTGGATACATGGAAGGGATATATCCTTCCATGTATCACGCTTGGACTCCATCCGGTCGCGTCCTTCTGCCGGATGACCCGTTCAACCATGTTGGAGGTCATCCATCAGGACTATATACGTACGGCTCGGTCAAAAGGGATCGGTCAATTAAGGGTTATCATCAGTCATGCCTTGCGAAATGCGGCAATTCCAATTGTTACCCTGCTTGGCACACAGATGAATACAACCATCGGCAGCGCTGCGGTAGTGGAATCTGTATTCAACATCCCGGGTGTCGGTTCATATATGATTAGTTCTATCGGTACAAAAGATTATCCGGGCGTACAAGGTTCCGTGTTGGTGTTTTCTATGATCGTATGCTTGACTACAATTATTATCGATATCTTATATGGTTTTCTCGACCCGCGTATAAAGGCGAAGTATATTGAATCCGGAAAGAAACGCAATTATAGAGAGACGTAATCCTCTCAAGGAGGCACATGATATGGCGGATGATGCGATAAGACTGAAAAAAATGGCAAACGGACAATTTGCCGTAGCCTTGCGGCAGTTTAAACGCAACAGAATGGCTATGATCGGACTCGTTATGTTGGGGATCATCGTTTTTGCATGCGTTTTTCAACACTATTTAACGCCATATGATTATGCAATACAAGATATTCCAAATCGTTTTGCACCTATTAGTTTAAAGCACCCGTGCGGAACGGACCAGTTCGGACGTGACTTGTTCACACGGATACTAAAGGGCGGTCAGATATCGATGCTTATCGCGTCCACTGCCGTCATGTTCGCTGCTGTCGTAGGCGCGATACTTGGTGCAACGGCAGCGTTCTTTGGCGGAGCGTACGAGACTGTCGTTATGCGTTTCATCGATGTTATGATGAGCATTCCAGGCCTTCTTTTTGCAGCGGCGATATCTACGGCTTTAGGTGATGGTATTGACAAGGCGATCATCGCTATAGCAATTACCAGAATATCGAATCTGACTCGTATCATGTATTCCAGTACACTGACCATTATAAATCAGGAATATATCGAAGCGGCGCAGGCGGGAGGCGCATCCACAGCACGTATTATCTTAAAATATATCATACCAAACTGTTTGGCGCCTATGATCGTTCAAATCACGCTTCAATTAGGGATTACGATTTCTATTATTTGTTCGCTGAGCTTCATCGGGTTGGGCGTCCAGCCGCCTACTCCGGAATGGGGCTCTTTATTGAATGTCGGAAAAGGTTATATCAGACAGTATTGGCCAATGGTTACTTTTCCAGGTATAGCTATAGGGCTTACGATTATATGCTGCAACCTGATAGGCGACGGCATCCGCGATGCTCTTGATCCGAGATTAAAACGGTAAGACCGGAGGGTTACAGAATGAGTCTTCTTGAAATCAATCATTTAAACGTTCAATATATTACGTCCGAAGAAGTCGCTCACGCTGTCAACGGAGTATCTTTAGTTTTAGAAAAAGGCGATTGTCTGGGGTTGGTGGGTGAAACAGGCGCCGGCAAGACAACGACGGCACTAAGTATAATCAGGTTACTGGCAGAACCGCCCGCAAAAGTTATCAATGGAGAAATTCTTTTTAACGGACAAAATCTGCTGGTACTAAATGAAAAAGAGATGCGCAGAATTCGCGGTAACGAAATATCAATGATATTCCAAGACCCTATGACCTCATTGAATCCTGTTATTCCGGTTGGAGTACAGATCGCTGAAGTTATTCGCCAGCATCAGAGATGCTCGCAGCGTGAGGCGATGGAAAGGGCTGGCATAATGCTTGAAAAGGTTGGCATACGGGCTGAGCGCGCGTCAGAATATCCGCATCAGTTTTCTGGTGGGATGAAGCAGCGTGTGGTCATTGCAATTGCACTAGCCTGCGAACCAAAACTTCTATTGGCTGATGAACCAACTACAGCATTAGACGTTACGATTCAAGCGCAGGTCATCAAAATGATGGTTGAACTTCGTAAGCAGTACGATATGACTGTGGTATTTATCACGCATGATTTAGGAGTGGTGGCAGAAATCTGCAATAAGGTATCGATCATGTATGCCGGAGAGATTGTTGAATACGGATCATTGCATGATATATTCAAGAACGCTGGGCATCCGTATACAAAAGGTTTGTTTGGATCTTTACCGTCCGGCGGCAAGGCAAAGGAACGGCTTGAGCCGATAAAGGGACTCACGCCGAATCCTGTGGATTTACCGTCAGGATGTAAATTCCATCCGCGTTGCCCTAATGCTGTTGCGGAATGCAGAGAAGCCTCACCAGCACCCTTTGAGGTTTCATCGGGACATGTGATTCGCTGTCGACTGTCAAAATAAGAGGAGGATTGAAATGCGCAGTGCCGGTAAGGCCGCTCCTCTGCTTGAGGTAAAGCATCTGAAAAAATATTTTATGACTTCCTCCGGGCCTCTTCACGCTGTAGATGACGTATCATTTACGATAGAAGCCGGCAAGACGTTGGGCATTGTGGGTGAGTCCGGATGTGGAAAATCTACGCTTGGCCGAGTAATACTCGGCCTTTTGGAAGCTACTGACGGTGAGGTTATCTATAGTGGAGAGAATATTACAAATGCAAATAAACGGAGATGGAAAGAACTCAGAAAAGAAATGCAGATCATTTTTCAAGACCCGATGTCTTCATTGAATCCCCGTTTTACGGTGACGGAGTGTATTGCTGAATCCTTGCGCATTTTCAATGTCTGCAAGGATAAGAAAGAACTCAATAGGCGCGTTTTTGAATTGATGCGCACAGTCGGCTTGGATGAACGTCTGGCTGCCAGTTATCCGCATGAACTGGACGGTGGCCGTCGGCAGCGGGTAGGAATTGCACGCGCATTATGTTTGTCGCCAAAGTTTATTGTTTGTGATGAACCGGTATCATCATTAGACGTGTCTATTCAAGCACAAATTCTGAATCTGCTTCAAGATCTGCAAAAAGAAAACGACCTGACATATATTTTTATAACGCATGATATGTTCGTCGTAAGACATATATCTGATGATATCCTTGTGATACACCTTGGTTGTATAATGGAAAAGTGTTCATCGGATGAGTTATTTGAGCGTCAGCTGCATCCTTATACAAAAGGCCTCTTGGCAGCCATTCCTGTTCCTGATATTGACGTTCCCCGGATTGAGGTGATGCTGGAAGGCGAGCTGACTTCGCCAATTAATCCGAAGCCTGGCTGTAGGTTTGCTAACCGTTGTATCTATGCGCAAGAAAGGTGTTTTGTTGAATTTCCGGCGCTTGAAGAAGTATTCCCCGATCATTATGTTTCATGCCATTTTTGCCGGGAAATCAATAAACTGGTATAGTAATGAACGATATAATAAGGATACTGCTGACTCTTACTTTGGCCAGCCTAGGAGGATATGTTTTTTATAAATTGAAAGTGCCGGGAGGCGCTATGATAGGGGCAATGGTCGCGGCAATAATACTCACTCTGACGACCGGGCTTGCGTATATACCAAGAAATCTAAGAGTTTTTATTCAAATGTTCGTCGGTATGAAAATAGGTTCGAATATATCTAAAAAAGACGTTCTGGATTTAAGAAACCTACTTATTCCGACGGCGATACTTATAGTAAGTATGGTTCTCCTAGATCTTGTTTTTGGAACACTCATGGCGACTATAGGCGGTTTGGACCTCACCACGGCGCTGTTCTCCTGTTCTCCGGGCGGAATGGCCGATATGGCTATAATAGCGGATGAAATGGGGGCAAATGCCGTATATATTGTGGTCCTTCAGCTTTCAAGAATACTGTTCATATATATCGCGCTTCCGCCGGTGTTCCGCCGGCGGCTGAAAAAAGACCAGGAAAATCAGCTTGCCGAAGCCTTGCTCGATGGGATCGTTTCGGATGAGACGGAAAAAGAGGCCGGGGCAAAAGTCACGCTGACTTTGCGGCAGAAGACGATTCGGTTTATAGCGACAATGGCAGCGGGGATCAGTTTTGGGTTTCTGTTTTGGCAGCTTGGAGTCAAAGCCGGAGCCTTGTTGGGATCGATGATAGGCGTAGCTGTTTTGAATATGGCTACGGGCTTTACGTTCTTCCCCAAGCAGCTCAATCTTCCGATGCGGTTTGTTTCGGGCAGTTACATAGGACAGCAGATGGATATGGGAAGCCTGATAATGATGACGTCGCTTGGCGTTCCGATTCTCATAATGTGGTTAGGGGTTTTGGCGTTTACGTTTGTTGTACCGCTGATTATAACAAAATTCTCAAGGCTTGACCTCGCGACTAGTATGCTTTCAAGCGTCCCTGGCGGTACGCAGGAGATGAGCTTGCTTGCCGAGGATTTAGGCGCGGATGTTCCCAAGGTCGCTTTATTGCAAACTGTGCGACAAGTATCGGTGCTCGTGATTTTCCCCACGATGGTTTCGGTGATTTCAATCTTGCTGACATAAGAAAAAAACAGGTAAAACGTCAAGGTTAGTGATGAGTCAATTGCCGCGGCGGCTGTCTTTCTCGCTTTGTGTTTTGAAAGATACACATCAGCATGATATAATATTGCCTATGTTCAATTCCATCGGCCTGAATGATTCAACATGAGGATATGAAAACGTTTCATTTTGCAACAGTTTGAAACAAATTGGGGAGAATCTAAAATGAAGGATATAGTAGTCATCGCGCCTATTGAGAATATCTATACCACTGCCCTGGATATTGTGCGGCATCAGGATTATGACAATGTGGAAGTGGTAATGGGAAGCATGAGCGAGGGCGTTACTATGGCTAAATGGGTAGTAGAGCAGGGCGCCAAAATAATTGTAACTCGCGGCGGTACATATCAGCTTGTCAAGGAAGCCTTCCGCATTCCTGCAGTGGAAATAAAGGTGGATGCTTATGACATTGTTGAAACTTATTCTAAAATTCCTGATCATGTAGATAAAATAGCTGTGGTGGGCTATGATAATGTCGTTTACGGCTTTGACGTTATTAAGGATTTGATAAACAAAGAAATAAAGATCATTGAGCTGCAAAACGAGCAGGAAACCCATGAAATTATCCTGGCGCACATGCATGGCGGTATTTTCAACTATATTGGCGACGCCAACATTGTAAAAGTCGTTAAAAAGCTGGGCTGCAACGGCTGGGTGATACAATCCAGAAGAGATACCATTCACACAGCGATAAAGGAGGCGAATCAAATTCTGAGCGCGTCACTGGAGGAGAAAAGGCGCGTGCAGCAAATGGTTATCACCACAGACTTTATACATGACGGCGTTGTTTCCATAGACGAAAACGGCTACATTGTCATATTTAACAAACGCGCGGAGGAAATTTTCGGGATATCCAAGGCAAAAGCCATCGGCAAAAAATCCAAGAGCATACTTCCGGCAATAAAGCTATGGAAAGTCTTGAATGATGGAAAGCCCCGGCTATCCGAGGTCCAGCAGGTGTCCGGCGTAACTATTACCATAAACTGCGTGCCGATCATTGTAGATGAAAAGGTAAAGGGCGCGGTCGCGACATTTCAAGAGATAACCGAGCTCCAGCGAATGGAGCGTTCAATCCGGCGCAAGTTAAATGATAAGGGCTTTGTCGCAAAGCACACCTTTAAAGATATTGTATACCGGAGCAAGCTAATGGCAGACCGCATTAAAACCGCGCGAAAATACGCAAAGTATGATACTCCGGTACACCTTTGCGGCCCCTCGGGTGTTGGCAAGGAGTTGTTTTGCCAAAGTATACATAACGCCTCGCCTCGCGCTTCCGGTCCTTTTGTTGCCATAAACTGCGCCGCCATAGCGCCGTCTCTTATTGAAAGTGAGCTGTTCGGCTATGTGGAAGGCTCCTTTACGGGAGCTTCCCGCAAAGGTAAAATGGGGATTTTTGAGCTTGCTCACGGAGGCACGCTTTTTCTGGATGAAATAAGTGAATTACCGCTGGATTTTCAAAGCCGCCTTCTGCGTGTTTTACAGGAAAAGGAGGTTATACGTGTGGGCGGAAGCAAGCTTATCCCTGTTGATGTGCGCATAATCACGGCATCCAACAGGTACCTTGGCGGCATGGTGGATGAAGGACTGTTTCGGCGGGATTTGTTCTTTCGCATAAATATACTAACGCTGCGCATTCCCGCTTTAAGCGAGCGTCCGGAGGATATTCCTGTTCTGGCGGAAATGCTGTTAAAAAAATACGCGGATAAATATGGAGTACCGCAGCCGGAAATTTCTCCACAGGTAATGGATGCTCTTATGAAGTACAATTACAGCGGCAATGTGCGCGAGTTGGAAGGCATTGCGGAAAAGGCGGTCATCCTGGGCGGTTTTGACGAATTCCTGCGAAAAGATGGGCCCCGCCGTACAGAAACAAGCAAGGGTAAACGGGACATAAAGCATTTGGAGCTTGTGACGATGCACAAAACCTTGGAGGAGACAGGCGGTAACATGCAAAAAACCGCTGAACTGCTTGGGATCAGCCGTACTACGCTTTGGCGGCGCTTGAACCGCCATTAGACCCAATCCCGGCCTCCATCCGTCATTGCGGGCTCGACCCGCAATCCCCTCCCCTCCCTTGTCATTGCGGGCTCGACCCGCAATCCCCTCCACCCCTTGTCATTGCGGGCTCGACCCGCAATCCCCTCCCGCTAAACCGATAGGGTTTTACCGCTTTGTTATGATTTAATAATAAGCAATGACAAATAGCGCGGATATAAATGGAAGGGACCATGATGCAAAGAGATTGCGGGTCAAGCCCGCAATGACGACATAGGGTTCGGGGGATTGCGGGTCAAGCCCGCAATGACGGCATAGGGTGCGGGGGATTGCGGGTCAGGCCTCCAATGGCGACACAGGGTGCGGGGGATTGCGGGTCAAGCCCGCAATGACGGAGCCATAAAAGGAACCCTCGATTCTCAATCAGAGAAGCGAGGGTTCCTTTTAATTTCTTACCTGCACAGCACTACCGAAATGTCGTTTACATTTGTACCGGTAGGACCTGTTATAATAAGCGAATCAATAGCTTTCAGCGCGTGGTAAGCATCGTTATTGTTTAAAACATCACCCAGGCGTATTCCCTTTTCGGCTAACTTACGCATAGTATCCCCGTCTACCATGCCGCCGGCGGCGTCAGTGGGGCCGTCGGTCCCATCGGAGCCAATGGAGAATATCACGGTATCCTTAAGACCCTCAATACCCTCGGCTGCGGCAAGGGCAAGCTCTTGGTTACGCCCGCCTTTTCCCTTGCCCTTCAGGTGCACTACGGTTTCACCGCCAAAGATTATGGCGCAAGGACGTTTAGGGGCAAATTCAATATTATCTATTGAAGCCGCTACAGAAGCTATAAGCCGTCCTGCTTCACGGGCCTCACAGTTCATCCCGGAGCACATTACAAGCGGCGTATAGCCTAGCTCCTTGGCGATAAGCGCGGCATCGGTGCACAAGGTTTTAACGCTGCCGGTGATAACTGTTTCCACATTTGAGATTTCCTTAGGAGTATCCTGAGCTAAAAGCTCCTGCATACGTGGGCTTAGCTTCAAATCATATTTTTTAACAATATCAGCGGCGTCCTGTACGGTGAATCTATCAGGGGCAGCCGGGCCGGAGGCAATGGAGTCCAACCGGTCGCCTAATACGTCGCTAAGCACAACCGTAAACACCTTGGCAGGCTTGCACAGCTCGGCAAAGCGGCCGGCCTTTACCTGTGAAAGCCGTTTGCGTATTACGTTTATCTCTACAATATCCGCTCCGCATGCCAACAGCTGACTGTTAATATCCACAATATCATCCAGCGTCACGCCTTCTTGGGGAAGCTCGAACAGAGCCGAGCCGCCGCCGGAGATGAGAAACAGAACCTCGTCGCCTTCACCAAGTGGTTTTACAAGGTCAATAGCCTTCCCTGTACCCTTCAAGGTGTTTTCGTCACTTAGTGGATGAGCAGCCTCCATAATTTCTATACCGGGTATATCTCCCTGTGAATGACCGTATTTGGTAATCACAATACCCTTCTTTATACGCTCCCCAAGGGCTTGCTGGGCAGCTTCAGCCATATTCCATGCGGCCTTGCCAATGGCGACAAGATAAATGCTGCCGGTAAACTCATGCTCTTTTAACGCGTTGTATACCGCTGCCTGTGGCAGATTAGCCTCAATAGAGCGGCTGATCATCGTTTGTGCGTCCTTATATATAGTATTCATATTATATCACCATTACAGATACGCCGTCAGGAATAGCCAGGATGCTCGCGTTTGGGTTACCCAGCTTTTCTTCCGCCAGCTTAACTGCTTCATCAATTGAATGGGCGGGCGTCATGTGTAAATCCCGCACCATATCATCATCAGCTTCTGATACATAAATAACAGAGGCGCGTTTAAGCACCCGGGCGAATATTTGGCTTTGCCACTGGTCCACCCTGGTTTGCTCCGGCGGGGTGGAAAGAAAGGTATTCATCATGCGGTCAAGATCCTTTTCCTCGGCAAAGGTTTTCAGAAATTCAGCGCCGCCATGTCCATCGTTGGATTTAGCCAGCATAATGATCGCGCCGCCTTCCTTAACGGTGGCTTCCGCCGCTGTCATTCCTTTAACGGCCTGATATATGTTTTGATCCAAGGGATAGCCTCCGTTAGTAGTAATAACAATATCGCTGGGCCTGGAATCCACCTTGCATTTGGAGGATAGGAAGCCGCGTCCCGCGAGATGGGCGAGGTCGCAATCTCCCGACACGGAATAGATAACCTCCTTATCGGAGTTTATAATAACGTTGCAAATAAAGGCCAGGCGGGCCACACGGGCGGCGTACAGCATGTCAATGTGAATAGGGTTTCCGTCAACAACGCCGGTGCGGCTTTTTGGATTGTCAATAAACTCGGCGTTATGGTTGTAGATAACGGTTTTGCGGCTGGCGATCCCCGGAAACACACTCTTGCGTCCGCCGGAAAAGCCCGCGAAGAAGTGGGGCTCAATAAAGCCCTCGGATACCAGCAGGTCGGCGTCCAGCGCGATTTTATTCAGGTAAATGCCGCCGCCGCTGGGCAGCTTGCCGCAGTAAATATTCTCAGATGTGTCACAGTTGTGGATAACGATATTCTCATTTGCCATAATTTCCGGACCGAACTTGGCTTCCAGCTCTTCCTTGGCGGTGTCACGGTGACATCCGGTGGAAATAAGGATGGTGATATTCGCGTCCGGGTTGCCCTTGCGTATTTCCGCCAGCATCTGCGGCATTATGATTTTGCTGGGTACAGGCCGGGTGTGGTCACTGGCGATAACAACGATATTTTTCTTACCCTCGGCCATTACGCTAAGCTTCGGGGTGCCAATGGGGTTTTCAAGAGATTCTGCCACCAGCTCCTCCTGGGATTTGTCAGGCTTGTAGTGATGCATGTTGGATACCAGCTCACCGTTAAAGCGGCTGTCGGGTATGTCGTATTCCATAAACTCTTTTCCATATGGAAATTTCACTATAGGCATATCGTTTCCTCCTTACTAAAGCTTCTCCCCAACTTCTATTGCGCATATAAGACTATCAGGCTTAGCTGCCAGCGTGCCCGCTATATCAAAGGCGGTGCCATGATCCACCGAGGTGCGCACTACATTGAGGCCTACTGTGATGTTGACGCCGTTGTCAAATGCCAATAGCTTTAACGGGATATGTCCCTGATCATGGTATTGGGCGACAACAATATCAAACTCGCCCTTCACCGCCCGCAGGAATACCGTATCCGGCGGAATAGGGCCGGATACCCTGATGCCCTCAGCCCGGCAGGCTTCTATAGCAGGGATAATTTCCTTCAGCTCTTCGTCGCCGAACAAGCCGTTCTCGCCTGCGTGAGGGTTTAGCCCGGCTACGGCAATATGCGGATTTGAGTATCCGACCTTGCATAGAGTTTGGTGAGCGAGGCGGATAACGTCTATCTCCCGCTGTTTGGTAACCTTGCAGGCTTTAAGCAGGGAAATATGCGTGGATGCGTGTATAGCCTTGAGCTTATCGCTCCACAGCAGCATAGCGTAGTTTTCACCCTTGGTATAATCGCTGAAAATCTCCGTATGGCCAGCGTAGTTGTGGCCTGCCATACGCAACGCCTCCTTGTTAAGGGGCGCTGTTACAACCGAGCTTATTTTTTCATCTAAAGCCTCACGGATAGCATTTACTACATATTGAAAGGCGCATTCGCCCCCCAGGCTGCTTAACTTGCCGATCTGGATATCATTAACCGACACGGAATTCGGATCTACCACGTTTAATACATTGGTCTTGGCGCTGCCGGCGGAATCAATTACCGAAATTTCCGTGTCATAGTCAAGCTTTCCGGCATAATGCCGCAGCACGGAAGCGCTGCCGTAAATCACACAGCGGTTCAAATACTCCGGTCGCTGAATAAGCGCTTTAATACATATTTCCGGGCCTATACCGCAAGGGTCGCCCATGGTTATTCCAAAACGTCTCATATTTCCACTTCCTTTAGCTTGCGCAGCGCGAATGAAATCGCGTCCTCCTTACCAAACGCGCCCGCCTTGGTAACCACCCGCAGCATGTCGAACGGGCCGCCTCGCAGGCGCATAATTGGGATACCAACGGCAATCTCGGTTTGAATAAGGGAGCCGAGAGATTCTACGGCCTCAAAGAAGGCAATAGCGGTATCGCCGCCTGTTAGAAAAACGCCGGAAGGACGAAACCGTTCCAGTATAATACGGGCAATACGCCCTATACTCTTTTGTGTAAAGGCACTTATTTCGTCAGATCTGAGCCCAATTGCGGCTCCCGCTTGGTTTGCCTTGTCAAATTCCGCGGCTCTGTCCACCGAAGCGCCGGACGCCAGCAGAGTATCATGGCCGTCATTAAGATAGTTTATCGCTTCGGCGGCTATTTCCTCACAGCTTACTTCATCACACAACAGCTTATCCAACGGAATAACAACCAGCTTAGCCCCTTGTGCTTTCGCGTAGTGCAGCTGCTTGTTGGTTACATCACTAAGGCTGGCAATAACAGCAAGGGCGGGCAGGGAGCGCACCTCAAGGCTCAGCAGCGTATCCGCCAAGCCCGCGGTACCAACCCATAAAATACGCTTCCCGGTTTGCAGAGCCGCCCATACAATATCTTGCAGATCTCTGTTAGTGACAGCGTCGGCAGTAAACAGCTCGGCGTCTGTAAAATTTATTTGACCTGCGCGGATCTGATCCAGCTTAATATGGGCTACAGGCTTGCCGAAGGCTTCATGTAATATGGTTTGTATATTATCCTGACTCACCGGAGTGCGGGGATCACGGGCCATTTCAGTCATCGTAATGGGCACGCCGTTCAACTTATGCACAGCATCCTCAGTAGTACGTCCCAAATCCGGCAGAGCCGGAGCAAACAAAACGATATCCGGCTTTACCTCCGCCGCGATGGCGGTAATTTCCGCGCCGATAGAGCCCCGCAGGGTAGAGTCAACCTTTTTTATGATGTGGGTAAAGCTGTCAAAGTTGATCCCCTGTATTTTATTACGCACGGCAGTATACGCGTCCCCGGCGCTAAAGGGACGTGATTCCGTATCCACGACATAAGAGTTATGATCATCCTCTATCATATCGCCGGAAAATATCACGCCAACAGGTATTCCCCGACGGCGAATTTGCACGCCGGTATCGTTAGCGCCTGTAAAGTCATCAGCTATAACCAAATATCGGTTCATATACCTCACACCCCTGCTTTTGCGGCGTAAACTTCCGGGTGGTTTTTCTTTTCCACTTTATCCAGCCAGCTTACCAGTATTGGGCAAAGAACTGCCGTTACTATAATGGCCGCGGCGATTTGCACGGTAGCGGAGTCGGCAGCGCCTGCCAATGAGGCGTCCGCGGCAGCCACCGCGGCAGGGGTAGCAACCGAATTGCCGGCTGAGGTGCCGATGGCCGCGCCAACCTGCGGATACTTGGAACGGATAAGCTTGGCAGCGCCATAGCCGCCAAATCCTGTAAGTACGGTACAGATGACTCCGAGCACGATACCGGGCAGACCTGCGGTTAACAATTGTCCCAAACTAAGGGCGGCGCCAAGGGGAAAGGCAAAGAAAGGGATAAGTATAACAGCGCCGGGAGCCAGCCAGGCGCGAAGCTCTTCGTCCAGATTGCCCATCACGCAGCCTATAACTATTGGCAGAACAGCTCCAACCAGCATCATGAAGGGGATTTCCGCTATGCCGGACATACCAAGGGCGACCATAGTAAAGAAGGGCCCGTCGTTTATAGAAAGAATAGAAACGGCGCCTACGTCGGTAGAATCTCCAAATTCACCGGCCAGGGCAGCATACAAACCTCCGTTGGAATTCGTCACCGCGGCGATAATTGCCAAAGGCGTAATGCCAAGGAACCCGGAAGGGCCTAAAACTGAGTTGATAAAAATTCCGAGGCCCGCGCCGATAGCGAATTTAACCGCAGTGAGAGTAACGCCTTTGATAAGTGGAACACCGGCCTGCTTAACGTTGATTTGCGCTCCATTACAAAACAGGAACACACCGAGGATGGGCATGGCTCCAGTTTTCCACAGGTGTGTGGAAAAACTGCCTATTTCAAGAAATTGAGGAAAGAAGGTGTTGACCAGCACCCCAAACAACAGCGGAATGACCATAAGCCCTCCAGGTACCTTTTTCACAGTTGATAGAATCTTCATGCAAAACTCCTCCTTCA
>Ga0153948_1000712_pt1 | contig 18128 bp, 18 predicted proteins | sample TSNJ032MetaG_FD_104696 | JGI IMG/M metagenome (GOLD analysis project Ga0153948, IMG submission 104696) | Attine ant fungus gardens microbial communities from New Jersey, USA - TSNJ032 MetaG | ecosystem: Host-associated > Fungi > Mycelium > Unclassified | place: USA: New Jersey, Wharton State...
CTGGCTCTGGTTCTGGCTCTGGTTCTGGCTCTGGTTCTGGCTCTGGTTCTGGCTCTGGTTCTGGCTCTGGTTCTGGCTCTGGTTCTGGCTCTGGCTCTGGTTCTGGCTCTGGTTCTGGTTCCGGTTCTGGTTCCGGTGCTAGGCTCTCTTCAGCCTCTTGCTGCTTTGTAAATCTAGATGCAACCAAGCCGACACCTGCACCGGCAGCCATCCCCGCAGCACCAAAATTACGAATCGTAGAGGATGCAGTGACCCTCCCAGCAGTAGGAACATTTGACTTGAATACCGGCTTTGTTACCGTCGACTCAGCTGAAGGAGTGAAACTAGCTGCACGACTCCTTGCTTCTTCTTCTTCCTGTTGCTTCTTTGCTAGTGCTTGGCGCTCACTCCAACTCAATTTCTTTGACCCAGACCCAGAACTAGCCGTTAAGCGAGGCGGTGATGGTGCGCTTTCAGCAGCTTGTTGCTCAAATTTGGCAAAGGGGCTCTTGAGCTTTTTGGGTGTAGGAAGAACGACAGGTGTATAAGCAGACTTGTTTGGCTCAATCCGATCTTCTTCAGCAGGCTTTGTCGGGATAACAGACGATGGAACAACAGCGGGGGGAGTAGGAACAACCCTTGCAGCTGCGGAAGGAAGCTATAAACATAGAATCAGCCAGACTGCCCAGCTGATATTTCAAAAGCTTACCGAGGCACTGAAAGCAGGACGAGCAGAATTGGGCAGCCTGGGTGGACGGCTTGAAGCCGGAGGTATAGGAGGAGGGCGATCAGCAAGTGCAGGCTGGGTGCGTACTGTAGGCAAAGCATCGGCACCGGTAGGTCCACTCGACGTGGTCTTCGGCATTGCAGGATTTCCATACAAAGATGCTGCAGTGGCGACCGAAGGCTTGGTAAGAGAAGAAAATGCTGGACGACTCGAAGCTGGCGGAACAACTGCCTTCGGAGTACTGGGATTTTGACCCTTTCTTAGCTCGTTCATATCGATCTTGCCTACAGGAGTATAATTTGTCCCAACAGGTGCAATTGGTTCAAACTTGCGTGGCGCTTCTTTTTGAGCTGAATATTTCGCCCCAGATGCTGCTTCCACACGAGACATGATGACCGCAGGTACAACATCATTCTATCAAATCGAGAAGGGTCAATTATTGTTCACCTGCGTAGCCATACTTACCTCGTTCCGGGCACTGATCACGACATGTGTTCCACGAAGGAAGCGCGCTACCGAACTGGAGTGTGTATGGAACAAACCCTTCTTGGCCTCTGGTACACCATCTCCGCACCAGTTGATCTGCAAGAATTTTGGTAGTTGACTCTAAGAGCAGGATATTAGTACTTGAAAAAGGACTCAAGTTGTTAATAAATCTTATTGACATTTGGATCCTGCACTCGAGCAAAAGCATATTGAATTCTACAACCATTTGTGAAAGAAGATAACCAATCAACGAAACAGCACGACGTACTTTCCATCTGAGAATTCCTCCTCGAGCTCCTCGAGACCACCTGTTCCAGTACCTTGTACCTTTAAGTCATTCGTGCCCTTCTCATACGTGAATATCGCCCAGTTGATATCTTGGCGATTGATGACGCCTTGATATGCATCCAAAAGATCTCTACCCGATAAGTTGACCTGGAGGGACATTGATCACTCCTGAATAGAGCTGCAGTAGACTCTGATACTTTGCAAGTCGAATTGCGTGCACGAGTAGCTTATTCTATCGAAAGATATCTGATATGAGGAAATTCACAATATCCCGCCATCACGTGTCCAATTCTCAAGGCGAAGGTGTGAAACTATAGCGAGGACGTCGCTTTCCACTCTCCAGGTAAGATGTTCACAAGATCCATCAGCTCACCCCACAACCTATCAATGGTCCAAGAGATAGTCTGGTCTTCCCTCAACGTCAACACTTGATTAAAAGTGTGACTATTTCCTGCCTCGAGCACCTTGTTCAACTCTTGCTGGACAACATCTACCCATTGATTTGCCACCTCCCACTGTTTCGGATTCAGGTCGGGCTTTCGAAGTGCCCATAAGCACCGATCTGTTCCGTGCGTCACATAACCTGAATTATTTGAAAAATTGAGCTTAAGATCGGAGGAAACAACAAAGACGATCTTACCCAATGGTCGAACTTCTTCGGGGGTCCAACGAATCTCATACCTCAAGACCGGAAATCCGCTAGCCAGCAGATCCCTCGCCAAAATTCTTCCAGGAAGATAAACTTGGCCAGTGCTCAAGACCTCACCGAACAATCTCTCCGCAACACTACCTTCCCGATCCTTAAACCGGGCTGACCGTTTGATCTTATCGAATAGTTTCCTCGACACAACATCTGGGAAGTACCTGTTTAAATTAGGCAATATATCCTTGGGAGATGATATCGGATGGGCGATAGAATACAGATACCACTCCTCTGTCACGTCACCTATGACGATGCCCTTGACACCATGGGCCCTGAGTGAAGCGCTGAACGTGCCTGACCGCTGTCGCGTCATTGGTCCTGGTGATGGTATCATCCAGTCGGGAGAGAGACAACCTCGGAAGGTGCCATACTGTCCTAACATATCCGTTTCTATCACCCTGGTAATCGACTGCCATGGTACTTTCTGAGGGTCCCGCAAAGTGTTCAGAATACCAGGTTCATTGGGATCGAGCTCCAGACCACGACAGAGTGCTTGAAACTGAGGCCTGAGCTCAGCAGGAGACTTGGGATCAGTCCTTCGAAATATTTAGTTGAGACCTCAACTGGAGATGAGCACAAAAACTGACAGTATTGCATTTGATTGAAGAATCGCAACTTGAAATGGAGCCGCCTCTCCTTCAGGAAGTAATGAAACATGATGCAAAAGCTGGTGTACGGAGTGGGCACCTGTAGAAGACGTATTCGGTAAGATGATAATAGTGTCGTTGAAACACTCACCAGCGGAAAGTCCACTGAGCTGAATATTTTTCGTATTTCCTGTTAATTCTTTCGGCAAGTCTGCTGAAAGAATGAAATAATTGGATCTTACCACCAAATACAGCAATATTATCTTTAATCCACAACAACCCTAGCCATTGATCCTTGAATCCATAATTACCACTCAAGTGCGGCATGTCACTGGCCAGAAAGCCAAAGGCGGACAAGCGATAGCCTATATTGACCCATATTTCCTTTCGTTGTGCAGCGATGTATTCAGCTTGTGCAGATAGATCATGTGGGGACCCAAACTGTAAGAACCTGTCAAGAGATATTAGTTATGACAATCTTGATGTGTCCCATGAAGTGATAGACGTACCCTCCATGGACGTAAATTCTGACTGGAAAATTGCGTTCGGTAGGAAACGATGGAGGAACGACAATATTTAAAAACAGTCTGTATCACGCTTAGTATAGATCACAGTAAGAGACTCTCATGACATACGGATTCTCGGTCGGCTGTCCGTGCCCGACTTTATCTTTAAATGATCTCCCTATTGAAGCCACTCAGTACGAATGATCATGCAAATGATAATAATCTTGCTTTGTGCCTGGCCATCGTTCATGGGTTGTGCAGCATACGCCGACTCAGTGATGAACTGATTCTTTGGGTACTGATATCCTGCTGGTAAGGGTTTCGGATCTTGAAACCGCCCTGGAGGCAACGCATATGGAACCTCTGACGACAGAAAAATTCTGAACTTTCAGTTCTTGGGGAAAGATTCAAAAACTACCTAGGAATGCTGCAGCCCCGGTACACGCCCTAGCACCAATAATCTTGCCATACTTGGTCTGGACGATGACATGCTTAGTGGAGTCTCGTAGTTCGTCATGCAGATTTGAGATTCCCATTATGTCTAGGCAGATCTGTTTCGACGCAGGTGGAGAAGGAAGCATTGTCGTCCATGGTTCCCTCTTATTCTTATTCAGAATGATCAATGATTGGCCATCAATTCATACAGCAGCCGATGCAAGTATAGATGACCTTATTGGTGTGCTTTCTTGGACGAGTGATGGAGATACTAAATCAAGTATCACAATTTCTCAAGGTCTCCTTCACCTACAAAATCACGAGGCATCTTTGCACCCACGGCAGGTTTATTCTTTGCTCTGAATTCCCGCACCATATCAATCATAGGAACCCAGTGAACATTATCGTGTGTGTTGATCCATTCAATGAATCGTTCCTAGTATAGTATGAGGATGCTCTGTATCATGATTGAAAAGCAAGAGACTTACCAGCATGAGGATTACCTGTGGCCTCCTTCACGGTTCGATGAGACAAGTGTGGCTCCATGGAAAAAGAAAAAAAAAATACCCGCTGACATCTGGGTGGATGGTGATTGGAAATATGAATTCTTCTTCCTCACTACACGAAGGATCTGATGAGAAAGTATAGTGGCTCCGGTAGAGTTATAACGCACCGATAGTAGTACGTAAACATGTCTTTCCACAGTTGCTCAATGACGTGCGGACTAACCTATCCCTACCTTGTTAACATCCTGGATCAAAAATGCGATAGTCAGATAATTTACCCATCCATGCGAGTTCGGAATCTGTTTAATGAACCTGGAACGACTGTTGAGAAACTAGGAAATACTGGCAGTAAAACGCACATCATTGGTGGCACATCATCCAGATACCTAGCGAGCTCCAATGAGTCTTTGAGGTGTATGATTTGGAATCACTACGATTACCAGTTTGCTGGAATACACACAAGACCTGTTTCCTTTCCTTTGTAAAGCGGCTTCATCCATGTGTGTGCCTGCTGTTTATAATCGATATTGGTCCAGCGGTCTTGGTCGCGTAAGTAAAATGCCTGACAACTTCAACATCATATTCCAACTAGCTCTTTGATGAAGAAAATGGTTCACAAACTCATGGGCCATATTGGAATGATCTGTGCACTGTTTAACTGCCAAAACGTGGAAATGAAAGCTATGGTTGGGCTCACCATACTCTATTCCAGCCTCAAGTAGCAGATTAGTACCCTCTGCACTGACTTCCCACCAGGGAGCAACACTCCCTTTCGGTTTAATGCCGTGATTGAATTCAGTGAGCAATGAGAACGTATGCTTGAGGATATCTTCCTGTTGCTGTACATTCAATACGATAGGATTCTAACCAAATGGTTAGCTCGACATAACTGTTAGTGTCACGATTCTACCTCATGCGAGTACCCATGGAGGCCTAACTCATGACCGGCATCGCGTACGGCTGCCATCTCTTTTGGGAATGTTTCTAAGCTATGTCCTAGAGAAATTATGGATGATGCGACAGTGCTTTAAGGAACAGGAATGTTCAATACCTGGGATGAACCATGTCGTCTTCATATTATATTTGGCGAAGAGTTTCAAGAGCCTCGGTACGCCAACCTCTCCAGCAAACAAGCCCTGAGGGACGGTAAGTCCATCCAGGTGGAACGAAAAGCTTGCATACTCGTGAAATATCGAGGGGCGAACCCTCTCCTCCATATGAGCCTAGCCTAGATCAAGTCTGAGGATTTATCTGAGAGTCGTAGCACCAGAGATTACCATCCAGCTACAGCATCGACATCGACACCGAATCCAATGAGAACGCGTTTCGCAGGCATGGGGATGGAAGCAGAGAAAGGATATGCTTGGAAGCTTATATGGAAGTCCAGGGATATTCACATGAATCCGCAAAGCCTGAGCTGTGAGAAACCATTCCCTCTGCTAATAGATGTCCAGGCATTTGTGGAGGAACATATGTGATATTGCTGACTAAGCAAGCCTACCGAGGATCAGATTCGACACGTCGACTGCCTGTCCTCAGTTTGATTTGGCAAAGATATTACTGCCTACGCTTTGACCACTGTTGGCCATGCCTACGGCCTACCCAGTCCCTTTGGATGTTACTCCAGCCACTGTGGCAAATACTGCGTCCCTCATACGCATTGTTGCCCTTGCTTTGATCTCAGGTGCCGCCATCGCTTCGCGTCTGTTTGCTGTCGTCAATTTTGAAAGTATCATTCATGAATTGTGAGTACACACAACTATGGTACATTAATATATTGCTGATAATGGTGGCGTGGTTCTACACAGTGACCCCTGGTTCAATTAGTGAGTGGACTTGTGATTTTCAACCTAGTCTTGACTAATCTACCCTCCAAAGCCGAGCCACTCGGGTCTTGGCTTCCAAGGGCTTTTATGTACGTTCCATTCCTTTAATTTCAGTTACTATGCTCATGGTGTGAATAGGAATTCTGGAATTGGTTCGACCCGACAGCTTGGTACCCCCTTGGACGTGTCGTCGGTGGGACTGTGTATCCCGGCCTGATGGCTACCAGCGGCGTCATCTACAACTTCCTTCTCGCAATCAACTTACCTGTTGATATCCGGAATATTTGTGTTCTTCTGGCGCCTGGGTTTAGTGCTTTAACTGCGTGGGCAACTTACATGTTAGAAACAGCTTCTGTCATTTTCACTTCAGCTCTCTCACTATATTCGTTCTGTGCATAGGTTCACAAAGGAGATGAAAGACTCGAGTGCTGGCCTTCTCGCCGCTGCGTTCATCGGCATCGTCCCTGGTTACATCTCCCGTTCAGTTGCTGGTTCATACGACAATGAAGCTATCGCCATATTCCTCCTCATGATTACTTTCTTCCTCTGGATACGCGCCTTGAAGATCGGCAGTGCACTATTTGGAACCCTCGCTGCTGTTTTCTACTTTTACATGGTTGCCGCTTGGGGTGTGTTCTATTTCTCGATCCGGATAAGAAATAGACTCACTCAAAATAGGCGGCTATGTTTTCATCACGAACATGATTCCCCTTCATGCCCTCGTCCTTATTCTCATGGGCAGGTTTTCAAGTCGATTATATGTAGCATATTCATCCTGGTATGCTATTGGAACGCTCGCTAGTATGCAGGTGCCCTTCGTGGGCTTCCAACCGGTCAAGACCAGTGAGCACATGGCAGCTTTGGGTGCGTCTTGTCTCTGTACTTGTTGGCATATCCTTGCTCATGAGAAAGGCAGCTGTGTTTGGTCTCCTCCAAATCGTTGCTTTCGCTCAGCTGGTACGATCTCACGTCTCTGACCAGCAGTTCAAAAATCTAGTCAAAATTGGTGTTGTTGTGATTGGCCTTATTGGAACTCTTGCATTTGGCCTCCTTACTTACAAAGGGTGGATTGCACCCTGGACTGGTCGCTTCTACTCCCTTTGGGATACAGGATATGCAAAGAAATACATCCCCATAATCGCATCTGTATCCGAGCATCAACCAACGGCCTGGCCATCATTCTTTATGGATCTTCAATTCCTCATCTTCCTCTTCCCCGCTGGTGTTGTTCTCTGCTTCCGCCAGCTTCGCGACGAACACATATTTGTCATCATTTACGCGGTCATGGCTAGTTACTTCGCTGGAGTCATGGTTCGATTGATGCTCACTCTCACTCCCGTGGTCTGCGTAACAGCAGCCATCACCCTTTCCACTGTTTTGGACACCTACGCTGACCCGTCTGAGCCTGACATCGCCGATGACGATAGAAGCGAGTCTAGTAATGTGCCAGGTACACCTGCCAACGGAGCCTCGCCGGCAGCCACATCAAAGAAAGCGAAGAGACCTGCGATACCTCAGACAGCACTTTCCAGCGCCATCAACGAGCTTACCACTCCAGCGACATCTTCCACCAACAAAAGAGCTAGGAAAGGTATCTTTGGCATGGACACCCGTCTAGTTGTCATTTCACACACACTTTTTATGCTTGCTTTCTTCGTGTTCCACTGCACCTGGACCACATCTCATGCCTACTCCTCTCCTTCGGTTGTTTTAGCTTCCTCCAATCCGGACGGCAGCCAACATATCATTGATGATTTCAGAGAGGCATACTACTGGTTGAGGCAAAATACGCCCCAGGATGCTGTGGTGATGAGTTGGTGGGACTATGGATACCAAATCGCTGGCATGGCTGACAGGCCTACTTTGGTTGATAACAATACTTGGAATAACAGTACGTTCTCCGAAAACGTCTTGCATATTTGTCAATGAGGATCAAATGCTCATGTCACATACACAGCCCATATCGCTACTGTCGGAAAGGCGATGGCAAGTAGCGAAGAGGTTGCTTATCCTATTCTCAGAAAACATGATGTCGATTACGTTCTCGTCATATTTGGTGCCTTGATTGGCTATTCTGGGGACGACATCAACAAGTTTTTGTGGATGATTAGGATCGCACAAGGCGTTTGGCCGGATGAAGTTCAAGAATCAAACTTTTTCACACCAGCAGGAGAATACCGAGTAGACGATAAAGCGACACCGACGATGAAGAATAGTTTGATGTACAAGATGAGCTATTACCGGTGCGTGCATTCAAGATTTTTGTACATAGGTTTACGGTGGTTGAGTTGACCAATCATACGTGCAATTCAAGATTCGAGGAATTATATGGCGGCGGACAGCCTGTTGATCGTGTGAGACAGCAACACCTGCCCAAACAAGGCCCTACGCTTGACTACCTTGGTATGTTACTCAGCTTGGTCAACTCGCCTGGGCTCATCTCGTTGATTTAGATGAAGCATTCACATCAGAGAACTGGATCGCAAGTCTCATCACTTATATTCCCTTCCGTGAGCTAACGGCTGTTACCTTCCCAGGTTCGCATCTATCAGGTCAAGAAAGAAGACCCATTAGGTCGAGACCTCAAAAGTGCAAATGCATTCGAAAAGGGCAAGAAGCGAAAGCGTTCCAAGCCCGTACCACGCCGTAAATCCGTTCCTGTGTAACAACGTTTCCCGTGTTTGCGGCAGACTAGCCAGCTATTAATTTCACCTCGTTCTCTACAATGGTCAATCTTAGATTCTATTTGACTCGTATGGAGACGGACAATATCAAAGAAGAAACAATGCTAGCGCAAAAGGGTAAAAATAGTCCTACAACCCTGAGCTCAGGGTCATGAAATATAATAGACTTGCTCCCAGAGACTTGTATACATCCTGCTGTCTGAGAACAGTAAGGCCCCGAAACTCTCAGGTCTCCTAGACCCCAAAAGATGTTTTGCACTAGCTAGCCAGTTTTCCCTGGGCAAAAATACTAGTGCCCTTTCACTGAAATTCCTGTTAAAGGAGCTCAACACTAAGTGTGCATTGTAGGTGAGTAATCGGCAAATAGACAACGACCACATAGACTACTATAAATCAGTACTAAAAATATAAATAGAAAGACATGTGATTGTAGTAGTTTGATGGCACCAAACGCCATTTTGTCACTGGAGTGATTTTTCAAAGCAAGAGCCTCGATGATCCAATGAAAAATTCCCAAATCAATTTCTTCAAATTAGGGGAGAAAACACAAACGACAGGTCCCGCCCTAAAGACCCAATTTTTCTTCAACTTGTTAGACGAACAACTTGTAGGCATAGTAGAAACCATGACGAGATGACTTATTGAAGCATTGAGAGTTTGTTGGCACATTAGGAGTACCCTATCAGTTCATGAAATGGCGCTGTGACATACTGGATAGCACCGAAATCAAAACGCTCGCACGAGTAGATATAATCTATTTATTATTCATGATATAACAGTGCAATCTACCATTAGATGGCCTTGCTCTTGACGAGTTCTATACATAAGCATCAGTGTATAGTACTTGAGAAATACAGATACATTCAACAAATGAGACTTACGTTCCACTTCGGTGATAGCACTGGCGAGGAGTTCCTGTTGGGTCTTGGATTCTTTGAGATTTTCAAGAACCTTATTAACAACGGCCTTGGTGAGGTCTGCCTGTTCGCTTTCCTTCTGTTGCTGCTCGAAGCGAACCCAGCTATCAAGTACACCCTTGAGCTCAGAGGCAAGCTCGACTTTTTGCTTTTGAACGAAAGTCTGAGACTCCAGTTTGGCAGTTTCCTGATCAATCTCAGACCTCGAGAAAGCTGATGGAATATCATGCATGCCACACCTTGGACAGTTCGAAAAGAGATTTGGTAAGGGAAACAACATCCTTCATCTGGCCAACAGAGTCGATACGCTCTTGCACAGCTTGTGTATGCTCGGCGCGGGCACCGTCAAGTACTTTCTTAATACGTTGAATATGGCCTTCCGCCCACTGGCTGTATGGTTCGCGTGCAATCTATAAATTAAAAATAAACGCTACATTCATCGATATAGGGAGATGGTACCTTGCCAATGTAGGTGAAGACAATGATGGAACCAATGAGAAGAATGGTTTCTTCATTCACCACATATAGTTCGTTCGAAATAGCGGCAGCAGCGAGTCCAGTGCCAAGGAGAGCAGTGCCGGTCTTGGTGATGATACCAGGCTTGGACGGGAGTTTGTCGATGATTTCATCTGCACGTTGAGAAGGGGGAGGTGTCGCAAGACCACGGCTGAGGTCATAAAAGAGAGCCTTCCGTTGATTTTCGTTGGGCTGAAGCAGATATAGCAATGAGGACATACACATTAATGACAGGAGCGAAAATACGGGGACGCACTAAAAAGAACAGTGTTTGGTTAAAATTGAAGGAAGGTAGATAAAATGCTTACTGGCTGCTCTGAGTGAGCATGTAGCAGTTCTTGAGATAGAGGCCATGCCGGATACAATTTCAGACAAAGAGAAGAAAAGGCCTGTAACTTCGGGTTGGCAGGACCGTGGGAACATATCCCGGCTTCCCACGAATACAATGCATGTTCGAAAAAACTGACATGGATAATCCTTCATGTTGATGCTGCATCTAATCATACACCGTAGTTCCTATGATTTGAGTGGTTGGGTATAATGATAGTCTTCGCAAAGACATATTTCTTCACGATTACAAAATTAAAGTAGGAACATACAACTCATACCGTTAAAACTTAGAAATGTAGTATTAAAATATTTCTCACAAAGCAGCTTTAGAAATGGTTGATTTCATAGGTGAATTCCGGTAAGCAGTCCAAAAAATGTGATCATGGTCTGTATTGAGATACTAGACATTGATTTCGAATTCAGAATTTCCCGGACATTTCTGGATATCTGTAACAATTCACGCCTACTTCTTCTCCATTCGAGTAAGAATCATGGGTAATTCAGATCGGGCATGATCTTTTCCTTCAACAACAGGTGCAACTATCCCAGACATTCTCCACTTGATAGATTTCCCCGCATCCCCAAATTTAAAGGAGGTGAGGAGAAGGGAGAGCACAACCTCTGCAAAAAAAAACCATAAACGGGATCCAAAAAATCCGGAACGGGCTGAATGAAACGCACTCATCTCCAACTGAGAGAATTTAAAGCCACTTTATAATCAATAGTAAGCATCTCATGTTGTAAAAGAGAGATGATTTTACTTACATGCATGCACGGCTCCCTCCGAAAAACGTCATTCTGCATGACATCAGGACCTTTCCACTGCAATTGATCCTAGAGCAAGCTCACAAGTTCGAGTAGACCCCTGGCATATGTGCCTCGACCAGTTTCTGAGGGGGCGGCTTTAACCACCTTTCTGGCTTCCACTCGTATGAGTCAGGTCCCCACAATTCTGGATTAGTGTTTGCTCCAAGAATAGATATAAAAATCGTAGTTCCGCTAGGAACAATCAATTCGGTGACCTCTCCGGAAGTGGTTTGCAGAGGCTTAGAGAGTGGTAGGATCATGTCTTTTCGAGCTCTATGAGATTATCAGCGGCAGACGAAAACCAATGCAATCAACGTAGCGCACATTCTACTGTTTGTTCCGAGTGGAGGGTACCTGAGAACATGGTATATCGGTGAGGAGTGCAGCTAACAATATATGAATGCCTACAGCCTCAATGTTTCCCGACAGACAGCATCAAGGTAAGGTAGAGTCACAAGCTGATCATAATCTAAATCCTCGTCGCCGCTGTTGTCCCTCGCTTCCGATATTTCTGTACGGAGTTTCTCCTGGACGTCAGGGTATTTTGTCAGAAGGTGCAGAATGCGAGAGAGAGCAGAAGAGGTGGTGTCTGTCGCAGCGAAAATCAATGTACTGCATCATAGATGTTAAGCGACGCGTCAAAAAGACTATAGATCAAAACTGACGCAACCTGGCCAATAACCTCCTCATCACTCAATCGGTCTTCCATGGTTGCACTTGCATTGGCTCTCACTTGAGCAGGTATATGTCAGACCTGATTCTAAGCTGATGACTTAAGAAATAACACACTCACTGAGCAGACTAATGATATCCTTCTTTGACTCATCACTTTCGCCTGAATCAATCTCCTTTTGCTTGGCACTGCAAATATCTTTTGCGCTCTTCTCAATTATATCCACAATATCCTTCATGTCTTGCAGCCACTGTGAAGGTATTTTTTCTACAATCCATCGTTTTAGACGAGGAAAGTTATACTTGGTCACCGAGGGGATGATGTAGTTAGCTAATAAAAAAGCTCTCGTGCCGGAGAAGAGTTCACTGCAAAATTGAGTATGTAAGTGTTTATTCTACTTCGTGAGAAACTGAGTCGTTTTCACCCAAAACGTTTCAGATATACACTACATGTCATATCTTCATTGTCGGCTAGTGAATCGAATGAGTATCCCATTCCACTTTGACCTATTAACTCGAGAGCAGTTCGTGACATCCAGTGGAGAACATCGATTTCCTTGGAACCGTCTTTCACTTCGTTCCACAGTGCCTGACGAAGCTATCACGATCAATCAACTTGTACATTAGTAAGTGCCGACGAGGAGAGATAATCAATCATACCCTATGTGTTACTTCATAGAAGATTGGCGCTAAAGTGAGATGGTCAGCATAATGAGAGGAAGAAGAGAAGTAACAACATACTCATTGCACGCATGTGGGCTATGGAAAATACCGGGTTGAGTATCTTTCTTTGTTTGCGATGCTGCTCGCCTATTGATTTTGAGCAATGGTTGATAACATTAAGCGTCCATGTAATCACCCAGCGCTGCAGTCAAGCCCTCTCCGAACATCAGTAGATTCGTTCTAAAACAATAAATCTTAACCAGTCAATCACGGAATGAAATTTGAAAGGCTGACCCAACAGCTGCAGGGACTTGCTCGTAAATGTGTTGGTCCTGTACAATGACTGAGAAAGAGCAGGACCTAGCTGATTTGTAAATCACCTTGATCATTATATGATATAAAGCCTTCGGATCAAAGATAAACAACATATCCTCCTAGAAATATTCATATTCTTGTTCGCACGTCCGATCTTTCCGTGAAGGGGAAACCGATCTTACCCCAAATAAGCCTTTCAACCTTGCCACAGTGCCGTCTGAAAGCATCAGCAGACCAATGATAAGCTGGGAATACGCCAAATTAATCGTTTCACTCACAGCGATTCAACATATCATGATAGTAGTCCCATCCATCCTGATGAAATATCTGTTGGACATTACCTGAAAACTTAGAAGGAAGGTTACCATAACTATAAAAGCATTTGACCTACCACCGATGAACGAAAGTGCAGGTGGGCCAGGTATACATTCCAACGGTGACTTGACAAAGAACCGTCTCAAAACCTTCCATGCCAGGATCAAGATAACATAGAAAACCAATCCTTGCAGAATCAGTGATACCATTTCGAAAGGAACAGCCAAACGAGATATGTAAAAGATAGGGTTCCCTGAACAATATATATTGCCCTTTCGCCCCGCTTACTATACCTGCATATGTCACCATGTGAAGTTGCAGGCCCCTAAGAAGCTTTCGGAGAGAACAAAAGCCAAGAAAAGCACTTCAAAAATAGATGACTGGGTCACAAGATGTTAATCTGCCTGGATAGACTTAGAAAAGTGACAGGGAAGCAGGGGCAATGTTGCAATCGTCAGTCGGTGAGTGAAGACGAGCACTCAATTTCTGATGTCTACGGATTGTTGCTTGAATGGCGTTTTTCTCATATATAAATGACCATTTTTAGTGGTGGTAATTTCGTTGCTGTTCGACACGAGTCTTCAGCATATGTTTCCCAAGGGTCTTCAGTGAAGAGTGAAAAGTGAGGAAACAATCACCTGGAGGCATAGATATCCATACAAAATCTGGGCAAAATGCATCAAAAAAACCCAGCACTTATCAACTCTTATGACTCTGATAAGATTCGTGGGGGCAAAACCCTCAGGTGAAGTGATGAGAAGAACAGAGCACATGAGCGTGGGTAACCAGCATAACTATCAGATGGATTTCCCATAGGCAGGAGACTAGTACATATAAGACAAGACTTTGATGATAGGAAGATCTTGGCACAGCTTTGGTTTTCTAGGCAGTCCATACTGAGACAATGAGTGCGGTGAAACCCATTATAATATAGGCTGAGCATGACAGAAAGGACCAATATCAACGTCCCGACGTCATTCGTGTTGAAATAACTAGCAGCAGTGGCCACTCGCAGCATTCATGTGCGAAATGGACAGAGAACAGGGGGTGGAGATAATCGACAAGCGCAGAATCGAGGCATGATCACAGCATTACGCTGAGGTCCAAAGTTGATCCAATATGTGAATGAACAAGGAGACTTACGCCAAGAAGGCCATCTAGGACAGGGTACAGTGATACTTGTGACAGATGTGGTAACGGTCAGATGAACAAGGCTTAGGGAAGCAGGTGCTTGAGTGATAGGAACCGTGAATGCGAGAAGTTGAAGGCAATGGCGTGGGGTCGTTCACAGTGCCCTTGTAGATGGCTACACAAATATTGGTTCCAACTAGAGATAAGTTGACTCACGTCCTTCCGAAACATACTTGAACTAGGAGGTGACACTGGTAGAACAAGATCAGTTATATTTCTGTGAATGATCGGCCCACCCTGAAGAGCTAGCTGTCCTGGGCACTGCACGTCAAGAAAAAACGGTAGGGCCGAACATGAATCAATCACGAGGTTTTACCCTTTCCAGCCGGTTGTCTCCGACAATCAAAATTGAAAGTCTACAGGCCATTAACAGGAGTATAGATCTTCATTAATGGAAAAGTGGGTGCTGGATCTCCATGTATAATGAGGCGAAAGAGTTAAAGGGGCTCGTAGCGGGTAGTGAGGTACAAATTGTAGTAACATGGATTACATTCCCTGATGGTAACATCCAATGACCTACTTTCTTAAGCCATGGGACATTGTGAACATGGAAATAACATCTCAGGACTTTCTTGATTGAGTCTGTGGGTGGTGGAGGAAGAAGAATATCCATGTCACATACAAATTCTCTCCTTTCTACAACGCACTCGTTAACTTGACGCGCATCAGACAGTATTTTCCTCTCCCCCAATTGTCACGTCACGCATTGCATGCGAGACCCCGCACATAGGAGGAGCTTACGAAAATTGCTGCCACTTCTGCGATTGCAAAATATCATACATGAGACTGGCAGCAAGCCTGTCGAATTACAAATTGTGTCTACCAAGACACACGGCGAAACATAGAGGTGAAACGTGCGGAAAAAGGAATTTGCAATAGGAATGAATAGGAATGCGCTTCCTCCTATGACCATACAGCAACCGTAGCCATTGGCTCAACATGTTTCATCTCGATTGAAGTACTTTGATTGTAGATATCGTTCTTTTCTCCTGAGCATTGTTGTCCAGACCACCCAGATCATATCGGCGGAAGCATTTAACCCTTTTCCACTCCATATCACGGATATTAGGAGCTCTGTAGCCAGGCCCAAGTGCCTAGCCACGTGGATCCTGTGGATATGAGGTGATGAATAATAATGACGGGTGGATCAGCGACATAATACTGAAATAACCGCCAAAAATAGTTCCGTTGACGACACAAATCTGACCGCGGCACCACGGAGAACATATTGGATCGTGGGTACACAAGGGTGGAAAACAAATGTATTCACGGTATAAGGGGAAGCCCGACTCAATCACATACCAAAGCTTATCGTGACGGAGATCATTATTTGGCCCGACACATCACGGGGATCGCAGTACATCTTGACATCAACTCATCAGTTCATTTGATGGCGACGAATGATACACTATATGAGCGTCTCTCAGCATCCCTGACAATGCCCTCTCATCATAATTGTGATGATTCCGTTGTCGGATCCATCATTTGGACAATTCTCGCAAATGTATAATCACATACATATATCCTACGTCTGTGTTGCGAACAAACATAAAACCCCTGCTGCCGGTTAGCTGGTTCTGACTGCTTCATTCACCTTTCTTTTTTTTAATTCTTTTTATTTTCATTTCGGTGGCTTTTCTTTACGACGTCTCTACTCTATCATTCTTTGACCATCGGCCTATCCTTTGACTTCTTCGTTCGACAAAATGGTCCATCCACTCGTTTGTATCGCCACTCTGCTATTCGGAACAAGTACCGTGCTAGCGATACCATTCCCCCTTGAGCGTCGGGCAGGAGAACCCACGCCAGTATCTGCCAGTGATTTCGGACAATTCGACACTTTTACCTTTTTTGCGTCAGCGGCATATTGCCCAGCTAACAAGACAGAAAACTGGTCCTGTGGAGGTATGCTCATTGTTATAGATGTTCTAGCGATATGACTGATATTGTAAATGTTCTTTGTCCCCATGTAGCCAATTGTGACGCTAACCCCAATTTCAAGCCCACAGCAAGTGGAGGAGATGGAGGAGATGTACAATTTTGGTTTGTCGGTTTTGATTCGGACAAAGATGTAAGTCAACTTTTCCGAAAACCACCAAAGAAAAAAAAATACTCACTGTGTGCCGGCCTCATAGGCTGTCATCGTAGCCCATCAAGGAACCGATCGGCATAAGATGTATGTACTTTGTAGAACTTGCGTGATCCTCCTCATACTTATCACCTCTCACATAGTCAATCACTTCTCACTGACGCTGAATTTGTCCCTGAAAAACTTGATGAAGATTTTTTCCCTGGAATCTCAAGTGACATCCGAGTGCACAGTGGTTTCAGCAGCGAACATGCGAAGTAATTGGTGTTCATGCCCCATTGCTTGTGGTCCTGACAGCTGCTCTAGAACCGCTCAAGATGTGCTCGCAGCAGTCCAACAGACCATGCAAGATAGTGGCACGAATTCAATCAAATGTGTTGGTCACTCTCTCGGTATGTCTTTCGAGATGCTAGTGATCCGCTTCAAATGTCTAAAGTTACTTCTCAGGTGCAGCTCTTTCGGTCCTTGAAGCCATTTTCCTTCAAATCCACATCTCTGGTGCCGATATTGAGATAATCAACTATGGATCGCCTCGCGTAAAGTCATGTCCTCCCCTCGAAAAGCAGGTTTGGCCTCGCTAACTACAGAATGTTATAGGTCGGAAACCAAGCATTTGCAGACTTCGTTGATGCCAACCTGAAAATTACTCGCATAACAAGCCGGTGAGGATACTTGTCGTATCGCAATCCCGGAGCACCATCACTCAACGTTAGGAAATTAAACATGGACAGGCAAGATATCGTCACTGTCATTCCGCCCAAGTTGACGGGCTTCAAGCATTCATCAGGGGAGATTCACGTTAAGGAGGATGGATCATTTTTCGCTTGTCCTGGCCAGGATAACGACAATTCCCTGTGTGCCACTGGTGATGCGAGTAATATTTTTGAGGCTTCCGTAGAAGATCATTTTGGTGCGCAGTTATCTGATTTGAAGGGAACGTTTATTGATGAAATGTACACCCGTAGGTCCGTACGGAAATGTCACATTGGATAGCCACTGCGGACCTTAGGTATTTCTACGGACTTGGGCACATGTACGAGTTGTAAACAGTAGTATCGCATTCACGCTTGATTAATCTTTATGACAACTCACCTGTCTCGCGAGCGTAACATAACTCGTCAGAAATCCTTTGACACCAGTCCCGTCGGATTATCAACGCCCCTATTCAAACCTCAATTGAATCCCGAAAAGTAGGGATCATAATATTTGTCGCTGTCAAGTAGAAAAACTCCACAAAAGTCCATGATAAATCAACCGAACATTCAGGCAGAACGTTCAACTTTTGATGGGCTTGTGATATTCTTCTGTCTCTTCCTTTTTACTTCAAAGGTCCTCATGATTCGAGTTTAATTATAATCAATACAACAGGTGACTTTGTATCCCAGGATAGAAAGGGGATAAAACTCGGGGGGCATGAGAGAACTGCCTCCTAGTTTCGTTGGCCGATATCGGACTGCGAACCCCTTGACCTACTAGAATAATGATGGCTTGAACCTTCCTTCCCATCATGTGGGGAAGGGTAAAAATGGTTAGGAACTGTGGGATTGTTATGGTGGTGTACAGGCATTGGTATATGAGCGTCTTGA
>Ga0153948_1000720_pt1 | contig 18038 bp, 14 predicted proteins | sample TSNJ032MetaG_FD_104696 | JGI IMG/M metagenome (GOLD analysis project Ga0153948, IMG submission 104696) | Attine ant fungus gardens microbial communities from New Jersey, USA - TSNJ032 MetaG | ecosystem: Host-associated > Fungi > Mycelium > Unclassified | place: USA: New Jersey, Wharton State...
GCAAGGACCCATTTAAAATGTAGCGTTGAATATTTAAGTATAATTATTAGATCATGTATGGGAGGATTAAATGGTTATAGGATTTGACAGTTTTCAAGAATGGTTTAGTGGTTATGAGAACCAGTACATGGGTATGTTTTAAAAGATAAGGAATGGAGAAGATGTCCGCCAACTATAATAAGCTGTGCCCTGCCAAAGGACCCGACAAGGCACAGCTTTTAAATGCAATCTATTTCGTAGCTTTCTCCGCAAATTCTGTTGTAACTAATTTATCATATGGAGCACGCTGACCTAGTTTGCCTGCCGTTTCGAGAATATCCTGAAGTAAATCAAAACTGGATTCTTCAAATACAAGATTGTCTTTCCACGTATCCTGATCATAATACCGTTTTACAATAGCAGTAATCGTATCAATATCGGTTTCTTCAAATTGTGGAGCTATTACTTTGGCGATTTCTTCAGGTGTGTGTATTCACATACTCCATACCCTTTTGAAGTGCATTGGTGAACCCCTGGATGATGTCAGAGTTCTTTTCGATATAGCTGCCTTTCGCACAATAAGCCGTATATGGCACATATCCGGAATCAACGCCTAAGGATGCTACGACATAATCAACACCTTCTTTTTTCGAAGTAGTTGCTCCTGGCTCAAAGGCTGGAGTTATAATAGGACTAACCGAAAGAAACCAGTGTTTATGCGTGCTTGCGGGGATTAGTCTAAGAAAATTAAGAGGAGGGAATAGGTGTAATTGCCAAATTGATAAAATAAATGCTCTAATAAGTATGTTAAAGTGGCCATATTTATTAGGGCTTTTATTATGTAGCAAACTAAAGTTAAGGAGGAAATGATTGTGGAAAAATATACAGAGGATAGATTGCTAAAGATTGTTAAGATTGTTAAAACAGAGAAAATAAAAAGAATGAAATAATTTGAATGCAGTAATAATTATTGCTTTCGCATTAATTATTGAAAAAATCGTTTATAAAAAAGGAATTTTCTGCTATAATTCTTATAAGATTAGTGTAGCCTGATCTGTTCTATATTATCTACTAATTTATTAAATCGAGGAGAACGTTAAATGGCTGTATGTTATAAGAAATTATGGAAACTTCTTATTGATAGAGACATGAGGAAGAAAGATTTATGCATTGCTGCGGGTATTAGTTCGGCCTCTGTTACAAAAATGGGAAAAGGCGGAACTGTTAATACCAGAGTGCTTGAAAAAATATGTACAGCGTTAAATTGTGATATAGGAGACATTATGGAAATTACTAAAGATATTTGTACAAAGGAGAGCAATGATGCCACTGACATATATTGATATTTTTGCTGGTGCCGGGGGACTTTCTGAAGGTTTTATTAAAAACGGATATCTTCCTGTAGCACATGTTGAAATGAAAAAAGAAGCTTGTTTAACGCTTAAAACAAGAACTTGCTATTATTATTTAAAAGAGCGAGGAAGGGTTAAAGACTATAATCGATATTTAAAGAATGAAATAAGTCGAGGAGAATTGTATGCAATGGTTCCAGAAGTATTGTTAAATACGGTTATTAATGAAACCATGGATAAATCCGGGATGCCAGCACTTTATGAACGAATAGATGGATTGATGCGAAAGCAAAATATTGATTCGATAGATGTTCTGGTTGGAGGGCCACCATGCCAGGCATATTCATTAGTAGGTCGAGCACGGAGCGAGAATAATATGGAGGGAGACCCCCGGAACTATTTGTATGAATTATATGCGGACATGCTTGAAAAATACCATCCAAGGATGTTTGTTTTTGAAAATGTACCAGGGTTGCTGACTGCAAAAGGCGGTAAATATTTTGATGATATGCGTGAGAGATTCCAAAAAGCAGGATATGAACTTGATTATGATATTTTAAATTCAAAAGAATATGGTGTTCTTCAAAATCGCAGAAGAGTAATTTTGATTGGTAAAAAAATAGGAGAAAAATATTATTATCCGAGATTGAAAAAGATTAAACACGGATATTCAGTGGCTGATTTGTTGAAAGATCTTCCATCTATTCACCCTGGAGAAAAGAAAAATGTGTATGCAACTAATCCTACAGAATATTTAGAGGAGGCTGGAATTCGAGTAAAAGATGATATTTTAACATGGCATGAAGCTCGACCAAATCTCGAAAGGGATCGAAAAATATATTGTTGTGTAATTGAAGCCTGGACTGAAAAGAAGACTCGATTAAAGTATACAGATTTACCTGAAGATTTATGTACTCACAAAAACCGGAAGTCATTTCTGGATAGGTTTAAGGTTGTAGCTTCCGAACTTGAGTATTCTCAAACAATGTTAGCGCATATTTCAAAAGATGGACATTATTTTATTCATCCGGATATTAGTCAAGCGAGATCAATATCTGTTCGTGAAGCAGCAAGAGTTCAATCTTTTCCAGATAATTATTATTTTGAAGGAGGCCGGACAGCCGCTTTTTTACAGATTGGCAATGCTGTACCACCATTAATGGCCGGAGCTATTGCAATCGCACTAAAGGAACAGTTGGGGGTACATGAAGATGAAAAATAAATCACTGAATCAGTTTTATTCTGATTTTCTTGAAGAAGTACAGGTATCAGTAGACGCAGATTTAAGTGGATGGAATATTGAGGATTTTTTTACGGCAATTATGCTTGAATATCTGGAAGAGGCAGGAGAAGCAGATGACTATATAATGTGTCCGTTCAGAGGCTATGGTCTCCAATTGAACGCATATTCTATTTCAGAAGATTATACAGCTTTGGTACTCTATGTTAGTATTTATTCAGATACAGATAAACCCAAATCAGTTTCTCAGACTGAAGTGGATGCATCTATAAAAAGAGGTATACAATTATATCATAAAGCTATAAATGATTTATATACATCATTTCAGCGGGATAACGATACTTATGAGTTTGCTATTACACTCCATGATAATAAGGATGCTATAAGGACAGTGCGAATCTGTGCATTGACTAACGGTATTGTAAAACCTATTGATTTTCAGAATATATCTATCGGTGGAGCAGAGGTATCATTTTCAATATGGGATCTTGACAGACTATATCGCTGTGTCATGTCGGGGAAAATGAGAGAAACCATTGAAATCGATTTCCAGGACAAATTTAATGAGACAATTCCATGTATAGAGAATTCATTAAGTGACAAATACAGTGTTTATTTGGCTATTATAAGTGGAGAATTATTGGCAGAGTTATATGATGAATTTCGGGATCGGTTGTTAGAAAAAAACGTAAGGTCATTTTTACAGGTTAAAGGTGCTGTAAATAAAGGCATTCGTGATACGCTTAGAGATGAACCAGATATGTTTCTTGCATATAATAATGGAATTTCAGTTACAGCGGAAAGTGTTGATATTGTTCGTGATGAGAATGGGAAACCCTCTATAAAGAGTATTCGTGATATGCAGATTGTTAACGGTGGTCAGACAACAGCTTCAATTTTCAATGTTAATAATGATAAAAAGATTAATTCAGATCTAAGTAAAGTTTTTGTGCAGATGAAGATTTCTGTGATGACATCATCTGATGATATGGATGAAATTGTTCCGCGTATTTCTGCATTTGCCAATACTCAGAATAAGGTTCAGATTGCTGATTTCTCAGCTAATGATCCATATCATCGTAGGGTTGAAGAACTATCAAGAACTATTTGGTCACCAGCTAAAGGAGGGCTATTGCCACAAAACTGGTTTTACGAAAGGGCGCGTGGCCAGTATGCAGATATGTTATCTCGTGAGTCGACTACCTTGAAAAGAAAGAAGTTTAAGGAATCGCATCCGGTGTTTACCAAGACGGATTTGGCAAAATTTGAGAATACATGGGATCAGCTACCGTTCTATGTAAGCGAAGGTGCGCAGAAAAATTTCAGGAGATTTACAGTACGGCTGAGCCAAAGAAAAGGAAAACTTCCGGATGAAAAATATTATCAGAATTTGATTGCAAAGACAATTTTGTTTAAGAGAACTGAAAAGCTTGTTTCTAAGCAGCAGTATGGTGGTTATCGTGCCAACATTGTTACATATACTATAGCATTTCTTTCGTTTAAAACAGCTCAAAGAATTGATTTGGAAAAAATCTGGAAGGAGCAGGGATTGTCACTGGCGTTGGAAGATGAAATTGTTGCAGTTTCTAAATTTGTACAGCAGGCAATTACAAACCCGCCGGGTGGAGCAAATGTCGGAGAATGGTGCAAGAAAGAAATGTGTTGGAAGAGCATTAAAGAACATGAATATATAATCAGTGAAACTTTTGAATCAGAATTAATTTCAGTGGATACTATTGCTTCACCTGCAGCGCCTATAAACAGTATCGATTCATTGACGGAAGATGCTCAGTCCATAATTGATGAGGTGGCTGATATCCCTGCATCAATATGGTTTGAATTAACAAAATGGGCGAAAGTTACTCATAATTTTCAGCCATGGCAGAGAAGTTTGTTGTTTTTGGTAGGGACATTGATTAGCCGGGAGAGAAAACCCAGTATTAAACAATCTATACAGGCATTAAAAGCTTACAAGGAAGCAAAAGAAAAAGGTTTTGTAGAAGAACTGTAATCATTTGGAGGTTTCAGGTGATAGCGTGGAATGAATATATAGAAAAGTTATTGTTAAAGGCAGATAGTATGAATGGTATTACATTGTCATTTGATGGTGGTAAAACTATAGTGCCGGTTCCACCCATCATAAAAGTCAGTATTTTTATGATGGATAAAATGCTTGAAAAGCAAGGGACCAGACAAATTATTGTTTTCCCGGAAAGGAAACAAACGGCACTTGTTTTTGCATTGGCAAGAGTAATTCACAATATTTTTATTGGAAAGGTTGAAAAAGACTATACTCCTGAAAATTTCATCCCAGGAGAAAAATTAAAGCTTGGAAATGCAGTAGTTGAGTACCTTGGGGTTGAAGAGAAAGATGAAAAAAAGTATCTTGTGCTCCATATGTCAACTATGAACAAACATAGTGCTGTAATCTCCACATTGCCTATGTTTCAGAAAACTGATACTAAGCGACCGATAAGTAGCTATGAAAAATATGTTTCAGAAAAAAAGAAAATTTTAAGTGAGCAACAGCCTCTTGAAGCTGGTGGAATACAGACCAACACATTGTTGGAATATAAAACTCATATAGCCAGTTCTATATATTATGTGAGTTCAGTTGCTTCTGTTAAAGAACAAATGCTGTCATTACGAATATGTGGCAATAAAGCCAGTGACCTTCTTCTTATGGGACAGACAAATTATGAAGGCAAGATAACAAATATAGGAACAGGACAGCTTGCAGGTATCCCGGCAATTGTATTATCTTCTGATTTATATGCTGTAAATAGTTCTCAGGAGCGGGGTAATCCGGTACAATCAGTAATAGTTGAAATTTCAAATATAAATTTAATTATGTCTCAGCTTGATGCATTGGATGAATTACTCAGAAAAAAGGTACCGGTAATTTTTGTTGCTGATACAGCAAATTCATTTGACTTTACTATGTTTTCAAACAGAGGTTTTAATACCTGGAGATGGAATGCAGACAGCCTGACGTCAGAATTATATGATGCTACAGATTCTGCTGCAGATAAAAGAATTGGAAATTGTGCCCGGCAGAAGTTACAGTACATAAAAGTTGATGGAAATGAAATATGTGAAGCTGCAAAATTATTAGCAAAACATAGAAAGGAATCACAGGAACAATCTGCTCAAATAATGAAACTATATGAAAAACTAAGTAATATTTCATTCAGCATATTGAGAGAGACGGTTCCGTTAAATGACTTTGAGTGTGGTTTGACATTGAAAAATTTGGATGTTTATCGTGGTATCTTAAACGGTGAAAGGATGTATTTATCAGAAGAGTCGTTTGCAGATTATAATAGCGTGATTCAGACTTATACAAAAGTGTATTCTTATGGATATACCTTACATAAACATAATGCTTTATGTGATGTGTTGCATAATAACAAGAATAAAAGAATCACGATTGTTATCCCGGAAATGACAGATAAAAAGCGTATGGAGAATTTCTGGGAATCGTGGATTCAGAGACATATGCTTCACATTGAGCTCATGGTATGTTTTCCTACTGAGTATTATGGAACCGCATATAACCATTCAGATATGACAATAGTTGTAGGTTGGCTGAGACGTGCGATTATGAAAAAGATAATATATAGCTATAATACTGAGTCATATTTGGTATTGCTGTATGATTACGAAAATCGCTGGAAAAACTATGATTCAAGAAAATGGTCTTTGTCATTGGATTATTCAAATAATAAAGAAATAATTCGGCATTCATTAAGTAATGAACAATTGGAGATTTCCACATCCCAATATGAAACTGAGGATAATGTGGATGCCGAGGATATACTTGCAGAGGATGAGTTGGAAGAAATAAATCTTGTTCTTCGTGAAAATAAATATAGACAATTCATTAGTGAAGATTCAAGAGGAAACGGAGTGTCAGTTAAAGTAATACCCATCAACTATGTAGGAGGATCTCTTGCGTTTTATCAGACTGGACATAAACTGTTTTCTGTCACTAAAATTATAATGAATGGTGTTGAAAAAATAGATTCTGTCTTACCTGAAAATCTTAATATTGGTGATTTTATTGTAGTCAGAGAGTCAGGAAAAGACCTCATAAAGGAGATGGCGGATATCCTTTTGAAAAATAGTGATAAAAGCAATTTGCGTGGGCTTGCATCAAAGTGGAGAGAAGCTATAGCAATTGAATTGTTGTTCATAAAAGAAAACGAATTTTTTCAAAAAATGTCAGAAGCAGGTTGTAAAAAAGGACCGGCTACAATAAAAAATTGGATTAGAGACAATGAAATGATTGCGCCAAATGATAAGGAAGATTTACAATGCATCGCAGATGTGACTGAAAGTGAAGTTTTAAAAGAACTTTTAGATGATGTATTTGCTGCAGCCAGTACAGTTCGGAGTGCACATATCCAGGCAGGGCGAATTTTATCAAATCAATTAAAAGTGAGATTAGTAGACGTGTTGAACAGTTATGGTGATATTGATCCATTTAATTTTTGGGAACCAATAGAAATAGATGTTGAAGATATCGGAATTGTAAAGGTGCTTAAAATAATTGATAAAGGGAACATTGTTTATGTTAATTCGGCGGATACAAATCGCTTAATAGAAGAGTGAGGTAAGTAATATGGCAATAATGATTCCTTCTGACATATCTCCGGATATAAAAAGTAAAGCAGAAAAACATATTTTTTCTTGGTTTAAAGATGCTCCGGATACAGAGGATTGGGTAGTGTTGCATTCCCTTGGTATTACCAATCATAATAAAGTTATACATGGAGAAGTTGACTTTTTCGTATTAGCCCCAGGATTGGGCATATTTGCACTCGAAGTAAAAGGGGGACGGGTACAGCGAAAAAGAGGAATCTGGTCTTTTACTGATAAATATGATCATACAGATTGTCGGATTAAAGGGCCATTTGATCAGGCATGGGATGGTATTTACAGTATAAGAAAGTCGATTTGGGAAAAGCTTGACAATGGGCATAAACAACTTAAAAACTTGTTTTTTGGAATAGGTGTAATGTTTCCGGATGTGGAATATCAATCTGTTGGAATAGATAATGAACAATGGCAGGTATTTGACTGTAACGATGGAAAGAACGTAAAAGAGTTTGTTTTACGTATAGCTGCAGGTTATGAAAAAGCATGGAGGGTCCAAAACGGTTCTTTAAAAAAGGAGAACAGGCCAACAATAGAAAATGTGAAATATCTCGCAGATCTTCTAAGAGGCAATTTTGATTACAGGACTTCATTAAAGGTTTTGTATAACTATGTGGAAGAGGAACTGGTTGCATTGACTAAAAATCAATATCGCTGCATAGATCAGCTTGAGGACAACCCAAGATGTTTAATAAAAGGTGCGGCTGGAACAGGTAAAACGCTTATTGCGGTTGAGCAAGTAAAAAAACATGTAGCAACAGGAGAAAAAGTAGCACTGTTTTGTTATAACAATACTTTAGGACAATGGTTGCAGCATTACTTTAAATACCAGCCAGAAAATCTTAGACCATATTATGCAGGAACGATACATGGATATATGGTGAAACTTATTCGAGATAGCGGAAAGCGAATAAATTTTCCAACAGAGCAATGCGAAGAAGATTATTTTTACAAATACAATCTTCCTTGTATGGCGATTGACATACAGAGAAATCTTAAATTTCGATTTGACAGGATAATCATAGATGAGGCACAGGATCTTATTACTAATGAATATTTGGATTTTTTTGAGAGTTGTTTGAAAAGTGGAGTACAACGTGGAAGATGGACTTTCTTGGGGGATTTTTCCAGACAGGCTATATATATTGATATGAAAAAGAATCAGCTTTTGGATATATTGGAAGAAAGGACTTCTTTTATTCAGTTTAAATTAATAACAAACTGTAGAAATACTGATTATATATGCAGCGAAATAAAAACAGTAACTGGCTTTTCTGATAAAATTATATATAGAGGTGGAGTGAGTGGCCCTCCGGTTGAATATATACCATATGTGACAATTGAAGACGAAAAGAAAAAACTGATTGAGATTCTAAAAAAATTAAGTAATGATCATATAGAGTTGGGGAGAATAACTATTCTGTCTCCCAGAAAACGAGTAAATTCGGTGGTGGACTGCCTTGAAGGCATACGTGTTTCAGATTATCATATTCCTTCAGTTGAAGCACTTACATTTAGCACAATTCAGGGTTTTAAAGGTTTGGAAAATACCGTGATTATATTGACCGATATTGAAAGTTATCAGGACATCAGACTTATATATGTAGCATTTAGCAGAGCTAAATCTGGATTATATGTTCTGGAATCGGAAAATGCGGCAAAAGAATACATAGAACTATATTTTCGGAGGAATAAATCAGATGGATGATAGTCGAAGAAATCAACTAAAAGAATTTGTAGAACGCGAATTTATTGGACCAGATCCTATTGATTGGGAGGGGCATAAACAGGTGAACGGTGAAGAAATTCTTTGCAGTGATCCGCCACGGACAAGATATATTGCCGGAATTCTATTTCCAAAAGAAACTACAGAAACAGAATCTTCGGAGGTACGAGAAGGAGAATTGGAAGAAGTAGAACAACCTGATGAAAAAGATACAGGGGAAGATGTCCTTCCGCAGAATGTTGGCAGTAAATCAGAATATATGGAAGATGCTGAAGAACTGATCAATCGTTCGAACGCCTACAGACAGTCTGCCATCAGCATGACAGTTGCAATCAGAGATAATGACAGTATAATGGTCGAAGTTTCGGCGGGAACATACGTTACCATGACATCAACGGATCCGAAAACCGATAAGAAAATATCACGATATCCCAGAACTGAAATTAAATGGAGTAATAGCAATGAAAATGTAGCACTTCCGCATGCGGCTGATGGAATGTTTAAGATACCTGTTGGGGATAGTAAGCTGCAACTTGACATTACATATAGATATAGAAATGGTGATAATACAATATATACATTTTCATTAGAAAATACTGTAGAAAAACCGGGTGCCTTTAAAGATGAAGATTGTTTTTTTCAGGTTAAGTTCCGTCTGTTTTCTGAAAAAGGATTTTGCCCTCTGTCAGATAATCAAAGGGTAAATGTTGAGGATGAGGATTATCTTTCTAACCAGTTGTTATACAGAGATGTTAGAAATTATGCAATTGGTCATGGATGTGCTACGGACTGGGATGATAGCACAGAAATTGTTAAATGGATTGAAACGGCAATTTTCCCTTCTTACGAAGTAAAACCGATTGTTCCTGGTACGATTTCAGGAGTTGCTCTTGAAATGCTTAAATTGGGACCGAAAGGAAATTTTGAAAATAGTATTTCAGAATTGTATCTGATGTGTGAACGTTATGAGGAATGGATTTCTGAACTGGAGAAAGAAGATGTTCCGGAAAGACACAAAACCACTGCATTGCGGCATGTTAAAAATTGCAGGGATTGCCTTCTGCGAATGCGTAAGGGTATTGCTCTGCTTCAAAAGGATGAGAAGGTTAGAACAGCGTTTCAGTATATGAATCTTGCAATGATTATGCAGCAATTACATTATAATCTTCCCTTGCAGAGTTGGGAGGATGACGGAAATGATGGGATAATCCTTTTAAATGCAGTAAAAAATTTGCCAGAACCGTATGATAAGAGCACTTGGTATGATATTGAACATAAACATTATGGTAAGTGGAGACCTTTTCAGCTGGCATTTGTGTTGATGAATCTGGAATCAATGGCTGACAGGCGCAGTTGTGAAAGAGGCATTGTTGACCTGATTTGGTTCCCAACAGGAGGTGGTAAGACAGAGGCATATCTTGGCTTATCTGCATATACAATTTTTATAAGACGATTGCTGAATAAAGATGACTCAGGAACTGCTATTTTGATGCGCTATACTCTGAGACTTTTGACAGCTCAGCAATATGAACGTGCCTCATCCATGATTTGTGCATGTGAATTATTGAGAAAAGAAAATTCTGATTTATTTGGTGCAGATCGGATTTCAATTGGATTATGGGTAGGAGAGACGACTACACCAAATACGATGCAGAAAGCGGTGAAGGCATATGGGGAATTGTATAAAAATAGTACTGTAAATCCGTTTGTTATATTGAAATGCCCGTGGTGCGGAGCGCAGATGGGGGTTGTTCACAGAAAAAACGGAACCAGAATTCTTCCAGGATATCATTGTAAACCAGGAGCAAGAAGAAAGAAAACTTTTATGTTCGTTTGCAGCAATAAGGCAAATGGCTGTTCTTTTTCAGAGGAAAATTATCCATTGCCATTACATGTTATAGATGATGTGATTTATGATGTGAAGCCAACATTGGTATTAGGAACAGTAGATAAGTTTGCAATGCTTCCATTCAAACCAGAGGCACAGGGATTGTTCGGATATTACGATGGTGAAAAACTTACTTCCCCTGATCTGATTATTCAGGATGAGCTGCATTTGATCTCTGGTCCGTTGGGCTCTATGGTTGGACACTATGAAACAATGATACATGAACTGTGTACGATGAAAACTGATGATGCAGAGATTCATCCGAAAGTTATCGCTTCTACGGCGACAATTAGCAGAGCAAAGGAACAATGTCACGCTTTATATGGATGCAGTAAAGATGCTGTTTTTCAGTTTCCGCCATCGGGATTGAAAGCCGGAGACTCGTTTTTTGCGAAAGAAGATAAGGATAAAAAAGGAAGACAGTATATCGGAATCCTTGCGAATGGTTCATCGTCCGATGCTACAACCGCCATCAGACTCTATGCCTCATTACTGTATGGTGCCAAAGAAATGTCTGTTGATAATGAAATGCAAAGAGATCCATACTGGACAAATATGGGGTATTTTAACAGCATCAGAGAACTGGGGCAGGCTCGAACATGGATTAGAGCAGACATAGATCAGCATCTGGATGTTATATATAAGAGACGTTTGTACGATAAAAAGTATTCAAAAGAAGAATACCGAAAATACAGGCGATATGTATGGAGAGATGAAGAACTTACAAGCCGTATTCCAGGGGATAAAGTAACAGCAAGCTTATCTAAACTTAATCTAAAGTATCCGATGGAAGTAGATGATGATGGCAAGGTTATAGAGTATCCTATTGATATTTGCCTGGCTACAAATATGATTTCTGTTGGATTGGATGTTCCGAGACTTGGATTAATGACTGTTTCCGGACAGCCTAAAACAACATCTGAATATATCCAGGCAACCAGCCGTGTAGGACGAGATGCGGCAGATGCACCAGGAATAGTGTTTGTATTGTATAGACCAGGAAGACCACGGGATAAATCACATTATGAACATTTTAAAGAATACCACTCCCGCTTGTACTGCAGTGTCGAACCGACAAGTGTCACACCATTTTCTGCACCGGTAAGAGACCGGGCGTTACATGCTATAATGGTAGGTATGTTACGGTTGGAGAGTGATTCGAATTATAATAATTCAAGGCCTAAATTACCTTCACAAACTGATATAGAGCGTATCGAACAAATTATCAGAAACAGAGTCGAAGACATTGATCCTGAAGAGTTGGACGCATCACTTGATAGAATGAAATGGATATTGGAACATTGGGAAGATCATAATCCGGTTTGTTGGGGGCCGAAATATAACAGAGACTTGTCATATGCATCTGATGCACCGTTGATGTTTCACGCCGGGAATCATAAAAATAATGCGTGGGGAGCTTGTGGAATTGAAACACCAACGTCTATGAGAAGTGTGGATGCATCGTGTGAGGCTGAAGTTATGGCAAACAGATATAGTGCAAAGGAGGTCTGATAGTATGGCATATTCAAAGAGACCTATGCGTAGAAGCGCACTTATAGGACCATGGGGAGTTGGAGCAATAGTACCATTCCCTAATGATGAATCTCTGATGATTGCAGGATTAGATGTTTGGAGATATCAAAATGAAAAACCATTTATTATTAGAGATGAGCGATTAACAAAGCGTTTAGGGGTTAAAGAGCTAAGATGGCCGCCTGATTTCAGAGAGCAAAATGCGGATTCTGTGAACTATAATCTGAAAATTCCGGCAGTTCGTTTTCCTAATTGGTATTATTGCCCGTTTTGTGGATACATGGAAAAAACCACCTATTACCAGCAACAGCCTGAGTGCAGTCGACCACAATGGGAAAAAGGACGAATATGCTCACTAAATGGAAAATATCGCAGGAAGATGATACCAGAACGATTTATTGTGGTGTGTCCGGAGGGACATATTGATGATTTTCCTATCGCAGAATGGATTCATTATGATAGCGGGCATGTTTATGATGAAAATACCTGTGTGATTCGAAGAAGTACAGGTGGAGCATCTGCGAATCTGACAGGAGTGTTTTATGAATGTACTTGTGGGGCAAAAAAATCTATGGCTGGAGCTACTACAAAGGGGGCTTTGAAAAAGATAGGATATCGTTGCAAGGGATCAAGACCCTGGCTTGGAATCAGTTCAGAAGATTTTTGTCTCCAGGATACAAAAGATATCAAAGTTATGTTACGTGGTGCTACAAATATTTGGTTTGCTGATACCAGAAGTTCTATTCACATTCCTACAGAAAATGATGTGATAAATCGTGAAATTGCGGGTATTTTACGGGATCATTATGAGTTATTAAGTTCGAGCAGAGTAAATGGCGAATTTAATAGAGGGGTTATTGATCATTTGGCCGCATTTAAGGGAATTGATTCTGATGTTTTATATAAGGCTTTTGTCTCACAAGCAAGTAAAAGTGAAGGGGAAATAGATGTATCAGAAGAAATATCAGAAGATCAATATCGTTTGGCAGAATATAAAGTTCTGGTAAAAACAAGCGGGAGTGATGATCAGGATTTTCATTCCATTAATCATCCCATTGCAGAATATAATTCTGTAATCCATAATTATTTTAAAAGCATTTCATTAGTGCCAAAATTGAGAGAAACACGTGCAATGGTTGGATTTTCAAGACTGGAGCCGAATGAAAAGCTGATTTCAGAGAAGAAAAAAGGTCTTCGATTAGGTAACGAAGAATGGCTTCCGGCAATTGAAGTATTTGGTGAAGGTATTTTCTTTGAGTTTAATGAACAGACGATAAAGCAATGGGCACGGAGAGAAGAAGTAATTTCCCGAATAAATATTCTAAATATGGCTTATCATGAATCTAATTTTGGAAAAAGGTCTCAAGGAGATTTGCGACCAGAATTTGTTGTGATTCATACCTTTGCCCATTTATTGATTAATCAATTGAGCTTTGAATGCGGTTATGGTAGTTCGTCTTTGCGAGAGCGTATTTATTGTGAAAAGACCAGTAATGAATATAATATGTATGGAGTATTGGTATATACAGCTTCTGGTGATTCTGAAGGAGCGTTAGGAGGACTTGTTCGCCAAGGAGAAAAGGGAAGATTGGAAGATACTATTATAAGTGCAGTTGAAAATGCGTTGTGGTGTACATCTGATCCAATATGTATTCAATCTTCAGGACAAGGACCAGAATCTTTGAATTTGGCGGCTTGTCATAACTGCACATTATTGCCGGAAACTTGTTGTGAAAATGGGAATAGACTTCTGGATAGAGGTGTTGTTGTTGGAAGCCTGGAAGAAATGGATATTGGTTTTTTCAATGACCTAAGAGACCGATAGGAGGTGAGAGAATGCTTATTGTTTTATCTCAGAAAGTAGATAGTAATTCTGACTATGAAGATGAGTTGTTCAACGTAAATCACTATCCAGCTCGTTATCGCAATCAGATTCATGAAGGGGATACGTTTGTGTATTATCAGGGTAATAGATATGATAAAACACAAAGGTATTATTTTGGTACAGGAACTGTGGGCAAAATTGCTTGTCAAGATGAAGAAAATTACTATGCAACTCTTTTACATGGACGCAAATTTGAAAAAAAGATTCCTATCTATTTACCAAATGATGGCTATATTGAGCAATTAGGGTATGATACTATAATGAAGAGTATAAATCCACCATGGCAGAGTTCGGTACGTCCAATATCAGAAACTGCCTATAATTACATTCTTGAACATGCAGGGAAATTATTAGAAATAGTTTCGATTGAAGATTTGAAGGAAAGATTGAAAGAAGCAATTCGAGCATTTTATATCGGTGGTGATGATTCTGAAATATTACAGATTGTTAATTTATCCAAAAAAATAGCAAAATTGTTGGGGAAGTGATTTAATAATGTCAGATGTGCATACGCCAGAAGTTCGCAGTTACAATATGTCGCGTATTAAGGGGAAAAATACTAGACCAGAAGAGATTGTATGTAAGTATCTGTTCTCGCAAGGATATAGATATAGGAAGAATGTTGCAAAGTTACCGGGTAGACCCGATATTGTGTTGGCAAAGTATAGTACATGTATTTTTGTAAATGGATGTTTTTGGCATAAGCATGAAGGATGTAAGTATTTTGTTTGGCCTAAAAGTAATGTCGAGTTTTGGAAACAAAAAATTGAAGCTACCGTGGAAAGAGACAAAAGACAACAGGCAGAACTTAAAGTAAATGGATGGAAAATAATTGTGATTTGGGAATGCCAACTTAAACCGGAATCAATAGATTTCACATTAAAAAATCTATGTATGCAATTGAAATGAAAGTTCCTTAGAAAAAGGGTGCAGCATTGCAGGAAAAGTTATAATGCGCATTAAGAAGTGTAATGCAGTGCAAGTTTGTTTCTGGGAGGTGTTTCTGTACCAATATCCATGTCAGCTTGACGGAAAAAGTCCATTTGTGCTTCAAAGATTCAGACCTTATGATACCCGGCATTTTTATTCACCCGCCCTTCTGTTGCTTGCGGCGACTTTCATAAATAACGATTCCAAATCCTCGCCGTTATCGGCGGAGCCTTGATAACCCAATTTCCCCCCGCGATAATCCCGATATGATTGACAACCTGCTGTACCTCGGAAAGTATATTGCTGGACAGTATAACGGTTATCCCCATTGACGGAAAAGATCGTATAAGCTCCCGAAGCTCCTTAATGCCGATAAGGTCTAAACCGTTTGTCGGTTCATCAAGGATAAGAAGTCGTGGATGGCTGAGTAGTGCTATGGCGATACATAACCGCTGCTTCATTCCTGTTGAAAATTGCCCTGCCCGTTTTTTCCCTGTATCGGTAAGATCTACAATGGACAGGACTTCAACAATACGGGTTCCGGCAAGCCAAGCAGGGCTGTTCGGATGTACAGATTCTCTCTTGCCGTGAGATTTTCATACAACGGCGGGGACTCAATCAATATGCCTGTTTCGTTCAAATCGCCGCGCTTCCAATCATGTCCCCGGTAAATCACCTGTCCGCTTGTGGGTCGTAGCAATGAAGGTATATACAATCCAGAAGCTATTAATAAAATTGTTCAGGGATTAATCAAACTTGATGATGATTCTTTGGATTATATTCTTGGCATTGCGAGAAAGATAAATAATAAGAAATATTGATTTATAATATGAAATTGTTGAAACGATACCATTTTAATAACAAAGCGGTATCGTTTTTTGCAATTTTACCTTAGTAATAAAATAAGGAATTTACTGCCGGATTCTTTATGAGAATACTTTCCCTTTTATCATGAATAAATAGAATAAGGAAGAGTTATAAGATGAAAATTGAAAGCTATCGACAATTATATCGATAGCCTTCAACCTTTTATTTTTTGTAATCATATACAGTTTTCAGGATATTTAGAACAAGAGCTATTTCTTTACTATCCATAACACTTAAAAGATTAATAAGCTGCTCATAAGTGGTTGGGTCAGTTTTAAGATTTTCAAGTCTGATATTAGCAGATAATAAATGGTTTGGTGAAACATCAAGAACCTTGCAAATGTCTATTAGCGTAGGAATTGTTGTTAAACTAGCGCCAGACTCCATCCGAGAGATGGTTCTTTCACTTTTATTCAATTTCTCTGCAAATTCTTCTTTTCCCATTCGTTCTCGTCTGGTTTCTTTAAGAACTTTTGAAAATAATTCTTGATTAAATTCCACAACATCACCTACTTATCTTTGATATTCATAGTATATATGAAATGAAGGTGCAATTTAATGACTTGAAAAGTCTCGTTAAAGTATACTGGACGCATGGTGTCTGAAAATGTAATTATTTATATTTTTGAAGAGTTTTAACAAGTTCCAATACTAATTTGATTTCATCAGTTTCCATTTGACAAAGCATTTTAAGTAATTCATCCAATGAAGTTTCTCTGTGATTTTCTACTTCCATATATCCTTTCAATAAGTCATTAGGTGTTACTTCTAATATATTGCATATCTCTATGAAAGTAGGAAGTTTAGTTAGGTTCTCGCCGGATTCAATGCGTGAAGCTGTTCGTTCGCTTTTATTTAGTTTTTCTGAAAAGGCAGATAAAGTCATTTTCGATTTTCTGGTCTCTTTAATGATTTTTGCAAACAAATCTTGGTCAAATGCCATTGACTCACCCTCTTTCATAAGTTCTATCGTTAGTATAATCTAATAAAATCGACTTTTTAATGACGTAATGAGTCTTTGTGTTGAAAAATAGACGCAAAACGTCTATAATAATAAATACGTAAATGAAAATGAATATAGGAAAATAAATGTTTGGGCTTAGTGTATATTTACTTTTAATTGATGATGATAAAAATAAGCGAAAATTTGAGTGTATTTATAATACTTATAAATACCGGATGTACTTTATCTGCAAGGATATATTAAAAGACTATTATCTAGCTGAAGATGCATTGCAGGAGGCATTCATCAGTATCATAAAGCGGCTCGACCAAATTCATGATGTGGATTCTAAGCGGACAGCGTGTTATGTATGTCTGATAGCGAAATCACGCGCTATAGATTTATACAGGAAGATACAGAAAGATTATAAAACAGAGTTTCCGTTAGAAGATTATGGACTGGTCACATATCCTACAGAACTAATTGAGCTGGAAAGTGATGAACAGGAGATTATGGCGGCTATTCAGTTATTAAAACCATTGAGCCGGCAAATCTTAGAATTATATTTAGAAAAGGGAATGACGAGGAAAGAGATTGGGACACTCCTAAATCTAAGATACGATACTGTACGAAAGCGAATAAAAGTTGCCCTATTGGAAATACAAGTGGAATTGCATAAACGAGGCATTTATGAATAAATCATTAAAGGAAAAGGTTGCTCACGCCTATAAGGAAATTACGGATCATAGAGAGTTTATCTTACCAACGGAAGAGGAAGTAAAGGCAGCGATGCCGTTACCGGATGATTTTAAGAAGAAGTTACAGGAGAAAGTTGAAAGAGATAAAAAGTATATTGTAATTTGGGGTAGACGAATATCGAAAGCAGCAATAGTAATTCTAATTAAGAAGAGAACGCATATTTAGAGGAATATGTGAGTGGAGAGAATTTGACTAGAAATACTGCGGTTCGTACTTGTTCAGCATCATTAGCGATTAGCGGAAGTACGGCTACTTGCGGTGGAACCGGCAGTGCCTA
>Ga0153948_1000723_pt1 | contig 17977 bp, 13 predicted proteins | sample TSNJ032MetaG_FD_104696 | JGI IMG/M metagenome (GOLD analysis project Ga0153948, IMG submission 104696) | Attine ant fungus gardens microbial communities from New Jersey, USA - TSNJ032 MetaG | ecosystem: Host-associated > Fungi > Mycelium > Unclassified | place: USA: New Jersey, Wharton State...
GATGCGCGGCGAGATCAAGGGTCTGCATCAGCGGCTGAAGACCACGACAATCTACGTGACTCACGACCAGATCGAAGCCATGACCATGGCCGACAAGATCGTGGTGATGCGCGATGGTCTCGTGGAGCAGATCGGCGCGCCGCTTGATCTTTATGATCGCCCGGCCAACATGTTCGTTGCAGGCTTTATCGGCTCGCCATCGATGAACTTCATCAATGGCAAGATCGAGGAAGGTTCGTTTGTGGCCGATGGCGGGTTCCGCCTGTCAATGCCGCAGGGTGATTATACGAGCCTTTCGGCTAAAGCCGTCTATGGCGTGCGCCCCGAGCATATGAAGATCGCCGAAGGCGGCGTTCCGGTTACGGCTGAGATCGTAGAGCCGACGGGCTCGGAAATCATGGTCATGGGCAAGCTCGGTACACAGCCGATCACCTGCCTGTTCCGCGAGCGCCTGACTGTGCGTCCGGGCGACGTGCTGCCGATTGCCATTGATCCAGCGACAAGCCACATCTTCGAACCGGAAAAGGGGATGCGCGTCAGCGCCTGACCCTCACGGTAAGGATTATCTCAAAGAGCGGTTTTGGCAGCTGTGTCGAAACCGCTCTTTGTTTTTGTTCGGGCATTTTTCTGGTATTTCCTTTTAACGCCGAATTACACTAACGCTTTCTCTGAAATTCAGGAATGTGGAGGGCTTTATGCAGCCAATCTGGGCCGTAGGTCTGATGACCGGCACCGTTCTCGATGGAAATATCGACGTCGCGCTTTTGAAAACCGATGGCGAAACGGTCGATATATTCGGTACTTACGCGCTGAAGCCTTATCCGGACGGTATTCTGAAGCTGTTGCAGCAAGCGCAGGCCGAAGCCCGTGTCTGGAATTTCGAAGGCCCGGAACCGGCGATTTTTGGCGAGGCTGAGGATGCCCTGACCCGCGCGCAATCTGCCGCTGTTCGTGAGCTGGTGGAAGAAAGCGGTCTCATCATGGCCGATATCGGTGTTGTCGGCTTTCATGGCCAGACGGTGCTGCACCGCGCCCCGCAGCAAGGACGGCTTGGCGATACGCGTCAGCTTGGTGACGGCGCGCTGATGAGCGAGCTCCTTGGCACCAAGGTGGTCTATGATTTCCGAACCGCCGATATCCGTGCAGGCGGGCAGGGCGCGCCGCTGGCCGCAATCTATCATGCGGCTCTGCTGCGCAGTGCCGATTCCAGTGGTGATACGGCCATTCTCAATCTCGGCGGTGTTGGCAATATTACATGGTGGGACGGAGGCGAAACGCTGGTCGCCTTTGATGCCGGCCCGGCCAATGCGCCGATCAATGATTTCATGAAAGCGCGTGGCCTGGGCGAGATGGACCGCGACGGCGCACTTGCCGCGCGCGGCCATGTGGACGAAGCGCGTCTCGCCAAACTGCTTGAGCATCCCTATATGACCGCGCCTTTTCCAAAATCGCTCGACCGGTTTGATTTTACCGCCGCTATGGCAGACGGTCTCAGCGACGAGGATGGCGCGGCGACGCTCACGGCCTTCACAACGTCGGCTGTGGCAAAGGCGCTGGATATACTGCCGCATCGACCGAAGCGGCTGGCCGTGTCCGGTGGCGGTCGTCACAACCCGACGATGATGCGGATGCTGGTCGAACGCGCGGGTGTCGACCTTGTGCCGGTCGAGACCTTGGGTTGGCGTGGCGATGCCGTCGAGGCGGAGTGTTTTGCCTTTCTCGCCGTACGCGCATTGCGCGGCCTGCCGATCAGCTTTCCAAGCACAACGGGCGTGCCAGCGCCGATGACAGGCGGAACGATCGCAGGCTGAAAAATCTGGGAAAGGGAAATCTGAATAGCAAAACGCCCGCAGCAATTTGGGAGGAGGAGAAGTTGCTGCGGGCGGATTGGTAAAGCGCGATTGGGAGGAGGAGTATCGCGCTTCAGGTTCGGTTTTTGGGAGGAGGAGTAAAACCGAACAACTGCAAAATAGAGCCGTGGGCTGATCGGCACAATGACCGATCCTGCAACCGAGATATGCGTATTTTGCAAGGCCCTAAAACTAAACCGCCCCAGCCGCGAATTAACGCGCTAGGGCGGTGAATCTCCGCCAAAGCCCCCAATGGCGAGACGCAAGATCAATAGCATGAGTCGCGCCCGGGTAAACGTTGTCAAGAGCAGTTCATCGCAGAAAGACGCGCACTATGTCAAAACGGCAACAATGTGGCGGCGTTCAGTGCAGTTTTTCGGTGTCCAGTCTTGGGAGCGTGGCCAGAACCTCGGGCAATTTCCGCACCTCACATGCCGCGCTGAAATACCAGCCCTGCAAATGATCGCATTTCATGTCGCTCAAAAGGTCGATCTGTTCGATGGTTTCGACGCCTTCGGCAGTCACGGTCTTGCCAAGACTATGGGCGATCTGAATGACGCCGCGCACGATGGCGCGATCTTTCGGCGATGCGGCGATATTGGCAACGAAGCTGCGGTCGATCTTCAGGCGGTCGATGGGCAGGCGGCGCAAATGCGTCAGCGAGGCGAAGCCGGTTCCAAAGTCGTCAAGGGCGACTTCGACGCCCGCCGTATGAAGCCGTTTGAGCCCCTGTTCCACACGCTTCTGCGCCAGGCCAAGCAACATGCCTTCCGTCATCTCTGCGCTGAACCTCTCCGGTCCCATCCCGGTTTCGGCGCACAGTTCAAAGAAGCGGTCGAGAAAGATGTCCGAACGGAAATCGGAATTGGTCAGGTTCATCGCAATGCGGTGCAAAGGCGCTTCAGCTTTGACCAATGATTGAACATCGGCAAAAATCCGCTCCAGCATGAACATGCCGAGCGCTGCGCGGATGGCCGGGTCTTCGAAGCCCTCTCCGAAATAGGCTGGCGTCAGTAGTCCCCGTTCGGGATGGCGCCAGCGCATCAGCGCTTCCAGCGAAAACGCCTGACCGGAGATCAGCGGGATGATTGGCTGATAATGCAGCTCGAATTCGCCGTGCTCCAACCCGCCTTCAATTTCTTCGTAGAGTGCGGATTTGCGCCGGGCAACTTCACGCAGTTGCGGCTGAAAAACCTCCACGCGGTCGCGACCCAGCGCCTTGGCCTTGTAGAGCGCAAGATCTGCCGCCTTGAACAGATTACCGACATCCTTGCCATCGCGCGGAAATCTGGCAATGCCGAAGCTCGATGATATGCGCCGTGGTGTCGAACCGATCACCATGGGCTGGCGAATGGCTTCCAGAATCTCTTCAAACAACATGTCGGCTTCACAATCTGTCGCACCGACAAGGATAAGGCTGAATTCATCGCCACCCATACGCGACATGAACAGTTGGCTGTCTTCGAACGAGCGCAGGCGCTTGCCGATATTTTGAAGCAGAACGTCGCCTGCGTGATGCCCGAATGTGTCGTTGACCTCCTTGAAGGAGTCCACATCGAGCAACGCCAGATGAAATATTCCATTGGAGCGCTCGTGGTCCTGCACCTGCATCTCCAGAAATTCCTGGAAACGGCGGCGGTTCGGCAGCCCGGTCAGCGGGTCGAGATTGGCAAGCTCGTCGAGATGTTCCTTGCTGGTCCGCAAGGCGCTTTCCAGCTCCTTGCGCTCAGAAATATCAAACCGGATGGCAGTGTAGCTATCCACTTTGCCAGCGGGCGACAAATGCGGAACGATGGTCGTATCCACCCAGTAACGCGAACCATCCTTGCGACGGTTGCAGATCTCGCCGTGCCAGATCTTGCCATGCGCGATATCGCGATACATGTCGCGAAAGAAATCCTTGTTATGGATACCCGAATGCAAGATGCGGTGGTTGGCGCCGATCAACTCGCGGGCAGTATAGCCGCTGATCTCGCAGAACTTGCGATTGACATAGGTGATCGTGCCGCGAACATCCGTGTGGGCGACAATGGCAGCGCTGTCGAGCGCATAGCGTATGAAGTCGTCTTCAAGATCGGGCTGCAAAGGCTTTTGCAGCTTCCGCGCAATCTCTTCAACAGCGTCAGTAAAAGACGATGCCTGTTGTTCCAGAGCGTGCTTCTTTTCCGGCGCCGCTTTTTTCTCGGTCATGCGGTATGTCTCAGCATGGGGGATGTTGCTGCTTAATCATATCAAATTAAGTCCGTATTTTCCAGAATAGAGCATTAATATTTAAAAATGTATAATCATATGAAGAGCTTAAATTGCACGAGCATCCTAGTTTTATTTAAATTCAATTTCAACCTACGGTAATCAATTGTATTTCCAGGTTGCTTCTATGTATGGTTGTTTAATTCATGGTCATTGCCATGTGCCTATTTCCGCAAACGTTCGGCAATACGGGCTCTGTTGATGGCCATTGCTTCGTCGGAAGGCTCCCAATCGGAACACCATTCCGGCGGAATGTCGATCAGCAATTCATGGGTTGCCGTGAATTGGGGTGTGTAGCCTCGGGCCTGCATTTCGGCCACGAGAGATGCCTGACGCTTCGCCAGAAAACCAAGGCGGGTATAGAAAAACCGGACGTGACCCGTTCCAAGGGTATAGGCGCGCGGGTTTCTCCGATCTTCGGTCGTCTCGCCGCGCAGGATTGCGGCTTTCACAAGGGCGAAAACACGCGGCAACTCCCGGTACTCCGCAACGAGATGCGGCCCGGTCAGCTCCGACGGAGGGATACAGTTAATACGTGTCAATTCTCAAAATCCGCTCGCCCTGAGATTGAATTTGAGATCCGAATAAGCGAAGTGGGCCTGATGCTCAAGCTAATTTAGCTAGTAATAAGACTAATCGGGCCGGCAATGCACAACAAGATAAGCTCTTGAGAATAAATGAAAATGGCGGCAAAGCTGCCGCCATCCCAAATCGGTTATAGGCTCTGTGATCGCTCAATGCGCAATCATGATATGGCGTACGGCGGTATAGTCCTCCAGCGCATAGATCGACATGTCCTTGCCATAGCCGGATTGTTTCAATCCGCCATGCGGCATTTCATTGGTCAGCATGAAATGGGTGTTGATCCAGGTGCAGCCATATTGCAGGCGGGCTGCGGCCTGCATGCCCTTGCTGACATCCTTGGTCCAGACCGATGAGGCGAGGCCGTAATCGCTGTCGTTTGCCCATTGCACGGCTTCATCGACATCGCTGAAACGCGTGACCGATACAACCGGGCCGAAGACTTCGCGGCGCACGATTTCATCATCCTGTGTTGCACCCGCGATGACTGTCGGCTCAAAGAAGAAGCCGTTGGCCCCGGCTGTTTTTCCGCCCGTGGTTATCTCGATATGCTTATGCTCGCGGGCGCGGGCGACGAAACTCTCAACGCGGTCCCGCTGGCGGCGGGAGATGAGCGGCCCGATCTCGTTCTGGCTGTCGTCTTCCAGATTGTAGCGGATGCTGGAAACGGCGGAGGACAGATCCGCGACGAAACGGTCGTAGATGCGTGCATCGGCATAGATGCGGCAGGCGGCGGTGCAATCCTGTCCCGCATTGTAATAGCCGAAAGTACGAATACCGTTGACGACGGCTTCAATGTCCGCATCGTCGAAGACGAGGACAGGCGCTTTGCCGCCAAGCTCCAGGTGGGTGCGCTTCACGCTCTTGGCCGCCGCCTGCAAGACCTTCTTGCCGGTCGCGACATCGCCGGTGATCGACACCATATCGATACGCGGATGATTGATCAGTGCGTTGCCGACGGTTTCGCCACGTCCCAGCACGATATTGACGACGCCCTCGGGCAGAATATCCGCCAGCAGTTTGGCCATTTTCAGCGCAGTCAGCGGCGTCTGTTCGGATGGCTTGAATACCACCGTATTGCCGCCTGCAATGGCGGGAGCGAGTTTCCATGCCATCATCATCAGCGGATAGTTCCACGGAGCGATGGAGCCGATAATGCCGACCGGATCGCGGCGGATCATCGATGTGTGGTTCGGAAGATATTCGGCGGCAATCGGTCCGTGAAGATTGCGCACTGCGCCAGCAAAGAAGCGATAACAATCGACGATGGCTGGAATTTCATCATTGATGACAGCATTGATCGGCTTGCCGCAATTGAGCGCTTCCAGTGTGGCGAAGGCTTCCGCATCTCGCTCGATCGCATCCGCAATCTTCAGAAGATAGTTGGAGCGCTCGCCGGGTGTGGTACGCGACCAGGTCTTGAATGCCTTGTCGGCAGCGGCCACGGCGGCGTCGATCTGGCCGAGCGAGGCTTCCGGCAGCTTGAGAACGGTCTCGCCGGTCTTGGGATTGAGGACGTTCTCCTCGACCTCTGTGCCAGCTTCAAAGCGTGAGCCAATCAGCATTTCGGTGTTCATGTCGTTCTCCCTTTTTTCATTTCCCGTGACCGGCGACCTGATCGCCATCGCGGGTGAGATAGTAGGCGGCGAGGATGGGCAGGAAGGTCACCAGCACCACAACGATGGCCACCACATTGGTGACGGGGCGCTGGCGTGGCCGGATCAGTTCCTGAAGCATCCAGATCGGCAGTGTCATCTGCTGGCCGCCGGTAAATGTGGTGACGATCACCTCGTCAAAGGACAGTGCGAATGCGAGCATGCCGCCTGCGAGCAAGGCTGTTCCGATATTGGGCAGGATCACATAGCGGAATGTCTGGAACCCGTTTGCGCCAAGGTCCATCGATGCTTCGATCAGCGAACCGGAGGTGCGCCGGAAGCGGGCCACGGCATTGTTGTAGACGACCACCACGCAGAAGGTGGCGTGACCGAGCACGATGGTCCACATCGAAAACGGAATGTCGAACAGTGAGAAAGCCGAGCGCAGGGCGATGCCGGTGACAACGCCGGGCAGCGCGATGGGTAGGATGACCAGTAGTGAAATGCTTTCACGTCCGAAGAAGTGGGTGCGGCTGACGGCAGCAGCACAAAGCGTTCCCAGCACCAGCGCGATCATGGTCGCAATCGTGGCCACCTGCACGGAGAGCGCAAGCGACGACCACACATCGGCTCGGTTCCATGTCACTGCAAACCATTGCAGTGTGAAGCCCGGCGGCGGCCATTGATAGCTCTTCTCTTCCGTGGTGAAGGCATAGACAAAGATGAGCAGGATCGGCAGATGCAGGAAGGCGAGGCCCAGCCCGGCAGCAAGCTTCAATCCGAAAGAAGCACGGTTGTTGCGATCAGAGCGCATCGAAAGCCCCCTGTTTCTTGGCGATCCAGAGATAGATGGCCATGATGACGATCGGCACGACGGAGAAGGCGGCGGCGAGCGGCACATTGCCTGCCGTTCCCTGCTGGGTATAGACAGCCTGCCCGATGAACAGGCGCGACGAGCCGATGATCTGCGGAATGATGTAATCACCGAGCGTCAGCGAAAAGGTGAAGATCGATCCGGCGATGATGCCCGGCATGGCGAGCGGCATCAGCACGGTTCGGAAAGTCTGGGCAGGCGTTGCGCCGAGATCGGACGACGCTTCCACCAGATTGCCCGGCACGCGCTCCAGCGCGGCTTGCGTTGGCAGGATCATATAGGGCAGCCAGATATAGACGAAGACGATGAAGGTCCCGAGATAGCTGACTGACAGGGAATTGCCGCCGACGATTGGCAGAGACAGAACGCCGTCGAGCAACCAGGACAGATGCAGTTTCGCGAAGATCCAGGTCAGGATGCCTTCCTTTGCGAGTATCAGCTTCCAAGCATAGACCTTGACCAGATAGCTCGACCAGAGCGGCAGCATGATGCCGAGATAGAACAAAGCTTTCCAGCGGCCGCGCGCATAGCGGGCGGCGTAATAGGCGATGGGGAAGGCGACAAAAGCGGAGGCAATTGTCACCAGCGCGGCCATTGATACGGTGCGGATGATGATGTCGAGATTGGCGGAGTTTAAGAGCTGCGCATAGGTCGCGAGCGTGAAATTATAGTCGATCAGCCCGGAGAAATCATCGACCGAGAAGAAGCTCTGCAAGAGCAGCGCGATCAACGAGCCGATATAGATGATGCCCAGCCACAAAAGCGGCGGCGTGAGCATGAGAAACAGGAGTAGTCCCGGACGACGCCAGAACAGGTCCGAGAGGCGACCGAGTATCCCGCCGCGCTGCGGCATGATGGAGGCCGGATTTGTTCCGGAGTTTCCGAGTGTGGAAGCCTGCGCGCCGCTCATGCTGCCTGATCCATGTAATGAACGTCACTCGGATTCCAGACGATGCGGATATCCGATCCGGTCTCCGGAACACTCGCGCCAGCAGGCAGCATGACATGCAGTCTGGCGCCTTCAGCTTCCACACCGAGACGCGTGGCGGAGCCAAGGAAACTGGCGGTTTCGATCCGCGCTGCAACGCCGACTTTCTCGCTTTTGTCTGCGAGGCGAATGGATTCCGGTCGAAGGCTGGCCCAGCGGCGCTCGCCGCCAAATGCGGCCATGATTTCTGGCGCGACGACATTGGATGAGCCGACAAAATCCGCAACGAAGCGGGTTTGCGGGCGATTATAGATTTCCTGCGGTGTTCCGGCCTGAACGATGCGGCCATTGTTGAAGACCGCGATGCGGTCAGCCATGGAAAGCGCTTCGCCCTGATCGTGCGTTACGAAAACGAAGGTGATGCCCAGCGCCTTTTGCAGGCTCTTCAGCTCTTCCTGCATCTGCTCACGCAGTTTGAGGTCGAGCGCGCCGAGCGGCTCATCAAGCAGTAGCACTTTCGGCTTGTTGACGAGCGCGCGCGCCAGTGCAACGCGCTGCCGCTGCCCGCCCGAAAGCTGGCTCGGCTTGCGGGCGCCATAGCCAGGCAGCTTGACCAGTTCCAGCATCTCCTCGGCGGCGCGGTGACGCTCGGCCTTGCCAGCGCCGCGCACCATCAGCCCATAGGCCACATTGTCCAGAATGCTGAGATGCGGAAACAGCGCGTAATCCTGAAACACCGTGTTGACGTTGCGCCGATAGGGCGGCACGCCGCCAGCGCTTTCGCCAAAGATCTCAATTCTGCCGTCGGTCGGCTGTTCGAAACCCGCGATCAACCGCAGGCAGGTCGTCTTGCCGGAACCGGAAGGGCCGAGCATGGCAAAGAACTCTCCGGGCGCGATGGTCAGGTTAACGTGATCGACGGCCCGGACTTCGCCGAAGTGCCGGCTCACATTTTCAAAACGAACTGCTGCTGTCATGGTTCTACCCATCATGGAGAGCGCCAGCATCTGTTTGGCGTGCGGGCGCGTCTGTCCGTTCCCTTCCTTCAGCTGAAGGAAGGGCAATCTTCGTGCTTACGATAGTCGATGTCAGCGACCGCCTATGACGCCGATATAATCCGACACCCAGCGATGATAGGGCACGCATTCGCCCTGGCTTTCGCATTTGGCAGTCGGTGTGCGCCAGAAGCTGATCTTCGCAAAATTATCGTAGCCGTTGGTCGCGCAGCCTTCGTCGGTCATGAGCGCATTGCCCTTACAGGCTGCCGGAACGGACGGTACTGCGCCAAACCATGCTGCGGCGTCGCCTTGCACTTTCGGCTTTAGCGAATGTTCGAACCACTTATAGGCGCAATTGGGGTGCTCGCTATCCACGTGCAGCATGGTGGTGTCGGCCCAGCCGGTTGCACCTTCCTCCGGGAAGGTCGAGCCGACCTTGGCGTTTTCAGACTTCAGGAGATTGACCTGGAACGGCCACGAGCCGGAAGCCACGACGCCTTCATTCTTGAAGTCATCGATCTGGATCATGGCGTCGTGCCAGTAACGGCTGACGAGCTTGCGCTGCCCGCGCAGAAGATCGAGCGCCGCCTTGTACTGGTCTTCGTTGAGTTCATATGGGTTCTTGATGCCGAGTTCCGGCTTGTGCTTCATGAGATAAAGCGCTGCATCGGCGATATAGATCGGCCCGTCATAGGCCTGTACACGGCCCTTGTTAGACTTGCCGTCTGGCAAGGTCTGTTCTTCGAACACAACGTTCCAGCTCTTCGGCGCTTCGCCCTTGAACACGTCGGTATTGTACATCAGCACGTTCGGGCCCCAGAGATAGGGCACGCCGTAATGCACGTCCTTCACGGTGAACCACGGCGCATTCTGCAGCCGCTCGTCCACAGTTTTCCAGCTTGGAATGAGGTCGGTGTTGATGGGCTGCACGCGCTTGCCAGCCACGAGACGAAGCGAGGCATCGCCAGACGCGGTGACGAGGTCGAAGCCGCCTTCATTCATCAACGCCACCATTTCGTCGGAGGTGGCGGCGGTCTTCACGCTGACCTTGCAGCCGGTTTCTTTTTCGAAATCCGTGACCCAGTCGTAATTCTTGTCGGTTTCACCGCGTTCGATATAGCCCGCCCAGGCCACGATGCTCAGCGCGCCTTCACCTTCGCCAATCGCTTTCAGCGATTCGGCGGCAATGGCCTGCGTGGCAAAGCTCGCGACGGCCATCAAAGCGGTACAGGATTGCAGAAATTTTCTCATCGACCACTCCCGTTTTATTCACATTCAGTGATTTTGTTCCCGGAGCGGATGGTGTGCTTAAACCCTGCCTTTCGCAAATTCATTTATCGGAAAGCTGGTATCGTTTTTTCCGATATCGGGTTCTACCTTAGTCTTCCAGAACGGGCAGCCTCAGCAATGCCGATAAAGTCCCTTGCAGACTGGGGCAGGCTCGATCCCTTGCGCCAGGCCATGCCGATCTGCACGACGGGCAGAGATCCCGAAACATCGCGGCTTTCGATCCGGTCGCCTTCCAGCGACCAAGGGCGATAGACGAGATCGGGGAGGAGGGCTATGCCCGCGCCCGTAGCGACCAAACTGCGGACAGCTTCTACCGAACGCGTGCGGAAGGCCACATGCGGGCGCGCACCGAGAGCGGCCAGAAGCTTGCCGGTGTTTTCCTCGATTTCATCCACGGTCAGCATGATCAATGGTTCTTTCGCGATGTCGCTCACTGATATGCTGTCAATTGAGACGAGCTCATGGCCAAGCGGCAGCCACAGCCGATAGGGCGAGGTTTCGAGGATTTCCGCGTGCAGCGCCATGCGGTCGCGCAGGTTGGAAATCACCATTACGGCTACGTCCAGCTCTCCGCCAACCAGCAGATGTTCCAGATAGGAGCCGTTGTCTTCGATGGCGCTGATTTCGACGCCGGGAAAGGCACGACGATAGCGGGCGAGCAATTCCGACAGGACGTAACCGGCGACCAAGGATGTCACGCCCAGATTGAGCTTGCCCTTTTCCTGAATGCGCTGGTCGGCAAAGGAGCGACGGGCATCCGATACGCCAGTCAGAATTTTGGTGGCATGGCGCAGGAACTGGTGGCCGTTATGCGTGACTGTCAGCCCACGGGGATGACGCTCGAAAAGCTCGACATTCAGGTCGGTTTCCAGCTCCTTGATCGCTTCTGTGACCGAGGATTGCGAAATAGACAGCTTTTGCGCCGCACGGGTAACGGACCCTTGCTCCGCAACTGCAACGAAATACTGTAACTGCCTTAATGTAAACGCCATTTAGGCAGTTAACCGTGGCCAGCAAAGGATTGCAAGAGCGGTGGATAGGAACTAAAAGCGGATGATCTGGCCAGCGTTGTATGCTAGTTTTGCAACACTGATGGATGAATAGCTAAAATAAAAATAATTCACTTTCTTATTTTCACCAGTTTGAGTAGTGGCCTGCGCCAATAGCGGTCTTCTTCACCCGCAGTGAACGGTTCGACGACAGATAATGCCTCATTGCAGGCAGAGCGTGCCGCCTAACGCGTATAATTGCCCGTTGATGCTCGACCTTTGGTCAGTGAGTGTTGAAAATGAACTATGAAAATCGTGGCGCTGGACACGGCGAGGCCGCAGCGACAACAAGCGATAATGGTCTGCCCAACGATGATACCCGGGCAAATGAGCCTCTGCGCCCTGCGGCGCATTTGACCGCAAACGGCCAAATTCTGACCGGTGCCGATTTCGCCGAACCGGGAAAGCCGGGCGAACGGCTGGACCTGTTTTTTGAGCAACTGGCCGACAAGTTTTCGGATTCGGTTGCCGTTGTTTCAGACGGGCGCAACTGGACCTATCGGGAACTCGACAATCGCGCCAACCAGTTTGCGCGGCTGCTGATCGAACGCGGCGTTCGTCCGGGCGACCGCATCGGCCTGCTGCTCGACCGTTCAGCCGACACGTATATCGCGCTGCTCGCCGTCATGAAGGCGGGCGCGGCCTATGTGCCGCTGGCAACTGCCTTTCCGGAAGATCGCATGGCCCTCATCATCGAGGATGCCAATGTCCGGCTTGTCATTTCGCTTGAGGCCTATACGGCCCGCGTTGAACAGATGCCCGTGCCGCATGTGCTGATCGACGGGGCTGGCGCTGAAATTTCAAAGCAATCGATCGCACCGCTGGACAAGGCCGCCAGAGCCGCAAATCCCGACCAGATCTGCTATATTCTCTACACGTCAGGCACGACAGGCAGGCCGAAAGGCGTCGCGATCCTGCATCAGAGCTTCTGCAACTTCCTGCGCGTCGCGGCGATGTCCTACGGCTACAAGCCGGGAGACCGTGTTTATCACGGTATGACCATCGCCTTCGATTTCTCGGCGGAAGAATATTGGGTGCCGTTTACCGCTGGCGCGACTGTCGTGCCTGCGCCGGGACCGATGACGCTGGTTGGCGAAGAACTCGCCGATTTCCTGCGGAAGAATGACATCAACTGCATGGCGTGCAGCCCGACGCTTTTGTCCTCCATCGAAACCGATGTGCCGAAGCTGCGTCTGCTGATGGTGGGTGGCGAAGCCTGTCCGCTCAATCTGGTAACGCGCTGGACGAAGCCGGGTCGTCTGCTTCTCAATACCTATGGCCCGACGGAAGCGACCGTCACGGCCACAATGGGCGTTTTGACGCCCGACAAACCGGTGACAATCGGTGCGCCGCTGCCGACCTATTCGATTGTGATCATCGAGCCGACGGAATCAAAGCTGACCGACCCGGATGAACTGGGCGAAATCGGCATCGCCGGTATTGGCCTTGCTGTTGGTTATCTCAACCGGCAGGATTTGACCGACCAGAAGTTCATTCCTGATTTCATCGGCCTGCCCAACAACCCGTCGGCACGCATCTATCGCACGGGTGATCTGGGGCGCATCAATGCTGCGGGCGAGATCGAATATCATGGGCGTATCGACACACAGGTGAAGATTCGCGGTTACCGCATCGAGCTTGGCGAGATCGAAGCCGTTCTGCTTGATCAGCCGGGCGTTGCACAGGCCGCCGTCACCACCTGGGAAATCGAGCCGGGTCGTGTGGAACTGGTTGCTTATTACGCGCCGAAGTCCGGCGTGCCGCCGCTGCAGCGCGCCGATATTGCGCGCGAGCTGAAACGCCGCCTGCCGTCCTATATGGTCCCGGCCTATCTCGAAGAGCTGGCCGCCATTCCTATGACGGTCTCCAACAAGGCCGATCTGAAGCGCCTGCCGAAACCGACCAATGTTCGTCTGTCAGCGGAACGGGAAATCGTGCCGCCGAGCAATGACGATCAACGCTTCATGGCGGATGCGCTGGCGGATGTGCTCAATCTGGACGAAGTTTCGGTCGAGGATCATTTCTTCGACGATCTGGGCGCCAATTCGCTGCTCATGGCGCGCTTCTGTGCCCGCGTGCGCACCGCGCAGGGCTGGGAAACGGCATCGATGCGGGATATCTACCTGCATCCGACCATCGCAAGTCTGGCTGCGTATCTGCATGCGCCGCAGCAGAAAACAGCGGCCACGGTCGAACGTCAGCTTACCCACAAAGCATCCAATTTCGCTTATTGGGCCTGCGGCGTTGCGCAGCTCGCCTTCTACGGGGTCTATGCCTATATAGCGCTGGTTTTCTTCGATGGTGGTCTCGACTGGGTTTACGATGCGCTCGACAACCCGCTTCAGCTCTATTTCCGATGCGTCGTACTGGCGGCAGCAAGCTTCTTCGCGACGACCGGTTTTGCCATTGTTGCGAAATGGGTGCTGATCGGCCGCTGGAAGACCGAAAGCTTCCCGATCTGGGGCTTGCGTTACTACCGTTTTTGGGTGGTCAAGACGCTGATCCGCACCGCGCCTGTGGTCCTGTTCCGCGGCAATCCGCTCTATAGCCTCTATCTGCGGCTTCTCGGCGCAAAGCTTGGCCGCAATACGGCCATTGAGTGCCGGGCGATTCCGGTTTGTACCGACCTGATTTCCATCGGCGAGAATTCCATTTTGCGCCGGGAATCCAATATTCTCGGTTTCAAGGCCGAAAGCGGTTATATCCACACGGGCAGCATTACCATTGGCGATGGCGCCTTTGTGGGCGTCGGTTCCACCATCGATATCGATACCAGGATCGGTAATGGAGCGCAGCTTGGCCATGCGTCCTCGTTGCAGCGCGGTCAGAGCATCCCCGATGGTGAACATTGGCATGGATCGCCCGCAGCGCCGACCACTGCGGATTATTGCAAGGTGCGCAGCATTACCCTGTCCAAAACCCGCCGCATCGTCTTCGAGATCGTGCAGCTTGTCGGACTGTTCATGCTGGTTACGCCGTTCCCGTTCCTGTTCCACAGCTATTGGCAGAATGTCAGCGACGACTATCAGGAAACCATCGGTATCGTGGCCATCGGCACGACCGTTACGCTTTTCGGTGCGCTGGCAGTCGCCTTTATCGCTGCGGTTGCAGTCCCGCGTCTGGCCAGCCTGTTCCTGAAGCCGAACCGCACCTATACGCTCTATGGTTTCCATTACTGGCTTCAGTCGATGGTGGAACTGGCCAGCAATTCGCGCCTTCTCAACCTGCTGTTCGGCGATAGCTCGGCGGTGGTGCACTATATGCGGGCCATCGGCTGGAACCTGAACAAGGTGGTCCAGACCGGGTCCAATTTCGGCACTAACCAGCAGCATGAAAACCCGCTTTTGTGTGAAATCGGCAGCCAGACCATGGTGTCGGATGGTCTGTTCATGATCAATACGCACAAATCGGCGGCCACGTTCCGGCTGGAACATACGAAGGTCGGTGAGCGGAACTATTTCGGCAATAATATCTTTTATCCGTCCGACGGACGGACCGGGGAAAACTGCCTTCTTGGCACCAAGGTCATGGTGCCGATCGAGGGGCCGGTGCGTGAGAATGTCGGGCTTCTGGGTTCGCCTTGCTTCGAAATCCCGCGCATGGTCAATCGTGACAAGGAACTGATTGCCAATATTGATGAAGATGACCGCCTGCGCCGTTTGCGCCGCAAGAACTTCCACAATTTCCGCACGGGACTGATGTTCCTCGCGGAACAGTGGCTGATGCTTTTCGCCACGCTGGCTATCTGGGACCGCGCGCTCAACTATTATGATGACTGGAAGTACAACGCGTTGTTTGCGGCTGTGGTTCTGACAGCGGGCATTGCGATACCGTTCTATATCTTCATCGAACGTCTTTCGCTGGGCTTCGGCAAGCTGAAGCCGCGCATGACGACGATCTATGATGAAGCCTTCTGGCGACATGAGCGCCATTGGAAATTATCGGATTCGCCGATTACGCAGCTCTTCGCCGGAACGCCATTCCGCCCGATGATCCTGCGTTGCCTCGGCGTGAAGGTCGGTCGCCGTGTCTATGATGGCGGCGCCAATCTGACCGAGCGTTCGCTGGTCGAAATCGGTGATGATGCGACCCTGAATGAGGGTTGCGTGATCCAGCCGCATTCGCTGGAGGAGGGCGCTTTCAAGTCCGACTTCATCCGGATTGGCAATGGCTGCACACTCGGACCATCGGCATTTGTCCATTATGGTGTTGTGATGGGTGACGGCTCTATCGTCGATGTCGATTCCTTCGTCATGAAGGGCGAGGTGCTGGAGCCTTATTCAGTCTGGCGTGGTAATCCGGCCAAGCTTAACCGTTTCGTCGTCCCGGTAACAAAGGACGGAACGGTGCTGGCCAATGTCAAACAGGCAGCGGGTTCTGCAGCTCTTCGTCCGGTGGGGGCTTCCGCTTGACCAATCCCGCCTCAAGCTCCAGTGAGATTCGGCTTCAATCCGTGACGAACGACTTGCGGTCACGGATAGCCGCGCTGAAGCTGGCCCCGGGACAGGAAAATCTTGTCGCGGATAATGCCAGCTCGCTGGAAGAGGCAGATGAAGATGAGGATGCCCGGCCACGCGCTATTTTTGCAGGCGGCGAGCTGGTCGGCTTCCTCATGTATGATGCGACGAGCGATGGCGATAATGCGCAGATCTATCGCTTCATGATTGACCGCGCTTTTCAGGGGCGCGGTTACGGAAAGGCTGCATTGCAGCAGGTTCTGGCCGAGATAAAGGCGCTCGATCACATTCATCGCGTTTCCATCTGCTACGAGCCGGAAAACGAAGGTGCGCGCCAGCTTTACGCCAAGGCAGGCTTTGTCGAAGACGGTCTTGATGAAGACGGCGAGGTGATCGCCCATCTCGATCTTCGCGGTTGAGAATACGGATATGGCAGAACCCCAGTCCGGCTTTTCCGAAACGTCGCTTTTGGAAAATGCGTTAAACGAAGCCATGCGCGCAATCGCGCCCAAGGGCATTTCAACGGCTTGCCGGTTCATTCGGGACGGGGATGAAGCCCGCTTACTGGGTGATGAGATTGCTACGCTTCCGGCGCGAAATCCGGTTCGTCGTCGCGCCAGCGGCGCGGCACGTATTGCAGGGAGGGAATTGCTCAAAGAACATGGCGGAGGCGACTTCGCGATTTTGCGCGGCGCTTCGGGCGAGCCAATTTGGCCGTCGGGCATTGTCGGCTCCCTCGCTCATGATGACGATATTGCTGTTGCTGCAGTGGCAAAGAGCGCCGATTTTCTCGCAGTCGGGATTGATGTGGAACCGGCTATTGCGCTGCCGGAGGATATTGCCGCACTGGTGAGGCAGCCGGGTGACCGGTTACCTGAAGGTTCAACCGATGCAGATCGGATTCTGTTTTGCGCCAAGGAGGCGGTCTACAAGGCCGTCTATCCGCTGGACCGTGTGATACTGAACTATGACGATATCATCGTCGATCTTCAGCAAGGCCATGCGCGCACCACAACGGGCAGGAACGTCCGGGTCGTTTTTTGCTGCGCGCCGAAAATCGTGGCGCTGGCCTATCTCTAACACTACAGTTGCATTCTTCATGATGCCGGGCTGCAACGAGTAATTTCCTGTGCTCCGGTGCTCACGTACGTTGAAGTACGCTCCGCTCCGGTGCTCGAAAATCACTCGTTTCGCCACGGCCTGACGAATTTGCAACTGTAGTGCTAAAACGCATCGAAGGCCGGAACCTGGCGGGCTTCCGGCCTTCGACATGTGTGGAGACGTATCAGGAATGAGCTGACACGAACTCCGACATTCTTACGATCAGGAAGGTGCCGACAGTGGCGCCAGCATCCTGAAGACCAATGGTCTTTTCCTGGAAGGCAGCAGCCTTGCCATGCTGGGCAACCAGAGACTTGGTAGCTTCCAGCGCATCTTCGGCGGCTTTGGCCGTCGCAGCCAGGGCGTCGGGCAGGGAAGCACCGGCAGCTGCCTGAGCTTCAAGCGTGACAGCAATCGGGTCGAGGACGTCGAGCAGCGTCTTGTCGCCAACCTTGGCTTTGCCGCGTTCGGCAACACCGTCGCGATAGGCGCGCCAGAAGGCGGCCATTTCGGCAGTGCCAATCGCGTCAACGCCTTCACAGGCCTTGCTTGCACGCAGGAAACCCGTTGCCGTCAGCGTTCCCATGGTGGACGGAGCGACGCGGGCCATGGTGGCACCGGCCAGACGCAGCAGCTTGGCAATGCCAGCAGCTTCGCCTTCTTCGGCGATTGCTTCAGCAGCAGCTGCGAAAGCCTTGCTCATGGTGATGCCCAGATCGCTATCGCCAACCTTGCCGTCAAGCGAGATCAGGAATTCACGCTGTTCCGCGAAGAGCTGTTTCCAGCTATCGAACAGATTGATGAGATCGGAAGCCTTGATGGAGTTCATGGCGTCACCTCAACCGGCAATATGCTTGAAGAACGGCGTGTTCGCCGAAGCAGCGATAAGCGGCTCCAGTTCGTCGTCGAGATGCAGCACGGAGATCGATGCACCAGCCATTTCCATGGCAGTGGCGAATTCGCCGATCCAGATGTGCTTTACCTTGACGCCACGCTCGTCAAA
>Ga0153948_1000724_pt1 | contig 17972 bp, 19 predicted proteins | sample TSNJ032MetaG_FD_104696 | JGI IMG/M metagenome (GOLD analysis project Ga0153948, IMG submission 104696) | Attine ant fungus gardens microbial communities from New Jersey, USA - TSNJ032 MetaG | ecosystem: Host-associated > Fungi > Mycelium > Unclassified | place: USA: New Jersey, Wharton State...
GAAACGTGATTGACCAACGGTAATCACCTCTCTATACTTCGCCGCCATTGAGCCCTGATGGCGGAATTGGTAGACGCGGCGGATTCAAAATCCGTTTTCGAAAGGAGTGGGAGTTCGAGTCTCCCTCGGGGCACCAAAATTAAGAAAGGTCTTGCTTAGCAAGGCCTTTTTTTTCGTCTGGCGGAAAGTGGCGTATCCACGCTAATCTGCGTCACTCAATGTTGTTGAGGAGAAGGATCTTGGCAAGGAAGAAGGCCTCAGCTAAAGCTCTAGCGGAGAAAAAAACTCCGTCATCACTTTCGAACCACACGGACGACATGTGGACGAAGAATCCAGCCCTTATCAAGAGTTTCTTGGATGCAAGGCCTGAGTTCGAACAACTTTGCGCCGAAGTAGAATACATCCTGAAAAAAAAGGTGTCCGCAGCATCCATCGAAACCTCGTTTATAGGATCGAGAGCCAAGACGCTTAACAGCTTTCTTGAAAAGTTGACGCGTAAAAGTTATCCGGACCCCTTCAATGAGATTGATGATTTAGCTGGTGTCAGAGTAGTTTGCCTTTACAACAGCGATATCACGAGAGTCATTGAGATTATACGAGATGAATTTGATATAGCCGAAGAGATCGACAAGCGAGAAGAGCTCGACACGAACAAATTTGGTTATATCGGACATCATTTCATAGTCCGCCTCAGCGAAAAATACTCTGGCGCACGCTATGACGACTTGCGAAATTTGAGATGCGAAATTCAAGTTCGCACGGTAGTTCAAGACGCTTGGTCTATCATTCAGCACCACATGGTGTACAAGAAAGAATCTCAGGTCCCCTCAAACCTTATTCGTAAACTTAATGGCCTAGCAGGATTATTTGAGACTGTAGATGATCAATTCGAATTCATTCGGATGCAGCGGGACATTTATCTGGAAAGCGTTCGAGAAAGCAAAAGCACTCCAGATAACTTTTTAGAAAACGAACTCAACTATGACAGCCTTATTGAATTCATCCAATGGCGCTATCAAACGCAAATTGATGAAAGCGATAGAAATATCATTTCAAAAATACTAGATGCCCTGAATGAAGTTCCAATCTCAACCTTGAAAGAACTCGAGGACGTGATCGAAAGAAATAGCGGCTTCCTCAAGTTTGCCACTGAAAGCTATATGAAATCTTTTACAAGCGATGTTCCAGACGCTGAGCCGCCCCCAATATGGCCGCCAGTTAATATCGCTGTTGCGGTATCTGCAAATCCTGAATGGCGGCCGTTGTTTCCTTGGGGTCAGAAGTGGTTGAACGCATTCGCCTTTGCTGAGTCTCAGCTTTGAATTTATTCGCCTAACAGATACTCGACCTATCGCATCGGCGCCCTATCCACCTCGGGCGCCAACGCAATGAAGAAAGGCTCTGATATTCAGGGCCTTCTTTATCAGAGTTTCACCGCATCTAGCGCCTCGATCTTTATCACAGCACCCATCGTCTCGCTCGAGTGACCGCCAAAAATTTCCGCGTGTGGCTTTGGAACTGTTTGCGACTGCCCAAGACTTCAACCTCGCGCTCGATCGCCTTGTCCCGCATTTTTCCATCGATCTCACACTAACATTTGTCGACTGCATCGACGCGTTGTTGCCGCTGTGTCGCCACATCTGGTTACCCTCGGGGCACCGAAATTGAAAAGAAGGCCCTTAGCAAGGCCTTTTTTTTCGTCTGCTGAAAAGTTGGGCAATTATTTTTGCGCAACCGTGCTACGAGAAACGTGGGCGAAACGATGGGCAATTAATCACAGCAATATGCAAGAGAATCAGCAGCTATGACTTTGGCGCCATGCCGTGGTAATGGGTGACTGGCCGCATCGGTTGAACGTGTTGCAGGTTGTGCCACAACTGAGTGCTTGTCATAGTCACTTGGACCAATGAACGCTTGGGCTCAAAGCCTACTGGCGATTTCCTTCCAGATGTAGGCGTAGTTGTATTTCAGCCAACGAACCAGCACTTTATCGAACTGCCTACGAAACCAGTTGCGCTCTCTGGCTGCCAGCCTTTTTTCTATCGACTGTCTGAGTTTGTCGGGGTCGAACCCAGTCCAAATCGGAGGCACAGCTGCAACGAGATTGGTAAAGCACACCGGCGCAACCTCTGAATAGAGAATTTCGTAAAGGGTTTCAGGGGTGACACCTCTTACCTGATTCGCCACATAGTCATATTCGACGGGAAAATCGTTGAATGGCTCAGAAAGAGCAGTTCTCACTTTTGTCAGTTGTGGCTCAGTCAGAAAATGCTCCAACGGAAAAACTCCTCCAGTTGCGTTGCACTGGTGTGGCCCAAATCAATTGATTAGCCAAACCAGAACCTCAGATATCCGGGTCAGGCGCACGCTGGGCTTGAACACCTTCCCCAAACAAACGCTCAGCTATCTGACGACCTCGTTCCTGCCCCTCCTCCGTCAACCAGATCGATTTGTTCCTGTTTACCGGATTACTGATGAAACCCTGCTCATGCAATCGGTTCATGACTTCAAAATCGAAGCCTTTCCATGCATTGCCGTCGTCGGAACTGAACGCGGCCAACAGGGCAAGCACAGCCTCTTCAATCAACTTTTCATCGTATTCCATGATCGTCGCTCCGCTCATGTGTCTGAATTAATGTTGAGTTTGTGTGGCACCTCATACTCATCGACCGTCCTGAGAAACCCGCTCTGTAGCTTAGGTCATTGAATATTCCGGCGCTGTCCGTGCAACCTGTGTTGCCTCGGGACTGCATCTGATGCGTCCACTCAGTATAATCACGTCCGCCCGCAGCTGGTCTGCCGCCCCGTTGCGGCTATCGCTGGTCGTACCGACTTTCAAGACTCATGCTTAAGGACCTCCAAGGCCAACCATGGAAACGTCACTGGAAACCGTCGCCCTGTTCTCCCTCAAACTCGCTTACGAGGAAGAAGGCCTGAGCCCGATTCTGCGGGATGACATGGTCATGGGTGATTACCAAAAAGACGTGTTCGAATTGCTGGTGCGACGCGGGGATATCCAAACGATCCAGTTCAAGATGAATGAGTGCCTGGGGTTGGCGATGGACGCCTTGGGCGGTGTCGAGAAACCGCTGGGACGTGAGCTGCACAAGCTGTCAGCCGATTTCCGTCAGGCGCAGTCGCTGGAGCAGCTTGATCAGCCGCTCCTCGCGCTCAAGGGTTATCTGAAAGACATTCTCTGATCAGATGCTTCACGGGCTGACCTTTCAGCGCCGCGCCTTCAACACCCGAATATCCGTGGGAAACCCATCCGCCCCCACAAGCTTCTTCCAGCCCACATACTGAAACTCGCCGCGCTCATCGATGTAATCGCCCTTCTCCACCGACCGGCCACCGACGATGGCCACGCGTTTTTCCTCGCCACAACCACCATCCGAAGGCCGAACGGTGTAGATCACATACGGCTTCACGTATTGCGTGGCGCGGAAGTATTGGCCGCAGATTTCATCGACGGTGATCAGCATGGTTTTCAGGCGGGCTTCGCCGTCCATGTCTTCGTGGAGTTTGAGGAAGGAGATGTCGCCGACGTCGCTGTAGCCCAGTGAACGGGCGCGTTTGTATTCGGGGGAGTTCTGGTGGGCGATGCGGCCTTGTTCGGCTGACTGGTTCATTCTGGCGGCGAACTCGGCATTGCCTTGAGCAATGGTTGCCTCGGCCTGGGCGGCGACGTTTTCGCATTGCGCGAACTCGCGGGAGCCGAGGTATTGGGGCGTCAGGTTCGAGCGGCGCTGGTTCATGCTCCGCAGGCTGTTCTCCAGATCGCCGATCACCTCATAGGCGCTGGGTACGCGACCGCTCTGGACGTCGGCGATTTTTTCCTGCATTCGCTTGCAGTTGGCGAGGTAATACTGCCAGCTGCTTTCCGGGGGCTCCTTCCACTCGGCGAATGCCGGGGTAATGACAGCGGCGCAGGTGATTGCACAGAGCAAGCGCAGAACAGAAGCGGCTTTTGGCATGAGTAGTCCATTACAGGAATCAAGAAAGTGGCGCGAAGCTACTATTTTGATATCTTGCCGTCCACTTTCGCTGGAGGCCTGTCACCGCCTCTGTTATCGCGCACTCGGGAATAAACCAATGGATGCTTTGTTGTGCTTGTCAGTAATGGCCGGAACCTGGTTGTGGGTGGTCAAGCAACGGGGTGAGTGGAACTTGCTGCTGGGCAACCTTGCTGGTGCCGGAAGTAGCGTGGTCACCGGCATTGTGTTCACGCTGATTTACGACGCGGTTATTGGTACATCGATGGCGACACCTAACCTGGATCGCAGTCTGGTGGTGTTCACCACAAGCGCGGGCGTTCTGGCGGGGGTGTGGTTGTGGATTGCCAATCGCCATCAACCCGAACATCCGATTGCACGTCAATTGCTGGGTGGGGTGTGTGGCCTTGCGGCCGGCTTGGTGACCCTGTTGGTTCTTGCTGTGAATTATTTCCCCAACACATGATCGAGTGGCGTCACTGTTTTGTTATCTTGGCGCCCTTCGTCAGCGCTCACTTCGGTGGGCGTTGATTTCAGCTTTCGAAATTAAGGAAAGGATCGAATGGCGTTTCTGAGTTTTCTGGCATTTATCGCCGCCTGGGGTTTGATGTGGCGCTGGGTGGTAAAAAACCGCGGCAGCTGGAATCTGTTTTACGGCAACATCGTTGGCGCGGCGGGCGGTTTTATCGTCGGTTTGGTGGTGCTGTCGATCCTCCTGTCGCTGTTCCCCTCGGCGCATAAATCCGAAAAGGCGCCAATCGAAGACGTGATCACACAGAGCGATGTCACCACCAGTCTGTTGCCCGAAGCCGAGTCGGATTCGACGTCCGCGGTGCTGGAAAACGCGCCGGGCTTTGCCGCGATCGAGCCGGACAACCAACCTTCTCCGCCGGATTCCGCACTGCTGCCGAATTACGCCAGCCGGGCACCGAAATCGATATCGGAAAAAACCGTCCTCGATCAGAGCGACGCGCAGGGCCGTAAAGCGCTCACCGCGCTGCGCGACAAGCTTGGGCAAAATGCCGACAGCGATAAATCGATGCTCGCGTATGTCATGTGCGGCACGCTGGTCACCGGCACGCTGCGCTTCCCCGCGTCGGAGCGCTTCGCCGACAGTTCTGCCATTATCACCAAGCGCTTCAAGGATCAGGTCTACACCCTCAGTAACAAGGTCACCGCGCGCAACATGAACGGCGATGACGTCACTTATCGCTTCGACTGCTCGGTGCAGGAGCAACCCGCGTCCGCCGAATGGCGCTTGCTGGCGCTGAAGCTGCAGAAGGCCGATTCTTAAGCCTCGTTTAAGGGTTCAAGGCGCTGGCTGCGCTATCATCGCCAGCCTGTGCGCCTTGAGCTTCGCCACCGAATGTCCCCGATACCTGCTGACCTGAACCCGCTGCCTCCCGTCCTGGCCGGCCCGCTGCTGCGTCGGCTGGAACCAACGCGCGTGGTGTTGTGGCTGGTCGGCACCCGCGAACTGTCGCTGAGCCTGCGCTTGCAGGGTGTAGGAGACATTCCTCTCGATGCCGGGAAATGCACGGTCATTCCTGTAGGCCGTCATGCGTTCGTCCATTTGATTGAGGTTGCGCTCGACAGCGCCCTGCCCTGCGACACGCGCATCGACTATGACCTGCTGATCGACGGCCAGACACCCATCGCGGAGTGGGCGCCGCACCTGCTGTACGGCAATGCCCGCTCTCCGAACCTCGTCGTGCGCTCACGGATTGATCAGTTGCTGCACGGTTCCTGCCGCAAGCCCCATCATCCGGCGGCAGACGGTCTGCTCTGCGTCGATCAGTTGCTGTCTGGCGAAACCGATCCGCAACAACGCCCAGCGCTGCTGATGATGAGCGGCGACCAGGTTTACGCAGACGACGTTGCCGGCCCGATGCTGCGGGCGATTCATGCGTTGATTGAGCGCCTCGGCCTGTTCGACGAACATCTCGAAGGCGCGGTGGTCAGCGACAGCGCCAAGCTCTACGAACACCCGGCCAGCTACTACCACCGTGCGGATTTGTTACCCGCGCTGGAGAGCAACGAGACCTTGCGCGAGCGATTTTTCGGCGGTGCGCGTAAGCCGATTTTCACCAGCAGCAGTGCTGACAATCATCTGGTGACGTTCGCCGAAGTGATGGCGATGTATTTGCTGGTGTGGTCGCCGGTTGCGTGGACATTGATCGATCCCTCTGTTCCATCGCTGACGTCTGAACGCTTGAAGCGCTACACCTTGGAGCAGACCCGCATCGATGGCTTCAAGGCCGGTTTGGGCAACGTCGCCCGAGCCTTGGCGCATCTGCCGAGCCTGATGATTTTCGACGATCACGACATCACCGACGACTGGAATCTTTCCGCGCAATGGGAGGAAACCGCCTACGGCCATCCGTTCTCCAAACGCATCATCGGCAACGCACTGATCGCCTATATGTTGTGCCAGGGTTGGGGCAATAATCCGGACGCGTTCAAGGATCTGCTGGAGAACACTCGACGCCTGAGCGCCAGCGGCGATGATCGCTATCTCGACAGCCCGGTGCAGGATGCGCTGATCGACGACTTGCTGCGCTTTCAGCCTTGGCATTTCGTGCTGCCGAGCAGCCCCGCGCTGGTGGTGCTCGACACTCGCACCCGTCGTTGGCGCAGCGAGATGGCGCTCAAGCAACCCTCCGGTTTGCTGGACTGGGAAGCGCTGAGCGAACTGCAGCAGGACCTGCTTGATCATCCGTCAGCGATCATCGTTTCCCCCGCGCCGATCTTCGGCGTGAAGCTGATCGAAACCGTGCAGAAGGTTTTCAGCTGGTGCGGCTATCCGCTGCTGGTCGACGCCGAAAACTGGATGGCTCATCGCGGTGCGGCGCAGGTGATCCTGAACATTTTCCGACACACCCGCACACCCGGAAACTACGTGGTGCTGTCGGGCGATGTGCATTACTCCTTCGTCTACGAAGTACTTATCCGACACCGCAAGGCCGGGCCACGGATCTGGCAGATCACCAGCAGCGGGATCAAGAACGAGTTCCCGAAAACCCTGCTGGAATGGTTCGACCGCCTCAACCGCTGGCTCTATTCACCGCGCTCGCCGTTGAACTGGTTCACCAAACGCCGACGCATGCGCATCGTGCCGTACACCCCGGAACATGCTGAAGCGGGTGAGCGGCTGTGGAATTCGGCGGGGATCGGGCAAGTGTTTTTCAATGCGCAGGGGCAGCCGAGCGAGATCATTCAGCACAATTCGAACGGGGCGGTGAAGACGCGGATGCTGGCGCCGGAGTTGGGGGATTATCCTGATTGATATGGCCTCTTTTGCCCACAGTGAGATTGCAATGACGATACCTTCGCGATTACTTATCACCCGCGACAGCGTACATGCCGGCGATGATTGCGAGGCTCCCCATGCGCGCTGGATCAACCTGCAAGAGATTGAAACCCTGGAGGCTGCCCTGCGCCTACTACTCCACAATGGTTATCTGCCAAGCATTGCTGGTGGATGTGCGACATGGATCGTACGCGGGCCTCAGGCCCTTGCTGTAATTGCCCAGCAATGGCAGGAGCCTCGTTTTCTGGTCAACGCCCAGTCGACACTGGTCAATTTGGAAGAGTTGAGGTTTGTATATTGGTGCCAGGTAGATCCGGAGCTTGTTTTCGACTGCCTGCTAACAGGCGCCGAACTTCCTGACAAATACAGCGGATTTAAGACGTCAAAGTAGTCGGAAGTGGACTACAGTTTTTAAGGAAACATCTCTGGAATCGCTGATTCATACTCTGCTTCCCTTACACAGGAAGCAGAGCCATGCGAAAAAGAAAGCCAGACCCTTTAGAAATCGATACAACGACTTACCTTTTAAGCTCCCCGGCCAATGCTAGAAGGCTGCTGAGATCTATCGCAGAAATGCACAATGGAATTCGTGCAAATACGGACGCCTCTTCGTTCAATTTCGTGCCTCTCAGTCAGTTGAGACCGCCAGTCCCACACCTCTGACAATCATCCCCACCTCCCGCTCATCAATCGTCAGCGGCGGCAGCAGCCGTATCGTCTTGCCGCGTGTGACGTTGATCAGCAATCCATGATCCCGCGCCGCAATCAGCGTGAGATCGCGAATCGGCTGTTTCAGCTCGATACCAATCATCAAGCCCTGCCCACGAACCGCCAGCACATTGGGGTTGTCTGCCAGTTCGGCGCACAGGCGGGTCAACAGGCGTTCACCCTGCACCCGGACATTTTCCAGCAAGCCCTGTTCTTCGATGATGTCCAGCACCGTGCAGCCGACCCGGCAGGCCAGCGGATTACCGCCGAACGTACTGCCATGGCTGCCGGGGGTGAACAGGTCCGCCGCTCTGCCCCGCGCCAGACAAGCGCCGATCGGCACGCCATTGCCGAGGCCTTTGGCCAGGGTCATGACGTCCGGCACGATGCCTTCATGCTGGAACGCAAACCACTGGCCGGTGCGGCCGATGCCGGTCTGGATTTCGTCGAGCATCAACAGCCAGGCGTGCCGATTGCACAGTTCGCGCAGGGCTTTGAGGTAACCGGGCGGCGCCAGTTGCACGCCGCTTTCGCCCTGGATCGGCTCGACCAGAATCGCCACGATGCGCGCGCCATGTTTTTGCTGCAGCTGATCCAGCGCCGCCAGATCACCGAAGGGCACTTTGGCGAAATCCCCCGGCAGATCATTGAAGCCCAGGCGCACTGCCGGGCCATCACTCGCCGACAACGTGCCCAGCGTGCGGCCATGAAATGCGTTGGCCATGACCACCACCAACGGCTGTTCGATACCTTTGCTCCAGCCGTACAAGCGCGCCAGTTTCAGTGCTGTTTCATTGGCCTCGGCGCCGGAGTTGTTGAAGAACGCCCGCTCCATTCCCGACAGCTGCGTGAGTTTCTGCGCCAGCTGTTGTTGCCAGTCGATGCTGTACAGGTTGGAGGTGTGCAGCAGCATTCCGGCCTGCTCACTGATGGCCGCGACGATCCGTGGGTGAGAGTGCCCGACATTGGTCACCGCAACGCCCGCAACAGCATCCAGGTATTCACGACCGGCCTGATCCCACAGGCGCGTGCCCAAGCCTCTGGTGAAGCTCAGGGCCAACGGTTGGTAGGTGTTCATCAGGGCGGCGGTCATGACTTCAAACTCCAGTGAAGGTCGGTGTGTTGGCAGTATGGTTAGCCACCGAAACTGGATAAACTCGGCAAAACTTCTTTCATTTAAAAGCCGAGCTTGATAATGGACCTATTGCAGGCAATGAGCGTCTACGTGAAAGTGGTGGAAGCCGGGAGCATGACGGCAGCTGCGTTGCAGTGCGAAATGTCCACGACCATGGTCGGAAATCACCTGCGCGCACTGGAGCAACGGCTCGGCGTGCAATTGTTGCAGCGCACCACCCGCCGCCAGCGGCTGACCGAATTTGGCAGTGTCTACTACCAGCGCTGTCTGGATGTTTTAGGCCTGGTGGCCGACTCCGAACGCCTCGCCGAACAGGCCCTCGACGAGCCGCGCGGCTTGCTGCGTATCACCGCGCCACTGACTTTTGGCGTCGAACGCCTGGCCCCGGCGCTCAGCGAGTTTTCCCTGCAATACCCGCAGGTGAAAATGGATGTGGTGCTGACCAACCGCCGTCCGGATCTGCTGGAAAGCGGTCTCGACGTGGCATTCAGGCTGGGGCATTTCGAGCAGTCGAACCTGATCGCCCGACCGCTGATCGACTACACCCTCACCGTGTGCGCCTCGCCGGCCTACGTCGCCCGGCGTGGCATGCCGATCACCCCGCAAGACTTGCAGCAACACGACTGCCTGTCGTTCGCCTACCCTGCCGGCGACGATTGGCAATCGGTGGAAAAACGCTGGCGCCTCAGCGGCCCGGATGGCGAAATTCTGGTGGATGTCAGCGGCCCGATGCTGATGAACACCTCCGCCGGCCTGCATCAGGCAGCGCGCACCGGCATGGGCATCGTGATGCTGCCGGATGCGCTGGTGGAACAGGACCTGCGCGACGGCAAACTGGTAACGGTGATCCCCGATTACCAGCCGCCGAGCCGACCTTTGCATTTGCTCTACGCCCCGGACCGTTATCGTTTGCCCAAGCTACGGCGCTTCGTCGAATTCGCGATGAAAACCTGGGGCAGATCCTGATTTGGGCTGCGATTGACTATGCTCCGGTGATTGCCGACAAGGATGCTGCCATTCGATGAAAACCAACCTCACCGTACGCGATCTGTTGCCTGCCGAAGTGGAGACAGTTCGCCTGTTTCTTGGGCAACATGGCTGGGGACACCGAACGGGTTCCAACGACTACTTCGCCCAACTCATCGAAAACTCGCAACGCACTGCGGTCGCGCTGAGCGGCGAGCAGATCATCGGTTTCGCCCGAGGCATCACCGATGGTTTGTCCAACGGTTATCTGTCGATGGTCGTGGTTGATAGCCAGCATCGGCGCGCCGGTGTCGGGCGCGCACTGGTCGAGCATGTCATGGGGGACAACCCCGAGATCACTTGGGTACTGCGCGCCGGGCGCGAAGGTGCGGAGGCATTTTTTGCCAGTTTGGGGTTTGAAACATCGGTGATTGCCATGGAGCGCCCAAGGCTCAAGTAACACGTGAGAATCAACTCCCGCTTTTCACCAACACCGGTTTCTCCTGATAATGCTGCGCAAACAACTGCTTCAACTGCGCGACCTTGGGCATGTCGTTGATCACGATGTACGGATAGCTCGGATGTTCGGTGAGGAAATCCTGGTGATAGTCCTCCGCCGGGTAGAAGCCATTGTAGGTTTCCAGTTTCGTAACGATCGGTTTGTTGTAGGCATGCGCCGCGTCGAGTTGGGCGATGTAGGCCTGGGCCACCCGTTGTTGATCGGCGTTGGTCGGGAACAGTGCTGAACGATATTGCGTGCCGCTGTCGGGGCCTTGGCGGTTGAGTTCGGTCGGGTTGTGGGCCACCGAGAAGTAGATCTGCAGCAGGCTGCCGTAGCTGACCTGTGTCGGATCGAAGGTGACTTGCACCGATTCGGCATGACCGGTATCGCCGTCGCTGACCCGCTCATATTGCGCCGTGTCCGCCGCACCGCCGGCATAACCGGAGACGGCTTTCTGCACGCCTTTGACGTGCTGGAAAACCCCTTGCACGCCCCAGAAACAACCACCGGCGAACACCGCGGTTTCACTGTGGGCCTGAGTGTTTTCGTCGAGAGTCGGTGGCGGGATGACCACTGCGTCTTCGGCACCAAAGGAGAACGCCGAGCACTGACCAATCACACCCGCCATGGCGACGCCGAGCAACACACGGCGCCAGTTGTTTTGAACTTTCATGTTGCGCACTCCCGATCAGCCGAAGGTAAAGGCGTAGGCCGATACGCCCGGGTCAAGAAACTCAATGGTGAAGGTGCGATCCTTCACCGCATCGGTTTGCCGCACCAGTTGATACAGGCGCTGCTCGGTCACGCGGCCGCTACCGTCCGGGGCGACATCCACGCCGTGGGCTTCACCCGGCGCCTGACCGTCAATCGACACTTTGAAACGCACCGGTTTGCCATCCGCGCCCGGGCCCAGCACCAGATGCAGATCGCGGGCATGGAAGCGGTAGACGATGCGACTGGCCGGCGCACTGGCGGTGGCGCGCTCGGCACCGACGGCCCACTGGCCGCCGAGGCTCCAGTCATTCAGGGTCAGGTTAGCGGGTGGGTTATAGGTCGCGACCTTGTCAGGCACCAGGCTGGTTTCCGGTACGAAATGTTCCGCACGCTGGTAGCCGACATAGGTTTCCGGTGACAGCACCTGATTCATGTCCGGCGCCTGTTGCACGCCTTGGGCATCGGCATTGATCAGGCCATCGGCGACAGTTTTCGCCCCGGCCTCACGCAGCAACTGCTGTATGACCCGTTCCGATTCGGCGTAGTCCCCTTCGCCAAAGTGGTGGTAACGAATCCGCCCCTGCGCATCGGCAAAATAATGCGCCGGCCAGTATTCGTTGTTGAAAGCGCGCCAGATCTTGTAGTCGTTATCGATGGCCACCGGGTAGTTGATGCCCAGTTCCTTCATGGCTTTGGTAACGTTGCCTACATCACGTTCGAAGGCGAATTCCGGGGCGTGCACGCCGATCACCACCAGGCCCTGATCGCGGTACTTTTCGGCCCAGGCTTTGACATACGGCAGGGTGCGCAGGCAGTTGATGCAGGAGTAGGTCCAGAAATCCACCAGCACCACTTTGCCCTTGAGTGCCTGGGCGTCCAGCGCTGACGAATTGAGCCATTGCACGGCGCCAGTGAGCGGCGGCAACTGGCCTTCGACCGGCAGTGTTCCCGGCGCCTTGTCGGCAACTTTCATCGCCCCGCCGGCCGCAGGAATCTGCGCCATCATCGTGCCGTTGCCCGCCGGGGATTTGCCGGAAAGCTTGCCCACCAAGGCCTGCTCAATCCCGCCAGTGGATGCCGTCGACAACCGCGCCAGCAACCCGGTATCGAGGCCCAGGGCAATCGCTGCGACACCGGCGAGCATCGCTGCCCCCAAGCCGCGGCGGATCCACTCACCGGTGCCGATCGAGCGCTTCATCAAGGCAAAGACCTTACCGCCCAGCAGCAGTGCCGCCGCCAGTGAAGTCGCGGCGCCCGCCGCGTAGGCGAGCAACAACAGCGTGGTGGCGATGCTTGCCCCTTGCAGCGCGGCGCCGGTCAGAATCAAACCTAGGATGGGCCCGGCGCACGGCGCCCACAGCAGCCCCGTGGCGACGCCGATCAGAAACGAGGCGCCGGGACGCGGACGATTGTCCTGGCCGGCGGCTTCGGACAGCCGACTGCCGGCCGACACCAGCGGCCGCATCAGGCGCTCGGCAAGACGCGGCAGCAGCAGCGTCAACCCGAACAGTGCAACGAACAGCAACGCGAGCCAGCGACCGTACTGATTGACTTGCACCACCCAACCGCCGCCCACCGCTGCCAGTGTGGCGACGAGGGCGAAGGTCAGCGCCATCCCGGCCAATAGCGGCAAGCCACTCTTGATAAACGGCTGCCCGGTGCGAGCGAAGACAAAAGGCAGAACAGGCAGGATGCACGGACTGACGATCGTCAGCACACCGCCCAGATAAGCGAGAACCAAGAGCCACATGGTGTCGTCCTGTAGAAAGTGAAAATCGAAAAATAGCCATGGCTCATGCCGCCACGGGTTTGAACGTCATCGCCAGACCATTCATGCAATAACGCAGGCCGGTGGGTTTCGGGCCGTCGTCGAATACATGCCCCATATGCCCGCCGCACCTCCGGCAGTGCACTTCGTTACGCGACATGCCGAAGGAGCGGTCCTGACGTGTGGCCACCGCGTGTTCCAGCGGCGCCCAGAAACTCGGCCAGCCGGTATGGCTGTCGAACTTGGTCGCCGACGCAAACAGCGCCAGGTCGCAGCCCGCGCAGGCAAATGTGCCGTTCCGGTGCTCGTCGTTGAGCGGGCTGCTATAGGCGCGTTCGGTGCTTTCTTCACGAAGGATGGCGTACTGCTCATCAGAGAGTAGCGAGTGCCATTCGCCGTCGCTGTGGCTCACCTCGAAAACCTCATCGGCATGGGCTTGTTCGATCAGTGCGGTGCCCGGGGACAATTTTGGCAATACACCCGCCACCAGGGCTGCAACCCCCAGCCCGCCGCTTGCTACAAGTATCTGTCGCCGTGAAAACATGGCCGTCTCCTAAAATTCCAGGTGCCTGTCATGGAACACAGCCTAGGCTTGGGTTGATCGCCAAATCCTCACGGGAAGTTAACGAATTCGTGATAACTCGCCCCGAGGAAAACCCGCACAATGCGCTCACTGCGCCGAAGGATTGAGCTTGATGGAATTAACCAGACGCATCCTCGTGGTCGAGGATGACCAACACATTGCTGACCTGATTTGCCTGCACCTGCGCGATGAGCATTACGATGTCGTGCATTGCGCCGACGGCGACGAAGGCATGCGCCTGTTGCAACAGGGACAGTGGGATGCATTGATCCTCGACCTGATGTTACCGGGCGTCGACGGCCTGGAAATCTGCCGCCGCGCCCGGGCGATGGCGCGCTACACGCCGATCATCATCACCAGCGCCCGCTCCAGCGAATTGCACCGCATCCTGGGGCTGGAACTGGGGGCCGACGACTACCTCGCCAAACCGTTTTCGATGCTGGAACTGGTGGCCCGGGTCAAAGCCTTGCTGCGCCGGGTTGACGCCATGGCGCGCAATCTGAAGATGGACGCCGGCAGCCTCAGCCTCGACGGCCTGAGCATCGACCCGATCACCCGCGACGTCGCTCTCAATGGCGCACGCCTGGACCTCACTCCACGGGAGTTCGACCTGCTGTATTTCTTCGCCCGCCAACCGGGCAAGGTGTTCTCGCGCATGGACCTGCTCAACGCGGTATGGGGTTACAGCCACGAAGGCTACGAGCACACGGTGAACACGCACATCAATCGCCTGCGGGCGAAGATCGAGACCGACCCGGCGCAACCGACCCGCATCCTCACCGTGTGGGGCCGTGGCTATAAATTCGGTACGGAACAACCATGAAACTGACCCTGTCGCAGCGCCTGTCCGTCGTGTTCGCCGTGTTGCTGCTGGTGTGCTGCGGTACCTCGGCATGGCTGCAGGTGCGCTCCAGCAAGATGCATGAACTGGAAGTGGTGCAAGGCCTGTCGCGGGACCTGGCACAGCACATCGCCCATGACACGGTGCTGATGGACAGCAATGGCCTGATGCCCGGCGCCGTGCGCGAACTGTTCAGCAAGCTGATGCTGGTCAACCCGAGTGTCGAGGTGTACCTGCTCGATACGGAGGGGCGGATTGTCGGTAATGCTGCCCCCGAAGGCCACTTGCGGCGGGAGAAGGTTGACCTGGTTCCGGTGCAGCGTCTGCTTGCCGATCAGCCGCTGCCGATCCTCGGCGATGACCCGCGCAGCGTCGACGGGCACAAGGTGTTCAGCGCCGCGCCATTGAAGGTCAATGGCAAACCGGCCGGCTATCTGTACGTGGTGTTGCTCAGCGAAGAACACGATCGGTTCGCCGAACGTGGCGCGACCAGTGCTGCACTCAATACGGCGTTGCTGTCGATCGGACTGGTGGCGCTGTTGTGCCTGATTGCCGGTCTCACGGCGTTCAACCTGATTACCCGGCCATTGCGCCGATTGACCGACACCGTCAGCCGTTTCGACATTGATGGCGCGCCGCAACCTCTGCCGGCACCTTCAGTGTCTGTGGATAAAAGCGCTGACCCGGATGAAATCGCCTTACTCGACGGCGCCTTCCGGCAGATGCAAAACCGACTGGGTGAACAGTGGCGCTCGTTGACCCGCCAGGATCAGGAGCGCCGTGAACTGGTGGCGAACATCTCCCACGACCTGCGCACACCGCTGGCCTCGCTGCACGGCTATCTGGAAACCTTGTCACTCAAGGACGCCACACTCACCGCCGAAGAACGCCGCCGGTATCTGGGCATCGCTCTGGATCAAAGTCGCAAGGTCGGCGGGCTGGCCCAATCGCTGCTGGAACTGGTGCGCCTGGAACACGGTTTTGTGCAGCCGGTGCTGGAACGCTTTTCCCTGATCGACTTGCTGCAAGACATTTTCCAGAAATTCGAACTGGCCGCCGAAGCACGCCACGTCGAACTCAAGGCCAGCTTCCTGCCAAACCTGCCGACAGTCTGCGCCGACCTTGGCTTGATCGAACGGGTGCTGACCAACCTGGTGGACAATGCCTTGCGCCACACGCCTTCGGGTGGCGAGATCGAGCTGGATTTGAAACCGCAGGGCGCACTGGTAGAAGTCACGGTCAGCGACACCGGTCCCGGCATCGCTCCCGAGTTGCGCGAAGGCCTGTTCCTGCGGCCGTTCAATATTGGCGGGGCGCGACGTGACGGTGGATTGGGGCTGCGCATCGTCCACCGCATCCTGCAACTGCACGGGCGTGAGATTCAGTTGATCGATGTCGCCGGGCGCGGGGCGACTTTCCGCTTCACGCTGCCGACCGATCAGCAAACCGCAGAACAGTGGATGGTGCGCTCGATGAACCTGAACACGCCGGACAAATAATCCGCACCACCGGACTGTTGTTCCGTGACAACGCCGCCCCGCTCCCCTAAATTAACCGGCCTGAAAAAGACCTCGCGCTTTCTCGTTTCCACTCAAGTTAAAAAAGTAGTGAAATTTCAATGTCCGATTTCAACACCGCTGAATCCGTAGTCACCGAATCGTCCAAAGCGGAATACGAAAACTCCATCAATCTTTCACAACACCTTCCACAAGCCAAAATCATCAGCGAGATGGTGCTGGACGCGTTCCAGTCTACCCGCGAAAGCGACCAGATCCGCGAGCTGCGCGCCGCGATCCGCCAAGCGCACGACAGCTTCGATGACGACAAGGCCTACGAGCTGATGGGCCAGCTCAAGGCGCTGAAAGACGCCGAAGCCGCCGACCTCGCCGCCCTTGAAGACCTGAGCAGCAAGTTCTCGATCGGCCGCATCCTGTCCTGCTTCAAGGACGATCCGGCGTTTCAGGAAATCGTCTACGGCCTCGCGCTCAAAGTGCTGAACCAGACCCATCAGGCGATCAGCAATCCGAGCGGCGGCAAGAGCAAGGCCGCCAAGAAGAAAGAACTCGAAATCTTCACCATCAGCAAGGACGGCAGCAGCGTGACCCTGCCGCTGCGCACCCCGCGTTCGCGTATGAACGTTGACCGTGAAGCGCTGGAGTTCCTCGGTTTCACCTTCGTCGGTGAAGGCGAAGAAGCCGAGTTGGAAGGCGAAACCTTCGTCGACAACGCCGGCACCGAACACGCAATCAACCGCAAGAACATCATCACCGCGCTGCAACAGCAGACCGCATTCGATGGCTACAGCATCGCCGCGCAGTAAATCCGGCGCAGACGAAAAAGCCCCGCACTGAGATTCAGGCGGGGCTTTTTGTTGGGCGGCGTGGCGGTCAAACCTCCGGCTGCACCGCCGCGATCATGTCGACTTCAATCGCGGCGTTCTTCGGCAACTGATAGACACCGACCGTGGTGCGAGTATGCCGGCCGGCATCACCGAGCACATGGCTGAACACGTCCGATGCACCGTTGGCCACTTCGCTCAGGTCAACGAAGTCCGGAGTGGACTTCACATACACCGTGACCCGCAACAACGCCCGGATCTTGTCCAGCGAACCCACCGCATCGACGATCAGCGCCAGGCAGCGCATGGCACTGATGCTCGCGGCAGCCTGGGCATCCTTGAGGCTCAACTCCAGCCCCACCCGGCCCGGATACTGAATCTTGCCGTGGGTACGCGGCACCATGCCGCTGATGTACAACTCATCGCGATGACGGATCAGCGGCGCGTAATTGCCGCCGGCGGTGTTCTCGCCATAGATGTCGTAGTTCAGCTCTTGTGCCAGGGCAATGAAGCGTTCGTCGCAGGTCATCCTCTCAGTCATTTCGCCCAGCCTTTTGATCAATGCATGAAAAATCGCAGGTTAAGACCGATGAAAATCGCGGATGCGACTCGATGTAGATCATCGGCATAGTTGGATCCAAATCTAGGTCTTTTACTGACTGATAGCAACCTGCCGCCACCGTAGCAGCGCCAGCCTTTCTGCGCGCAGCAGCCATCTCCTGAATTCCTTGCATCAATTCGTCAAACAGAACGCGTTTTGCCATTTATCAGCGCCTCGATAAAACCAGATGTCGAGTGATCGTAACGAAAGAAAAATCTTCTGGCGGTAGGAGATATCCCTCTTTGGAGAAGGCTCCTTCCCAACTGGCAGAAATTATTGAGTGCTGGAAGTATTCTTTGATAGTTACCTAAATCAGGCCCAACAAAAAACCCCGCACATCTCTCAATGTGCGGGGTTTTTCGTGAAGCCATCCAGCCTTACGGCGCGTACGTCAGCAGCAGCTCGGCCGGCACCTTGAAGTCCAGGGACATCATGACGCTCAGGGCGGTGATGGTGAAGATCGAGAACACGAACAGCTTGCGTGCCCAGACCGTGTCATCCACCGCCTTGTAGC
>Ga0153948_1000726_pt1 | contig 17923 bp, 17 predicted proteins | sample TSNJ032MetaG_FD_104696 | JGI IMG/M metagenome (GOLD analysis project Ga0153948, IMG submission 104696) | Attine ant fungus gardens microbial communities from New Jersey, USA - TSNJ032 MetaG | ecosystem: Host-associated > Fungi > Mycelium > Unclassified | place: USA: New Jersey, Wharton State...
GTGATGCACGGCCCAGAACAGCGCCGAAAGATAAGCGCCATGGATCAGACAACCGGCAATGGCTGCATGAACCAGCATCGCCCCCTTTGGCCACACAGCCCTGCTTGCCAGCGCCCAGAACGTCATGATGACCGCCGCAATCGAGAACCGCACCGCCATGAAAGTGAAGGGTTCCGCATAGGGCATGGACAGTCCGGCCCCGATAAAGCCAGTGGCCCAGAGCAGGACAAACATGATGGGGAAGAAACGGGCGGCCATGACAAACTCTCTTATTTTGGCTCGCCATATACCGCTTCGCCTGAAACGCCTATCGCATAAATCTGATTGCAGCGTTCAATTTGCCAAAAGGCGCCGGTCCTTTTATTGAGAACGCATGACCGCTGAAACCAATACGATCCGCATTCTCGTCGACGCCGATGCCTGCCCGGTAAAGGCTGAAGTCTACCGTGTCGCCGAGCGGCACAATCTTCCGGTGGTGCTGGTTGCCAACAGTCATGTGGCAATCCCGCGCGATGCCGAACGGGTGGAGCGGATTGTCGTATCGGACAAGCTGGACGCGGCGGATGACTGGATCGCTGAAAATGCGCAACCCGGGGCAATCGTCATCACCGCCGATATTCCCCTTGCCAGCCGGTCGCTTGAAAAGGGCGCGTCGGTTATTGCGCCCAATGGACGGGTTCACACACAAAGCACCATCGGCAACACGCTCGCGACACGCAATCTGATGGATTCGCTACGCTCCGCGGGAGAAATCACCGGAGGCCCTGCGCCATTTTCACCGAAGGACCGCTCGGCCTTTCTGTCGGCGCTCGATCTCGCCATTGTGCGGCTGAAACGGGCCGGTTTTACCTCAGCTTGAACGGATCGTGGCCGTCGCAACACCAGCGCCGATCAGCAAGGTTCCGCCCGCGCGATTGAAAATCCGCAAGGCCCGCTCGCTGGCAAAGAAGCGTCGCGCCCGCGCCGCTGTCAGCGCATAAGCGAAGGCATTGAGGAAGGCGAGCACCAGAAACGTGCTTTCGAAGACCAGCATCTGGGTCAGAAAATCCCGATGCGGGCTGAGGAACTGCGGCAGAAACGCCACGAAGAAGGTGATGCTCTTTGGATTGAGCGCCGTTACCAGCCAGGCATGAACCAGCATCTTTGCCGGAGGCACCTTGTCATGCCGCGCCTTGGCATTCATCGTACCGCCTGCCCGGAACAGCTTGATACCGAGCCAGACGAGATAGGCAGCGCCTATCCATTTGACCGCGGTGAACACGGTTGCGGAAGCCGCAAGCAGCGCGCCAACCCCCAGCATGGACAGGGTCATCGCCGTGAAATCGCCAAGCGCCACACCCACCGCCATCGGAAAAGCCGTCTTCCAGCCCTGTCCCAGCGCGTAGGAAACGACGAGCAGAACTGTCGGCCCCGGAATGATTAGAAGCACGATAGATGCAGCGGTGAATGCCAGCCAGACGTCGAGGCTCATGGGAAGTCTCCTTCAAAAAAGGAGCAAGCCACCAATTCCGGACTTTGTCGAGTGTTAAAGTTTCTTGGCTGCTTCGATCAGTTTCATGGCGTCAGGCCCTTCCCATGGAGCAGGACCGTTCATGGAGGCGATCTGACAGCCTTCCTTGTCGACCAGAAGTGTGACCGGCAGGCCGAAAGCGAGATTTTTGCGTTTCAGCTCATTGAAACTCGCCATGGTCGCATCGCGATGCAAAGCAAGATTCTTGATGCCGATTTCGTTCAGAAAGCCCTTCGGCTTGTCGTCGGAACCTGTGTCGATATTGATCGCCACAACGTCGAAATCCTTGCCGCCCTTTTCGGCCTGCAATTTGTCGAGGGCGGGCATTTCCTCGCGGCATGGCGCGCACCAGGTCGCCCAGAGATTAACGAGAAGCGTCTTGCCCTTATAATCACCAAGCGTCATCTGCTTGCCGTCAGGACCGGTAAAGGCCAGATGAGCAACGGAAATCGGCTTTTCCGCCGGGCGCATGGCAGCCACGCCGCCGGTTGCAGCCGCGTCGAGCGCCTTCAGCGAATCGGCCTTGAGGGCGCATTGGGCGGACGCTTCGTCATTTTCGGACGAAACATTAGCGGCTACCACATTGCCAGAGGGGCGCTCCATCACGTATACCGCCCCAATACCGGCAATGACACCGGCAAGGGCTGCAAGAAGGACGATCTTGCGATTTCCCGATTTCGCCTTTTCGTTGTCTTCTGCCATGTCGCGTCACTTCTTTCTATTATCCGGCCAAATCGTCACTCGGGGCATATGAGCATGAGCGAACAAAAATCAAGCAATCAGATGTGGGGCGGCCGTTTTGCCTCAGGACCCGATGCGATCATGGAAGAGATCAATGCATCGATCGGCTTCGACCGCAAGCTCTACGCGCAAGACATTCAAGGCTCGCTCGCGCATGCAGCCATGCTCGCAAAGACGGGCATCATTACGGCAGACGATCACAAGCAGATCGAACAGGGCCTGAAAACCATTCTCAAGGAGATTGAGGACGGCAAGTTCACCTTCTCGCGCAAGCTCGAAGACATTCACATGAATATCGAGGCGCGGCTGGCTGATCTGATCGGCCCTTCCGCCGGACGCCTGCATACCGCTCGCTCGCGCAACGATCAGGTGGCCGTCGATTTCCGTCTCTGGGTCAAGCAGGAAATGGAAAAGACAGCTGTCGCCCTGAAAAACCTGATCGAAGCTTTTCTGGAGCGCGCCGAAGAACATGCGGCGACGGTGATGCCGGGCTTTACCCATCTCCAGACCGCGCAGCCTGTCACTTTCGGCCATCATTGCATGGCCTATGTGGAAATGTTCGGCCGTGATCTGTCCCGCGTGCGCGACGCTATCGAGCGCATGGATGAATCGCCGCTGGGTGCCGCAGCCCTTGCAGGCACTGGTTTCCCGATCGACCGCCACATGACGGCAAAGTCGCTCGGCTTCCGCGAACCGACCCGCAACTCGCTCGACAGCGTTTCCGACCGCGACTATGCGCTGGAATTCCTGTCGCTCGCGTCAATCTGCGCCGGTCATCTGTCGCGCCTTGCGGAAGAAATCGTCATCTGGTCGACGCCGCAGTTCAACTTTGTGCGCCTGTCCGACGCCTTCTCCACCGGCTCGTCGATCATGCCTCAGAAGAAAAACCCGGATGCAGCCGAACTGGTTCGCGCCAAGACGGGCCGTATCAACGGTTCGCTGGTTGCACTTCTGACCATCATGAAGGGTCTGCCGCTCGCCTATTCCAAGGACATGCAGGAAGACAAGGAACAGGTCTTCGACGCCGCCGAAAATCTGGAACTCGCTATTGCCGCCATGGCTGGCATGGTGCGCGACCTGACCATCAATGTCGCGTCCATGAAGAAAGCTGCCGGTTCGGGCTATTCCACGGCAACCGATCTGGCCGACTGGCTGGTGCGGGAACTGGGCCTGCCCTTCCGCGAAGCGCATCACGTCACCGGTCGCGCTGTTGCTCTGGCGGAAAGCCGCAAGGTCGACCTCGCCAAGCTCTCGCTAGAAGAGTTGCAATCGATCCATTCCGGCATCACCGATGCGATCTTCGGCTATCTCACGGTTGAGAAATCGGTCAAGAGCCGCCAGTCCTTCGGTGGTACGGCCCCGCAGGAAGTGCGCCGCCAAATCCGGTACTGGAAAAAGCGTATCGTGAAGGCGTGAGTGTCTGATCTAAAAGTCGCCATGCCGGGCTGCAAATGGCAATTTCTGCGCTTCCGGTGCTCACGTACCCAAAAGTACGCTGCGCTCCGGTTCTCGAAATCACCATTTTCGCCACGGCCTGTCGCCTTTTGATTCAAACACTGATCGCCGTTCAAGATAAAGTCATGTGAAATCATCCGGGCAACGGGTGATTTCACTCTTGAGAATTTTGCGTTACAGCTAGCGCAAATAGATTTTGATTCAGGAACCAAAGCTGATGACAGGCCGCTCCGCTATTTCTACCGTGCTTATGATCGCCGCACTCGCGGCCACACTTGCCGCCTGTGGACGCAAGGGCCCGCTGGAGCCGCCGCCATCCTCGCTGATTACCGACGATCAGGGGCACACCAAGCCGAAACCCAAGGAAGACAAGCCTTTCATTCTTGATAAGCTGCTCTAGTTCCCAGAAGGACTATCTTCCGTGAATCATTTTGAATATCGCGACGGCGTGCTGCACGCCGAAAATGTCAGCCTGCCTGAAATCGCCAAGGCGGTCGGCACGCCGTTCTATGTCTATTCCCGCGCCACGATCGAGCGTCATTTCCGGGTGTTCAGCGAAGCTTTCGCCGACATGGAGCCGCTGATCGCCTATGCGTTGAAGGCCAATTCCAACCTGGCGGTATTGAAGACACTGGCGAAACTCGGCGCCGGTGCCGATACGGTTTCGGAAGGCGAAATTCGCCGTGCGCTCGCCGCAGGCATTCCCGCCAGCAAGATCGTCTTTTCCGGCGTCGGCAAGACGCCGCGCGAAATGGATTTTGCACTAGAGGCCGGTATCTATTGCTTCAATGTCGAATCCGAGCCGGAGCTGGAAATCCTCTCGGCCCGTGCAGTTGCCGCTGGCAAGGTTGCCTCGGTATCGCTGCGCATCAATCCGGATGTCGACGCCAAGACCCACGCCAAGATTTCGACCGGCAAGTCTGAAAACAAATTCGGCATTCCGCGCGTCAAAGCTCGTGGGGCCTATGCCCGTGCAGCCAGCCTGCCGGGTGTCGACGTGGTCGGCATCGATATGCATATCGGCAGCCAGATCATCGATCTAGAACCCTTCGACAACGCCTTTGCGCTGATAGCGCAACTGGTGACGGAATTGCGCGCCGATGGCCACAATATCCGCCATGTCGATGTTGGCGGGGGACTCGGCATCCCCTACCGCACCGACAACAATCCGCCGCCGCTGCCTGTGGCCTATGCGGAGATTGTTGCCAAGCACATCAAGCCGCTTGGGCTGAAGACCGTTTTCGAGCCGGGCCGTCTGATCGTCGGCAATGCCGGTCTGCTGGTGACGGAAGTGATTTTCGTCAAGGAAGGCGATGCGAAGAACTTCATCATCGTCGATGCCGCGATGAACGATCTCATCCGCCCGACGCTTTATGAAGCATTCCACGATATCCGTCCCGTCAAGCTGGCGAAGGACGATGCGCCGCGCATCCGCGCCGATTTTGTCGGCCCCGTCTGCGAAACGGGCGATTATCTCGGCCTCGACCGCGAAACGACCAAGCCTGCACCCGGCGACCTGATTGCGGTAAGCACCGCTGGTGCTTACGGCGCGGTTCTGTCGAGCACTTATAACAGCCGCCTGCTCGTGCCGGAAGTTCTGGTGGATGGCGACCGCTTCCATGTCGTTCGCCCACGCCACACTTACGAAGAGCTGCTTGCGCTCGATTCAATTCCGGACTGGCTGTAGTCCATTTGGAACATGGCCCACATTAATCATGGCCCAATTAATCATGGCAAAGCCTCGCCTTTGCCATGATGCATGTTATCCTGTCATTCTATTGCACGCTGGCAGACAGAGCAGAAAGCCCGGATGACGGATCAAGGCCACGACAAGAAGGACAAGCCGCAATTGATGCGGGATGCCTTTTTGCGCCTGCTTTCAGGCGATGGCGCGCTGTTGCGGCGTTTGCGCCTGCGCACATTCCTGACTGTCGGGTTCGAGCGTCTGTGGCCGCTGGTCCTGCCGCTGATTCTGCTGGCAGCGCTTTTCGCAAGCATCAGCTGGTTTGGCCTGTTTGGCATGATGCCGCGCTGGTTGCATATCGCCGTGCTGACGATCTTCGCGCTGGCAGGGCTGGTTGCGCTCTATCTCCCTTCCCGCTTCCGTCGACCGACTGAAGACGATGTCACGGCGCGGATCGAAGCGGTGAACGGCCTCGTGCACGAACCGCTGGCCGTGCAGTCTGGCCATATGGCCACCGGCACCCACGATCCTTTCTCCCAGGCTCTGTGGCGCGAACACCAGCGCCGCATGGCCGAACGGCTCAAGAACCTGCAATCCGGCCTGCCGCGACCGCGCCTTCCTGAACGCGATCCTTACGGCCTGCGCGCCGCCGTAGCGCTGTTGTTCGTCACGGCGCTCGCCTATACGTCCAGCTCCGGAAGCGGGCGCATTGCCGATGCGTTTCACATTCGTCCGGGTGAAGGCCGCACGGTTGCCCGTGTCGATGCCTGGGTGACGCCACCGCGCTATACGGGCCGCGCTCCGGTTTTCCTGACAGTCAGCGCCGAAAACGCGCGCAATGCCGAGGCGATTACGGTTCCGGAAGGCAGTGTGCTTTCGGTCCGCGTCATCGGCGGCAGCTCGGAACGCCTGACCGCAACCAATGCAGAAGGCGAACAGCGGGAAGTCCAGCCCGTCGCCCCGAAAGAAGAGCAGACGCAAGCCAAGGGGTTGAGGCCGGTACAGATGCCGGACGAAAGCGCTGTCGATGGCAGCCGCAACTTCCGCTACGATTTGCGCGAAGACGAAACCCTGACCCTTTCCGGCACCGACGCGCGCTGGAAATTTGCGGTGACGCCGGACACGCCGCCGACAATCCGCTTTACCAAGGAACCCGGCCGAGCGCTGAACGGCACGCTGCAACTCACCTATGAAATCGATGACGATTATGCGCCAGCCAAGGCTTTTGCTGAAATCGTGCCGCTGGAAATCGATGAAGACGAAGAGGCTGCCCCGCTTTACGAAGCACCTGAACTGCCGCTCGCACTGCCACGCCGTGGCGTGAAGGAAGCCACCACCTCGAAAGACCTGACCGAACATCCATGGGCTGGCCAGAAAGTGGCGCTGACCCTCGTCGTCACCGACGCGGCAGGTCAGGTCGGTCGCAGCGAAACCAAGACCATAACGCTTCCCGAACGCCCGTTCAGCAACCCGCTCGCGCGCGCTGTTGCCGAACAGCGGCGTATTCTGGCGCTTGACGCCAATCAGCGCGATCATGTGCTGGACATGCTCTCGGCGCTGATGCTGCGCCCGGAAGAAACGATCAAGAACGCCGCGCATTATCTCGGCCTTGTAACCATCCGCACAAAGCTTCGCCTCGCCCACAGCGATGATTCGCTGCGCGATACCGCCGATTACATGTGGCAGGTGGCGCTGGGTATTGAGGACGGCAATCTTTCGGCAGCCGAAAAGCGTCTGCGTCAGGCGCAGGAAGCGCTCAAAAACGCGCTGCAAAACGGTGCCTCTCAGGAAGAGATCGAGAAACTCACCGCCGATCTGCGCAAGGCGATGCAAGACTTCCTGCGCGAATTCGCCCAACGCCAGCAGCAGAACCCGAATGCGCGTCAGTCGGCCCCCGACCCCAATGCGCAGATGCTGACGGAACGGGATTTGCAGCGCATGATGGACCAGATTGAAAATCTGGCCCGTCAGGGCTCACGCGATCAGGCCGAACAGCTTCTCTCGCAATTGCAGGACCTGATGAACAATCTGCAGATGGGGCAGGCGCAACCCGGTCAGCAGGGTCAGGGGCAGCAGGGCCAGCAAGGTCAGATGCAGCAGCAGATGAACAAGCTTGGTGATCTGATGCGCCGCCAGCAGCAGATGATGAATGAGACTTTCAATCTCGACCAGCAGCAGCAGCGCCAGTTCGACAGTAATCCGGGCGCGGGCATGCAGGGCGAAGACGAGGACATGGAAGGCCTGTTCCCCGGCGATGACGGCTCCAAGGGCGGCGGCTCGCAGCAGGGCGGCCAGACGGATGAAAAGACGGCGGAGGCCATGCGCAAGCTGCAACAACAGCAGCAGCAATTGCAGCAGGAATTGCAGAAGCTCACGGAAGACCTGAAAGGCATGGGCATTGAACCCGGCAAGGATTTCGGCGATGCCGGAAAATCCATGGGCAATGCTGCGGAAGCGCTCGGACGCAATGAAGGTGCGGAAGCCAACGACAATCAGGGCAGCGCTCTCGACGCCTTGCGCCGTGCCGGACGCGACATGATGCAGAAGATGCAGCAGGCGATGGGACAGGACGGCCAGCAGGGTCAGGGCGCGAATGGCTCTCGTGGTCGCGACCCGCTCGGACGCCAGCAGGGAATGGGAGCCGATGACGGCAGCGGTACCAAAATTCCGGGTGAAATCGATATTCAGCGCGCACGCGAAATTCTGGATGAAATCCGCCGCAAGCTCGGCAATGCGCTGACGCCGCAGATGGAAAAGGAATATCTGCAGCGCCTGTTACAGTTCGATTAGAGCATTTCCAGCAAATTCGTCAGGCCGTGGTGAAAAGAGTGATTTTCGAGCACCGGAGCGGAGCGTACATAAAGGAACGTGAGCACCGGCGCAGAGAAAAGCGCTCTTTGCAGCCCGGTATCACGGATTTGCCGCTCAGTCCTTGACGTGTCCGACGTAAGGCAGCTGCCGGAACGAATGGGCCACGTCCATGCCATAGCCGACGACAAAATAATCCGGGCATTCGAAGGCGACGAAATCAGCTTCCAGATCGACCTTGCGACGCACGCTCTTGTCGAGCAGTACGGCGATGCTGACGCTGCGCGCGCCGCGTTCCAGCATCAGTTCACGGACGAATTTGAGCGTCTTTCCTGATTCCAGAATATCGTCGATCAACAGCACATCGCGGTCGCGAACTTCACTGTCGATATCGCGCAGCAGGCGAACCTCGGTGCTGGTCGTGCCCTTGCCATAGCTGGAAACGGTGATGAATTCGACATCCGGTTCCACGCCTGCATCATGCATGGCGCGGATGAGATCAGCTGCGAAAATGAACGAGCCCTTGAGAATGGAAATCGTCAGCAGATTGTGAAACTTGCGTTCGGCAATAGCCTTCGCCAGCTCAAGATTGCGACCGGCAATATCTTCCGGGCTGAACAGAACTTCTATCGTTTTGCCGCCGACTTCTGGCATTGTCGGTTCTCTCCTGATCGTTTGCTGTGCTTCTGGCTCCCGACGTCGTTTCAGACTTTCGGGAGGTGCTGTCATGCAGAAGGCACGCTCTATAGCATGGTTTGAGAAAAATGCACCCCGCCTGTCAACAGGCTCAGGCTTATATCCATTCCCCGATAACAGGATTTGATATAGCGTGCCCGCATGCATCCGGACATTATCGAACTGCGCTCCTTTTACGACACTACACTCGGTCATTTGGCCGAGCGCGCCATACGCATGGCGATTGCCGGTCTTTGGGAACGCGTGCCGGGTGAGCGCCTCGTCGGAATGGGCTACTGCCTCCCTTATCTCGACCGTTTCAGCGCCGATACCGAGCGCACCTTTGCCTTCATGCCAGCAGGGCAAGGCGCCATTGCCTGGCCTTCGGTTGACAAATCCAGCACCGCGCTGGTCTTCGACGAAGAACTGCCGCTGCCGGATTCCTCCATCGACCGCATCTTGATGGTCCATGCGCTGGAATATGCCGAAAGCGCGCCCGAAACGCTCAAAGAAATGTGGCGCGTGCTGGCTCCCAATGGTCGGCTGGTGATCGTCGTGCCAAACCGACGCGGCGTCTGGGCCCGCTTCGAGCACACGCCTTTCGGCAGCGGTCGGCCCTATAGCCGCGATCAGCTTTCCACCTTGCTGCGCGAGGCCAATTTCACGGTCAACACCGTCAGCGACGCCCTGCATTTTCCACCCGCCACGCGCCGCTGGATGATGCGCCCCTGTCTGGCGCTGGAAGGCATGGGGCGGCGGTTGTGGCCGCTTTTCTCTGGCGTTCTCGTCGTGGAGGCACAGAAGCGCCTCTATCAGGGCCTGCCGGTTGCGCAGCGCTCGTCACGGCGTGTTTTCGTGCCCGTGCTTGGAACTCCCGTCGGGGGCCTGCGCAAAACAAAGCAGAAAGAAGCGGAAACCTGACGCTTTTCCCCTGAAAACAAGGTTTTTCTCGACTTCACGCCCATGGCGGTTTATGTCGCATCGGGGCTCAAAATCCCTTGAGCGTCCCGTTAAGCAACACTGTTCTTTTGGCGGAGCCAAAATCATGACCGATCAGCAAAACCTTTCCCGTCCCCAGCCCAAGGCCGGCCTGCTCAACATCGCAGCCTACGTGCCTGGCAAGGAACATGTGGAAGGCGTTGCCAAGGTCTATAAGCTCTCCTCCAACGAGACACCGATCGGTCCCAGCCCCCATGCGGTGGAGGCCTATCGATACGCGGGCGAAAAGCTGGAGCTTTATCCCGACGGACAGGCGCTCGCGCTGCGGGAGGCCATTGCCGAAACGCAAGGCTTGAACATTGGCAATATCCTGTGCGGCAACGGCTCGGACGAGTTGCTTGGACTGCTCTGCCAAACCTATCTTGCACCCGGCGATGAAGCCATCATCACCGAGCATGGCTTTGCCGTTTACAAGATCCAGACGCTGGCAGCCGGTGCAACGCCGGTGACAGTGAAGGAAAGCAGTGAGCGCATCGACGTGGATGCCATTCTTGCTGGCATCACACCGCGCACCAAGGTGATCTTCATTGCCAACCCGGCCAACCCGACCGGCACCTATCTGCCATTCGAGGAAGTGCGCCGCCTGCATGCGGGCCTGCCGAAGCATGTCCTCTTCATCCTCGATGCAGCCTATGCCGAATATGTCCGCCGCAACGATTACGAGGCTGGCCTCGAACTCGTTTCGTCGAACGAAAATGTCGTGATGACCCGCACCTTCTCGAAGATTCACGGCCTTCCGGGCCTGCGGATCGGCTGGATGTATGCGCCTGCCCATGTGATCGACGCGGTCAATCGCATTCGTGGTCCGTTCAACATGAATGCGCCCGCCATTGCAGCGGGCGCTGCGGCCATTCGCGATCGCAACCATGTCGAAAAGTCGATCGCCTATAATGACACCTGGCTGAACTGGCTGACGGATGAGTTCACCAAGCTCGGCCTGCGGGTTACGCCTTCGGTGACGAATTTTCTTCTGATCCATTTCCCTGAAGACGCTGCACACTCGGCGGACAAGGCGGATGAGTGGCTTTCCAAGCGCGGTTATATTCTGCGCCGTGTTGGCGGGTACGGTTTCCCCAATGCGCTGCGCATGACTGTCGGGCCGGAAGAAGCCAATCGCGGCGTAGTCGCCGCACTCATTGAGTTTTTAAAGTAAGATCAATGTCCACGATCCATTTTGATAAAATCGCGCTGATCGGTATCGGTCTCATCGGTTCGTCGCTGGCGCGCGTCATCCGCCGCGAGGGCCTTGCCAAGCACATCGCAATTGCAACCCGCAGCGCCGAAACCCTGAAGCGCGCCGAGGAACTGAACCTCGGCGACAGCTACACGACCGACAGCGCCGAAGCGGTCAGGGATGCAGATCTGGTGATCGTCTCGGTGCCGGTCGGTTCGTCCGGCACTGTCGCAAAGCAGATCGCCGCAAGCCTGAAGCCGGGCGCCATCGTCACCGATGTCGGCTCCACCAAGGCTTCCGTGATCGCGCAGATGCAGCCGGAACTGCCCGCCAATGTGCATTTCATTCCGGGCCATCCGCTGGCCGGAACGGAATATTCCGGCCCGGACGCAGGCTTTGCGGAGCTGTTCAACAATCGCTGGTGCATCCTCACGCCCCTTCCCGACACGGATGAAGCGGCGCTGGAAAAGCTCACGGCCTTCTGGACGGCCTGCGGTTCGCGGCTTGATCACATGGACCCGCAGCACCATGATCTGGTGCTGGCCATCGTCTCGCATCTGCCGCATATCATCGCCTACAACATCGTCGGCACTGCCAGCGATCTGGAGCAGGTGACAAAATCGGAAGTCATCAAATATTCCGCATCCGGTTTCCGCGACTTCACGCGTCTGGCGGCATCGGACCCGACCATGTGGCGTGACGTCTGCCTGCACAACAAGGATGCAATCCTTGAAATGCTCGGACGGTTCTCGGAAGATCTTGCCTCGCTGCAACGCTCGATCCGCTGGGGTGACGGAGAGGCCCTGTTCGACCTCTTCACGCGCACGCGTGCGGTGCGCCGGGGCATTATCGATGCGGGTCAGGAAGTGGATGCGCCAGACTTTGGCCGCCAGGCTGCGACGCGCACAAGCGAAAAGAAGTAAGACAACAGATAGAGCGGTTCCGGTTAAAACGGAATCGTGGAACCGTTCTATCTATTTGTTTTTACGCATTATCCTACGCAAAACCGCTACGCACTTTTGCTGGAAATGCTCTAGGGCAGTAAAAACATACTGCCCTACTCCCTTATTCCCTTATTCCCCTACAACGCCGGCAACCGCCCAAGCGGAATGAACCCGGCATTGGCCCTGCCCTTGCGAACGGCAATCTCCAGCGTGGGATTGCCGTTTTCGTCTTTCGGCATGGCGGAAAGCGCGAAGAGGATAGTGGCGATATTGCTGCCCTGTTCCGGGAAAACCGTCTGGCCTGCCTGCGCCAGCGACTGCGCATTGACCAGCGTCAGCTTCACATCTGCATTGATCAGCCCGTCATCATCGACGGAGAACGGACCGGTCAGCGACACCATGGCCCCATTGGGCATGGAGAGAAATGCCTGATGGATGGTGCCGCTATGGCCGCGCAGGCGCTGACTGAAATCGGAAGAGCCCGACGCCAGAAGCGTGGCGGCATCAGCGATCTCGATATCGGCAACGCCGTCGATCTCGGGGCTCTTGGCATTGCCAATCACGGGTGCTGCCAGCTTCAGCCCAGCAAAGCGGCCTGCCAGTTTCAGCGCGCCATCGATCGCGCTCATGCTGAAATCCATCTGTTCCAGACTGCTCAGCGGTTCTGTGGTTGTGGTTTCTGTGCGACGGCCAACCACGACGTCGCGGGCTTCAAGCGCAATCTCGGTCGGGAACGGGCGAGCAAGGCGCGTGTTGGAGTTGAACTTGCTCCAGTTGACTTCAAGCGGTTGCAGGCCAGGGAATTCGATAAAGGCTGGTCCGGTCAGATCGTTGCTGAGCGAGCGCGGCGCATAGACAGGTGAGCCGGAGGTGAAACGTCCAGCGCGGAATGCCATTCCGGCGCTCGGCTTCTGCCAGGAAATGCTGTCGCAGACGACATTGACGCGGAACGGATAGCCGCTGGTGCGCAGATCCTCGCAGCGCACACCAATGCCCTGGGCGGAAAGCTTGGCCATGTCCGCCGTCGCGCGGGTTTGCAGGCGGTCGGCCACATAGAACCACCCGGCTGTATAGCCTGCGACGAGAACGATCAGGAAAATTCCAAGCGCAATCGGTCGCTTTCTGGACTTCCGTTGTCCTGTTCCAGCTTCCGTCCCGGGATGCATCATCGAAAAACCTTATGTCGGTCAGAGAGTTGAGCCTGAGAAGCGGCAAAGCCGCCAGCGACGCATCTTTCGATACACTGTTTTGCTCAACCTCACTGGTGGCCATATTATGGCAGGATTGAGTCTTGTGAAGTGGAGCTTCAGAAAAAACGAGGGATATCCATCAATTACCCATGGAAATCGATCACGAGACGGCAAATATTATACCATCATGACAAAGAATATTGATGAGAAGCGAATGAGTGATTTTTGGGTTTTCGGCTACGGCTCGCTGATGTGGCGTCCCGGTTTCGCGCATGTGGAAACCGTTCGCGCCCGTCTGCACGGCTATCGTCGCAGCCTGTGCATCTATTCGCATTTTCATCGTGGCTCACCCGACCATCCCGGACTGGTGCTTGGCCTCGATTCGGGCGGCTCCTGCCTTGGCATGGCCTTTCGCGTTCCGGGCGAGATGACTGACGAGGTCATGATCTATCTGCGCGAACGTGAATTATCGAACAATGTCTATCACGAAAAGAAACTGCGGTTGCGCCTTCACGACGGACGCGATGTTCAGGGGCTGGTCTATGTTGCCGACCGCCGCCATGTGCAATATGCAGGTGCGCTCAGAGCCGAGGATGCGGCGGCGATTGTCGCCTCCGCGCACGGCGAGTCCGGCGCAAATATCGACTATGTGGCCAATACGCTGAAGCATCTGCGCGACATGCGCGTGCGCGATCATGCGCTGGAGCATGTCGGCAGTCTGATTGCCTCGAAATCACACCAACCGCGTGATTTCGACTGACAGGACGCGTCAGAGAATAGTGATCATCCCCTGATCGCGAGAATGGATTTCGCCAGTCCGGCAATATTTTCAAACTCAATCCGCGCATTCGGGAAGAGCTTTCGCACCTGGCCTGTGGTCAGAAGGCGGATCGATTCCACATGAAAGCGAGCCTCGTCGGCGCTCTTCTGCCGCTCGAAAAAGCCGAGCCGCATCTTGGTCATCAGCCAGATGCGCACGGGCACCGGCAGCCACTGAAATCCGATAAAGCGGAAATGCGGCTCGTAAGGAAACCAGTAATTCGGCGTCTGCATGTAATAGCGCTTGCCCAGCCTGCGGGTGTTCTCAGCAAATCGTGTGATGGCAGCCCAGTCGCCGACATGTTCAATGACCGAGTTGGAATGAACGACATCGAACGCCCGCCCGGCAAACAGCGCCGGATCGGTCGCGTCGCCGACCAGAAACGTGAAAGTTTCCGTGTCTTTCTCTTCCTGCTCTTCGGGATTGATCAGCGTGAAATGCAAACGGTCGCGATTGGCCTCGATAAAGGCTTCGCCGATCAGCCAATATTTTTCCGATCCGCCGAGATCAAGTATCTCGACTTTTTCGCCTTCCGGCTTTTCGGCAAGCGCGGCTTCGATCAGCTTCTGGATATGGGCAAACCGTTTGGCGCGGAAAGAAAACTCTATGCTTTTGCGGTCCTTATAGGGATCGCGACCATTCTCTGAAATATTCATTGCCGTTTTATCCGTTCAGCCATACACGAGCTAGCGCTGTTAAGTTCACTTGGCATTTATTACAGAGCATAGCAACACTGCACAGAATGTTAGTATGATCTAATTTTTTGTTCGCATATCATCACAGCTATACTGACTACACGGCGATCTGTGAATAAATAGGACCGTAACGGGATTGAAGGGCACTTTCGCACGGCATTTCGATGACGAAAGTTGAGCCGACACTCTATCGGGCACTTGTCCTTAATCGCAGCAATCGCTACATCTCGGCCAATCGTCAAGGAGACAGACACTCATGATTGCATTGTTCCGCACCATTGATCTGGCGCTCGACATCTACACGTGGATCATCATCGCCAGCGCCATCTATTCGTGGCTCTATGCGTTCAATGTCGTCAATTCCAGCAATCGCTTCGTGGCCTCGGTCGGAGAGTTTCTCTACAAGGTGACCGAGCCGGTTCTGCGCCCGATCCGCAATCTCTTGCCTAATTTGGGCGGGATCGACATTTCGCCGATCATCCTGCTCCTGATCATCTTCTTCATCCGCCAGTTCATGTGGACGACGCTGCTGCCGCTCTTCCTCTGATCGGCAAACCAAAGCTTAAAAACAAAAGCGCCCAATGATCCGCGAAGGATTATTGGGCGCTTTTGTTTTAAACCATAATGCAAACCGGCGATTGCTCGCCCGGATTATTTGCCCTTGGCGCGTTCGATCGCTTCGACGATGAACTTGCGAGCATAATCTTCATCGCCCCAATCGCCGATCTTGACCCACTTGCCGGGTTCCAGATCCTTGTAGTGCTCGAAGAAATGCGCAATCTGCTTCAGCGTGATTTCCGGCATATCCGTGTAATCATGGATCTTCTCGTAACGGCGCGTCAGGTGCGGCGACGGAACGGCGATGATCTTTTCGTCCTTGCCGGAATTGTCTTCCATGACCAGAACGCCGATCGGGCGGACATTGATCACAGAACCCGGCACCAGCGGACGGGTGTTGCAGACGAGAACGTCAATCGGATCGCCGTCTTCCGAGAGCGTATGCGGTACGAAACCGTAATTGCCCGGATAGGTCATCGGCGTGTAGAGAAAACGGTCAACGATCAGAGCCCCGGACTTCTTGTCCATCTCGTACTTGATCGGCTGGCCGCCGACTGGAACTTCGATGATGACGTTGACGTCTTCGGGAGGATTGGTTCCGATGGAAATGGCATCAATATTCATGATGGGTCCTTTCGTGTCGCGCTCTGATAACGGGTTTCATGTTTCCGTGCAAGAAAAACGAAACTCCAACAAAACGCGACTAATTGTCGTTTAACTTAAGTTGAACATGAAGGCCTCGGACGTTTAACCGCGAGGGGAAACGCCCAGCTCCTTCAAGCGTTCAACAGCTGTCGGTGGCATCGGGGGTGGGTTGGGGTCGCGGCTTGCCGCAACCAGAAGCTCATCGCAGGCCGTCTCCGTTGTTTCGATCAGGCGGCGCAGAAACTCTTCCTTTTCAAGCCCCGGCGGAATGGGGGGCAGAACACGGCAGCGAACGGTGCCCGGAAAACGCAGGAACTTGCGGCGCGGCCAGTAGAGCCCGGCATTATGCGCAATTGGCAAGACCGGCAGATCGAGCGCATCGTAAAGATGCACGATGCCGTATTTATATTGCGGCGGCGCACCCGGCGACCGGCGCGTGCCTTCGGGATAAATGAGAATCTGACGTCCTTCGGCGATGGCCTTTTCCGCGCCCTTGGTGATCGAATGCAGCGCCTTGACGCGCGATCCGCGATCCACCGGGATCATCTCCATTTTGGCGATGTACCAGCCAAACAGCGGAATGCGCATCAATTCGCGCTTCAGGATCAGAACCGGATCGTCCAGATAAGGCAGGAAGGCGTAGGTATCCCAGGCCGACTGGTGCTTGGGCGCGCAGATATAAGCCCCCTCCGGAATATTCTCGAGCCCTTCGATGACGTAATCCGTACCGACAATGACCTTCTGGAGCCACAGATTGACCCGTGCCCAGAGCTTCGGCACGATCCATGCCTTCTTGCGCGGCAGCAGGAAATAGAACGGCGTATAAAGGACCATCTGCACCAGTGTGCAGATGTAAAACGCGGCATTGAAGAGGATTGAGCGCAGGTATAGAAGCATCGTGTCGGCGAGTATCCCGGCTAGAGCACATCCCGAAAAGCGTGAACCGGCTTTCGGACGTGATGCGCTCAAAACAAACAGTCAGACCATAATCCCGAAAAACTGTCAGGCCTTCGTTTTCCGAAATCTCGGGCACTCGTATATCAGGAACTGCCCCATTTTCCATACAGAAAACGGTGACTGGGCGTCGGGATTTTCCAGTTTGTTACCGATTGATCTTCTGACCGGCCACACCGTCGAGAATATCGAAGCCGAAGACCTCCGACGCGCCAACGCGGACGACCGCGCCCAGATATTTGACATATTCCACGAAGAGCACGCGCAATGTGTCGCCCTCGGCCACCCAGCTTTGCTCGCGACCATCGCCGTTCACCACCGGATAGGGCACGAATTCCACGTCTTTCATCCGATAGGACATTTCCAGAATGCTGCGCGGCATATGATAATTGTTCGTAACGACGATGACCCGGCGATAATCATTGTTGCGAATCCAGTGCTCGCTTTCCTCGGCATTGCCGACGGTGTTGCGCGCCGAACGGTCGAGATCCACACAGCAATCGAACAGACCCGGATCGGCATGCGTCGCACGCTGGATGGATTTTTCATTCGTGGAAGGGTGCACACCGCTGATCAGCAACCGCTTGCCGCGCTTTTCCTGCAACAGATCAACCGCCGCCTGAATGCGGGACTGCCCGCCGGTCAGAACCACGATGCCATCGGCAGGTTCATCGATCACAGGCGGCGTCATGCTTGTCACCTTTTCGCCAAAGGCGACAAAGCCGACGAGAAAGGCCAGAAGCATTGTGAAAAGCACGATGGAAATGGGTTGGAAACGTCTGAGCATACGCATCATGACAGACCACAGGAATCTGGCTGGCGCAAGCAGCAAGGATGAAGGGGCAACAACAGGGGGACTGCGCCGCCAGACCACGGCGCCCGCATGCATCTCTTCCGCTGTTTGTTTCTCTGCCACCGCATCGTTACTCGCCCGGTATCCGCCGCCCAATGCGCGCGCGATTCGTCCGTCGTTCCTCTGGCTATCATACGCAGCATTGCGGCGATAACTCGGAAAGCTACCAGGAATTCGCGTGCGACGGTGCGTATTTGGCCAAAAGATTGTCATTCGGA
>Ga0153948_1000727_pt1 | contig 17919 bp, 22 predicted proteins | sample TSNJ032MetaG_FD_104696 | JGI IMG/M metagenome (GOLD analysis project Ga0153948, IMG submission 104696) | Attine ant fungus gardens microbial communities from New Jersey, USA - TSNJ032 MetaG | ecosystem: Host-associated > Fungi > Mycelium > Unclassified | place: USA: New Jersey, Wharton State...
AATTATTTATCCTGATGGACAATTTATCAAAAAAGAACAGATATTAAATTTAAAAAATGATTTTAAGACAATACCAATATATTCTAAATATAATATTTATATTATAATGGAAGCTGAGAAGTTAAATAGTTCTTCAAGTAATACATTGTTAAAATTTTTGGAAGAGCCTGAGGATAATATATTGGCTTTCTTAATAACAAATAATAAACAATCAATTCTAGAAACTATTATAAGTCGTTGTCAATACTATAATCACTTTATAAAAATAGACCTAGAGGAAAAACAATATTTTAATATTCTTTCTGATTTTTTGGAAATGGTTCATAAGGATAAAAATAAAGCTTTATTGTATGCAAAAAGAAAATTAAATGATGAAATAAATGATAAAAATAAGTGTATAATTTTTTTTCAAGAAATATTATCATATTATAATGATATTCTAATAAAGCAACAAATAAATAAAGGATTTATCATTAGTCAAATTGCTTTAGTTAACGAAATGTTAAATCGTTTAAATTATAATGTGAACATTCCATTATTATTAGAAAGTTTTATTTTAAAATCGGAGGTGTTAAAATGAAAATAGTTGGAATCACTTTTAAAAATAAAGGAAAAATTTATTATTTTAATACTCAAGGATTAGAAGTAAAAATGGATCAGTATATTGTAGTTGAAACTGAAAGAGGATTACAATATGGTAAAGTTGTTTTGTTTCCAAATATAGATAAAGATGATAATAAAGAATATAAGCCTATATTGAGATTAGGTACTAATGAAGATTATGATAAATTTTTGAAAAATCTGGCTGAAGCAGAAGAAGCAAAAACGAAAGCAATAGCTTTAGTTAAGGAATTGAAATTGAAATTAGTTATCCTTGATGCATCCTTTACATTAGACCGTAGTCATTTATATTTAAGTTTTTCTGCGGAGGATAGAGTAGATTTTAGAGAATTAGCAAAGAAGCTAGCAGGTATTTTTCGGACAAGAATAGAACTTCGTCAAATTGGGGCAAGAGATAAAGCTGAACTTATTGGAGGAGTTGGAGTATGTGGCCGAGAATTATGTTGTTCAAGTTTTCTTCGAAAAATTGATTCTGTTTCAATGAATATGGCAAAAAATCAAAATTTGTCTTTAAATCCAACGAAAATTAATGGAAATTGTGGAAGATTGCTTTGCTGTTTAAATTATGAGAATGAGTGTTATTCAGAATGTAGAAAAGGTTTACCTAATGTTGGACAAAATATTCAAACTGAATTTGGAGTTGCACCAGTTGTTCAAGTAGATATTTTAAAAAGAAAAGTTAAAGTATGGGTAGATGGAGAGTTAAAGGAAATTGAATATGGCACTTGTACTAAATGATTTATTTGATTATGATTATAAAATATATCAAGATACAAACGCGTTTAAATTTTCAATTGATTCTATATTAATCGCAGAATTTGCAAAAATTAATAAAAAAGATAAAGTATTGGATTTATGTACAGGTAATGGGGTTATTCCCTTAATTCTTTCTAAAAAGTATATGAATCATATTTATGGAATGGAAATACAAAAAGATATATATGATTTAGCAAAAATGTCTATAAAACATAATCGAAAAGAATCTCAAATAACTTTAATAAATGATGATGTTAATAATGTCTTAAATTATTTCCCGGGAAATAGCTTGGATATTATTTTATGTAATCCACCATACTTTAAAAATTCTGAAGAAAGTCATAAAAATCCTTTTTTACCTTTACAAATAGCAAGACATGAAGTTAAAATTAACTTGGGAAATATTTTAGAATTAAGTAGTAAATTATTAAATAATAAGAAAAAATTATACTTAGTACATTTAACCGAAAGAATCGATGAAATTATTTTATTGTCAAATAAATATGGAATGGCTGTAAAATATATACAACCGATTTATCCTAATTTTAATAAAAAATCAAACATAGCACTATATGAAATTGTAAAAAAAGGAAAATCAGGAGTAAAGATGTTGCCACCTTTAGATTTAAGTAAATGTAAAACATATCAAAATATTTTTGATGGGGTGAAATAATGAAATTAATTGTAGGTCTTGGTAATCCAGGTAAAGAATACCAAAAAACTCGACATAATATTGGGTTTGAAATATTAGATAATTATATTGGTGATGAAAAGTGGTCAGAAAAATTTAATGGTCAATATATTAAAAAGATTGTAAATAATGAGGCAGTAATATTTTTAAAACCATTAACTTTTATGAATCTTTCAGGTAGTAGTGTTTATAAGTTTGTAGATTATTTTGATATTAATATTGAAGATATATTAGTTATTCAAGATGATATTGATATTGAATTTGGGTTATATAAAATGAAACGTATTAGTTCATCTGGAGGACATAATGGAATTAAATCAATTATTAATTCTTTAAAAAGTGATGAATTTTTGCGATTAAAAATTGGAGTAAAAAATAATCAAGAAAATAATGTGATTGATTTTGTTTTAGGGAAATTTAATAAAGAAGAATGGAAACAAATTATGGACAATTTTCAGATTTATGATAAAATAATAGACTCATTTATTAAAAACGGTCCAACTAAAACAATGGAATTATACAAATGTAAATAGAGGTATATATGCTTAATTTATTTGAAAAATTTGAATATATCAATAATTCGACTATAGAGGGTTTAACAAATGAGTTAAGCATTTTTTACGTATTAGAATATTTTAAAAGAAATAATAAAAATACTTTAATTGTGACAAGTAGTTTATATGAAGCAAATAAATTTTATAATGAATTAAGTTTTTATAGTAATAAAGTTTTATTATTTCCAATGGATGATTTTGTTGCATCCGTTGCCTTGACAACATCACCTGAATTGCAGATGAAGCGATTGGAAACTTTAGAACAAATTCAAAATGATGCATATATTATAATTACGAATTTAAATGGATATTTAAAAAAAATAGCTAATAAAAGTACATATCAATATTCTAAACGATCATTAAAAATAGGAGACATTATTAATCGCCGAGAATTAGAATCTTTATTAACAGACTTTGGATATAAAAAAGAATCACTTATAACTTCAACTGGAGAATATGGAATTCGAGGATTTGTTATTGATATTTATAATATAAGAGATGAACATCCAATACGTATTGAATTATTTGGAGATGAGATTGAATCAATCCGTTATTTTGATGAAGAAACACAACTTTCTTTAAATGAAATTGAAAGTGTTGATATAAAACCATTTACAGAAATTAAAACTGATATAAGCAGTTCTTTAGCTGATTATATATCAGATTCAATTGTTTTCTTTATTGATAAATCTCAAATTGAAGCTGCATATAAAAAATTAATTGAGGATGTAACTGAATATAAAAAAATAGATGAATCTGTTGATTATAGTGAACAATATTTTGAAATGAAAGATTTTAATCATAATTTTATTAATATTAATCTGTTTTTAAACACGGTGCAGGATAAGTCTAAATTAATTCGATATAAGTCAGAAAAATTAGAAAATTTTAATAGTGATTTTTCTTTATTCCAGAGTTTTGTTAAGAAAAGAATGAAGGATTATACAATAATTCTTTGTTTACCAAAACAAAAGCAAATAGATGAAATTACTCATATGTTTGAAGGTAATGTGAATTTAGATTCAATAAAAGAAAATCAAATTAATATTTTAAAATATAATATCTTAACAGGATTTATCTTTGATTCTTATATTATAATTGGCGATAAGAATTTAGAAAAAGGAAGTAATCCTTCAATAAAATATAAAAATGATATAAAAATTGGACGTAAAATTAAAAATATTGATTCTTTAAATGCAGGAGACTATGTTGTGCATCGAGCGCATGGAATCGGAATATATCAAGGAGTTGTTACATTAGCTCAGAGAAATATAAAAAAAGATTACTTACAAATTAATTATCATGGAAGTGATAAAGTTTTTATTCCGGTTGAAAAAATTTCATCCATATTTAAATATTCAGATAAGGATGGAATGAAACCCAAAATAGATAAATTAAATGGAACTTCTTGGTCTTTAAGGAAAAGAGCAATTCAAAATAAAATTAAAGATATTTCAGAAGAATTAATTAAACTTTATGCTAAAAGAAATAGTATTGAAGCTCCATCATATATGGATTATGATTTAGAGTTTGATTTTGCAAAAACATTTCAATATGAACTAACAAGAGATCAAGAACGTTCAATTCATGATATAAATAGGAATTTAAAAAGTAAAGTTCCAATGGATCGATTATTATGTGGAGATGTTGGTTTTGGTAAAACTGAAGTAGCGTTTAGAGCAATGTTTAAGACAGTAGTAAATAATTATCAAGTATTTTATCTTTGTCCCACTACGATATTATCAAAACAACAATATGAATCGGCATTAGATCGATTTAAAGATTTTCCGGTTGAAATTGCTTTATTAAATCGTTTTACTACTAAAAAAGAAGCAAAATATATTATTGAACGATTAAAAGCAGGAAAAATTGATATGATTTTTGGAACACATCGTTTATTAAGTGACGATATTTCATTTAAAAAGTTAGGTTTATTAGTTGTAGATGAAGAACAGCGCTTTGGAGTAACGCATAAAGAAAAATTAAAAAAATATAAAAATGATGTTAATGTTTTAACTTTATCAGCAACACCTATTCCAAGAACATTAAAAATGTCTTTATCAGGATTACGTGATTTATCTATTATTGATACAGCTCCAGTGAATCGTTATCCAGTTCAAACTTATGTCTTACAAGAGAATGATTTTATAATTAAGGATGCTATCTATAAAGAATTAACTAGAAAAGGACAAGCATTTATTCTATATAATAATATTGCTCATATTGAAGAGAGAATGTTCCGTATTAAAATGTTAGTACCTGAGGCAAGAATTCGTTTTGCTCATGGAAGAATGACCAAGTCAGAATTAGAAAGTATTATGGCAGATTTTATTGCTTATGAATTTGATATTTTACTTTGTACTACAATTATCGAAACTGGAATAGATATAGCAAATGCTAATACTTTAATTATTTATGATGCGGATCATTTTGGATTAAGTCAGCTATATCAGTTAAGAGGTCGAGTTGGAAGAAGTGATCGAATTGCTTATGCATATTTTATGTATAACAAAACAAAGATGTTAAATGATGTTGCAATAAAAAGGTTACAAGCAATCAAAGATTTCACCGAATTAGGAAGTGGATATAAAATTGCTATGCGAGATTTATCTATTCGTGGAGCAGGAGATATTTTAGGAAGTGAACAAGCAGGATTTGTTGATTCAGTTGGTATTTCATTGTATATAAAGATGATTGAGGAAGAAATGATGCGCCAAAAAGGAATTGAAGTAAAAGAAGAAGAAGATACAAAATCATTAATTAATGTTCAAACTCATATTGATAATAATTATGTTCAAGATGAAGAATTAAAGATTGAGATTCATCAAAAAATTAATGAAATTAATAATTATAATCAATTGTTAGATGTGAAAGCTGAAATTGAAGATCGATTTGGTTTAATTCCAGAAGAAATTATTATTTATATGTATGAAGAATGGTTTGAAAATATTGCTTTTAAATTACATATTAATAAAGTTATTCAAACTGAGAATAATATTACAATTGAATTACCAGAAGAATTATCAAATCAAATTAAGGGCGATAAATTATTTATGGAAGCTTACAGTGTAAATTCCAATTTTCAATTACGATATTTGAATCGAAAAATTCAAATTAGTTTACCATTAAAGAAATTAGATAAACACTTTGTTTATTATGTTGTTCCATTATTTGATTTGATTTTAAATGATTTAAGCTAAAAAATTTATCGTATAATCTTATAATTCCGTAACAAAATAAGAATAGAATGGAGTGTAGTACAAGTGAAATCCACTGGTGTAGTAAGACGCATAGATGAATTAGGAAGAATTGTTATTCCGAAAGAAATCAGAAGAAATTTAGGAATTAGAGATGGAGAATCATTAGAAATTTTAGTAGCAGAAAATTGTATTCAATTAAAAAAGATATCTAAAGTTTTAGAATTTTCAGATTTAGCAACAAGACTTTGTGATAATACTAAAAATACAATGTACTTAAATATTATAATTACGGATAGGGACCGAGTGATAGCGGAAGGATTACATGATGAAAATACGGTTGGTGAAAGTATTTTGCCGGAAGTACTAATTCAATATATTCAAAATCGCGAAACATATTTATCTAAAGATCTTGAAACTAAAAAATATTTTGGACAAGAAATTGAGGGATATTTCTTGGTTCAACCAATTATAACCTCAATCGATTGTATTGGTTTAGTAATATTTCATAAAAAAAAGTCATTTACAGTTGAAGAAGTTAATTTTGCAAAATTTTTAGCAAATATCTTAATTAATAAAATTGACATATAATAAATTAAATGTTAATATTTATTCAATCAATGAAGAAGGAAAGAAGAGTATTGGTCCTTATTAATAGAGAGTTTGTAAAATGGTGAAAGCAAATAATAAGTAAATACTTCGAATGGCTCTGGAGTTGAATCGTTTAATTCGCGTTAAGAAAATAAGTGCATGATATAAAATCATGAATTAAGGTGGTACCACGGGTGAGACTCGTCCTTTAGTTCATGATTTTTTTATTTTGAAAGGAAGTTATTATGAAAGAAAAATATTATATTGCAACAGCTATTGCTTATGCATCAGGAAAACCACATATTGGTAATACTTATGAAATTGTGTTAGCAGATTCAATTGCTCGATATAAAAGGCTTACTGGGTATGAAGTTTATTTTCAAACAGGGTCAGATGAGCATGGTGAAAAAATTGCTGCAAAAGCTCAAGAATCGGGATTATCTAATCAAGAATATGTTGATAGTATTGTTGAAATAATTAAAGGTGTATTTGATGCAATGAATACAAGTTATGATAATTTTGTGAGGACAACTGATGATCATCACAAAAAAATTGTTCAGAAGATTTTTAAAAAAATGTATGAACAAGATGATATTTATTTAGGAAAGTATACAGGAAGTTATTGTGTTCCTTGTGAATCTTTTTGGACTGAATCGCAACTTTTAGATGGGAAATGCCCAGATTGTGGCAGAAATGTTGTAATAAAAGAAGAAGAAGCATATTTTTTTCGTTTATCAAAATACCAAGATTGGTTGGAACAATATTATGAAGAACATCCAGATTTTATTGAGCCAATTTCAAGAAAAAATGAAATGATTAATAATTTTATTAAACCTGGATTACAGGATTTGTGTGTATCTAGAACAAGTTTTGATTGGGGTGTAAAAGTACCTTTAAATGATAAACATGTGGTTTATGTATGGTTGGATGCCTTAACAAATTATATTACTAATATTGGTTATGATCCTGATGGTTCTAGTGCAGAATTTAATAAGTTATGGCCTTGTGATTTACATTTAGTAGGAAAAGATATTATTCGCTTTCATGTTATTTTTTGGCCAATCTTTTTACATTCTTTAGGATTAGAACAGCCAAAGAAGATTTTTGGTCATCCTTGGTTGTTAAGTGGTAATGATAAGATGAGTAAATCAAAAGGAAATACACTTTATGCTGATAGATTAATAGAATTATTTGGAGTAGATGCAATCCGTTACTTTGTGTTACATGAAACTCCATTTGCAAATGATGGAAATATTACTTATGAATTAATTATTGAAAGAATCAATAGTGATTTAGCTAATATTTTAGGAAATTTAGTTAATCGTACGATTAGTATGGTTCATAAATATTTTGAAGGAACCATTAAAAATAAAAAAGTAGATGAAGCATTAGATATTGATTTAATTAATAGTGTGAATGCTTTAGAAGTTAATATTGAATCTAAGATGAATAAATTAGAAATTGCTTCGGCACTTGATGAAATTTTTATCGTATTAAGAAATTGTAATAAGTATATTGATGATACTACTCCTTGGATATTAGCAAAAGAAAATGACAAAAAAGATAGATTAGAAACAGTTTTATATAATTTACTTGAATCGATTCGTGTTTGTGCTATTTTCTTAAGTCCATTTATGCCTGAAACTAGTAATGAAATTTTAAGACAATTAAATACAGTAAATAACAATAAAAAATTTGAAGAAGTTGAGAATTACCATGTAAATGAAGCAAAAGTTCTATTTCAAAGAATTGATAAAGAAAAAAAATTACAAGAGATTGATGAAATTAGTTAAAAAATAATGAATGAGGTAAAATATGTTTACTTTTCAAAAAATAAATAATGGTATTAAGATGAAACAAAATAATGATATTAATTTTAAGATGATATATGGAGATAGTTTAGATTTTTACTGGTCTGTTTTTGCAAAAAATCAAAATTATGTTAGTTTTACTAAGGAAAATCTATTGTATTCTTTATTTATTAATTTTTTTAATGAATGTTGTAAAATATCTATAAAAAATAATGATGATAGATATGAAAATGGAATATTAACCTTTTATTCTGATGATTTAAAATTTTCGGAAAAGATAGAAATATATTTAAAAGATAATGATATTGTTTTAAAATTTGAAAAAGAAAATATGGAATTTATTGACGTAGTAATTAGATTTTCTACTGATGGTGGTTGGCTTTCTGAATATATTTTTGAAATATCAAAATTATATCAAAAATTACTTAAAGTTCCAGATTTTAGTTTTAATCATTCATTAATAAGAAAGAAAGATGAAAAATATGTTTACTGATACACATGCACATATTTATAAAGAATACTATGAAGATATAAATGAAGTTTTAAAGATAGCAAAAAGTAATAATGTAAATCGCGTTATTATTTCGGGTGCAACTCAAAAAAATAATGAAGAAGTTATTTCTCTTGTTAAAAAATATAGTAATGTTTATGGTACATTATCAATTCATCCAGAATATGCTTTAAACTATAATGATTGTAATTTAAAGTACATTGAAGATCATTTGAAGTATGAAAAAATAGTAGCAATTGGAGAAATTGGATTAGATTATTATTGGACAAAAGAGACAATTGAAGAACAGAAAATTCTTTTTGAAAAACAATTGAGATTAGCAGAACTATATAATATGCCAGTTGTAATTCATTCTAGAGATGCTACTAATGATACAATTGAAATATTAAAAAAATTTAAAGTAAAAGGCGTTATTCATGCTTTTTCTGGAAGTTTAGAAACTGCTTTAATTTATGTTAAAATGGGATTTTGTTTAGGAATAGGTGGAGTCGTTACTTTTAAAAATAGTAAATTAAAAGAATTTTTAAAGGAGATTCCTTTGGAATATATTGTTTTAGAAACGGATAGTCCTTATTTAACACCTCATCCATATCGAGGTCAAAAAAATGAGCCTAAATATATAGATACAATCGCTTTATTTGTGGCAAATATCTATGGTATTTCTAAAAGTCAACTATCAGAAATTACCAACGCTAATATTGCTCGTATTTTTGACATATAGCCTTTATTATGGTAAGATGTTTTTAGCAGATGAGAGGTGAATTAGTTGAAGAAACATTTGTTAACTGCTACAAAATCAATTTTTATTGTTGTTATGGTATTAGTTGCTAATTTTAATTCTCGAGTAGAAGAAATATCATTAGAAACGGGCGTAAATAACAGAGTTGTTAATTTAACTACCATGGCATTAAAATTAGATAATGAAATCAAAAATGATATATATAGTGCTAAAGATACTTATACAGGATCTTTAACAGGATATGGTGCTAACTGTGCTTTATGTACAGGTAAATTAGCATGTAAATCTGATTATTATGTAATGGATGGAACAGATACATATCAAGATGAAATTTATGGTACTGTTAAAATTGTTGCTTCAAGTAGAAACTTACCATGTGGGACAGTTATTCGATTTAATGCATCATCTATTTCAAGTGATCCAATAGTAGCAATTGTTTTAGATCGAGGAGTATTAGGTTCAGATATCGATTTATTAACACCATCAGAAGAATATGCTTATAATTATGTAGGACGTAAAACAATTACTTATGATGTACTAAGACAAGGATGGAATTAATTCCATCCTTTTTTGGAGGATAATATGGAAATTAGAGCAAAGAAGAGTTTTGGCCAAAATTTTTTAAAGGATCATGCTATTTTAAAAACAATAGCAAATACTTTTGAGGTTGAAGAAAATGATTTGATTATTGAAATTGGTCCTGGAAAAGGAGCTCTAACACGTTATTTACAGGAAAAAAACTGTGATGTTCTTGCATATGAAATAGATATTAGAATGCAGAATATATTAAGTAATTTAAAGAAAAATGTTACAGTTATTTATGAAGATTTTTTAAATAGGGATATAATAAATGATATAAAAAAAGAATATAATCATATTTATGTAATAGCAAACATTCCATATTATATAACAACTCCGATTATAGAAAAAATAATTCGTAGTGAACTTGTTATTAATGGTATGACATTGCTTGTTCAAAAAGAGGTTGCTGAACGTTTTATAGCTTCACCAGGAACAAAAAGTTATGGTTATTTTACTGCCTATTTAAATTATTATTATAATATTGAAAAAATATGTAATGTAAAAAATACTGCTTTTGATCCAGTACCTAAAGTAGATAGTGCGGTTGTTTTATTTACTACAAAAGAACCGCTTAAAATAAATAGTGAAGATTTTTTATTTAATTTTATGAAAAATTCTTTTCAATTTAAACGTAAAAATTTAAGAAATAATTTAAAACAATATAATAATCTAAATAAGATAGAATCAATTTTAATCAAAAAAGGATTTAGTCTTCAATCAAGGGCTGAAAATCTTAGTATTGAGGATTTTGTCGATATCGTAAATCAATTAACAGAAGAATAATTCTTCTGTTTTTTTCATATCATTTAGTGGTGATATTATGGCAATAAAAAAGGGAGATCTAGTTACTCGTAATAGTTATGGAAATGATACCGTTTTTAAAGTAATGAATATAAAGAGCGGAATTTGTTATTTAAAGGGAGTTGAAGTTCGTTTATATGCAGATAGTCCCATAGAAGATTTAGTTTTATTTAAAGATGAAGTTAAAGAAGATGATAATGTTGATATTGCTGAAGATATGATGGATCGCTCTGATTTTTTTTATTTACCAGGGAGAGTATTACATATTGATGGAGATAGTGACTATTTAAATAGATGTTTAAAATTTTATGAAAAAAATAAAGTAATGGCAGTTGGTAAAAAAATAAGTGAAATGGATACTCCTTTACAAATTAGAAGATTATTAGATGAATATCAACCTGATATAGTTGTAATAACAGGGCATGATGCTTATTTTAAAAAGAAAGGCGATATTACTAACATTAGAAGTTATAAAAATACTGAAAATTTTATTAAATCAGTAAAAGAAGCTCGTCGTTATGAAAAAAGTCATGATAAATTGGTTATTATTGCTGGTGCTTGTCAAAGTAACTATGAAGAAATTATTAAAGCTGGGGCTAATTATGCATCAAGTCCAAAACGCGTAAATATTCATTGTTTAGATCCAGCAATTATTGCTTCGACTTTAGCAATGAGTGAAAGAAATAAAGAAGTTGATTTAGTTTCTTTACTTGATAAAACAAAATATGGAAAAGATGGCATGGGTGGAATAATTAGTAATGGATTAATGTATGTTGGATATCCAAGATAAAGGGGGAAAATATTATGAATATGGAATTAATAAAAAATGAAATTGCAAAGCATGTGAATGATAGAGTTTTGGTAAAAGTTTATGGAATGAGAAATAAGAATTTTACTTACGAGGGAACAATTATAAATGTTTATCCTTATATTTTTACAGTTATGATCGATGGAAGCCAAAAGAGTTTTAATTATGCTGATGTAATAACTGGCGATGTCGTTCTTGAATATAATTAAAAATAACTTGCCAATCAATGGTTTTTGCTTTAAAATAGTAGTAAGTTAAAAAAACTTTAGAAGGAGTGTTACTATGACTATAACATCAGTAAACGTTCACAGAATTGAAAAAGAGGGATCAAGAATGAAGGGCATTGCTTCAATCGTATTAGATGATGCTTTTGCAATTCATGATATAAGAATAATCGAAGGAGATAAAGGTTTGTTTATTGCTATGCCTAGTAGAAAAACAGCTACTGGTGAATATAGAGATACAGCACATCCTATTAAACCAGAAATACGCAAAATGTTTGAAGAAACAATTATTGCTGAATTTAATAAAACTGCAGAGTAAATCTTCAGTTTTTTTTCATATTTTTTTAATTTTGTCATATAGTTTGGTAGGAGGAAGAATATGGATAAGAATATACAAGAAATTATTACAAGTAATCATGAAATTAAAGTATTAGATAGAAGACAAATATACTTAACAGGAATTAAAAAAATTATGAGTTTTGACAATGAAGAATTTTTAATGGAAAGCAGTTTAGGCGTATTACTTCTGAAGGGCTCAGAACTTGAAATAGTAAAATTGGATACACATGATGGAAATGTTCGTATTAAGGGTAAAATTAATAGTTTAACTTATTTGGAATCGAAGGAAAAAGTAAAAGAAGAAGGTGTTTTTGCTAAATTATTTAAATAATGAATTATAAAATTCAATTACTGTCTTTTATAGTTTCATTTGTTTATGGTTTAGTATTAGGCTTTTCAAAAACATTTTATTTTACTTTTATTGAGAAAAAAAATACTGTTATTCAAATTATTGCTAGCTTTATTTATGCCCTTATTATGGCTTTTATATATATTTATATTTCTTATAAGATTAATAATGGAGTAATTCATTTATATTTTTTAATTGTAGTCTTTCTTGGTTACTTTTTAATGAATTATTTATTTAAATATGTAAAAAGATATGTAAATCATGTCGTAAAAATTGTTTTTAGAAAAAAATAATGTTATATTCTATGTAATAGGATGGATTATATGAATAAAAAGACAAAAAGAAAATTAAAAAGAAGAATGACAATTGGTATATTTGTACTTATTTCTGTGGTAAGTTTTTTTGGTTATGCCTTGTTTAAGGATTGGATCCAAATTATTAATAATAAAAAACAATTGTCTCAACTTACTACTTATTATAATGAATTATTGACCGAGGAAAAAGTTTTAAGTTCAGAAGTAGTTAAATTACATGATGATGATTATGTTGCAAGATATGCTCGGGAAAAATATATGTACTCATATGAGAATGAAACGATTTTTAAAATTCCAGATAGTAATTAAAAATATTTACTATCTTTTTTTTCACTTTTATTTTAAAATATATATTTAGTGATGTACTATGAGTAAAAATTTTATTGAATGTAAAAATTTATCTTTAAAAAAAAATAATCGTAAATTGTTTGACCAATTTAACTTTATTTTTTCAGGTGCATATAACGCTAGTTTAATTGGTGCTAGTGGCTGTGGTAAAACGACTTTCTTAAAAATGCTTGCAAAAAAAGAAAAATTTATTGGGAAAATAGCAATTTATAAAAAGACTGTTTTTATATTTGATGAAATATTAGAATATTCAGGATATTTACAATATTTATTAAATATTGATCAAATTGAAGTTAAAGAACAACAAATTTTTATGATGTTTTTAGGAATTGATAATTTTTATATTGAATATAATAATCTTTCTCCTGATTTAAAGAAAAAAGTAGAGATTTTATACAAAATTAATTTTAATCCAGCATTAATAATTTTTGATGATGTTTTTTATTCTTTTAGTGAAAAATCAAAGAGTATCTTATTTCAGTATTTAAAAAAGAAACAAATTCGTTTTTTAAATATAACTAGTAATATAGAAGAAGTTTTTTTTGCTGATTATCTTTATATAATGTCTGATAAAGGAATTGTTTTAGAAGGTGAAAAAAATAAAATATTAAGTGAAGAAAAATTATTAAGAAGGCTTGGATTTTCTCTACCATTTATATTTGATTTATCAAAACAATTGGGTTATTATAATTTATTATCAGATTTTATTGAGACAAAGGAAGAGTTGGTTGAAAAATTATGGAAAAAGTAAATCAATTCATTGAGACAGAAAATTTGGTGGGAATCGTTAATTATAATTTAATTATTAATCGATTTTATGATGAATGGTTTTTAGTTAATAATGATGTGATTGATATAGAAGATTCATTAATTGATTATCTTCTTTCATTTTTTAGTGAAAAAAAAATAGATGAAGCTTTAAAAATGGTAAAATTAAAAAATGAAATTAAATTTACTCCTCTAAGTAAATTATCTAAAACCGAACGAAAGAAATTTCGTTTGGCGTTTGCATTTTTATCTAAAAAGGAAAAAATACTGCTTGTTGACTTTGATCAAGGATTTTTTGAAAAGGAGAATTCTTATTTTAAACAATTGTTTTTAAAATTAGCAAATAAATATAATATAAAATTTATTGTTTGTACAAATAAAATTGAATTCTTTTTTGGATTGGTGAAGAAATTAGTTTTGTGTAAGCCAAATGGATATGCAATTTTAGAAAATGATATTTTTTATGATAATGAGATATATTTTTATTTAGAACAACCAAAGGTTGTTGAATTTGTAAAATACTTAGAAAAAAAAGAAATAAAAATGGAACATTATATTGAACTTAAGGAGTTATTAAAAGCAATTTATAGGGATGTGTCATAATGAAATATTTAATTCGAATAAAATATGATGGAAGTCATTTTTATGGATTTCAAAGATTAAATCTTGAATTAACCGTGCAAAAATCAATTGAGGAGGCATTAACTAAAATTGATAAATGTAAAGTAGTTATCAAAGGTGCTTCTAGAACTGATCGAGGTGTTCATGCTTATGGGCAATGTGCTCATTTTGATTTAGCTCATGCTATTCCAAATGATCGATTAAAAAACGTTTTGAATAAAATGTTGCAACCATATATTTATATTACTGATTGTGAGAATGTAGATGAATCTTTTCATGCTAGATTTAGTGTGAAAGAAAAGACGTATGAATATAAAATCTATACAGGTGATTATGATCCAATGAAAGAAGATTATTATCTTTATATAAAGGAAGATTTAGACCTTAAGAAAATGAAAAAAGCGTCTCAAGAATTTATTGGAGCATTTAGCTTTAAAAATTTCGTTTCTGGGCACCGTGATAATTATGATAGTGAAATTTATGATGTAAAAATAGAACAGTCAAATGAATTTATTTCAATTAGATTTAGAGGACGTAGTTTTTATCGTTATATGGTTCGAAACATGGTTGGTTCTTTACTTCAGGTAGGTCTTCATAGATTGGAAGGCAATGACATTAGAAAAGCTTTAAATCGACCTGATAAAGAAGTGCAACTGTATACAATTAAACCAAATGGTTTATATTTACTGAATATTAAATATGAATAAAAAACAAATGAATTTTGGTTATTTACTAATAAATAAATGAATATTAGAATATTTATTAATATTATAGTTGTTTTTTAATGATTTTGTTTGACAAAATTCAATATTTAACATATAATTTTAATCGGTACATTTTATTTCTTTGATTCGTTAGCCCTGGGAAAGTGAAGCGAAAAAAAGGTGATGAAAGGAAGTTTATATGAAAACATATATGCAAAAAAAAGAAAACATAAATCGTGAATGGTATGTTATTGATGCAACTGATATTCCACTTGGAAGAGTTGCAACAAAAGCCGCTACTATTTTACGCGGTAAACATAAACCTACCTATACACCTCATGTGGATTGTGGAGATTATGTTATTATCGTAAATGCATCAAAAGTTAAATTAACTGGAAATAAGTTAAATGACAAGATGTATTATAATCATTCAGGATATACTGGTGGATTAAGAGAACGTAATGCTAAAACAATGATTAATGAATATCCAGAAGAAATGATGGAAAGAGCTATTAAAGGAATGCTTCCTCACAATAGTTTAGGTAGAGCAATGAGTAAAAAATTATTTGTTTATGCTGATGATAATCACAGACATACTGCTCAAAAACCTGTAGAAATGAAAGTGAATTAGGAGGATATTATGGCAAAACAAAGTTGGAAAGCTACTGGGCGTAGAAAACGTTCTAGTGCACAAGTTATTTTAACAAGCGGAACTGGAAATATTACTGTAAATGGTGTAGATGTTAATGAATATATGCCTTATGCTACATTAGTTATGGATTTAAAACAACCATTAGTTTTAACTAATAATGAAAATCGTTTTGATATTACCATTACTGTTAAAGGCGGAGGTTTTTCTGGACAAACTGGAGCAATCCGTTTGGGTATAACTAGAGCATTAATGGTATTTGATGCTAATACTGATCAAACTAGAGATGATTCTTACCGAAAAATATTAAAAGCGGCTGGAATGGTTACTAGAGATCCTCGTATTAAAGAACGTAAAAAACCAGGTCTTAAAAAAGCACGTCGTGCACCACAATTTAGTAAACGATAGAATTGACAAAGATATTAAACCCGATAAACTCAATGTTTATGGGTTTTTTCTTTGGTTTAATTTTTAAAATAATGAGACACTTGTGGTCTGTAGCTAACAAGTAACTAACAGTTAACAAACAAAATAAAAACTGTATTTGAATATGATATAATTAAATAGTGTTTGAGGAGGATAATATGATTTTATGGATTAATGGCAGTTTTGGAGTAGGAAAGACTACAATTTCAGAGGAATTAAACAAATTAATAGAAGGATCATTTGTTTATGATCCAGAAAAAATAGGATCATTTTTGAGAGATAACATTCCTTCTAATTATAATGACTTCCAAGATTATGAATTGTGGAGAGTGTTGAATTTTGAAATATTGAAACAATTGGTAGAGGATTACAAAGTGGTAATAGTTCCGATGACAATGACAAATAAACAATACTATGAAGAAATAATAGGAAAATTAGAAAAAAACAATATAAAAATTAAACATCTAATCCTAACTGCATCAAAAGAAAATATATTTAAAAGATTAGATTTTAGGGAAGATACAACAGAATGGTCTTATCAACAAGTTGATAGATGTTTACAAGCTTTTGAAAATGAAATAATTGGGGAAAATATATCTACAGATAATAAAAGTATCGAAGATATAGTAAAAGAAATATTATATATAATTTAACTTAGTTAGAATTAGGAGTTTCTAGGTAACTAACACGTAACTAAAAAAAATGGTTATGCACTTTATTTATGAGGTACCACAATTTAGTAAACGATAGAATTAACACAGATATTAAACCCGATATACTCAATGTTTATGGGTTTTTTCTTTATTTAAGATATCTCGCAATTAGTTCCGATTTATATAGGTAATACACAAACAAGATACAAGTAAGACACAAAGTGATATAATAGAAATATAAATGAGGAAAATTATGATTATAGGAAATAAACCAACCAAATTGCAAATAAAAAAAATTGAAGAGTATATAGAAAAGTATATTTATTTATATCCTGACTATCTTCAAGAAGAAATAAAGGAAAAAATTTATTTAGGATTTACAAATAATAATGATACTATAAATCAGATTTATTGCTTTTTAAATATCGTTGATGATAGTATCAATCCCTATCTATTTTTTTATAAAACAATACAAAAAAGATTTGTTTTAGAAAACAAAAAAATTTTAGAAATAGGAGCAGGTACGGTTCCAATACTTGCAAAAATTATTAAAGATAATTGTAATAGTAAAATAACATTAATAGACCCATTACTGATATGTGAATTATCAAAGGGTTTAGATATAAAAAAAGAAGAATTCAATGAACAATTTAATATATTACAATATGATATTTTAATTGGATATAATCCTTGTAGAGCGACGGAAGATCTCATTAAATTTTCCATTTTAAATAAAAAAGATTTTTGTGTTGCTACTTGTGGTTGTTGTTTTCTACCAAAAGAATATGTAGATAAAAGTTCAAAAGCATGGCATTATTATCTAATAGATTTAGCTAAGGAGTATGGTCAAAATAATTACGAA
>Ga0153948_1000728_pt1 | contig 17902 bp, 21 predicted proteins | sample TSNJ032MetaG_FD_104696 | JGI IMG/M metagenome (GOLD analysis project Ga0153948, IMG submission 104696) | Attine ant fungus gardens microbial communities from New Jersey, USA - TSNJ032 MetaG | ecosystem: Host-associated > Fungi > Mycelium > Unclassified | place: USA: New Jersey, Wharton State...
ACGCAGCTTCGACGCCATCTCAAAAGCACTTGGCGATATCATCAGTCTCTTCTCCATCAATCAATGCCAGAACTTCTTTAAGGCTGCTGGGTATGAGGCCGAATAAATGCGACACGCTTTAGAAGCACTAGCTGTAGCGTGCTGCGGATCAGGACAGCTTCGTCCTCAACGTACTGGTGTGCCGAGCTCTCGTAACACCAAGGCCAGCAAACGGTTTGTGCAAAAAACTTCTGAAAGGCAGAGGTACTCGCCCCGTGTCTTGGTCACCGATAAGCTGCGATCTTATGGTGCCGCCCCATGCACCAGATCATGCCCGGCGCGGATCGTCGTTCGCACAAGGGATTAACAATCGGCAGTAAACTCCCATCGATCGACACGACGAGAACGGGTTAGGAAAGGCTTCAAATCTGCCCGGCATCTCCCGCGCTTCGTCTCCATTCATGAGCCCGTCCGCCAATCTCTTTCAAATACTCGCCACGATACTCCGTCAGTCCATTACCGCGAACTGAGCTGCAGGCATGCAAGTGTGGAGCAAGATCGCATGCTTGCAGGCAACACGAGAAAAAGCCACCGGCCATGACTTTGATCGGAATGCGTAACGTTTACAGTGTCTTTTAAAGGGCAAGCAAAGGCTCACGCAATCGAGGTCGGCGAACGCATAGTTTTATGTGCCAAGGCCCGTTAGGGAATTCACAGCCTCCAAGCATTCGCCATGCTAATTAAGGAAAAGTCGAATAAACTGGTCTATTCAGCCACCACCTTTAAGTGACGACCTTTATTGTAAGTGCACCGTGGCCCAGACATACAAATAAAAAGCGATCATAACGAGCGCGGTTACGACGATTATCAGAGAAATGGCTTTCAAGGAGGCATCGGGCGACAGGGTTAATATGAGATACCCAAAACGAGGTATAAGCACCATATCAAAATGAGGAGAAAAAGACCTAAAAGTACTTTAGTTACTGTTTCCGGTTTCATCGGGTTCCTATGATAAGAAACGATCACCCCTCCGAAGCCGCTTCGATTATTTCTGATGGCGGCTATCGCTCTATGTTCGCGGCTCGACCGAGGAGCTGGCGCGTATCCAACGGCGAGGACTAGCGGCGCTTGAGAAGAAAATAAGCGATCGCTGCGGCTACACCGACAGCGGCCCAAACAGAAATTGTCCCGGGATTGTCTCTGGTGTATCGAACAGCCTTCTGCCCCTGATCCCGGGCCTCTGCGGCGAAGTCGCTTACAGCCTCTTTGGCTGAACTAAAGGCATATTCTGTACCTTCCCAAGCGCTATTGGTTTGTTTTTCTGCGCGGGCGGATAGATCTTTTAGTTCTTCGCGCAATGAAGTGATCTGGTCTGCAAGTGTTTCTTCGATTGTCCGAGCCATTTGTGGCCTCCTTTTTCTTTACGATGCTCCGCCTTCATCGTCCCACCGATCAACGGCCTTTGTCATTGTCCGATGCTTGTTGATGAACTGGTTCAATGCAATTCGAAGGCGATCTTCATCGGAGGTCCCTTCCTGAAAGCGGTGAGTGAGGTATCGCGCAGCGTTGGTGCGCAAATCCTGAGTATCACCCGGTTGCCGAGCTTCCCTGAGCAGGCGGGAAATCATAGTGATGTTTGTTGAATTCAGATATGTGGAAGACATTATGTCCTCCTTGGTTGCGGGCTAGGCCATTGAGACCTCAACGACAGCGCCCGTTTCAAATACTATCGAGATAAACACCATGCGCCTTATCCGAAGGGAAAGCAATTAAGGCTGGGATATGGCCGGGAAAGAACGATGGGCTAAAGTCGAACCTCGTACCAAGCGCATCATCACGCTTCTCTTGCCGAGACTTGAAAGCGCGCTTCGTTGTTTGCCCGCAAGTGGACTTCTCAAGAGTATCTAGATATCGATGGGAGTTATGAAATCCAACCAAACTAGGGCTATAACAACAATGAAAACGGCAAAAACAAACACCTGAATAATGGCTCTATTACTCCGTTTCATCGGCCACGCCGCGCTAGCCTGGCGATACGCTCAGCAATTATACTAGGAATTGGAACGCGAGATTTAGATGATCGCCCCCCTTCCTCATTCCTACTTGCCAAGTCGGGTTGCAGATGTTCCTCGGCTCTCTCAGTTTTTCGAAATCCCAACAAATCCAGCATTTTTATCGGATCTCGTCGGGCTGCCAAAAATAAAGACATCGGCCCGTCTTCATCATTCAGTACTGCAGGTTTAGCTTCCGCCGAAGAAGTAGCCACTCGTGCACGACGAATTGCTTTACGCAGGGACTTCAAATCAAGTGTTCGAATGAAACGGCCATAGATATGGGAAGACATAACAATCTTCCTTCTGTTAGGGCTGGGGTTGCTCCCTTGTCTGCAGCGCCCGTGCCATTTGCTGCGGAGATCATTACCATGCGCCTTTATCCTGACTATTGCAATCAAAGCCGCAATGTGACTGCAACTAGGATAAAACGACAAAAGCTATTCTCAAGATAGAAAAAGCTGCTGTGGACGCGAAAACGAAACGGCTCCGTGCTGTGCGACTGGAGCTAAACAATGATTAAGGAAACGTGCTCGACGACGATAAGACGCCGGCCCCACAAGGCCGCAAATAATTGAGCCCAGCGAGGTGAACCGCTATCATTTGCTATCAGGCAAAATCCGGTCCAATACACGCTTCATGGCCCATAGCTAGACAGGCATCCTTGTCAACCCCAAGGCGAGTAATGCGCTTATGCGACAATCTTGGCGGCTTTGATTGCCAGTCAGAAGTGTGAGAATGCCGAGCCTCCCCATAACAACTTACGATAGCCACGTCATGTTAATCTGAGTGACAACCTAGGTGTTGAAATTAGCACCATTTGGTGATAAATTGACTCAACTGCAGGAGGTAGTTTTATGCGTTCAACCATTAATCTTGATGATAATCTCTTGGAAAAAGCCAGATCCCTGACGGGCACAAAGGAGACAGCCGCTTTGGTCCGCCAAGCGTTAGAAGCACTCGTGCGCGTCGAGACTGGTAAACGGCTTATCGCTCTTGGAGGCACCATGCCGGACGCTGAAGCCGCCCCCCGCCGTCGGAGCTCAGTGAATAAGTGATATTAGCAGATACTTCCATTTGGATTGATCATTTCCGCCGAGGTGATAACGATCTTGTAAAAATTATTGGTAGCGATCTTCTGCTTTGCCATCCGGCAGTCATTGGCGAACTTGCTTTGGGCAGCCTACGCGACAGGACCGCTGTGTTAACTTTTCTCCGCGCACAGCGTGAGACTATCGTAGCAACCCACGACGAGGTTATGACTCTCATTGAGAGGCATAACGTTTTTAGCATGGGTATTGGCTACACGGATGCTCACTTGCTCGCTTCTGTCCTACTTGATCAGCGCACATCACTTTGGACCCGAGACAAGCGGCTCAAGCTAGCGGCCCTCAAAGCTGGCGCTGCTCTTTATGAGCCCTTTCACAGTTAAAAAGAATATAACGCCATCCGCTTGATCGGCCGTTTTGATGAGCTCGAACGGGTGACACGGTCTTGAATGGGACCGGAAGCAGAAAGTCCGGTCCGGCCAAAAAATGTGCTAAACGGGGCATAATGAGCTGTCGGCACAACCACCTGATTGCCAGTCAAGAAAAGTACTCAGTACCACCATCCCTTGCTATGAAATTTCTAGGTGATCTACATTCAGCGGAAACGTTCAGTCGGCATTCATGACCCTCAATTCCCCCCGAACATGGGCATTGCTCGCAGGGTGGATATCTAAAAGCACAACTTTGCAACATCATCTTTATAAGGTGACTAATCGCCCAATCGGTCTCCCGGCCAGTATTGAGCGCTCTTCCATAGCGCAGTCTTCTCCAACTGAGCCGATAGTTTCAATATCTGGTCCTCACGACCGAATGGACCAATCAACTGGACGCCGACTGGCAGGCCATCATGGCGCCATAACGGGAGACTAGCCGCAGGTTGACCTGATGCATTAACCACCGCCATGAACGGTGTAACCTCCCCAACCTTGTGGCGAAACGCTCGAAAATCTGGCTCTGCCATGGAAAGCGTGCCAAGCTTCACTGGAACGGTTGCAAGCGACGGTGTAATAACAAGGTCGTAACCATCGATCATGCCCGCCATCATACGGCCCGTCGCATGAAGGCGGTTGATCGCCGCCACATAATCAGGGGCCGACATTCGTGTGCCAATGCGGTAGCCATCCAAAATCGCCGGTTCGAACTCGTCAGATCGCGGATCGCGCCCATCGGCAAGGAGTTTTGTACGAGCCGAGAACGCGATGTTGGCCGACATGACAGCTACAATTGCATCAATAAACGACGCGTAATCAAAGTCTGGAGCAGAAATACGGACGACTTCATGACCGAGCGCTCCAAGCGTTTCAATAGTTTGCTCCAGGCCCATGAGGCAAGCCTGTTGCACTGGAATGCCCCACGGGTCACTCCAGACCGCAATACGCAGTGGGCGATCAAATGGCTGATTGAGTTCTGCTTCGTAATTTCCACCCGGCGGTGCTGCGTAAGGTGCACCAGTTTCCATACCGGCGATCAGATCAAGGGAGCGCGCCGTATCCCGCACCGAGCGGCTCAAGACGCCGTCGCAGGCTAGCCCACCCCACCCCTCGCCTCGAAACGGCCCCATCGGCACGCGCCCGCGCGATGGCTTTAGCCCAAAGATACCGCAACAAGAAGCTGGTATACGTATCGAACCGCCGCCGTCGCTACCGTGTGCGACAGGCACAACACCTGCCGCAACAGCGACGGCCGCACCACCGGACGAACCGCCCGGTGAGCGGCTGAGATCGTAAGGATTGCGTGTTGGTCCACCATTGCGGCGGGCTTCGGTGGTCGGAGCCATACAGAGTTCCGGCACCGTAGAGCGGGCAAATGTGATGAAACCTGCCGCGCGGAATCGCGCGGTCAAGGTCGCATCTACCAGCGAGCTCGCACCTTCGAACAGTGAGGAACCAATGCTGGTTGACAGGTCAGTCGAAGCCAACCCTGAATCCTTCAACAGGAATGGCAAACCACTGAACTTGCCTGGGACAATCTGATGGGCTGCCGCTCGCACCAATGCGCCTTCATAATCACGGTAGGTCAGCATATTCGTTAAACTGTCAAAGCGCTCACCAGCTTCAATGGCGATGCGCATTAGCTCCACTGGGCTCACATCTTTCGACACCAGGAGTTCGGCTAGTTCGATGCCGTCCTTGGACCGATATTCTTCAAAATTCATCACAACTCCATTCCGCAGGACGCATGGTCCTGCGGGGCGTCCAATTAAACGGATGCTAATATTTCTATTTTTCAGTCAGGGCCCAGGCTTCGGCAATTTCATTGCCACGTGCGAACCAAACTCCTGGGAAGGTCTGCATCCATTGGATGAATTCCCTAAGCAAGGCGATGCGCGATGGGCGACCTGTCACCTGCGGATGCATGGTCAGATTGAACATACCACCCCAGCGATAGATTTCACGGAACTCATCCTGCCATATCTGCAGTATGTGCTCGTTAGAGCAAATCGTGCGTGGCGTGCGAATGGAAAACAGGGCAAATGGCGCATCGTCCAGACTCCAATGAACAGGAAGTTCAATAGGGCCAGCTGAACCATCCGCCAATTTATGGCGATAAGGATTGATCGTGTCCATGAATGAACTGTCATAGGTCAGACCATAACGTTTAACCAGATTCATCATGTTCGGCGAGGATTCCCATGCAGGCGACCGATAGCCCTTCGGCACGACGCCGACGGAAGACTTCAGGGCTTCAAGTCCCTTAACGAAAACCTCTTCTTCTCGCTCGGGTTGGTCGGGATCGACCCATTCGTGCAGATAACCGTGATGGCCAACTTCGTGTCCCCCGGCGATAATCATTTCCAAACGGTCGATGTATTTTTCTGCCGTCCAACCAGGAACGAAGAAAGTGGCCGGAACGCCTGCTTCTTTCAGCGTTTCGAGGATCATCGGCACGCCAACCTTGGCACCGTAAACGCCTTGTGACAACGTTCCTGGACGCTTTGCGTTTTCCGGATCACGCGACAGCCAGAGTGTTTCCGCGTCAAAGTCAAATGACAGCATAACGGCGACACGGTGACCGTCCGGCCAATTGATTGAGCCAAAATGTTCCATAATGCTAACCTCTTAGAACGAGCCGCGTGAGGACAACCATCCTCCGTCCACAGCGATGATCTGACCATTCACGAACGAAGCACCATCTGAACCAAGAAACGTAATCACTTCAGCTACTTCGCTCGGATCACCAACGCGTTTCAATGGTGTACCCGCAATCATTGCATTGCGGTATTCCGCATCATTTTCGATCTTGTCGCGCGTCATCGCGGTTACGATGCAACCCGGTGCAACCGCATTGACACGGATGCCATCTGATCCAAGCTCGGCGCTCAACTGACGAGTAAGTTGTGAAATTCCGGCCTTGCTGACAGCATAGGCTGTGGTGCCAATCCGGCCTACTTCACCATAGACCGACGCGAGATTGACGATTGCCCCACCTGGACGGCGAAGCAAGGGTAACAGTTCCCTGGTCAGGCGCAACACTGAACGCAAATTGACACCGACAATACGATCGAGCAGTTCGTCATCTGAATCGATAAGCTTTTTGGAGCCGCCTATACCGGCGCAATTAACCAGCAGATCCAGAGAACCCGAAGCACTGACTGCTTTGGCGATAAGTGAAGGTATATCATTCGAGGCCAGATCGCCAGCGATAACGGTTGCTCGACTGCCATCAAGTTGATCGACGTTCAGATCCACCGCAATAACTGAATACCTTCTTTGCAGAAGCAGATCGAGCGTTGCCTTACCGATCCCGCTGTTGGCACCGGTAACGACTGCAGTTTTACATAGCGTCGTCATGCCAGCCGCCCTCCGTCGACCGGCAGGGAAATGCCTGTTGTGTACGACGCGGCGTCGCTGGCAAGATAAAGCACAGCTTCACTCACTTCATGCAATTCGCCAAAGCGCTTCAGGGGATGGAGCTCTTTATACATTTCCCGACGCTGTTCAGCTTCGGCTCCAGCGGACGCAAAATTACGTTCGAGCATCGGTGAAGTGATAGATCCAGGGCAAACCGAATTGACACGAATACCCTCATCGGCCAGTGCCAGAGCGAGGCTGCGGCTTAGAAGTGCAACCGCCCCTTTCGATGCAGAGTAAACACCCAAAGCACGGGACCCTGTCAGGCCAACAGTCGAGCCATAGGTCACAACATTGCCTTTACGTTTACGCAGTGCTGTTATGCTGAGTTGAACGGCAAGTAGCGTACCGCGCACATTCAGCGTCAACATCTGGTCGACTTCTTCCGGTGATATTTCCAGAATATTTGTGCCGCTGCCAAGCGTTCCGGCAGCGGTCACGAGTACATCGAGACCATCAGTGAGATCGAGGCTCCCCCAGACGCGGCGCATATCGTCGGACGACACAATATCGCAACCAACGATTTCTGCCTTTCCACCTATTTCGGTTTGTAACATCTGAAGTTTTTCTACGTCACGGTCGATAAGGATCAGATGAGCCGCACCTTCACGTGCAAAAACACGAGATAGATCGGAGCCGAGCGCGCCTGCGGCACCCGTTATCAAAACGATTTTACCAGCAAAGCGCATCAGGATTTACCCTTTCCAAGATAGAATTCACGCAGTTCCTCAACATTGAGGTCAGGTCCATTCCTGCGAGAATAGGCAAACCGGCCTTCCCGCAGAATGTGCACTTCATCTGCAAGTTCCAACGCCATCGACACGTTCTGTTCAACCAGCAGCATGGTCAGGCCGCGTTCGCGCAGCTTGCGAATAATATCGGAAATTTCACCCACTACCTTCGGTGCCAGGGCCGCCGATGGCTCATCGAGTAGGAGCAGGCTGGGACGCGCCATCAAGGCCCTCCCAAGCGACAACATCTGACGTTCACCGCCAGAAAGGAGACCCGCTGCCGCCTTGTAACGTGTTTTGAGGCGAGGAAATTCCTGATAAACCATTTCAATATCTTCAGCGATGCCAGCCTTGTCTTTTCGCCGATGATAAGCACCGATCAGGATATTTTCGTGCACGGATAGACCCGCCAGAACTTCCTTGCCTTGAGGGACGAGACAAAGCCCCGCTTCCGCCATTGCATGAGCACCCTTGCCATCAATGCGCTTTCCGTCGAGTCTGATCTCACCACTCGTTGGCTGGACAAGACCGGCCAGTGTTTTCAGCGCGGTAGATTTACCGGTACCGTTGGAGCCGAGAATTGCGCTGAGCCCACCTTTTGGCACGACAAAATCGAGACCAAACAGAATCTGAACTTTACCGTAACCGGCATCAACCATTTTGCACTCAAGCATGGGCAGACCGTCCTAGTCCGATATAGGCTTCGATAACTTTAGGGTCCTGCACCACGATGTCCGGCTTACCGTCTGCTATCTTTTGACCGTAATCGAGAACCACGACGCGGTCACAGACCGATTGCACCACGCGCATAACATGCTCGACCAACAGGATGGTAACCCCAAACTCATCACGCATGCGGCGGATCATTTCGATCAGTCGATCGACATTAATCGGCGAAAGACCCGCAGCCGGTTCGTCAAGAATAAATATGCGGGGGTTGGTTGCCAGACCCCGAGCAAGCTCGACCATGCGCTGCTGGCCGATCGACAGATCAGTTGCAAGCTTCTTGGCGTGCATTTCCATTTCGAACAAAGAAAGAGTTTTATGTGCTTTAGCTACAGCTTCACCACGCCATGTTTTTGCTTTGCCGCTGTTTATAAATGAAGACACATAGCCCGGACCGTCTTGTTCCTGCAGCGCCAGGATGATGTTCTCTTCCACTGTCAGGCTGGAGAATAGACGTATCATCTGGAACGTACGAACAACGCCGAGTTTTGCGACCTTGTGCGGAGCAGCGCTAGAAAAATCCTTGCCGTCGATCAGCACCCGACCACTGGTCGGTGCCAATACACCACTCAACAGATTGACCACCGTGGACTTGCCGGAACCGTTTGGGCCGATCAGGCCAACAATTTCCCCTTCATTGACTTCGAAGTCAAAGGAATTCAGCGCAACCATACCCTGAAAGGCCTTGGTCAGACCCTCAGTTCTAATAATTGGGGCCATTATTTTGCCCTCCGTTGAAAGCTGCCAACCAGGCCCTTGGGCGCAAACATCGTGACGAGGATGAGAACCGCGCCATAGAAAATATGCTTGTAGTCGGCAAGACTGGACAGAAGTTCCGGCAGCGCGATCAGCAGCACTGCACCTAGAACCGGCCCCCAAAAGCGCCCACGACCGCCGAGTACCACCATTGCAACGATGGTTGCAGAAGCCATTACAGTGTAATCGTCGGGTGTCACGCCACGAATATGATAGGCCAGGAGCACACCAGCAGCGCCCGCGAAAGCTGATGAGATCGCAAAGGCCACAAGTTTCATCACTTTGGAATTGATCCCGATTGTGCGCGCCAGAGTTTCATCGTCACGGATCGCCTGCAGCGTGTCGCCAAACCGCGAACGTGTAAGGAGCGCTATAGCCACCAGGAGCACCGTGGAAACGGCCAACACCAGGTAGAAATAGGATGAAAGCGAGGTAAACCCTGCAACGGGTTGCACTTCAATGCCATACTGGCCGCCGGTAAAGCCCGTCCATTGCGACATAACCAGATAGACAATCGTCTGGAACGCAATGGTCATGATGGCAAGGAAGTGCCCCTGTGTGCGTAGAAGCGGAAGACCAAGCAGGAAGCCGAACACGCCTGCGACTACCATACCAAGCGGCAGGTTGATCCAGAAACCCGTGCCAAGATCACGTTCCATAATTGCGGCAGTATAGGCACCGATCCCCATGAGCGCCGCATGTGCGAACGAGTAAAGTCCGGTCCAGCCCATGACGATGTCGAGGCTCGAAGCCAGCACCACATAAACGCATACAACGATGGCAATATTGATGAAGTAGCCACCGCCAACTGCATTTGGAAACAACGCGAAAAGGGCTGCGGCAAGAAGGATGAAAAGAATTTGACGCATGTCAGGACCGATCCGTCTTGATGCCGAAGAGACCTTGCGGGCGCACAGCTAGAATAACCATGACAAAGATGAAGCCGACAATGTCGCGCAACTCACTTCCCATATAGCCCGTTACAAGCGATTCAATGATACCGAGTGCCAGACCTGCAATGATCGCGCCCTCGATGCTGCCCATACCGGCAATAACGACAATCACGAACGACTTCATGACGATTAGACTTCCAGCAGTTGGCTGTACGGTAAACACGGTCGACATCAGTGCACCTGACAGACCGGCAAGTGCGGCGCCGATCGCAAAGGTAACCACGCCAACACGGCGCACATTGATGCCGCTGATACGGGCCACAGTTGCATTTTCCGACATCGCACGCAGAGAAAGCCCAACCCATGTATAGCGTAATACGACCAGCAGAATTGACACTGTAACTATTGCCAGCGCCACAATTGCCAGTCGCTCGCTGGTAAGGAAGACATCGCCGATCTGAATTGCGCCACGCGGCAGTCCGCTCTTGGCCATCAAAGGTTCAGGACCTGCAATCTTCAGCGCAAGATTTTGCAATAAGATCGCCAAACCAAACGAGGCGATAATGACGTTCGTCGGATCTTTCTTTCCAATCGGCAGAAAGATCACGCGTTCAACAAAACATCCAAACAGCGCCATGGCGATAATGACGAGTGCCAGTGACGATATTGGTCCAAGCCCAAGCAACTGGGTGCCGACATAGGCCAGGTAACCGCCGAGCATGTAAAACTCGCCATGAGCGAAGTTTACAATTTTGAGAATGCCGAAAATGAGCGTGAGGCCGATCGCTACGAGAACGTAGCTCGACCCGACCACGATCCCGTTGGCCAAAAATTGCTGGAAGAGTATCAAGGGTGGGTTCCTTGCAAAATTGCATCCAATAAAGCGCGACCGAAGCGCCGGGGATGCGCATCAGATCAAAAGCTTGTGCGCGGCTCAACTCGCGAGAGCTAATCCACGCTCCAAAGCGGTTCCAGCAGAAAAGAAGATAGACGCGCTTGCCGGAAACACCTGAAGGCAAAGGTCACGGCGGCTCTTTGCCAGGAAGAACCGCCACTTGCCCATCAGTCGAAGGGCAACCATTCGCGTTTGCCATTCTTCACAATTGCAAGACCGACCGTGAATTGAACGCTGCCCTTGTCATCAAATTTTGCAGTGGTGCCGGCTGGGCCCTGCGCGAGTGGATAATCGCCCATCTTCATTAATTGCTGCTGCATAGCGGCACCATCAGCTTTGCCCACGCGGCGAGCGGCTTCCATGAGAAGCCCGATGGAGTCAAAGCCGATAGCGCTGTAAACGTCCGGCTCCTTGTTGTACGCCGCGCGGAATTCCTTTGCGAATTCTGCACCATAAACATTTGGCGTGCTCGGTTCGAACATAGACGAAACAGCAAAGCCTTCCGAGGCTGGGCCAGCAAGTTCAATTAGTTTATCGCTCATCATCGAGCCCGAGCCAACAATCTTAACCTGGAGGCCAAGTTCGCCAGCCTGTTTGATGATTTGTGCGCCGGAATCCATCAGTCCAGCGATATAGATTGCTTCAGGCGCCTGGGCGCGCACGTTGGTGAGTGCGGAGTAGAAGTCCTTCTCGCCCGGATTGTAGGCTTCAACCGAAATGATCTTGCCACCCATACCTTCGTAATTCGCCTTGAATTCATCAGCAAGCGATTTGCCATAGATCGAATTTTCGAACAATACGACAACGGTTTTTGCGTTGAGCTTGCCCAATGTATCCTTGGAAGTCTGCATAGCCTGAGTTGTGCTACCTGGAAAAGCGCGGAAGAACCATGGATCACCAGCAGTATTGGCATCCGTGACCGCCGATGAGGTCGAGCCAGCAGATATCATTGGAACTTTGTATTCTTTAGCAACTTTATTTTGCGCGGCCGCAACGGCGCTGACATAAGTACCGCTAATACCAACTACGCCATCCTGCTCAATCAGCTTACGAACAGCGGTAACACCCTTGGTCGGATTACCTTCGTCGTCTTCAACGAAGATCTTAACATTTTCACCGAAAACACCGCCTTTGGCATTGGCTTGCTTAACAGCAAACTCAATTCCTTCGCGGATCGACGTGCCAGCAAGCGAAGCCGAACCAGACAACGGCAGTGAAACGCCAAGCTTCAACTGTTCCGCCCATGCGGCTGAGATCGACGCGGTGGAAATGACTGCGGAAAACAGCACAACCGTCGCCGCCTTTATTCTGATCGCCATGTTCGCCTCTTTATATTGAATATTTTATATTGTATTGCGATATTAAAAAGCTTATTATGAGTTTATATGGCAGTCAAGCCAAAAACATGGTGGGCGAATGCGCGAAGAAACACTGTTTGTGAAATCGCTGGGAAAGGCCTTTGAGCTTCTGGAGGCTTTTGAAAAAAGCAGTGACGGCGGGAGGCTCTCCCATAAAGAGATGAAAGAGCTGACAGGGCTAGACGCCAGCACTATCCAGCGTATGTCGCATACGCTTGTCGCACTTGGCTATCTTGAGCGCGGGCCGAACCGCACCTATGCGCTCGGCAAGAAAGTCCTGCATTTCACGTTTGAGTATCTCAGGCATTCGACGCTCGTACAGCGTGCTAGCCCGGTTCTTATGGATCTTCAGCACGAAACCGGCGAACGTATCGATTTGAGCCTGTTTGAGGATACCGATATAGTTTATGCGCTACGTCGCCAATCCAAGCGGGAAACATTTTTCGCCACTCTGACCGGACGACGGATTCCGGCTTTTGCCGCGTCAGGCGGACGCGTAGTCATGGCACATCTGCCAGATGAGACGGTCGAAGACATATTGGATCGCTCAAACCTGACCAAATATTCGCCGCGCACGGTCATTGATCGCGCAGAAATCATTGCCGAAATCAAAAAAGCCAAGCAACTTGGTTATGCCCTTTGCATCGAACAGATGTTGCAGGGAGAAATCGTGATCGCCAGTGCTATTTTTGATGAGCGCAACACGCCAATAGGAGCGGTCCACATTGCCGCATCACTGTCTGACTGGACCCCAGACGCCTTTTTGCAAAAGCATGTACCGCTCGTGACGTCGGCAGCTCACATCATTTCCAACAGGTCGTGAATACCACTCTACACTTACATTTTTTGCGAGAACACTATGACAACAACCAATCTCGTCATCCGCCCGATTGAAGCTGCCGACAAGCCAGAATGGGCTCGTCTTTGGAGTGCGTATCTCGAGTTTTATGAAAAGGCTGTGCCCGAAGAAGTCTACGAGGAAACTTTCCGCCGCCTCATCGTTGAAGGCGAGTTCGAACCCAATGGCTTCATTGCATTGAGCGACGGTAAGGCTGTCGGACTGGTTCATTACATCCAGCACCGTTCATGCTGGATGACGCAGAATGTTTGTTATTTACAGGATCTTTTCGCCGACCCAGAGTCCCGCGGCACTGGTGTTGGTCGTGCGCTGATAGAGGCCGTCTACGCAAAAGCGGACGAGCTTGGTTTAGGTAGCGTTTATTGGTTGACGCAGGAACACAATGCGACAGCGCGTCTGCTCTATGACCGCATCGCACGCAACACCAAATTCATCCGCTATATGCGATAGAAACCAAGCGGTAGCTTCATCGGAGGTCTCGTATGTCCTAAAGACCTCCGCCCGCATCGAATGTGCCAGTCGCACGACGCTCAGTCCAGCCGTAAAGGCAAAGCTTCATCTGCCTTCCAATGGAGTTGTAGGCACGTATGCCAATTGTACTGCCCTTACGGTCCGCGATCATCAGGCGACACAGCGCTTCAAGTCACCATCGGTAATTTCGATCTGTTCTTTGCGAACAACATGATTGTCTGCCAAGAGCCGTTTAGCCAGCATGTGATCGGCAGGAGAATTGATTGTTTCTACCGCAGTCAGTTCGTCATTGCGGAAGCGAAACACCGTTTGACGGTTTTCCCCACGCGGATAACTTAGCGTATCGTCCCTCTCTGAGGCGCGTCCCGCTATCTGCAATTTCATATCACCGATATCAGACCAAAACCAATTCAATGCGGTGAACGGTTTGTCTTCCTTGTTGGTAAACCGCTTTGCCAGATACCGCGCCTGGTCAAGTGCATTTTGTACCGACTCAACGCGGTGCAGTGTTCCATCTGCATCTGGAAACAAAGCACAATCACCCAAGGCGTAGAGCCCGGGTGCCACACAAAGTCTACCGTCAACAGTAACGCCGAGTGGCGCACCGACTAGCGAACCATTAGCGATGCCACCAATGCAAATCAGAACCATATCCGTTTCGATTTGCATCCCGTCGCCAAGTTGCAACAACGAGACCCTTTCACGCTCATCAATGGCCCCACAGTCTGCTCGCGCTCCGACAATAATCGTGACACCCCATTCGGTAAGACGCTGATGAATGTGGCTCGCAGTCGCGCGTGACGACATGCGGCCCAGAATTTGCGGCCCCGCCTCGATGACCGTTACATCGCAGCCAAATTTACATCGCGCAACAGCAGCGAATTCAAGCCCTATAAAACCGCCGCCCACAATCGTCACATGTCGCGCATCCTTTAATCCGCTTGCAAGACGATCTGCATCGTCAAGATTACGAAGATAGTGGACATTCTCTGCTTTCGCGATTGAGGACATTGGGCGCGCGCTCGATCCAGTCGCCAGCACGATTGCGCTTCCTGTCAACTCAGTGTCATCTGAAAGCCGAACTGTGCCCAATTCCGGATTTATCGCGCTTACAAGCGAGCCAAGTTTCAGAATGATGCCACCTTTCTGGAAAAGCTGCTCGGGACGCAGTAAAAGATTGTCGCGGATCACGTTGCCGAGTAGGTAGCCCTTGGACAATGGTAGACGCTGATATGGCAAATGGGTTTCGTCGCCGATCAGCGTAATCGGATCGGAGAAGCCTTCCTCGCGTAGCGAAAACGCCAGTTGAGTACCCGCCTGCCCGGCACCGACGATCAAAATACCAGACTGCTTGCTCGAACATGCCGTCATGGGAGGCTTAGCACTGGCTATCTGGCAAAAAGATGCGGATGCCGTCCAGATCGCCGGTCAACTCGATCTGGCAGGAAAGCCGCGATGTCGGATAGCGCGGGCTCACCGTCATTTCGAGCATTTCGTGCTCAAATTCCGATGCGGGTGGAATATAATGTGCCCATTCATCATCGACATAGACATGGCATGTGCAGCAGGAAAGCGCTCCCCCACATTCGCCGATTATACCGGCTACATCGTTTTGCACTGCAATTGTCATGATCGAATTGCCTGCACTAGCGTCAACGATCACTTCACTATTGCCATTCGACACAAATATAACTTTTGGCATTTCAGTTTCCGATACTTATGACTTCAATTCGACGGGCACAGAGGCAAAGCTACGCAGGTTATTATTGAGATGGCGGCGGGTTGGCCCCACCGACCGGATCGAAGCAACGCGGTCAATCAGGGCCTTCAAGATGAGTTCCCCCTCCATGCGCGCGATCATCTGCCCAATACACATGTGCACGCCCACGCCAAGTCCTAGATGGGCGGGTGTCTTCCGCGTAATGTCCATTTCGTCAGGTCGTTCCCAAGCAGCGGGATCACGATTGGCAGAGGCGAGAAGAATGATAATCTTATTGTCTTTCGGCACTGTCCGCCCATCATCGAATGTCACGTCTTCCATGGTGAGGCGACAGACGGTCTGAATCGGCGTTTCTAGCCGCATGGCTTCATCAAGCACATTGCGGATTTTTGTCGGATCCTGACGCAGCAATTCATATTGGTCTGGCGCTTCTGCCAAGAGTTGGATTGCAGAAGAAATCATTGATGACGACGTATCAAGACCGCCGCGTAGAAACGAACGAATGAGGAGAGGCGCTGTTTCCGGCTCGATTTCACCTCGGTCAACCGCTTCGTAAATCTTGGCCAAAACCACCCGGCATTTGAGCATCACGCTGCATCTGGGCGTTGTTCCAATCGATGATCTTAGCGGCTGCTGCTTCCGTGGCGTTGAAGCGCGCATTACGCGGACCCTGCCCATCAAAATTCAACTGACCCAGCAAAAATAGTTTTTCAGAACGATCAGGGCTGTCAGCCCATCCAATGGCCTGGGGAAATACATCAGCCACAAAACGTTCCGCAAGTTCGCTTACGGCGTCGACTTCACCTGCATCCACCAGTTCATCGACCAATTTCTGCGCATAATCAGCAAACTGCTCCTTCCATTCGCGGATCAGCATCGGTGTCAAGACGCGTTGCAAAGCCATACGAACGCGGGTGTGGTCTGGGGGATCAACTTCCACGATCGGGCTTGGAGCGCGCCAGGCGCCGGGCTTGCGAATATCAGCAATACCTGAGCCGGAGGTTGACGAGAAACGCTGCCAATCCTTCAAAACCGGGAGAATGTCTGCATAACGCCCCATAACATAAACGCCATGGCGTTCCATGAAGGCAACAGAACCGGCTGCGCGGACGGTCTCATGCATGAGGAATGGATTTTCCAGTGTGCAATCGTCGTAGGGATCAATGTCGAGACGACGAACGCTGTCTGGAACGGAGATATTTGCACTGTCCATTTGGCTCGGTACTTTGTTCAGGGATTAAAGGAAGGAAGCGGGTTCCACACAACTTTCAATCAGGATGAGCCCAGTTTTGATGACTTGCAAATAATTGTAAAATACATTTATTTGAGCAAGTAATTACATTTTCTAGGTAACCTATGTCGCAGACACTGAAGCAATTATCTTATATTTGCGCCGTGCGTGAACTTGGCAGCTTTGCAAAGGCTGCGCAGAAGATGAACATTTCACAATCATCGGTGCTGGCAGCTGTCGATGCCGCAGAAGAAGAATTCGGATTTCAGATTTTTTCGCGGCAGAAAGGCCGAGGTGTCATTGTCACGCCGGCGGGCGACAAGTTCATCGCCGCGGCACAACGCTTGCTCAGTGCAGCAAGCGAGTTCAACCGTGAAGTTCAATCTGAAAGTCTAACCCGGGGAGAGCTCCGACTTGGATTGTACCAGCCCTTCAGCTCGATCCTCATAGTGGATGTTCTAACGCGCTTGCGAGCGGAACTGGCAGACATCTCCATCGAGCTCTTCGAAGCTGACCAACCAAGCCTTAAGCGGATGCTCGATAGGGGCGAAGTCGATATTATTCTGGTCTATGATCTGGGACCGGATTTCAATGGAACCATCGAGCAAATTGGCCGCTCAACTCCGCACGCGATTGTACCAATCACACATCCACTAGCGCGTAAACAATCGATCAGTATTGATGAAATAGTGAATTATCCGGTGATGCTGCTCAACATGCCAATAACAGTGACTTATAATATGATGATGTTTGATTTTGCAAAAAAGCGTCCAAACTTTGTATTTAAAAGTCAAAACTATGAAACTATCATCCGGGCGGTTTCGGCCGGATTTGGCGTTGCAATTCTTAATCTTTGGCCGCGCGAACCGCTTTCGATCGAAGCCCAAACGCTAAGAATTCCAATTATAGAAAAGTTACCGGGTGCCAATATTATTACGGTAGATCATTATGGCGATATGCGGCCAAAGTCGGTCGAAATATTTCTCAAGGTTCTCAAGCGGTATTTTATCGACGTCTTCTAGATATGAGTCCCAAATAAGATCGGCATGCAGACATGCGATAACAGGCCATTTTGGGGAGATGCAGCAGTTTTCCCGGGTGCCCTAAAGAGCCCTACCGTCGCAACTGAAGCCTATCAGCTCTTTCTAGATTGTTGAGCAACAACATGAATCAACGTTGCTGATTAAAGGCGAGGTCTTATTTCTACAGATTGCCAGTCAAGAATTTCGTCAATCACTGGAAAATGAGCCGTCCGCTTAGGTCCGCAATGTCATTAACCTGGCGAGTACACGAAATCGACCCCGTTGGATAACAGCGCAAATATGATTGCAT
>Ga0153948_1000729_pt1 | contig 17894 bp, 14 predicted proteins | sample TSNJ032MetaG_FD_104696 | JGI IMG/M metagenome (GOLD analysis project Ga0153948, IMG submission 104696) | Attine ant fungus gardens microbial communities from New Jersey, USA - TSNJ032 MetaG | ecosystem: Host-associated > Fungi > Mycelium > Unclassified | place: USA: New Jersey, Wharton State...
CCCATGGTCTGTCGCGTCGTGAGGAAGAGCAGCCTGCAGCACGTCTGGAGCCAGCTCAGCATCGTGAACCTGGCATGCGTCCAGCTGAACGCCGCCCGATGCAGCAGGATGGTTCGATCTACGCGCCGCGCCGTGGCCAGCTCGACGATCAGGGCCGCCCGCAGCCACGTGCAGCTTCGGAAGACGACCAGCTCGAAATTCCGGCCTTCCTGCGCCGCCAGTCGAACTGATCGAACGCTGATGTAAAATCCCAAAAAGCCCGCCTGTTTCAGGCGGGCTTTTTGCTTTTCACGGCAAATACTGGAATAAAACGCGGTTTATGGTAATAGAGCGTAAGAAAGCGTGATTTTGTCACGACGAGCCGGCTCACTATTTTAAACGTGGTCGGTTGTATCGGGGCTCACACGGGGTTGTGATTCTTTTTGTCTTCCCTGCCGCTAATTTTGCCATATCTAACGGATTAATCGCGTTTGCGAATTAGATTGTGCGATTGCGGGAGCAGGGTACGCCAGCGAGCAAGTGCGGCCTGTTTACGCTTTGAGCGTATATTCTGGATTTTGAATAGATTGGAACAGCCTTGAGCGCTTATCAGAAGACAATTGGTCGTGCGGTGACCCTCTCCGGTGTGGGCGTACATGGTGGTGCTCCGGCGTCGGCCACGTTTATTCCAGCCGATGCGGATACAGGTATTGTCTTTCAGCGCTCGGACCTGAAATCCAGCGCGCGCGAAATCCGCGCGCATGTTTCGGAGATTGGCGCGACCGACCTCTGCACCTCGCTTGGACCGAAAGAAGCGAAGATCGATACGGTCGAGCATCTGATGGCCGCTATTGCTGCACTCGGTATCGACAATCTGATTGTCGAGGTTGATGGCCCGGAAGTGCCCATTCTCGATGGCACCTCGGCGCGCTTCATCGAAGCGTTTGACGAGGCAGGCATTGTCACGCAGCAGGCCAAGCGTCGTTTCATCCGTATTCTCAAGACGGTTCGCGTGGAAGCCGGCGGCTCCTGGGGCGAGTTCCGCCCATTCTCTGGTACACGGTTTGAAGTCGAGATCGATTTCGAATGCCCGTTGATCGGTCGTCAGAAATTTGCGGAAGACATGGACGAGGCGGTTTTCCGCAAGGAAATTTCCACTGCGCGCACCTTCGGCTTCATGAAGGACGTGGAACGTCTTTGGGCCTCCGGCCATGCGCTGGGGTCCTCGCTCGACAACTCTCTGGTCATCGGCGATGATAATTCGGTCATCAATCCGGGTGGTCTGCGCTTCAAGGATGAGTTCGTGCGTCATAAGACGCTGGATGCCGTGGGCGATCTGGCACTGGCCGGTTTGCCGTTCATTGGCTGCTTCCGCTCCTACCGCAGCGGCCATCGTCTGAATGCTGAAACGGTCAAGGCGCTTCTTGCCGACAAGAGCGCTTTCGACATCGTCGAGGCATCCGGTGTGCGTCGCAACGCAAAGAGCTCGGATTTCGTTGCGGTGAAGCCAAATATTGCTGCACCCTGGGCGCTTTAAGTAACACTTTAAGCCTTCGTCCCTTAGTCCACAATAATTTGGATGATCCCGGAGCACGGCCTTAATTGAGCCGTGTTCGGCGGTTCACCATCACGATACGAGTCGGTTGTCGTTTTGCGACGGGCCGATGAGGGGACCAATCTTCACGGTTCACACGTTGCGAAGGAGCCGTCCGGACAGTGTTTCGGCCAAAATCTGGCGATTGAAGAGCTAGACGATTGCGCCTGCATGTGGTTTATGGACGGCCAAAACAGCCTTGGCACTGTTTAATCTTTGCCAATGTTGAATGATTTGGATGGATGAAGCACAGTTGCAATGCTACAAGCGCGCACGTTGCTTCAAACAGGAATGACGCTGCCAGAAGGCCGGAGACCGCATGACGAGTTTCAAATTCACGGGTGTGACGAAAACCGCGCTGCTGACTGGCGCTATCGCCGTTCTTATCCCGCTCGCCGGTTGTGCAAGCAAGAACGACGATATCGATCTCACCAAGTATGTTGAGACGATCGATCCTGCTGACAAGCTCTACAATGAAGGTCTGGCCAATCTGGATGCGGGTCGTCTCGACGAAGCCTCCAAGAAGTTCGCTGCCATCGACCGCCAGCATCCCTATACGGAATGGGCACGCAAGGCGCTTGTGATGGCTGCCTTCACCAATTACCGCAAGGGTAACTACGAAGAAGCGATCAGCATGGCGAAGCGTTACAACACGCTTTACCCGACATCGCCCGAATCGGCTTACGCCTATTACATCATCGGTCTTTCCTACTTCCGTCAGATTCCGGATGTGACGCGCGATCAGGCTGCAAGCCGCCGCGCCATTGCCGCGATGCAGGAAGTGGTCGATCGCTTCCCGGATTCGGAATATACCGACGACGGGAAAGCCAAGATCCGCTTCGCCCGCGACCAGCTCGCCGGCAAGGAAATGCAGGTCGGCCGTTATTATCTGGAACGCAAGGAATATCTGGCCGCCATCAAGCGCTTCCGCGGTGTGGTCGAGGAATATTCCAACACCCGTCAGGTCGAAGAAGCTCTGGCGCGTCTGGTCGAAGCCTATTATGCGCTTGGCCTGACCTCGGAAGCCCAGATGGCCGCTTCGGTTCTCGGCAAGAATTTCCCGGATAGCCAGTGGTACAAGGACAGCTACAAGCTGCTGCAGAGCGGTGGTCTTGAGCCACGCGAAAACGGCGGTTCATGGCTGGCCAAGGCTTCGTCGCTCATCACGGGCGGCGGTTCATAAACAGTTTGAGCCCGACATGCTGTCGCACCTCTCGATCCGCGATATTGTCCTGATTGAAAGGCTCGACATCGAGTTCAAGACCGGCTTGTCCGTGCTGACGGGCGAGACCGGCGCCGGTAAATCCATTCTGCTTGATTCGCTGTCGCTGGCGCTTGGTGCGCGCGGCGACGCTTCGCTGGTTCGCCATGGGGCGGACCAGGGGCAGGTGACGGCGGTATTCGATGTACCGGGCGGACATCCGGCCCGGCTTTTCCTTCGCGAAAATGGTTTTGACGATGACGGCGACGTCATCCTGCGTCGTCTCCAGATGGGCGATGGGCGCACGCGCGTTTTCATCAACGATCAGGCGGCAAGCGTTGCGCTGTTGCGCGATCTGGGCCGCAGGCTGGTGGAGATTCACGGCCAGCACGATGATCGTGCGCTGATCGATACCGACCTTCACCGCACATTGCTGGATGCTTTCGGTGGTCTCGACGCCGAGACGGTCGTGGTGCGTGAGCGCCATAAGGCGTGGCGCGATGCGGAAACCGCATTGTCGCGTCACCGCGCTCGCGTGGAAGCGGCTGAGCGCGAGGGCGATTATCTGCGCTCTTCCGTTGAAGAACTGACCAAGCTCGATCCGCAGCCAGGCGAGGAAGATGAACTCGCCGAACGCCGTGCGGTGATGATGAAATCCGAAAAGATCGCCGGCGATGTGAATGAAGCGGGCGAACTTCTGTCGGGCAATGGTTCGCCGGTGCCGACGCTTGCAAGTCTCGTGCGCCGTCTGGAGCGTAAAATCCCGGAAGCGCCGCATCTGCTTGAGCCGGTCTGCAAAGCCATTGATGACGCACTGAACAGTCTGGCACTGGCGCAGGATGGCATCGACCACGCCATGCGGGAGATTGATTTTGATCCGCGCGTGCTGGAGCAGGTGGAAGAGCGCCTGTTCGCGCTGCGTGCGGCTGCGCGCAAATATTCGGTCGCGGTGGAAGGCTTGCCTGCTCTGCGCGACAAGATGGATGCCGACCTTGCAGAGCTCGATGCAGGCGCGGAAAAGCTGGTGCAGCTTGAAGCGCAGGCAACCGAGACAAGGGCGTCCTATGACGCAGCTGCTTCGGAGCTTTCTGCCCGGCGCAAGGATACGGCGGAGCATCTGAAAGCGGCCGTTATGGCTGAGCTTCCGGCGCTCAAGCTGGAACGTGCCGAATTCCTCGTCGAGATGATCACGGACCCGCAAGCGCGTGCTGCCGAAGGCATCGACACGGTGGAATATTGGGTCCGCACCAATCCGGGCACGCGCGCCGGTCCGATGATGAAGGTTGCTTCCGGTGGCGAGCTGTCGCGTTTTCTTCTGGCGCTGAAAGTGGCGCTGGCGGATCGCGGTTCTGCGCCGACGCTGGTTTTCGACGAAATCGATACGGGTGTGGGCGGCGCTGTGGCGGATGCCATCGGCCAGCGTCTGGCGCGGCTGTCGTCGCGGGTGCAGGTGCTGTCTGTAACCCATGCGCCGCAGGTGGCGGCCCGTGCATCGACGCATTTCCTCATCGCCAAGTCCGCGACCAACGAAGATCGCATGTCGACCTCGATCCGGTCTATCGGCGTGGATGAACGGCAGGAAGAAATCGCGCGTATGCTCGCCGGTGCCAGCATCACCGATGAGGCGCGCGCGGCAGCAGAACGTTTGCTGGCGGAAAACAGCGCTCTGGCCTCCTGACAGCTAGCTGACAGTATCCTCTGTTCGTAAAGTCAGGCGGCTGTAGGCTAAATGACATTTCTTGGATATGTTTCTGCTCGATTCAGATAGCCAGGATGCTTGTCGCATATGTCCGAAATTCTCGTTGAAAAACTGACCGACCTTGAAGCCGCTGCCGAACTGGAGCGGCTAGCGCGTGAGATTGCTCATCACGATGAGCTTTACCATGCCAATGACAGGCCGGAGATTTCGGATGCGGATTATGATGCCCTCAAGCGGCGCAACGAGGCCATAGAGGCGCGTTTCCCGAAACTGGTACGCGATGACAGCCCTTCGCGCCGCGTGGGTGCTGCACCCCTGCTGGCGACTTTTGCACCTATCGTTCACGCGCGGCCCATGCTGTCGCTTGATAATGCCTTCTCCGATGAGGACGTGCGCGATTTCGTCGGCAGCGTCTATCGCTTTCTGGGGCAATTGCCGGACAATTCCATTGCCTTTACTGCCGAGCCGAAGATCGACGGTCTGTCCATGTCGATCCGCTATGAAAATGGTGTGCTGGTTAGCGGCGCAACGCGTGGTGACGGCACGACAGGCGAAAATGTAACCGCCAATATCCGCACCATCGGCGAGATTCCGCATAGGCTCCCGGCTGGCGCGCCATCGGTGGTCGAAGTGCGCGGCGAGGTCTATATGGCCAAGAGCGACTTTCTGGCGCTCAACGCCCAGATGGAAGCGGATGGCAAGCAGACCTATGTGAACCCGCGCAACACGGCGGCTGGCTCGCTGCGCCAGCTTGACGCCAAGGTGACGGCAAGCCGCAAGCTTCGTTTCTTCGCTTATGCCTGGGGCGAGATGTCGGACATGCCTGCCGACACCCAGCTTGGCATGGTCGAGGCGTTCCGCGGTTGGGGCTTCCCCGTTAACCCGCTGATGAAGCGCCTCTCGAGCGTCGATGAACTGATTGCCCATTACCGTGCCATCGGTCTGGAGCGCCCCAATCTGGACTACGACATCGACGGCGTGGTCTATAAGGTCGATCGGCTCGATCTTCAGACGCGGCTCGGTTTCCGTTCGCGCAGCCCGCGCTGGGCGATTGCGCACAAGTTCCCGGCGGAACAGGCAACGACCATCCTGCGCGGTATCGATATTCAGGTCGGGCGCACAGGCGCAATGACGCCCGTGGCGCGTCTGGAGCCGATCACGGTTGGCGGCGTGGTGGTGACCAATGCCACGCTGCACAATGAGGATTATATCAAGGGCATTGGCCAAAAGGGCGAGCCAATCCGCGAGGGACGCGACATTCGTATTGGCGATACGGTGATCGTGCAGCGCGCTGGCGATGTCATTCCACAGATCGTCGATGTGGTGCTTGAAAAGCGCCCGGCGGATGCGGTGCCGTTTATTTTTCCGCATCAATGCCCGGTTTGCGGCAGCCATGCGGTGCGCGAGGAAGGTGAAGCCGTCTATCGTTGCACGGGCGGGCTGACCTGCGCAGCACAGGCCGTCGAGCGTATTCGCCATTTTGTGTCGCGCAATGCTTTCGACATTGAGGGTCTGGGCGAGAAGCAGGTCGAGTTCTTCTTCCATGCCGAAGATGAAAGCCTGCAAATCAAATCGCCAGCCGATATTTTCACGCTGCAGAAGCGACAGGCCGCATCGCCCCTGAAGAAGCTCGAAAACATTGAGGGTTTTGGCGCGACGTCGGTCAAAAAGCTCTATGACGCGATCAATGACCGCCGTGAAATTGCGCTGAGCCGCTTCCTGTTCGGCCTTGGCATCCGTCATGTCGGCGAAGTCAACGCCAAGCGCTTTGCGCGGGCTTATTTGTCCTACGCTGCTTTCGAAAAGGCGGCGCTGGAAGCCGTTCCGCCAAAAGGCGGAGACCGTACCGACAAAGGCAATGAAGCCTGGCAGGATATGCTTGCCGTTGAAGGCATCGGCTCCATCGTCGCGGAGGCGGTGGTGGATTTCTACGGCGAACCGCATAACCGCGACGTGCTGGCAGCGCTTCTGGCGGAAGTGACCCCGCTGGACGAAGCGGCCCGTGTCGCCACCGGTTCGCCGGTAGAAGGCAAGACGGTGGTGTTTACCGGCAGTCTCGAACGCATGTCGCGCGATGAGGCCAAGGCCATGGCGGAACGCTACGGTGCGAAGACGGCGGGTTCGGTCTCCAAGAAAACCGATCTGGTGGTAGCAGGTCCGGGTGCAGGCTCGAAGCTCGCAAAAGCTGCCGAACTTGGTATCGAAGTCATTGATGAAGACGCTTGGTTCACGCTCGTCGGGGAGGAATGATCGAATGGCGCCATTCAAGGGTTTTGGTGACAAGGCTATTCCTTTTCTGAAGGCGCTCGATTTCCACCAGAACCGGGAATGGTTTGTGGAGAACAAGGACCTTTTTGAAGAACACCTGAAAGAGCCGCTCGGTGATCTGATTGAAGAACTGAGCGCGCGCTTTGAAAAGGCGGGGCTGGGCTTCAAGGGCGACCGCGTGAAGTCGCAGTTTCGCATCAAGCGCGATACACGCTTCTCGAAAGACAAGGCGCCCTATAACCGACACCTGTCGGCGCTGCTCTCGCGCTCGGGCACGAAATGGGACGAAAGCGGCTGTTTCTATGTCTGTATCGGGCTGCCCGGCGTGCGCGATTGCTATGCCGGTGTTGCCTGGTGGGGACCAAAACCGAAGCTTCTGCTGGCCATCCGTAAGGCGATTGCGGAGAAGCCGGACGAGTATCGCGCCGTGGTGGCAAAGCTGAAGAAGAACGGTTTGCAGATCAGCGCCAACGACCGCCTGAAGCGCACGCCGCGCGGCTTTGAGGGCGTCACCGAATCAGATCTCGTCGAAGCCATTCGCAACCGTCATTTCGCGGTGCGGATGGAAATCGATCCGGAGAGTATTACGCAGGCGGCGCTTGCGGACCGGCTGGTTGATTTTGTCGAGCGCGCGCGACCTCTGGTTGACTGGATCAGAAAGATTGAAGGTACGGTGCCGCCAGATCAGCCGGATTGATTGCCGTATCAATTATCTGCATGAGTGATGCCTAAATGTTGCGTGCGGCAGATAAACTGACCGCGGCGTCTCTATTTGTATGATTTTTGCCGGACACCTATTCCAACAGGTCATGGAATTGCCTAAGAGCCTGTTCCAAAAGTCGTCCTGTGTGGCTGCAAATGGCAATTTTCTACATTCCGGTGCTCACGTACCTTAAGTACGCTCCGCTCCGGTACTCGAAAATCACTATTTTCGCACACACATGCCGCTTTTTGATTCAGTCTCTAATGACTGCAGGTCTGGAGGAGGGGGATTCCGTGGACCAGGGTTTCAGGCCGGCAAAGGCCTCTGCGAGCAGCGAGTTTCTGCACGGCGCGAAACGTGGCGTGCCCATTGTGCTGGCGGGCACACCTTTCGGGGTGCTGTTCGGCGCTGTTGCTCTCGATCACGGCCTTTCGGTCGGTGAAGCGGTATTCATGAGCGCAACGCTCTATGCCGGTGCCAGCCAGATGGTCGGCCTTGACATGTTCGGGCAGAATATCGCTCCCTGGATGATCGTTCTCTCCATCTTTGCGGTCAATTTCCGCAACGTGCTCTATTCGGCAACGGTTGGGCGGCGTATCCGCCACTTCTCATTCCTACAAAAGGCAGTCGCCTTTTTCGTGCTGGTCGATCCGCAATATGCGGAAGTTGAGATTCGCAGCGAGGCGGGCAAGAAGATCACCTTCTCCTGGTATATGGGGCTGGGGCTGACGACCTATATCTGCTGGATTCTGGAAACCTGGATTGGCGCCATGTTTGGCGATCTGATTTCCAATCCTTATGCGATTGGTGTCGATTTCCTGCTGCCGATCTACTTCCTCGGCATGGTAATGAGTTTTCGTCATCGCAAGCACTGGTGGCCGGTGGTTGTCGTCAGCGCGATCTCGGCCATCGCTGCCTATAAATTCGTCGGTTCGCCCTGGCATGTGACGCTGGGGGCGGCTGGCGGCGTTGTGCTTGCAGCCATTCTGGCCAAGCCACAGAATGTGAAGGTGTGACCGCCATGGACACCACGACCTGGATCATCATTGTCGCCGCGTTCTTCACCTATCTGACCCGTATTGGCGGGCATCTGGTACTGTCGCGCTTTGAGCGTCTGCATTTTCGTGTGGAAGCGGCGCTGAATGCCGTGCCTGCGGCGGTGCTGACGGCGATTGTCGCCGCACCTGCATCGGATCATGGCTGGCGGGAGCTGCTTGTGCTCGTCGTTTGTGTCATCCTGTCCTTGCGGGTCAGCATGCTAACGATGTTTTTTGCAGGCGCAGCGCTGTTGATCGCGCTGCGCCATTTTTTTCCGGCTTAACGCGCATCCCGAAAAGTGGAAGCCGGTTTTCGGATCAAGATGCGCGTCAAATAGAGAATCATAGCGGCGCAGTCGCCGTTTCGAGCCACTTGCGTTCGGCATCCTTCAGATGGCCGGACAGCTTTGCACGCACACTGGCGTGGTAATTGTTGAGCCAGTCCAGCTCTTCCCGCGTCAGCAGCGACTTGTCGATCAGACGACGGTCGATCGGGCAGAAGGTCAGCGTTTCGAAGCCCATCATTGGAATGTCGCCGCCTTCCGGTACTTCCGGTTCGGTGACGATTATGAGATTTTCGATGCGGATGCCGAACGAGCCCGGCTTGTAATAGCCCGGTTCGTTGGACAGGATCATGCCCGGCAGCAGTTCCTGCGAGCCCGTTTTGGCAATCCGCTGCGGTCCTTCATGTACAGAGAGATAAGCGCCGACGCCATGGCCGGTGCCATGGGCATAATCGAAGCCGTTTTTCCAAAGCGCGATACGCGCGAGCACATCGATATCCTGCCCACGCGTACCCGCCGGGAAGCGCGCCGTGCTGATCCCGATCACGCCTTTCAGAACGAGCGTGAAGGCCTTGATGGTTTCAGGCGCAATCTTGCCCACCGGAACCGTGCGGGTAATATCGGTGGTGCCGTCGCGATATTGTGCGCCGGAATCGACCAGATAAAGCTCGCCATCCTGTAGCGTGCGGTTGGTGTCGGTGTTGACGCGGTAATGGATGACAGCGCCATTCGGACCGGCACCTGAAATCGTGTCGAAGGACACGTCTTCCAGCGGCATCTGGAAATCGCGTCCGGCATTGGCGCGTGATTCCTCCAGCTTTTGGGCTGCGCCGATTTCATCCAGCGTACCCGGCTTTTGCCCATCGACCCAGGACAGGAAATTGACCATGGCCACGCCGTCGCGTTCATGCGCGGCACGCGAACCGTCAAGCTCGGCCTTGTTCTTCACCGCACGTGGAATGCGGGCCGGGTCCTTGCCGTCAATCACGGAGCCGCCTGCGCCGGTGACGATCAGGCGCAGCTTTTCTGCTGCAAGTGCAGGGTCGAGCAGAATGGTTTCACCCTTTGCGGCGCGGGCGCTGAGATGGCCTTCCAGATTGCTGGGGGCCGACAGCTTGGCAAGCTGGGTGAGATAGGCGCGGGGCTCGATAGCGAGCTTGGCTTCGTCGATAAAGATTTCCGGTTCGCCCTTGGCCGGAATGATGGCGAAGCTCAAGGGCAGGGGCGTGTTGGAAACATCCTTGCCGCGAATGTTGAACACCCATGCGACAGATGACGGATCGGTCAGCACGGTGGCCGTGGCACCGCTTGCCGCAACCGCCTTCTGCATTTCCTTGATCTTGTCCTTGGCCTCATGACCGGCAAAACGTGCGGGCTGGATGGTCACGGCGGCGGTCGGTGCCGCTGGCTGATCGTCCCAGACTGCATCAACCAGATTGGTCTCGACCGGCACCAGTTTGCCGCCCTGCTTTTCCAGCGCTTCGCGAAGCGCATGGGCCTCGGAAATGGTGTGCAGCCATGGATCGAAGCCGATGGTCAGGCCCTTGCCATTCTCGGCCAGCCAGACGGAAGGCGGCGTGCTGACAAGACTTTCATAGGAAAAGACCTTCGGGTCGGTCTGCGCGCGTACCTGCAATTCGTAACGACCGTCGACGAACACATAGGCCGACTTCTTCAGGATGAGGGCCGCACCAGCCGAGCCGGTGAAACCGGTCAGCCATGCAAGGCGCTGCGCATGGGGCGGCACATATTCGCCCTGATGCTCGTCGGCGCGGGGCACCAGGAAACCATCGAGGCTGAGCGCCGCCATCTTCTCGCGCAGCTTCGCCACGCGGGGCGCGCCATTGGCCGGGTTAGTGGTGACGTCAAAGGTCTGAAAAGCCATGGGTCTAACTCACAACAGATGAAAGATAACCGTTTTGGGGTTCTGGTTCTGGAATCACATCACTTCAGATGGATCGCCACCCAGCCTTCGCGATGAAGCGTCTTTTGATGCGTCAAGCCCTGTGCCTGATAGGCAGCGAGCACTGCATCGTGCTGGCTTTCCAGAATGCCGGACAGAACAATCGAGCCGCTCGGAGCCAGATGCTGCTTCAACGAAGGCGCAAGTTCAATCAGCGGATTGGCAAGGATATTCGCGACGATCAGATCGAACGGCGTATAGGACCGGAAGATCGAATGGTCGAAACCTTCCGCCGTCGCCGTAATGACGTGTTCGGCAACGCCATTCTTGGCGGCGTTTTCTGCCGCGACGGTGACCGCAATGGGGTCGATGTCGGTGGCGAGAACCGGGATCGGCGCGAGCTTTGCGATGGCGATGGCCAGTACGGCGCTGCCGGTTCCAAGATCGAGTGCATTGGTCGGATGTTCGCTCTCAACCACTTCCTCGATCAGTTCGAGGCAGCCCGCCGTCGTACCGTGATGGCCCGTGCCGAAGGCCAGACCTGCATCGATCTCGATTGGAATGTCGTTCGGCTCGATCTTGTCGCGGTCATGCGAGCCATGGACGAAGAAGCGTCCGGCGCGAACCGGCTTCAGGCCCTCGAGCGAATGGGTGACCCAGTCGATATCCGGCAATTCCTCGGTTTCGAACTTGTCGGCCCCAACCAGTTCGTCCACACGGGTCGCGACCTCTTCAGCACCGTCTTCGACATAGACCGAGACTTCGAAAATCTGCCGGTCTTCATCGATTTCGGTGATGGCGATTGGAAAGCCGTCATCCTCGAAAGCCTGTTCGAGAATATTATAAACGCGCTCGGCTTCCGCCTTGTTCGCCGAAAAGAAAAGTCGTGATTGGGCCATGAGGTAAAAAGCTCTCTAAAAGTTCAAGAGCTTCTGTTTAGCTGTCGGAGCGCCGCGCGTCCATCCGAACACATAAATGGCGCTCCGAATCTTTGGGATTTACATGCCCGCCAAAGGGCGGTTGCCAAAGAAAGCCGATATCGGTGCAGGATTAGCCGGCAGAAGCGCCCTTGGCGAGGTTCTTCAGCTTTTCCAGCGCGGTATCCGGGTTTTCCTGATAGGCGATGGTGCTGCGGAACCGTCCACCCTTGTCGAGCAGGAAGACAGACGCCGTATGATCCATGCTGTATTCGCCGTCTTCACCGGGAACCTTCTTGGCATAGATGTGGTAGGACTTGACCATGTCGGCGATGTTTTCCGGCGTGCCGGTGATGCCGACAATACGCTTCGAGACATTGCCAACATAGGTCTTCATGATGTCCTGCGTGTCGCGTTCCGGATCTACGGTGATGAAATAGGCCTTGAGGTCCTGTCCGTCGTTGCCAAGCTGGTTCAGCCAGCCGTCCAGTTCGTAAAGCGTGGTAGGGCAGACATCCGGGCAATGGGTGAAGCCGAAAAAGACGACAGCCGGAGTGGCGCGTAGATCTTTTTCGGTAAATGGCTGTCCATCCATCGTGACGAGATTGAGCGGTCCGCCGAAGGGTTCCTTCGCGGCCTGACGATCCCGAAACATGTTGAGACCAGCAGCGCCGACAATCACGACGATGAAGGCAACGATGAAGATGGGCAGGAATTTTTTCATGTCCAGTCGACCTTGCATATCCGAACGGCATTTGCGCGCCGCTTTACAACCTATTTTCCTGGTGCGGGCAGAACCGTCATCATAGCCGTATTCCGCGATCACGAAGAGCAACATTTTCGAGATTGGTTCAATCTCGAACCGGGGCGAATCCGCCAAACCTGTAGGTCGCTCTTCAGACTGGGCCTAATCTACGGTTCTTTTTCTAATTTTCAATAATTTCTGAAACTTTTGTCGGTTCGTTTGTTTGCCGGACAACCAAAGTTGAATAAGAAAGTCGGCTCATTCGTTTGGAATCGCCCGGAGGATTGTTATATTTCCATTATAAAACTGCAATATTTCAAGAGAAGCGTGTTGGAAATCGATTACGTAATCGCGTGGGTGGACGGTCAGGATCCTGCGCATAAGTCTTCCCGTCAGCAATTTGCGCCAGAATCCGAAAAGACCCATTTCGAAGCGGTAACCAGTGAGCGCTACTTCGATAATGGCGAGATTTATTACAATATCGCGTCGGTTATTAAGTTCGCGCCGTTCATACGGCGTATTTTCATCATCGCCGACAATCAGAAGCCGCGGCTGCTTGATGCTTTTGCTGCGGAGGGCAAATGCGATCCGTCCTTCATCCAGATCGTCTCGCATGACGATATTTTCAAAGACCTGCCGGCGGCGCGCCCATCCTTTAATGCGAGAGCGATTGAGGGGGCTGTGTGGCGCATACCCGGCCTGTCGGAACACTTCATTTATTCCAACGATGATTTCTTCCTGAATGCTCCGCTGGACGTATCCGATTTTTATGAGAACGAACGTCCCCGATTGCATGGCGACTGGGTGCGGCCGGAAAATACGCGCTTGAAATACAAGCTGCGGCGCTTTCTGGGGAAAATCTCCAGATACGAATATACCTTCCCGAAATTCCGCCTTGCCCAGTGGAAAGGTGCTGTCACGGCTGGAGTGAAGGACAGGTTTCTGAGCATTCATCATCACCCGCATCCGCTGAGACGCAGCACGCTGGCCTCGTTCTTCGCGGCAAAACCGGATGTGTTGAACCGTCAGGTCGGTTTCCGCTATCGCAACATCGAGCAGTTCAACACGGTTTCCCTCGCCAACCATCTGGAAATCGCGCAGCATCACACGCCGGTCCATGGCGTGCGGGAACTGGCTTATCTCGATTTTGTGCAGGCCAAGCACTGGGGTGAAGAACTGGACAAGATCAGAGACGGTTCAGCACCCTTCGGTTGTGTGCAGGGCTTTGAACGGTTTGAGCCAGAGTTTCGGGCAGAAATTCATGAGACATTGATCGCGAAGTTTGACGACGTCCTGCCGAATGCTATCAAGGCATACTTATCGAGCGAACAGAGTTCGCAGCAGGCGGCCTAGGTCGCTTTAGAGCACATCCCGAAAAGTGTGAAATGGTTTTCGGGATGTGCGTAAAAACAAACGCGCTCTGAGCAACCTTGAGACTTTTGATGGCCAATTCCGACGATCTTCGTTTCCAGAACAGCGAGCCGCGCATTCATTCGACGGCGCAGCTCAAATCATCCAAGCTGGGGCGCTATGCCGATATTGGCGAGCGGGTCATCTTGCGCGATGTGATGGTCGGCGATTTCACCTATGTCGAGCGAAATGGTGAGGGCATTTATGCCGAGATCGGCAAGTTCTGCTCTATTGCGGCCAATGTGCGGATCAATGCGCTGGAACACCCCATGGAACGGCTGACCACGCATAAGCTGAGCTATCGTCCCAACGAATATTTTCGCTATCTGGGTGTCGATGGCGAGTTTCGCGCGCGCCGCCAGGCAAAGCGGGTGGTGATCGGCAATGATGTCTGGATCGGGCATGGTGCAGTTATCACGCCGGGTGTGACGGTCGGCCATGGTGCAGTGATCGGCGCGAATGCTGTCGTGACGAAGGATGTCGCGCCCTATACGGTGGTCGGCGGCGTTCCGGCTAAGCTCATTCGCAAGCGCTTCGATGACGCCATTATCGAACGGCTGCTGAAGCTTAACTGGTGGGACTGGCCGGTCGAGAAGCTGTTTGAGGCTGTGCCCGACATGCAAACCATGGCGATTTCCGACTTCCTCGATAAGTGGGAATAGCCGGTTCGGCGGCGGCTGTTTTTCAGTAAGCTCTTGCAAAGGCAGGCTGGCCGCGCCACTTCTCCTCACAGGTTTTCAGGGAGAACATGATGAAGCAGACTTTCGCCGCTTTCGCTCTTCTTGCCGTTTCGGTCCTGCCGGCTAGCGCCGAACAGGTCGGCAAGGTTGGCGTGGACTGGGTCGGGAATGATATCGTCATCGATGCGGTGCCCGATCCGAAGGTCAAGGGTGTGACCTGTCATCTCGCATCCTTCTCGCGCAGCATGATCGACCGGTTGCAAAAGGGGAAGTGGTTTGAAGACCCTTCCAATGCGTCCATTTCCTGTGAGCAGACCGGACCGGTTTCAATCGGCGATATTGAGCTGAGCCAGAAGGGCGAACGGGTCTTTTCGGAGCGCACCAGCCTGATATGGAAGAAGCTGGTCATAACCCGCATTTACGACAAGCAGAACAATACGCTGCTCTATCTCGCCCATGCCAGTCAGGTACAGGACGGCTCGGCCAAGACGTCGCTCTCGACCGTGCCGCTGTTCAGGGGGGATGTGACGTGGGAAAAGGGCAAGCCGGAATAACCCGGCTCGCTTTTTGTCTCGTGTCAGGCAGGCTGGACGAAGCCGTCGAGAACGCGCTTTTGTCCTGCCTTGTCGAAGTCGATGGTCAGTTTGTTGCCGTCGATAGCGGCGACCTTGCCATTGCCGAATTTCAGGTGGAACACGCGGTCACCAACCTTGAAAGCCGAAGGCTTGTCGGCAACTGACTTCGCGACCAGTTCGCCTTCGATCGTGCGGCCCTTGACCGAGCCGCGCCCGGCGCCGAAGCCGGAATCGGTTTCGCCATAACCGACGCGTTCCACACGGCTGCCGGAGCGTGAGCCCCAATTGTTGCGCGTGGCTTCCGAACGGTTCTGCTGCGCACGCTGCCAGCCCGGCGTCGAATAGCTATTCTGGAAAGGATCGGCCCGGTCGAAACGGGACTGGCCGTAACCACCACCATAGCCGCCGTAATTGCCTTCCAGCTCGGCGACCTCAACATGCGCTTCCGGCAGTTCTTCCAGAAAACGGGACGGAATGGTCGATTGCCACATGCCGTGGATACGTCGGTTGGACACGAACCAGATATGCAGGTTCTTCTTGGCACGCGTGACGCCGACATAGGCGAGGCGGCGTTCTTCCTCCAGCCCGGAGCGTCCGCCCTCATCAAGAGCGCGCTGGTGGGGGAACAGACCTTCTTCCCAGCCGGGCAGGAACACGGTTTCGAATTCCAACCCCTTGGCCGAATGCAGCGTCATGATGTTGACGGCATCCATGTTTTCATTCTGCTCGGCATCCATCACCAGAGCGATATGCTCCAGGAAACCGCGCAGGCTTTCATAATCCTCCATGGAACGGATCAGTTCCTTGAGGTTTTCCAGTCGTCCCGGTGCTTCGGCAGTCTTGTCGTTCTGCCACATCGCGGTGTAGCCGGATTCGTCGAGGATGGTCTCGGCAAGTTCTGTATGCGGTGTGTTGTCGAGCAGCGACTGCCAGCGGAGGAAGTTCTCCACGACTTCGCGCAGGGCTGAGCGTGGCTTTGGCTTCAGCTCTTCCGTTTCGATCAGATCGCAGGCAGCAGAGAACATCGAAATGTCGCGGGCGCGGGCATAATCATGCACCTGACGGATGGCTGCTTCGCCCAGACCACGCTTCGGCGTGTTGATGATGCGCTCCAGCGCCAGATCATCGGCTGGCTGCGCGACGACGCGCATATAGGCGAGCGCATCGCGGATTTCGAGGCGTTCATAGAAACGCGGGCCGCCGATAACGCGGTAATTGAGACCAAGCGTCACGAAGCGATCTTCGAATTCGCGCATCTGGAAAGAAGCGCGCACAAGGATCGCCATATTGTTCAGCAGATGACCCTGACGCTGCGCCTGTTCAATCGCTTCGCCAACGGCACGGGCTTCTTCTTCCGAATCCCAGGCCGCATGGACTTTCACACGCGGATCATCGGGATTCGGCGCTTCGGTGAAAAGCGTCTTGCCGAGACGGCCCTCATTATGGGCGATCAGATGCGCGGCAGTGCCGAGAATATGCGCGGTCGAGCGGTAGTTGCGCTCAAGCTTGATTACAACTGCGCCCGGAAAATCCTTGTCGAAGCGCAGAATGTTGTCCACTTCCGCTCCACGCCAGCCGTAGATCGACTGGTCGTCATCGCCGACGCAGCACAGGTTCACTTTGTTTTCGCTCGCGCCGGTTCGTGCCTGCTGGCCGTCTGCCGAAATTGGGGCAGGAGCGGTGCCTTTGGCTTGGGGTCTTTGTGCGAGCAAGCGCAGCCAGAGATATTGGGCGGTGTTGGTGTCCTGATACTCGTCCACCAGAATATAGCGGAACTTGGCGTGATATTCGCGCAGGATATCGGGATGGTTGCGGAAGATGCGGATCGGGTGCAGCAGAAGATCGCCGAAGTCGCAGGCGTTCAGCGTGCGCAGGCGTTCCTGATAGGCCTGATACAATTCGCGGCCCTTGCCATTGCCGAACGACCGCGCATCGCCTTCCGGAATGTCGGATGGGCCAAAACCCTTGTTCTTCCAGCCATCGATCATATTGGCGAAGGTGCGGGCAGGCCAGCGCTTGTCATCCAGACCTTCTGCCTGAATGAGCTGCTTGATCAGCCGGATCACATCGTCGGTATCGAGAATGGTGAAATCGGATGTGAGATTGACCAGTTCCGCATGGCGGCGCAGCAATTTCACACCGATGGAGTGGAACGTGCCGAGCCACGGCATGCCTTCCACCGCACCGCCGACCAGATGGCCGATACGCTCCTTCATTTCGCGCGCGGCCTTGTTGGTAAAGGTCACGGCGAGAATCTGGCTCGGATAGGCAAGGCCGGTGGTGATGATGTGGGCGATGCGGGTGGTCAGAACGCGGGTCTTGCCAGTGCCTGCACCCGCAAGCACCAGAACCGGGCCCTCCGTTGTCAGCACGGCCTGCCGCTGTTCCGGGTTAAGCCCTTTCAGGTAATCGGGCTCGCCGCGCTGCTGGTTGCGTGCGGCCATGGCGCGCGCAGCAATACCGCCGGTAGCTGGCGCGCGGCCAGCCGGTGCATCATCGCCGAAAAACGGCATATCGTCGGGAAAATCGGACATCTGACCCCGAATGTAATGATTCGCTCACGAAAAACAAAGACCCGGACGGGCTTGTCTATTCGACTACTCTAATTGAGTAACGCGCCGATCCGTAAAGTTCAGGCGATGGGCGGCCAGCGCTTCAACAAGGCCGCGCAGTTCCGGCTCGCGCTGCAGCAGATCGTCCAGCTCCGTCATCTGGTTCATGGCGATCAGGCGCAGAATGTCATCGCGGACGGTGCCGTCTTCACGGCGCGGCAGGTGCGCGACCGGCTGGATAAGCTCCAGCTTCTGGCTTTTCAGGCGCGCCCGCAGGCTTTTCTCGTCTGCATCCAGCGTTTCCACGAAGGCATAAAGACCGACGCCCTTGGCTGGCAGCGAATAAA
>Ga0153948_1000732_pt1 | contig 17854 bp, 16 predicted proteins | sample TSNJ032MetaG_FD_104696 | JGI IMG/M metagenome (GOLD analysis project Ga0153948, IMG submission 104696) | Attine ant fungus gardens microbial communities from New Jersey, USA - TSNJ032 MetaG | ecosystem: Host-associated > Fungi > Mycelium > Unclassified | place: USA: New Jersey, Wharton State...
CTCTGAATACAAAATGAGGGGCATTACAGCTGATGCTACGCAGATGTGTTAGTCCTCGCATGGACAGATACCGCATTGCCTCACGACAAGATATGGGACCGCCATCGTTAAGTTCAGTACCAACCACGACGCTCCTTGCTAATGGCCGGGCAGGAGAATTCGCTACCATACCAAGCTGTAAGACCAAGGAAGCGACAAAGACAAAAGACGAGGAAAAAGCTCGAGAATTCATTGCGTCCCTCCAAACGCTTTCAATCATAAACTATGTGATTATTGTTTCTTGGCAAGCAGAAATCCGTTACATTCAGAAAATGAAATATTCATAAAGTATCATTAAGTAATTATATAATCATTTTGATTGTTTTAGGAAAAAGGCGAGAGCTGCAATAGCGGCTGATATAGCAAGACCAAAACTGAAAACATCCCGTGTTCCATCCCATGCTACCGCTTCGCTAAGAAATAATACCCCTAAAACCGCAACAACAACACTTAACAGATGTTCTTTTAGATCTTCTAGGTTGGATATTTTTAGCCACGATGGCATCTTAACCCGATCATCGATAAAAAGAGAATAAAGCCCCAGACTAATGATGTAAACGGCAATTGCTATCAGAAAAACGTCAACGGTTTCTACGACACGCACCGCATATGTTTTGGACGCTTTTGATGTAAATTCAAGATTCTTAAGTATATCGAAACTTGCACTCGCCATGACGGCGATCTGGTACATTATTAAGGCAATTGATCCAAATAATGCTCCAATAACCGGCAAAATCATTATATATCGGCTAAGAGACAATATTTTTGTGAACATAACGACCTCCTGCGTTTCGAAGGCAAGATAGTAGAGTCAGAAATTACCTTGCAGACGCGCTCCATTCTGCAACGATATTACAAAAATTATAATAACGGGATCTCGCTTTTTTGAAAACCCAGCGATGTGTCGAAGCGTACGTAACGTTTTTTTTGCACAGACTGTTTCACCGGCCACACTCTTTACATGGGAGGAAATCGATAGCTTCCAATTAGCCAAAATTGGCTGGTTAGGTGAAAGATTATATGTTAAGCAGAATAGTCAGTATTAATGTGCGGTTGCGTGGAGAAAGGCCGTTAATCGCGCACCGATTACTGGCCAATCGGAGCAGAACAGCATATTTTGCAATCGTTTAGTTTGAAAAAGCCATATTGCTCCAAGTCCTATTGCCTTGCACCAGGCTTTTGGTCTGTTTCTACGTTACTTTTATGTAATCGCTCTTCGAGAGCGTCCTACAGGGGAAGTTGACCTTGAAGTCCGGAGGAAGGGGACATCTCAGCAAATGACGACAAGATCGGATATTTTTGCGGTCAAATTGGAAAAGCGCCAGCGTTCAAGCGCCAGTATAAACCGAGCACTGGTACTTGCTCTCGTGATTACATCGCTAAGCGCATGTTCTCAAGAAACGGAAGCCCAACCGCCCCAAATACGCCCTGTTCAAGTCGTAACTGTTCAGAAGGGCGCACCTGGACAAACCTCTACGTTTACGGGCGAAATTCAAGCTCAAGAAGAAGTATCCCTCGCATTCCGTGTATCCGGACGGATGATCGAGCGAAGCGTCAATGTTGGTGATACAGTCGCAGCAGGGCAAATTGTTGCGCGGTTAAATGCTCAGAGCGCGCAGAATTCTCTGCGATCCGCGAGAGCGTCTCTTTCGGCCGCGGAAAGTCAGCTGGTTACTGCGAGAAATGCCTTCTCGCGACAGGATCGGTTATTACAACAAGGGTTTACCACACGTGCGTTTCATGATGAAGCCCGTAATGCTTTGGAAAACGCCCGTTCGGCAGTCGACCGCGCTGAAGCACAGGTGAAGATAGCTGAAGATAATGTAGGTTACTCTAACCTCATCGTTGATGCTGGAGGAACGGTAACTGCGCGAGGTGCAGAACCTGGGGAAGTTGTGCAAGCTGGCCAGATGATTGTTCGACTGGCACGCGAGCGAGGCAGAGACGGCGTATTCGATGTACCCCCACAAATTTTGCGAGCGGCTGATCCTGATTCAGTAATTACCGTTAGCCTCGCCAATGATCCAAACGTATTCACTTCTGGTCGTGTGAGGGAAGTATCCCCGCAGGCTGACCCTGTGACGCGAACTTTTCGGGTTCGAGTGGGGTTGGATAATGCCCCCGATGCTATGCGCCTCGGCTCCACAGTTAACGGGATCGTTAAGATCGAGAACGACGCTGAAATTGAAATCCCCGCGAGCGCCTTAACTGCGGTTAATAGTTCTCCTGCGGTTTGGGTGGTTGATCCCCAAGCCGAAACTGTCGCGCTGCGAAATATTGAAGTTGCTCGGTTTGGTAATACCAATGTCGGCGTGCAGTCGGGTCTAAGCGTTGGCGATATCGTGGTTACCGCAGGAATTCAAGCTTTACATCCTGGTCAGAAGGTCCGTCTGCTAGGTTCGTCGGGGTCGTGATGCGATTCAATCTTTCTGAATGGGCCGTTCGCGAACGGCAGTTAGTCATTTTCTTGATGATCGTGGTGCTGGGAGCCGGGATTTTTGCTTATACGCGTCTCGGTCGCGCAGAAGATCCATCTTTTGTGATAAAAACAATGGTTGTACAGGCCGCTTGGCCCGGAGCGAACGTCACCGATACGCTTCAACAAGTGACCGAGCGACTGGAACGGACAATTCAGGAAACGCCGCATCTCGATAATATTCGCAGTTTTACTCGCGCAGGCGTTACAACCATTTTTGTGAATCTGGAAGGCAGCGCAAGCGCTAGGGAGGTAGAAGACACCTGGTATAACGTTCGCAAACGCGTTGGCGACATGCGCCACACACTCCCGCAAGGTGTTGTTGGCCCTGGCTTTAATGACGAGTTCGGCGACACATTTGGCCTCATTTATGGCTTTACCGCTGACGGGTTTACTCACCGGCAATTGCGGGACTACGTCGAAGAAGCACGCTCCCGTCTACTCAAGGTTACCGACGTCGCCAAGATTGAACTGCTTGGTGAACAGGATGAGCAGATCTTTGTCGAGTTCTCAATGCAGGAGCTTGCCAGCCTGGGAATTGATCGGTCTGCTCTAATCGCGGCACTGCGCGCTCAAAATGTCGTGCAGCCGTCCGGGACAATACTCACCGGCTATGAAAATCTCTCTGTCGACGTATCAGGAGCATTTAAGACCGAGCAGGACATTGCAAACATTAATTTCGCCGTAAACGGCAGAATGGTCCGACTTGCTGATATCGCAACAGTGCGCCGCGGCTATTCGGACCCTCCAGCACCGTTGTTCAGAGTTAATGGTCAACCGGGAATCGGATTAGCTATTTCGATGCGCGAAGGAGGCGATATACTTCGTCTTGGCCGCAACATCGACGAAGCTATGTACGAGATCAGAGGTGATCTGCCGCTCGGCATTGAACCCCATCTCGTCGCGGACCAGGCTGTTACCGTACGCGGTGCGATCTCGGAATTCATGGAATCTCTTTGGCAGGCTATCGCAATTATTCTCGTCGTGAGTTTTGTTGCATTGGGTATACGCGCTGGCCTGATGGTTGCATTCACCATCCCACTCACCCTCGCTGCCGTATTCTCAATTATGTGGTTGGTTGGCATTGATATGCAACGCATCTCACTGGGCGCTCTGATCATTGCGCTGGCGCTGATGGTTGACGATGCAATGACCACAACGGATGCCACACTGGGAAGGCTTGCCCTAGGGGAACCAAAGGAAGTAGCGGCAGTATACGCTTTCAAAACCTATGCTTTTGCTATGCTCGCCGGCACATTTGTCACCATCGCAGGTTTCGTGCCGGTCGGTTTTGCCGCAAGTTCAGCTGGCGAGTATACTTTTTCGCTGTTCGCCGTCGTAAGCATAGCGCTTCTCGTTTCGTGGTTCGTCGCTGTTATTTTTGCCCCTCTGCTTGGAATCTATGTATTGAAACCAGCAAAGAAAACGACGGACAGTCCAGGCCGCGTTATGCGCATTTATCGCAGCTTCCTCTCTGCTGCGTTAAAAGCTCGATGGCTGACTATTGCGGTTACTCTCGTTTTGTTTGCTATCTCGATTTTTCTCCTGCCCATGATTCCACGGCAATTCTTTCCTGCGTCAGATCGCCCGGAACTTCTGGTTGACCTTGAGCTCCCCCAAAACTCCTCCATCTATGCCACCGAGCGTGTAATGCAGCGATTAGACGACGCACTGCGCCCAGACATCGATGTTGAAAGATGGAGCGGTTATGTTGGCCGCGGGGCAATTCGTTTCTATCTTCCACTTGACGCAAAACTGCCAAATGATTTTTTTGGGCAAGCCGTCGTGGTTGCTAAGGATGTCGACGCCCATTTACGCATACAGCAAAAGCTTGCTTCGCTGTTTGAAAAGGAATTTCCAAATGTGGTGACGCGGGTTTCTCCACTCGAATTGGGCCCACCTGTCGGGTGGCCCATACAATATCGTGTACTTGGCCCAGATCTGGGACAGGTCCGTGATATCGCATATAAGCTCGCTGCGGTCATCGCGAAAAGTCCTCTGACAAAAACGGTGAATTATGAATGGATTGAACCTTCGCGCGAAGTTCGAGTCCGTGTTGATCAGGATAAGGCACGCTTGTTAGGGCTTTCCAGCGAAGCAATCGGACGTGTACTGAACACTATTTTAACTGGAGTGCCCGTTACACAGGTTCGTGACGACATATATTTAGTGAACGTGACACTGCGCGCTACAGACGAACAGCGTGTCTCGCTCGACACTCTGCGCACGGTCCAAATTCCCATCAACGGGGGGAGAACAGTACCTCTCAGCCAGTTTGCCACCTTCGATTTCGATCAAACATATCCCATGGTATGGCGACGAGACAGAACGCCCAATTTGACGGTACAATCAGATATCGTCAGCGGAACATTGCCTGAAACGGTCGTGCAACAACTCGCTCCAAGCGTCAAAGAACTTTCCGATACATTACCGACGGACTACCGGATCGAAACGGGCGGAACAGTTGAAGAAAGTGCGGCATCTCTGGCATCCGTTATGGCAGTCGTACCGGTGATGCTACTGATCATGCTTGCCGTACTTATGTTCCAGCTGCGGCGGTTCTCGTTGACATTAATAGTAGTCAGCGTCGCGCCCTTAGGTCTAATCGGAGTCGTGCTCGCTCTGATAATATCAAACCGGCCATTGGGTTTCGTGGCTATACTCGGGGTGCTCGCCCTTGTCGGTATGATCATTAAGAACGCAGTCATTCTAATTGGTCAAATTGAAGCTGAACGAGAAGCGGGCAAGGGTATAAATGAGGCCGTGCTAGACGCATCTTCTGCTCGCTTTACACCGATAATGCTGACGGCCATTTCTACGGTATTGGGAATGATTCCGATCGCCCCCACTGTTTTCTGGGGACCGATGGCATTCGCGATAATGGGCGGCTTGCTCGTAGCTACTCTTCTAACTCTTATCTTTCTGCCAGCTCTGTATATAACGATCACTTCGGAACGCCGTTCGTTAAATTCAGAAACAGCGGAGAAGATTTAGTTCTCCACCTCTGGTGATGCGTGTATTATGCCCGAAGGTATGAATAGGCAACCATTTTACTTCAGAGGCGTTTGCGTTGCCTAAAGCAGCCAAGGTCCGTTACGCTCAACCGTCTTATGAGCACTTGCCCGCCCAAGAGAGCTAACACCTGATCGGAGCACGGGCGGGCGTGGGAGTAAGCGGCTCTACCCGGCTTTATAGGTGAAGACCCTCTTCTGCGCATTCGTTAATATCATAAGCTACATGCCGCCCCTCCTACTAAGTTGCGGCGGAGCGTCAGGAACCGGTTTTCAGACAACTGTTCCCACTCGCTGCTGGTCGTGCCATCTGATTGCCAGTCTGAAACATATCCAGGCCATTCTTCGTCTGAGAGCGCCTCTTCCCTTAGAATTAGCGTTATATGCATTCATTTTAATCTCAGGATTCATACTATCATGCTCCTGCACACTGCATCAAGCCACCGAAACGTTTGAAAAAATTTATATGCATACGGAGTTGTTTTTCCTCCCGCCTTGAACGGATATGATCCGCTGACCCCTGCAATTGGGAGATGTGCAGATTGCCAGTCAAGAACACACCGAACTGACGTAACTCCTCGTCAGTCTACCCCTTGTCGCTCTTACATTCTGAGGGGCCATTGCTGGAATAAAGGCTTTTTTGTTAGAACATGTAGCGCCTAAGACCGCCATCAACCGGAATCACTGTCCCTGTGATATAACTTGCGCGTTCTGAAGCGAGAAATGTCACCAGATCCGCAAGCTCTTGCGGTTCACCGAAACGGCCTACGGGAATTAGAGATTCCGAGAATTCTTGTCTTCGCTCAGGCGAATACAGCCTCGTCATCTGCTCGGAATTGATTTTCCCCGGACCGATACAGTTTACGGTTATTCCATCTTTAGCGACCAGATCGGAGAGCCCTTTCGACCAGGCATGTACGGCAACCTTTGCTACAACAGCGGAATTCAAGCCAGTGGTCTCGTTCGGACCCGTTACATTGAGAATACGTCCCCAGCGTTGTTCCTGCATATCCGGTAGCAAATGCCCCGTGAGCTGCCGATGGCGTGTCCAGTTTAATGTCATCGACGCCTCCCAATCCTCATCCGAAGCATTCAGATCAATACTGCGACTTGCACCCATGCAATTGACCAAGATATCAATGGTTCCCTGCTGCTTTTTGGCCGCAAGAGCTGCTTGCTCGGGAGCATCCGTCTCCATCATGTCCAACATGATAGCGGATACTTTTGTTGCTCCAGCCTGTCGGCACTCCTCCTCAACGTCGACCAGCAAGTTCGGGCGCCTTCCCACAAGTACCAAGGAAGCACCTTCACTTGCCAACGACAGCGCAACAGCGCGGCCTATTCCTGCGGTCGCACCGGTAACCAACGCACGTCGATCAGTCAATTTCAAGTCCACTAGCCCCTCCCACGTGTTGATGTTCTAATGACGCTTTACGAGGGGGCAGGACGCGCAGTCGCCATTGCACTTACTGAAATAGCTAACAGCTGGTGCGGCTCTTTCTCTTTGCAACGATGCTCCAACTGCCCCACTCGCGCAGCCCGGATTCGGTTTGATGGCGTCGTTGCTTTCATTGCTTTCAATGAGTATCATGGAGACGCCCATGTTCCCCCTCCCCATTCAGGTATGCGACATTGCTAATGAATGAACGCCCCGCCATTCACGTCAATGGTGGTGCCGGTAACGTAAGAGGACAATTCGGAAGCGAGGAAAAGACATACGCCTGCCACTTCTTCCGGACGGCCCACGCGCCCAAGCGGATAAGATTTTGCTGTGCGATGTTTGTTCTCGTCGGGATTGGCACCACGCGAGAAGTCGGTCAGGATCAATCCGGGAGCAACAGCATTCGCCCGAATTCCATGCGGACCCAGTTCCTTGGCCATAGCTCGAGTGAGACCAAGAACACCAGCCTTTGCCGCACAGTAATGTGGCCCTCCGAATACACCGCCACCTTGAAGGGCCGAAAGCGAAGAGATGTTGATAATAGTGCCCTGCTTGCGCTCTTGCATCGTTGGCAGCGCCGCTTGCGTCATCAACAAGGTTCCTTTGAGCACGACATTCGTGACGAGCTCGTAGTCCTCACTGGAAACCTCCGCGAGCGTGCGCTTTTGGGTGAGTCCTGCGTTATTGACAAGAATGTCAATCGCCTCCCATTTTTTTAAAACAGCTGCGATGGCAGCCTCACAACTCTTCTGGTCGGTCACATCACAACCCACGCCAATTGCCCGTTCTCCCAAATCCTTGGCAGCTGCACTGGCATCACCAGCATCAATGTCCAATATTGCAACGCGCGCCCCATGCTTTACAAACAGCGCTCCGATTGCTTTTCCAATCCCTCTCTCTCTGGATGCACCAGTGATGACCGCAACACGATTTTCTAGCATGCTTACTCCGTGGACACCGACACTTAGTCGGTCTCTATGCAATTGTTGTGGTGAAGGCCGTCCACATTCAGACTGATGGCGGCCTTCAATGGAAGGCTTTGAGTTGAGTAGATTACTCTTCTTCGCCAGCGTTGAACTTGAAACCAATGGCTTTCAGTTTATCGACCATCTCTGTTCCGTATTCTTCGGCAAGTTCCCGGCCGACCTTAGGCGCATAGGCTACCCGATCTTCCTGGCGGTCCATTGGAGGCTGAATAATAACCAACAGGCGTGCGACCTCATCAGATATGTTTGTAAACATACGGGTTACGCCAGCAGGGACAGAAATATAGTCTAGAGGTTCGAGGATCAGGCTGTGTTCACCCTCATCACCCCAGCTCACCTTAAACCGGCCGTTGAGGCAGAGGAAATTTTCAACCGTGATCTCATGACAATGAAGACCTGGAGCATTGCCGGGAGGGCATTCTGCGATTGAAACCACAGCACCAGGCAGGCTCTTGATCGGTGCCCTAGAGCTGCGCCCCTTGTACTCTGCTGGAGCCATAATCGAATAGACCGCCCTGGCGGTTAGCTTCTCGAAAACTTCCTCAGGAATACCGCTATCTGCGTGCTGCTGACCGTAGGGTACCAGCTCCTTAAACCGAGCAACACGTTTGGACATTTCTTCTACGGTTGGGGTATGGGTTTTCATGGAATTTTCCTCCTTCGATAATGGGATGATCTACCTACTGTGCGCAAACCTGAGCGCCAGCGGTACTGCCGTTTTGTTATTGACTTGATACCTGGAGTGCATCGCTTTGCCCCAACGACAGCTTTATTGCTTGCTGGGCAATGAGGTTGACGACGGATGTGACCGCCTTGTTCATTATCCGTTCTGAATTGATCGCGAGGTAACGGTCCAGACCAAGGCCTTCAACCGCCGCCATACTAAATGCGCCGTCCAATGCAGGCGTGTGAAGTGCTGAACGCGGTAACAACGCAAAGCCCTGACCAGACCTGACAAGAGCAATGGCCAGACTTGGGCTTTCGACTCGGAATTTCGCAGTCAACGACAACTTTAGTGAACGCATCTTTTCCTCAACCCAGGAGAAGGCTCTTATTCCGCTTCCGGGGAAGATCAGCGGATACTCCTTCAGTGCTGCGATGGGGAAATTGCCGACCAAGGCTGCGCTTGCCGGACCAACAAGAAAGACTTCCTCCGTAAAGAGAAAACGGAAATCAAAACTGTCAGACTGTGGAGGATTGCCCACAATGGCAGCATCAATTCTTTCGTTCGAAAGCATCTCCAAAAGATCGGGCATCATCCTCTCGTGCATATTGAGCTGCACGAGAGGAAAGTCCGATGCAAGTTGTGTAACAACAGGCACCATAAGCGCAATGCTAAGTGATGGCGGCAATCCAATCGAAACCACACCACGAGGATTGGTCCCGGCTGAAATGACAGCTGCCCTTGCTCTTTCAGCTTGAACAAGCAGATCCTGTGCGTGCTCGAGGAGAACGCTACCTTCATCGGTTAGCGTCACACCCCGTGCATGGCGGATAAAAAGCTTGGCATCGACATCAGCTTCGAGATCCTGAATAGCCCTTGTCAATGCGGGTTGGCTCAGATGCAATTGTTCCGTCGCTTTGTGCAGACTACCTTCCCGTGCAACGACACTAAAGTATCTGAGTTTTCGATAATCCATCCAGGGTATCCCGAAATACGACAACAGCTAGACGGAGAGAATCGCGTAAGCGTCTCCTTTGCGCTCCACCTTACAAAAGCCCGTTAGATGAGAACCAGCAATGGTCCATTCCTCATCTACGGCGCGCTCCAGCATCCAGCGTCGCGTGCGAGCTGCAAGTTTTGGATCGTAGTCGTAGATGGTGCTGACATCCGGGTCATCGGTCTGCAGCTTTTCCATATGCAAACCGTCTCCCCAGAACACGAGTTTCTCGTGGCCGCCATCAAGAACAAAACCTGTTTGCCCCATGGTGTGCCCTGGAAGCGAGACCGTGGTAATTCCAGGTGCCACGGTCCCCGGAAGAAATGGTCTTATCCGCCCGGCATACGCTTTCACTATTTTTTCTGTGATGGGAAACGCTCCACGTCGGGCTTCCGGAAGCGCCTGACGCGCATCGTCACTTGTATAGAATGCAAGTTCTATCGCCGGGATATATACTTCAGCGCGTGGGAAATAAGCTTTGTCGCCGTCGAGCAGTCCACGCGAATGGTCGAAATGCAAATGTGTAAGCAAGACACGATCAACCGCTTGCGGTGTAATGCCGTGGAACTGCATCAGGGACCGAGCGAGTCCGAGCGTTGGATTGAAACCCGGTCCCGTTCCAGCGTCGATCAGTGTGATGCCGCTGGGTCCTCGTAAGGCAAACAGGTTTACGTCGAAAACGATCCGCTTGTCGCCCTGCTTTTCCAGTAGTCGCGTCTGCTCTTCTGATCCATTGGCATGGACGAGCGTATCAGCACCGGACGTGAAAGGGCCATCGTTGAGGATAATGATTTCATATTCCCCAACGTGTCTGATTGTCGAAGTCACTTGTATTCTCCCGATTTCAACTCAATTATTTGCGCGTGAGAAATTCACGCGTGGCGTCAAACAATGCATCCCGAACGGGTTCAAAGAGTGCAAAGTGCGTTCCCTCAGGCAACATGGTCAGTTCCGCCTGAGGGGTAGTTATATGCTGCAGCAGTGCCTTCGCTTGTGACGGAGGTGTGTCGCGATCCCTATTGCCGACAATCACCGAAACCGGAACCTCAATGCGGGCGGGATCATAGAACGGTCGACCTGCATCCCAATATTCTGCAATGTCCTGAATCGTTCCATTTGGCACACGCAGATCGTTCATCTGTGACAGCGCTGAAAGGTAAGCGCGATCCCAGCTACGTTCTTCAACGATAGATTTGACTTTATCGGATAGTCCTAGAAACCAACGGTCACGCATCGCCTGCGGATTGATTGTCCGATAGGAGCGTTGCAAGGCGTCACTGTTCACCATTGCCGAAGGGGTTTCGCGGATCCACTGTGGAGCATGGAGGATGATCCGGCGGAGCGGTAACTTTTTGCGTCCAGCCGTTGCCGCTACGATCGTTGAACCCCATGACCATCCGATCAGGTCGATCACAGCGCTTCCGGTCTCCGAAATGATATGCCGCGCAGCCTTTTCCAAGTCCTCAATCGCCTCGTCGGTCCGAACAAGGGGTACTTCCCTGCCGTCAGCCAGGACGATTGGCTCTGGTCGCCACGAGAGGCCATATCCCCGCAAGTCGAGCGACCAGACATCTTGCCCAGCCTTCGCAAGGTCATCCATCCAGGAGTGGCCATCAAGAGCAAGATCGAAAGCCAGACTGCCCGGCAACGTCGAGCCGTGCATCATGAGCACAACACCACACGTTTGACCGGCCGGCCTCTTGCGGCGTAGATAAAGCTCCTTACCCGTCGGCCCAAAGCGATGGTGGGACAAGACAATCATGTCACTATTCCTGCCAATTGCGGACCACCGCGATCTGATCGTCACGCCACTGGGCATAACCGAAAGTGGTCGGACCGGAACGCTGACCAACCGTATAATCAAGCGGTGGGACGAGACCTGTTTTAAGAACTTTCAACGACTCCAGGCCGTCCATGAGAGTATCGCGATTGAGGTCTTTGCCGGCAGCCTTGGCGCCTTCAGTGAATGCTACCGCCCCGGCCATACCCATAAATGCCCAATAACCAATCAATGTCTTGGGTGCGTACTTTTGCAGAATCTCGATGGCCTGTTTGACCGCCGGTGTGCCCATATTATCAACCGCGCAGTAGAGATTAATATAGAGGCCGTTGATTGCCTCACCTGCCAATTGCCTGGTTACATCATCGCCGAGAACCTGCGGCGCGATGAAATTGGTTTTCCATCCGACTTTCTGGGCTTCGATTAGCATGAGGGCACCTTGCTTCGGGATTACCGCCATGACAACTGCATCTGGTTCAGACCGCCGCAATTGCTCAGCCTGCGCACTGACATCGACATCACTTGGGACATAAGAAACCCGAGCGACAATCTCCTGCCCGTTCTGCTTGGCATACTCGACGGCACCATCCATCAGTTCCTTACCGTATTGGTCGTCCTGATAAAAAATGGCCAGCTTGCGGGCTTTAAGATCTTCGTTTGCAAATTTCGCGAATGAGACACCATGCGATGTGCCAAGTGGCGAGATCGGAAAAACGATCCTGTCAGTGGGTTTGTTGATCGATGGGTGACTTGCCAGCGGCGCAATTAACGGAACATTGCGCTGTTTTAAAAATGGTAAGGTAGCGAGATTGGTCGCAGTGCCCAGCGTGGAAACAATTGCCAACACACCATCGCGATCCACAAGCTTGCGAGCGACAGCAACAGCCTGCTGTGGATTGTAGCTATCGTTCTCTGCCTCCCAGACAACTTTTCGTCCGTGAATGCCGCCTTGATCATTGATCCATTTGAAATAAGCTGCCGCGCCATCGCGATACTGGCTTGCCCCTGCTGCGAACCCTCCCTGCAGCGGAAGATATGCGCCGATCCTGATTTCATCGTCGGTAACACCGTCCGCAGCTCGCACATTTCGAATGGCCGGTATGCTCAGAGCCAGACCTGCGGCTGATGCCTTGAGTAAAGTACGTCTATTCAAGTTCATTTATTCCTCCCAATTTGAATACGATTTTTAATGGCCGCCGAGATAGGCGGCAGTCACAGAAGGATCCCTGCTAAGATCCGATGCTCTTCCCCGCAGGGCTATGCTGCCCTTTTCGATAACGTATCCCTCGGTTGAGACCCGAAGCGCTTGACGCGCGTTCTGTTCTACCAACATCACGGCAATGCCGCTGGCGTTGATTTCACTGATAATTTTCATGATCTGTGCGATGAAGAGCGGAGCCAGACCAAGGCTCGGCTCATCAAGAAGAAGAAGCCTCGGGCGTGACATCAATGCGCGACCTATAGCCAGCATCTGCTGCTCACCACCTGACAATGTCCCGGCATGCTGGCTGTGCCGCTCTTGCAGACGTGGAAAAAGCGCGAATACGCGATCGCGATCAGAACGTATCCCAGCGTTATCACGTCGAAGATAAGCACCCATTCTCAAGTTTTCATCGATTGTGAGGTCTGAAAAGATTTGCCGTCCTTCGGGGGCCATGGCGACACCGCGACGTACCATATCAGCTGGACTTTTGCCGCGTACCTCTTCTCCCTCAAACCGGACAGATCCTGAAATGGTTCCTTCCATAGAGCCCATAATACTGGACAAGAGAGTAGATTTTCCGGCCCCGTTACTACCGAGGAGCGCAATAACAGCCCCTTTAGGTACCGACATGCTGACATCGCGTAGCGCCGAGATCCCTCCGTATCGTGCATTGAGGCCTGAAATCTCAAGCATGCTCTTCCTCCTCCCCGAGATAGGCATTGATAACAGTCTCGTTTTGCCGCACTTCCGCAGGGTTGCCCTGACAGACGATCTCTCCGTGAACGAGAGCTATGACTTGATCGCAATAGTTCATAACCAAAGCCATATCGTGCTCGACCATCAGAATTGTGGAACCGTGTTCCCGCGCGAGTGTATTGAGCTTTATTCCAAGGTCCTTCGATTCTGCGCCATTCAACCCGGCAGCGGGCTCATCGAGCAGGAGAAGCTTTGGCTTGGCCGCTAATGCACGTGCAAATTCGACAACCTTTCGCGTACCGAAAGGAAGCTCGGAGACAAGAGTGTCGGCGACGGGGTCCAGGTTCATCTTTTCAATGATTGCACGTGCTTGGCGCATCGCTGAGGCATATCCTTCACGAGCGCTCGGAAGCCTCAAAATCTCAGAAAGAAAACCTGCTCTGTGGAATGGACTGCAACCGACAAGAACATTCTCAAGTACGGTGGCGTCGTCAAACAGCTCCAGGTTCTGAAAGCTGCGAGTGATGCCGAGCATCGCAAGCTTGTGTATCGGGCACCCCATAAGATCCCGACCTTCGTATTCCATACGCCCCTCGGTCGGGCGCTGGATTCTGCTGATACAGTTCAACAGACTTGTCTTACCGGCACCGTTAGGCCCGATTAGCCCAAACACACCACCGCCTGCGGGAATATCGAAGGTGATACCTCGCAACACCTTTAGCCCACCATAGGCCAAAGTGAGATCTTTGATACGCAGAATGGGGCTCATTTCGTCACCTCACCCAACTGACTTGTGCCGGATTGGGCTGTCGCGGAAGATTGCCGTTTGAAGTTCAGAATCTTGCAGCAGCGTGCGGGGAGACTAGCCAGGCCGCCGGGCAGAAGCCGCATGCACACAATGAGAAGCAAGCCGTAGATGACATTTTGTGCATCCTGGAAGTCACGCAGCATTTCCGGCGCAACAGCCATGAAAATACCCCCAACTATTGCGCCTGATATGGACCCTAACCCACCGATAACAGCCATTGTCAAAAAGCTGAGCGATACCTGTAGTGTAAAGGAATCTGTGCTTAGTTGACCCAAAAGATGTCCGAAAAACGCTCCCGAAACACCGGTTAAGGCAGCGCTAAATGCAAAAGCTGCTATCAGGTGATAAGAGCGGCTGATACCTGCCGCTTGTGCAGCGATCGGGCTCGCCCTCAATGCGTTAAGGCTCCGACCGAGGAACGAGCTCTGAAAGTTTCGCACGAGCCAAATTGCCAGCACAAGACATGCCAGTATGATTAGATAGTAGTACCCGTCATCATTGATTTCATATCCGAGCAGCGAAGGGCGGGAAACTAGCATACCCTGTCGTCCACCTGTCACGTCGTCCCACTGAAACAGTATCTGCTGAACAACAATTGCAAGCCCGAGCGTCGCAATAGCCAGATAGTGTCCTTGCACTCGCAGCGCCGGCATTGCAACCAGAACACCAAATAGACCGGCGATGAGACCGCCGCTGAGCACCGCGACCGGAAAAGGCAGGCCGAAACGTTCGGTCAAAACAGCGGAACCATATGCACCCAAAGCCCAAAACGCTGCATGGCCAATGGAAATCTGTCCACCAAGCCCGACAAGTACATACATGCCGAGCCCGACGAAACTGTAAATCGCCGCCATTGCAAGAATGTAATGTCCATAGTTCCCTGTAAAGAAAGGCGCAGCTATCGCGGCTCCAAGTGCGACGACCCCAAAAATCGTGTTCCGTGTCATACGCGTTTTCCTCCACCAGTTGAGAAAATACCTGATGGCCGAAGCATCAGAACCGCGATGATCAAGACAAAAGCGAACGCTTCTTTTGAACTGGCAGACACATACGCACCCAGCATTGTTTCCACGACACCGAGTAGCAATCCACCGAGCACCGTCCCCGGCAGGCTACCGAAGCCGCCAATGATTGCACCGGCAAATCCTTTCAGAAGGATTGGGACCATCATATTTGGCTCCAAAAAGGTTATCGGAGCAATCAACATTCCAGCGATGACGGAAACGCCACCTGCAAAAGCCCACGAGATCGCTGTCACACGATTGAGACGAATTCCCATGAGGGCAGCAGCTCTCGGCCGCTGACTTGCCGCGCGCATCGCAACCCCTTCACGCGTATATTCAAAGAAGGCGTAAAGGATGCCCATCAGAATAAGCGCTACGAGAATGACGGAGACATTGTCGGGCGCAAGATGAACACCGGAAAGCTCAATCGGACTTTGGCTCGTCAACGAAGGAAAGCGGAATGGGTCATATCCCCAAATCCAGCCAGCTGCGCCATTGAAAACGAACCAAAGCCCGAGTGTCGTGATCAGCATATTGAGAGGCGGTGCGGACAATAGAGGGCGAATAACGAGCCATTCCGTCACGCCACCTAGCAGCCCACCAAAGAGAAATCCGAGGATGAAAATGATCGGTAAAGGCAAACCCGTGGCATTGAGGGCCGATAGCATGATGAAGGTGCCAAACATGGCCATTTCGCCCTGCCCGAAGTTGACGACATCCGTCGCCTTATTCACCAACACGAGTGCCAGACCGATAAGTGCGTAAATGCTGCCGACCGCGAGGCCGGTTATTAAAAGAGAAACAAACATATCGTGCCTCTGATTGCGCTAGATGGTCCAGCCGCCGTCAACGACCAGAAGCTGGCCAGTGATATAGCTGGCCTCGTCGGAGGCCAGAAACACCGCCGCGTTAGCAACATCAGCTGATGTGCCTTGCCGTCCCATCGGGCATTTGGCGTCGCGTTCCCGCATCTTGTCAGCAAATGCAGAGGGATCGAGATCTTTATAAAGCGTGCGAATATGAGGGGTGTCCATATAGCCAGGGATGATCGCGTTGCAACGGATCTGCTTTGGCGCATACTGCCGCGCTACGATACGCGTCACATGGTTGACCGCCGCCTTGGACGAATTATAGGCGATGAAGGGTGTCCCAGACCATCGAATGCTCGCGGTCGAGGACACGTTGATAATTGAGCCACCGCCCTGTTTCTCCATAACCGGAATCGCGTGCTTACAGGCGAGGAATACGCTCTTGAGGTTGACATTGTGGACGCGATCCCAGTCCTCCTCTTCCGTTTCGACCGGACCGCCAAGCTGCTCAACACCAACATTGTTATGTAGGATATCAAAGCGGCCCGATACAGCTGTTGCATGATCAATAGCCGCTTTCACTTCATCGGACCGCGTGACATTGCAAGCAATTGCAACAGCAGAACCACCTTCGTTTTTGATTTTTTGACAGGTGCTTTCTGCTGCCTCACCTCGCATATCTGCGCACACGACAAATGCGCCCTCGCGGGCAAAAAACAACGCAACAGCTTCGCCATTGCTCAATCCACCTTCCGTCGCCGAACTCCCGGCGCCAAAGACCAAGGCAGTCTTTCCTTTTAGGCGGTCCATCAAAAGCTCCTCCACTTTATCAAAACGTTTTCAGAAAAAAGCACTTTGAATTGAGAAAAGTCAACAATCATCGTGAAATATTTTTGAAAAACGATTTGAATTCTTACGAGAAGTTATTGCGCTTTGGATTGTAAGGCGCTAATTTTACAACGAAGTTTCGAGTTTCGGAGGCCGTATACAGAATGCGAAAATTATCGCCCGATATGAGGAAAAATACGGAAACAGCAAATACTTTGCTTGGCCATTCCGATTAGAATCTGAAAACGTTGCCAGAAACCATCTGAGGTGCAGACTGATGCCCGACAAGACTTTCACTAAGAAAAGCGCGCCAATGCAGAGTGACAAGATGTCGGCTCGTCCCACCATCAAGGACGTGGCAGCAGAAGCAGGTGTTTCTGTCAGCAGCGTCAGTCGTGTCCTGAACGGCGGTCCATATACGAGCAAAAGCCTCCACCAGCGTATAATGAAGGCCGTTCAGGAGCTTGGCTTCGAACCGGATTATGCCGCACAAGCAATGCGTTCGCGGGCAACCAATACGGTAGGCTGCATGGTGTCAGATATATCCAACCCGTTGTACGGTGACATCGTAAATGGAGCGGAAGAAGAGTTTCAGCGAGCTGGCTATGTAATGATGCTGGGCGCCACCAAACACGAGGCAGACCGAGAAACAGCTCTGCTTTCCGTCGTCCGAAGGCGACGGATGGATGGCTTGCTAATGCTGGCAGGCTTTAACGATCAGCCCGTGTTCAGAGATTCTATCGAAAATCTCGACATGCCGTGTGTCACTATTGACCGTGAACTCCCCGGCTCGCCGTCAGTTCGAACAGACCATCGCGGCGGCGGATACGAAGCAACACGCCACCTCATCTCACTTGGGCACAAACGGATTGCATTGCTGACGGGGCGAATGAACCTCTTCCCGAGTATCGAACGCTATAACGGATATGTACAAGCCCATATCGATGCGGGGTTAACTGTCGATCCCAAGCTCGTGCGCCCTCAAAATCAAGCATCGAGTTTCGCGTTCAGTGATGTTCATGATCTGCTTCGGCAACCCAATCGACCAACCGCTTTAATTACTATGGGCACTCATATGCTCGCGAGCGTCTTGGAAGCATTGGCCAGCACA
>Ga0153948_1000737_pt1 | contig 17803 bp, 36 predicted proteins | sample TSNJ032MetaG_FD_104696 | JGI IMG/M metagenome (GOLD analysis project Ga0153948, IMG submission 104696) | Attine ant fungus gardens microbial communities from New Jersey, USA - TSNJ032 MetaG | ecosystem: Host-associated > Fungi > Mycelium > Unclassified | place: USA: New Jersey, Wharton State...
GTAATATAGGTTTTATTATTAATACTACTTTTAAGGTTTGTAATGACAATTGTTAAGACTTTTCAACTATATAAAAAGTTGCCAACTACACTGGATAGTTAGCAACTAGATACTCTTTGGAGCAGATGAAGGGATTCAATTTATTAGCATTTATTAATATTTATTAATTTATCATAAATGCCATTTTGTGCCTAATTTAGGCTAATTTCATGCTTTATAAAGGTTGTAATGATTTTACAGGAATATTTTTTTGCAACCTACAATGCAACCTAATTTTTTAATAATAAAATATTTTTAATGTCAGTATTGCTTTTTTTATCGTCTACATGAATATATGTCTTTTTGACGATTTCTTCTGTGTCTCGTAGCCTTTCCGCAACAATTCTAACAATATTAGGATTATCTCTACCAATGTTAAATAAATACGTCGCATGAGAATGTCTTCCAAACTCATGATGTGTTAAAATTTTAATTTCTTTTTCTGGGTATTTTTCTTCTAATTTTTTATAATATTTTTTAAAATTTCTATCAATAGTATTTCTTGCAATCCACTTATCGTCTCCAAAGATAAACCATTCTTCATTACAACCTTTTATTTGTTCTTGTATATCATATAAATATTTTAATGATCCTTTGCATTGATGTGCAAGATAGGTCTTAGCTCTTCTTTCATTTTTAGTTGTAGTTATTATAGAACCACCACTTTTACTTTTACCAATAGTCTTGTAAACATCCAATTCTTCAGTAATAAAATTAATATCTTTTCTTTTTAAAGCTTGTTGTTCTCCTTTTCTAAAGCCATTCCAAAATGCAAATTCAAAAAATGCTTTCCAAAAATAATCATCTACCACTGAAATAAATAATTGGAATTCTTCTAATGTTTGAAATTTAACTTTTAACTCTTTAGACAAATCAGTTTTAGGCTTTTTAAATCCTCCGTAATTTTTTGCATAGTTTTCCTTTGTTAATCCCATTAATTTTAAAAATCCATTAAATACAGAAAAGGCATTATGAATATTATTTTTAGTTATAATTGAACATTTTTTTTGGTCTAACTTTTCATGGAAACTTTTTATTAAATCGAAATTTAAATCTTCAGGATATTTGAGTCCTATTTCTGGACTTATATGTTTAGAATAATTTACTTTGTGACTATATGCAGTAGACTCTTTATTATACTTACATTCATATATAAAAAAATCTTCATAATAAGAATCAAGATTCCTTTTTGTATTTTCGTTTGTCTTAATTTTATTTTTTTTATTTAGATATAATATTGGGTCTAACAAGAATTCTCTTTCGTCTTTTTCTGCTTCTCTTTTTAATGCATACTTTTTTGATTTATATGGCTTTTTAACATCATTAATTTCATATCTTGTATAAAAATACCACATTTTTGTTCCATTGCATGTTTCTTTATTCAATTCCTCATTTGTCTTTTGTACAATTATTTTGTTTCCATTTTGATCCTTAATATATTTATTATTTTCATCTTTTAAATATTTCCATTTTTTTATTTGAATTACAGCCATAAAACCCTCCTAAGTTAGAAAAAGGGTATATATACCCTTGCAATAATATAAATAATAAATTTTTATAAAATAAATAAAAATCCTAAGCTTTTTTTGATTTTTTTCAATTTGCCTAGTATTCTTATAATTTTATTCTTTTTAATTTTGCTAAGTGTTTCATTAATTATTATATATATATTATTATCTTGTTCTTTTTTATAAATTATTGCATTATAATCTATTTTTAAAAATTTAAAAATTAATTTATTTCTTTTCATCTTTCTTATTACCCCCTGGTAGATTTTTTTTACTGCTCTTTAGAAAGATTGAAAATTAAGTCTTACACATACAACTATCCCCCTCTAGTTCATATATGTCAAACTCCTGTACTAGCGAGATTAACCTCTTAATTGTTTGATATTTATTTTCCTGCCCAAAATTGTTTGCCACAATTTAAACAAGTAACCCTTATTTTTTTTGCTCCAATATTACCTGCAATTAGACCAATGCCACCAGTTAATGCACCACCGATAACTGCTTTACCAATACCAAATCCTTTTTTATGTGCAGATAAACTTGTAGAACCACATTTTGGACAACAAGCAACACCATTTTCTTTGTTTTCTATTATTCTATTTTTCGCTTTTGCTTTTTTTGATGTGACATTATATAATTCTGTATTTCTACGCTGATTTTCGATTTTTAATTTTGAATATTCTATATATTCATCAGTTTTCTTAAAATCATTAAAAGACCTGATTTTTTTAGTATTTCCAAACAGATAAATTAGTCCGATAACTATGATTATAAAACCAATTATAATATTACCAAAAAGTAATATAAATCCAAAAAGCATTATAATTATTGCTATAATTCCGATGCCATCGCCTTTGTGCTTGACAAACTTTTTTGAAATTTCTTCTACATTTTCATTTTTAATGGCATCTACTGGACAACCACAATTTAAACAATTAGTTGCCTTATCACTTATTTCTTTTCCACATTCATTACATTTTATTAAAGCCATTTTCTTACTCCTTCATTTAATACATATATATATTAATTATTGTTTGAAAATAATTTATCAATGTTTTCATCATTAATTTCTTTAAAAACAATATCTTTTTTGAATTTATTAAAATCTTTTATTTTATTTTCTAGTTGGTTTTCTGATTTTTTTATTAATCTTGTTCTTCTTTCAATCATTCCAGAAGAATCATCTTTATAAAAACCAAGATTTATAGAACAATCACATATAGCAATTGCTTCATTAATTTTGTTTTGCTTTTCAAAAATAATAGCTAATCTTTGAAAACTATAATAACTCGGAACATGTTTTTCTAATGGTTCATTCCATATTTCAGCTATTTCCTTACAATATTCCATATATTCAGAAGCTAAATCAATATCTTCTTCGCATAATTTTATTACTGAATCAATGTTAATTTTCTTAGTTGGTGAATTATTTGCTATTACATAATCTGTTCTAATTTTTTCTATTAATTTAAAATGTTTTCCTATAATACTTCGATATTTGTTTTTAATTACATCACATTGTTTAAATTTATTATAAAAACCATCATCATCATCATCATCATCATCATTTTTTTCTGTTTTTGAAATAGAACTTATATCATTGAAATTGGCTATATCATTAAATAATTCCATACATTTATCTTTAATTATTTTCCACAAATACCATAAATTTTCATTTTCTTCTTTAGATAAGCTAGAATATGTATTATTCATTATACGCAAGTATTCTCTTACAATATCCGTTCTATCTGGAACACTTTTTACCTTTTTTACTTTTTCAATCATATCTGTATAAGATTGTCTCATAGAAGAAGCAATTTCTTCTTCTGATTGTGATTTTATTTTAGAATGTAATTCTTCAATATTTTTCTTTTTTTCTAATTGTAATTTATTTTGCAAATTTTTATTCTTCATTTCTTTATAAGTTTCAATATATCCTTTTATCATGCAATAAAGAAAGAAAACAATAAAAACAAAAAGTGCAATATACCAAAATCTAACCAATAATATTATTAATGTTAAGCATAAAACTATTTTCCAAAGTTTCATTTATTTATCCTCATCTATAACAGCATCCAAAATTTTATATATTTTTTTTCGCTCTTCAGGATTTAATTCAGTTATGGATCGTACTTTTGCATTTAATTCTTTATCATTTTCTAATTCATTTATTATATTTTTTAAATTTGTATCTTCTATATCTTTCGTATTTTTTCCTGTTAAATAATCAACAGTAACATCAAATAATTTGGCTAATGTATTTAACATATCATAATTAGGTTCATTTCTACCGCTTTCCCATGCTCCTACCGTCTGAAAAGCGACATTAATTTTTTCAGACAATTCTGTTTGTGTCAAATTATGTTTTTTTCTTAATTCTTTTATTTTTTCCGAAAACATTTAATATCTCCCCCTCATTTAAACGATATAATACCACTAAAAGTAGAAAAAGAAAATAAAATTTTACGAAAAGTAAAAACTTACAAAAAAAATGTTGACAAGTTCTACGATAAGTAGTAAGATTAATACAGATGAAGATAACACCTATATATTTCATCAAAAAAAGAAATCAAGTTCAGTCGACAAACTTAACACTTGATTTCAAAACAAATAGTACGAGAATAGCGAACACTACTAATATTACACCATTCAAGAGTTTTAACTATGTTAGTTGTGATGTTGTTCCAAAATGCCTTTCCATTTTATCCTGTGGATGCAGTAAGTCCCGTTTTTTACAAGATGGTAGCTTGGTTCGACATAATGGCATCGCCGATATTTAGTAGATATCAGCTTTACAACTATTCAATATTTAAGAGTTTTCTTTCTCTACTATCATTTTTAGATAGTTGCCCCATAGCAATTGAAATTAAATAAAATACTTTATTTAATACCTAGACAAGGCAGAAGTTATCAAACTTTTGATAATAACCATCTCCTTCTGCCCCGAAGGGACAACTAAATTATACTACAAAAAGTTGAAAAACACAAACTTGAAAGAAGGTGATTGATATTAAAAGGGAATGGCTTATTAAAATAAGAAAAGATAAAGGACTTACGCAAGTCCAAGTTGCAAAATTAAGTCAAATATCACAACAACTTTATAACTTTATTGAAAATGGTAATCGAGGAGTATCAGTGGAAACAGGAAAAAAGATTGCTAAAGTATTGGGATTTGATTGGACTGAATTTTATAAGAAAAGAAAAAATTAAAATTTTAGAAAGGAAATTAAAAAATGGCAAGAAAACCCTTTGAAAATATAACATTTTTGAAAATGGAAGAAGCTCTAATGCATCCATTTTGCACAACAAAAGAAATGAGATTACTATCTGGTAATTCATCACAAAAGACAGTTAAAAAAATAGAAAAAAAAGCTTTAGATAAAATTAATGAATATAAAGAAAAGGCTAAAGAAATGCCTGATTCAACAGAAAAATTTAAGATTTTAGCTAAATGTTATTTTGAAGAAAACACAAGACCTAAAAGGTACCCAACGCAAATCGTAATTGAAGTTTTAAATATCAATGAAGATTATATTAGGGATCAAGCTAAGAAAATGAGGGAGGTGCAAAATGAAATTAAGAATTGAAGCAATGTTAGGAATTAGTTCTATAGCAACAATTATATTATTTATTATTTTATTAAAAACTAATGTTTACTTTTTAAACTGGATATTATTCGCATTATTATTTATATCGTTAATGATTGATATATCTTGTTTATTCGAATTAAAAGACAAAACAAAAAAACTTAGCACTAAGCACTAAGTCCCCATCAACAAAGAATTTAGTTTTTGAGATTTATTCTTTGTTTAAAAAAGCAATTTCATTTTGAAATTACTCTTTAATTATAGGGCTTTTTACTTAATTTGTCAAATCTAGTGCTAGAAAGGACAAAAATGAATGAAAATAGTTGGCTTAAATTTTATTATAAATTCTTAGATTGGGAATGGTACAAGATTTCAAATACAAAAGATTTATTTATACATTGTTTATTAAAAGCTAATCGAACAGATAAAAAGTTTCAAGGTATTGAGGTCAAAAGGGGAAGTTTTATAACCTCAGTTAGCAACTTAGCCGAAGAATTAAGTCTTACAGTTAGGCAAGTTCGCACTGCACTAAATCACTTAAAATCGACAAACAACCTGACAATCAAAACAACCAATAAATTCTCAATGATTACCGTGGTTGGCTATGAAAAATATCAAGAAAATAAACAAGTAATAGACAAACAAGTGACACGCAAGAGACAAACAAACGACATTCAAACGACAACAACTAAAGAATATAAGAATGAAGAATATAAGAATGAAGATATAAAAGACATAGTGGACAAGCCACCTGATATTAAAAAATTTATTAAGCCAAATTTAGAAGAACTTGAAAATTACTGTTTGGAAAAAAAATTAAAAGTAGATTGTGAAAGCTTTTTAGATTATTACAATTCAAATGGTTGGAAGATTGGGAAAAACCCAATGAAAGATTGGCAAGCAACTTTAAGAAATTGGCATAAAAGAAATCAAGAATCAAAAAAACCTGAATGGATTGATAAAAAAATAGAAAAAGAGGAAATGAGTTTAGAAGAACTACAAGAATTAGAAGAAATGTTCAATAAACTTTAAAGGAAAAAATTATGAAAGAACAATTAAAAAAGATTTATAGCGAATTAAATCTAGAAGAAAAAAAGGATTTAATCAAAAAAATAGATTTAGAAATAAAAAATATATCAAGTTATGAGGTTGATGATTTCACTTTAGGACACGATTTCTTTATGAACTCAACTGGAGAAGAAGAACATTGTAGAGCGGAAATCGAGCAATTGCATTTTATGAGAAATGTATTAGAAGAGATGTGTTCAAATGTTTAAAAAAATAGATAAATTGACTGAATCAATTGATAATTTAACAGAAACCTTAAAAGAATATTTAAATTGTGAAATTGAAAAGGAATTATTTAAAAAAGAAATTCAAGATCAACTCGATAAAATTGAAACTAAGAAAGTCAAAAAAGATGGCAAGCTTAAATGATATTGAAAAAATGGCACAAGTTAAAAGTCAATATCGAAAATATTGTAAATGTGGTAGCAGTCGTTTAATGCTTCCGAAAATGGATTTTATAGTTTGCAATCATTGTGGAAGAAGAATTTATAAAAATTACGAAACGAAGAAAATATATGATTTTAGAGAAAGTTTTAGAAAAGCAGAAAGGAAACAAAGAAATGAAAAAATGTGAAGAATGTGGATGTACGTCAACAAAATGGACAAGCTATGAAGCGATTTATGGAGTAGCAAATATGTTTTCAAATGGCAATTCAATCGAAGTATGTAGAGAGTGCGAAGGTACAAATTTTATAGAAGAAGGAGAAGAAGAATAATGAAAAAAAGCGATTTAAAAATAGGAGATGTTTTGCAAACAAGAAACAGATATAAATATTTTTTAGTACTTAATTCTGAATGGGGTTGCTGCAAAGATATTATGCTTAATTTAAATGGTGGCTATATGCCTTTAGAAGATTATAATGAAAATTTATTATGTAAAGACGACAATGAATTTGATATTGTCAAAGTTTGTTCAAACGGAATTGTTCCAAATTTTGAAGGACATGTTTTAAATAAAAAAACAGGTTTTGAAGAATGGACTTGGGAAAGAGAAGAAGATAAAAAAGAAATGACTATTGAAGAGGTTGAAGAAAAATTAGGACATAGAGTTAAAATTGTTGGAGGCAGAGAATAATGGAAGAAATAAAAAATAAAGAAATGAAATTAAACGAATCAATTATTTCGATAAGAGTTGAATTGCAGAATTCAAAAATAAAAAAAAGTGGTAAAAATAGTTTTGCTGGGTTTAGTTATTATGAACTTGCAGATTTCTTACCTAAACTAAATGAATTAATGCAAGAAAAAGGTGTTAACGACAGATTCACAATAGAAAATTCTTTTGAAGGAGATTATGCAAAATTAGAATTAATTAAAGGTGAAGAAAAACAAGAATATAAAATGCCATTTAAAATATTTGAAACACCATTAAATTTTAAAAAAGATAAAAATGGAAACTTTATAAAAGATAAAAATGAATCTTATATAGAAGTAAAAAGCATGCAAGATATCCAATATTTAGGAGCATTGAACACGTATTATAAAAGATATTTATATTTAAACGCTTTTGGAATTACCGACGGTGAAGTAATAGACGCAATGGATAATAATGATTTACCTAAAAAACAAGAATTTAAGTCTACTACCAAAAAAAATGAAGTAACAATTGATTATAAAGAATTGGTTCAAAATTTTATTAAGGAAAATAATTTAAATATTAAAGAAGTATGTACTAGATATAAGTTAAATGCAAAATCAACTCAAGAAGATTTTAAATTAGCTTATAACTATATTGAAGAAGAATTTACAAGAACTGGTAAAGAATAATGCAAGCTGTAAAAGTAGATAGAGATAAATATATCGGTGGTTCTGATATTCCAATTATTATGGGAATAAGTCCATTTAAAACTAGATTTGATTTATTACTCGAAAAAGCAGGATTAAAAGATAATGATTTTGATGGAAATATTTATACTGAATATGGAAATATAATGGAAGACAAAATCAGAAATAATATCAACGAAACATTGTATCCCAAAAATCCATTTAAAGAAGATAAAATTATTGACGGAATATTTCGAGGTCATGCAGATGGAACAAATAATGATTTTGTTCTTGAAATAAAAACAACTAGCCAAATATATGAAAATTTAGATAATTACAGAACTTATTTAGTTCAATTATTAAAATATATGGAATTATTTAAAAAAGAAAAAGGTATACTTGCGGTTTATGAAAGAATTGAAACTGAGAGAACTGAATATCAACATGAAAAAGAACGTTTCTTTGATAAAATTTTTAATCCCAATAGATTACAAATATTTATAGTTGATATAAATAATCATAAAGATTTATTAAATAAAATAAATGAAGCTTGTGAACAATTTATAGTTGATTTAGAAAAGTTGAAAGAAAATCCATTTTTAACGGAAGAAGATTTATTACCTGTTGATTTAACTAATCAAGCAAATGCATTATTAAAACTTGAAGAACAACTTGCAACATTTAAAGAAATTGAAAAAAAATACAACGAAGAAAAAGAAAAGCTAAGACAAGCAATGATTAAATCTGAAATTAAAAAATGGACAACTCCTAACGGCACTCAAATTACTCTAATTTATGATAAAGAAGATGAAAAAATAGAAGTTGAATACTTTAACGAAGAAAAATTTATTGTTGAAAATACTGAATTGTATAGTCAATATTACAATAAATTAGCTGAATATAAAGAAACAAAAAAAGAAACAAAAAAAGGAAAAAAAGGTAGTTTAAGAATAACCTTGCCGAAAAGCGAATGAAGTCAATAATTCAAGAGAATAAAAAATGTTTCTTATGTGAAAGTGGAAATTATAGAAAGGAAGATTTTATTGGAACAATGGAAAAATATAAAAAATTATGAGGGATTTTACCAAATAAGTAATTTGGGTAAAGTTAAATCTATAACATTCAGAAACAATAAGACAACGTTCAAAAGAGAAAAAATTTTGAAAGTATATGATAATGGTAACGGATATTTATATGTTTCACTTTCCAAGAACAATAAAAGAAAAAATCATTATATTCATCGTTTAGTAGCCGAACAATTTTTGATAAATAATAATAGCAAACCAACAATTAATCACAAAGATTATAATACGCACAATAATAATGCTAAAAATTTAGAATGGTGTACTCAAAAAGAAAATGTAAATCATTCAAAAATAAATATGCAAAAATCAAAAAAATCAAGATTACCCGAAAGTACAAAAGAAAAATATATAAGAAAAAATAATAAGAAATTTGGATTAAAAATAAATCATACATATATAGGTTCTTTTGATGATTTAAATGATGCGATTCGAAAGAGAGATATGTTATTAAAAAATGAAAAAAAGTATTTTAACAGATAATTTTAAAAAATGTTATTTTTGTAATAAAAATCAAAATATTCAATTGCACCATATTTTCGGAGGAGCCAATAGGAAAAAATCAGATAAGTATAAATTAATTATTCCGTTATGTTGGGAATGTCATTTAGGAAATAATGGAGTTCATTTTAACAAAAAACAAATGGATAAACTGCATAAAATAGGGCAAAAAGCATTTATTGAAAATTATCCATATTTGGACTTTATGAAAATATTTTATAGGAATTATTTATGGGAGGAAGAGGAGGAAGAAGAACAGTGTGGTCAGACGATGAAATAGAAAAATTAAAAGAATATTATATTAATAATGAAACAATAGAAAACATAGCTATCAAATTAAATAGAACCAAAAATGCTATAAGAAATAAAGCCTATAAATTAGAAATTACAAATGGCAATTATTGGACAGAAGCAGAAATAAAATATTTGAAAGAAAATTATAAATCATATAATTTGCAAGAAATATCTGATTATCTCAAAAAAAATAAAACCAATGTTTGCAGAAAAGCTAAACAATTAGATATAGAAAGAAATCATAAAAAGTTTGAAAATACTAAAGGAACAATAGACGAAAGTAGTGTTTGGCACAAAAATGGTTGGATAAGAAAAACTGATGAAGAAATAGCTTTAAAAAGAAGCAAAATAATGATTGAATGGCATGAAACACATGAACATCCCAAAGGAATGTTAAATAAAAAACATTCATTAGAAACCAAAAATAAATTTAGTGAAAGAATGAAAAAAGATTGGAAAGATAAAAATAGTACTTATAATTCTGATAATTTTAGACAATTAAAAAGTGATTTAGTTTTTAATAGAAGACTTAATTCAAATTCTATAAGCAATTATTCTAGAGCCAAATCAGGAAAACGAAGTGATTTGAATGATAAATTTTTTAGAAGTTCATGGGAAGCAAATTATGCAAGATATTTAAATTTATTAATAAAACAAAAACAAATAAAAAAATGGGAATATGAATGTGATACTTTTATTTTTGAAGAAATAAAAAGAGGAATAAGAAGTTATACTCCTGATTTCAAAATTTGGGAGAATGATGATTCTTATTATTATATAGAAATAAAAGGGTGGATGGATGATAAAAGCAAAGTTAAATTAAATCGGATGAAAAAATATTATCCAAATGAAAAAATAATAATTATTCAAAAACAAGAATATAACGAGATAAAAAATAAGTTATCAGCAATTATAAAAGGTTGGGAGTAATGATGTGAATATGAAAAAATCATTCACTGGAACTATCGAACAAATAAAGCAATTTCTATGGCGATTCGACAAGGATAAACAATATGACATACAAATTGATGTTCATAAAAACAAACGTAGCCTAAACGCTAATAATTATGCTTGGAAATTAATTACAGAATTAGCAAATGAGATGAGATTAAGTAAAGAAGAAGTATATATGCAAATGCTCAAAGATTATGGACAAAGCTATAAAATCGAAACACCAATCGAAAATAAAATTAATGATGATTCAATAAAGTATTTTGAGAAAAGAGATGTGTTTGTAAAAGATGGACAAGTTTATCAAGAATACATAATTTTCAGAGGAACAAGTGGTTATGATTCAAAAGAAATGTCAATATTTATTGATGGTTTAGTTCAAGAATGCCGACAATTAGGAATTGAAACGTTAGAAGATTTAGAAATTAAGAGATTATTGAAGGAGATGGAAAAATGAAAGGTAAAATAAAAAAAATAGAAGAAGTAACTAATTTAAAATTAAATAATATTGGACAATTAAATGGAACAAATGGAAGTCGTTTAGGCATGGCACAAATGATAAATGCTTTAGGTGGGTATGGAGAATATGATGGTTATCTTATAGAAACTGACACCACTAAATTTTTAATACTTATTGAAAATGGGCAATCATGTTGTGAGGATTGGGGATATTTCTCTTGTGATGATAATTTTGAAGAATATATAGGAAAAGAAATAAGAGAAATCGTTTTAACAGATACAGAATTAAAAAACAAAACATTAGAAGAAAAATTAAATTATGTTGACAAAAATCAAGTGCAGTTTGTAACATTCAAGTTTACAGATGGAGAAGAATTACAATTTACAGTATATAATTCGCATAATGGCTATTATGGACATAGCATATTAGTTGCAGAAAATGAAGAAATCCTATTAAGCGACACTTTATAGAAAAAATAAAGGAGATGGAAAATATGAAATTAAAATTAATCAATATTGAATCAAAACACAATAAAACAGCAGGAGCAATTGGCAATATCTATAATGATATAAAAATAAACGATACAAGCTTAACATTATTTAACGAATGTGAATACTTAAGAACATCAGATATCAAAGAAATTATTATAAAAACAGAAAATAGTGTTTATACACTTGAAAGAATTGAGGAGAAATAGAAAATGATTGGAATTATTATAGGCGGAATAGCTATATTTTTAGCAATTATATTATTTGTAATTGCAGTTGTAATAGATAATGAGGGAATGATTTATACGGGTGTTTCAATATTCTTTTTAGGAATATTAATTATGTGCATTATACCAAATTTTACAGGCGTAATAAATTATGTAGAAACAAATGATTATGATAAAGCAAGGATTACGGCGGTAGACACAGTTCAAACACCATTTAGAATTTACTGGAAAGTACAAGTTGAATATTTAACAAATACTCCGACACAAGACGGGATAATAGTTAATAAAAATATTGAAAAAGATATTTATTATACTGATGATAAAGAGCTTGTTAACAAATTAAGAGAAAATATGTACAAAGAAATAAAAATCGTGACTGGATACAAAGGTGGTTATGAAAAATGGGATACCTTTAGAGAAAAATTAATTAAAAATTATGAAATATTGGAGGTTGAATAATGAACAAAGTTTTTTTGCTAGGGCATATAACACGTGATCCTGAAACAGGAAGCACAAACTCAGGTCTCTCTGTTACAAAATTTAATTTAGCGGTAAATAGACCAAAGAAAGAAGATGGAACTCAACAAGCAGATTTTATAAACTGTATTGCCTGGAGAAAGCAAGCAGAGAACATTGCTAAGTATTGTAAAAAAGGAAGTCAGATTGCTTTGGAAGGTCGTATTTCAACTGGTAGTTATGAAGCACAAGACGGAACAAAACGTTATACAACAGATATTATTGTAGATAATGTAACATTCTTAAATCATAAAAATGAAAATAATCAAGAAAGTGAAGAATCAAATCCTTTTGAAGATTTCGCGAATGAAATTGAATTGTCAGATGATACTCTTCCTTTCTAATGAATTTATCTATATTTGATATCTTATATCCAAAATATAAAATAAATAAATCTGTTGGATCTATAGATGGGGGTGATACCTTATGAATAACCAAGTGAGCATTTTTGATGTTTTGTACGAAAAATATAAAGTAAATAAACCAATAAGACTTATTGAGTTATTCGGTTGAATGGCGGCATCGGAAGTCAAGCAAAAGCATTAGAACGATTAAAAGTAAATTTTGAACATTGGAAGTATGTTGATTTTGATAAATATGCAGTAAATAGTTACAATGCTATATTTCAAACTAATTTTGAACCAACTGATATTACTAAAATTCATGCTACTGATTTAGAAATAAAAGAGACAGATAAATATTGTTATATAATGACTTATTCGTTTCCTTGTCAAGACTTAAGCTTGGCTGGTAAACAAAAAGGAATGAGCAAAGGCGATAACACTAGAAGTGGATTATTGTGGGAGGTTGAACGATTACTAAATGAATGTGTTGAATTTCCTCAAATACTTCTTATGGAAAATGTTCCAGAAGTAGTAGGGCAGAAAAATATTGAAGATTTCAATAAATGGCAAACTTCTTTAGAAAAATTAGGATATAAAAATTATTTGCAAATTTTAAATGCTAAAGATTATAGCATACCGCAAAATAGAAGAAGATGTTTTATGGTATCTATTTTAGGAAATTATTCTTACACTTTTCCACAAAAACAAAAACTTAATTTAAGGTTAAAAGATTTATTGGAAGATGAAGTTGATGAAAAATATTATTTAAGTGAAAAAATGATTAAAAATATACTAACACCAGCTAAAGAAAAATGGAGTAGTGGAAAAATGGAAATTGATTTAGATATAGCTAGACCACTTACGGCAACTATGAACAAAATGCATAGGGCAGATACTGATAATTATATTTCATCTGATTCTGTTATAAAAGTTGGAAATGTTAATCCAAGTAATAATGGTATGAACGGAAACATTTATTTATCTACTGGATTAAGCCCAACACTAACTACAAATAAAGGCGAAGGAATAAAAATGGTAATAAGAAAATATGGAATATTTGATACTAAAGAATCAATACATCAGGCTGGTAGTGTTTATAACCAAGAAGGATTAAGCCCAACTCTTACGACTATGGAAGGCGGATGGAGGCAACCGTGCATAGAAGTTTTAGAAGGAACTAAAAAAGGATATGCGGAAGCTTATGAAGGAGATAGCATCAATTTATCTTATTTGGATAGTGCAACAAGAAGAGGACGAGTTGGTAAACAAATGTCACAAACATTAACGACACAACAAACCATTGGAGTATATGAAAATTCAAAAATAAGAAAATTAACACCACTTGAATGCTGGCGTCTTATGGGATTTGATGACGAAGATTTTTATAAAGCTGAAAAAGTTAATTCTAATAGTCAACTTTATAAGCAAGCTGGAAACTCGATTTGTGTTTCCGTATTAGAAGCAATATTTAAAGAATTATTTTAGAAAGAGGTGTAGATTAATGGAAGAAATAATAAAAAATCATCTTTTAATGAGTTGCAAAAAGGGAATAATAGAAGGCTTTTCAAGTCTTGATGACGATATGAAAAATAGAGAATTTAAAGAAGTTTTCTACGAAAAAGAACGATATGAATCTAAACTAGATCATTTAAAAGAAGTACTAGAAGAAAAAATAAAAAATATAGACGATATAAATATAAATTTTGATGGAACAGAGGAAGACGTAAATAACTTCAAAATGAAAAACCACGATATATTAATTTATCAAGAAATATTAGATTTAATAAAAGATGAGGAAAATGTAAATGAGTAAGACAGAAACCACATTAAAATTAGAAGAATTATTAGCAAATAATTTTAATCGAAGAAATGACTTTTATGTATTTGAATGTACTATCGGTTGGAATGGTGAAGAAATAGTCGATTGCATAATGTATAACTGTCAAAGAGAAGTCGTATGTTATGAAATTAAACAAAGCAAAAGTGATTTTCATTCAAAGGCTAAGTTAACATTCATTGGTAATAGAAATTATTATGTAATGCCTTACGATTTATATCAAAAAGTCAAAGACGAAATACCTAGTGAAATTGGAGTATATGTGTCAATAAAATCGACAAATACTAGAGGTTTTAGTCTTGATGAATGGAACGAATATAACTTAAAAAGACAAAACAAAATATACGAAAATGGATTTGATGAGTTAGTTTGTATAAAAAAAGTTTATAAAAGGCAAGAATTAAAAGCTGACAAGGAAGTAATATTATCTTCAATGTTAAGAAGCTTACAAAGAGATAGATTTACAAATTATGAAAGTGGGATGATATAAAATGACTTCTAAAGAGATGTGGGAAGAATTAGGTTTTGGAGTGAGAAGAACAAACAAAGAAATTATTGTAGAAAATAGCTTAGAAAAATATACATTTGATTTTGAATTGGAAATGATGTTCATAGATAATAAAGCAGAATTAACTCATCATTTGTATTTAACAAAATATGTTTCAAAAGCAATTCAAAAAACAATAGAAGAATTAGGTTGGTGATATGAATGATTGATGAAAATATAAAGTATATCGAACATTGTCTTAAATTTATAAAACAAGAGGATAAAGATATTATCGGATTTATGAAAGAACAACTCCAAAGATGGCAAGAATTAAAAAAATTTATTCTTAAATATAAATGTTTTGAAAGTCCAATTTGTAGAGATGAATTATTAGGAGATAAAAACAATGATTGAGAAAAGAATAGAAAATTTGAAAGAATTAAAGAAGACAACTATAAATAGTGAAGAAGGTTATAGAGTTGTAAAAATAACACTTATTGATAACGAACTACAATTTCTAGAGCAATTAAAAGAATATATAAAAGATAATGAATTTGCATATACGATTGGTGAATTTCAGTCAGAAATCATTATTAAAACTTGTGATTTGCTTGGAGAACAAAAGGAGAGTAATGATGAATAGCCTTATAGAACTTTTTATTCAATTAGCTTTTGAAACAGGACAAGCATATCAGAGATTATATTCAAGTGCAGGCTTAGATAATGTTATGGACTTCAATAATATAGCGTTTGCCAACCATTGTGGTGCTGAATGGAACTTTAAAGGAGATATGTCTAATCTTTCAGAGCTATTTAAAATACATAGTTTAAATCATCATAAAATAACTGAATTAAACAAATTAGCCCAACAATTACAAACTATTAAAACAATGGCAAAAGAAGAGTTGGGAGAGTAATAATGAATAGAGAAATGAATTGCAGATTGTGGGATAAAGAAGATAAATATATGATTCCAAGTGAGCAAGTATTGATAATTAATTTTGCAGAAGAAATAGTAACTATAGAAATTAATGAAAACGGTGATGAGTCAGATTATCCCTTTAGTAGATTTATATTTATGTGGAATACAGGTTTATGTGATAAAGAAGGCAACAAGATATTTGAGGGGGATATTGTTGAAGTGTCCGATGAATATGGAAACGAATATAGAGAACCACAAATTGTTGAATATAGTTGTGGAATGTTTACAACAAATTATTTATCAAGTCATGGTAAACCTCTATATATCTGTGAAGATATTAAAATAATAGGCAATATCCACGACGATCCAGAGCTATTTAAAGGAGAATGAATAATGAGAAAGTTCTTTTGTAAAATACATGATTATTTCCATCAATTTATTATAGTATCAGATAAAACTAGAGGTTACGGAGTAATGGTTTGCAAGTATTGTGGTATTAAATATATTGATACTAAGTGGGGGAAAAGTTGATGGAAGGTAAGGAAAATGAAAAATGTTAAAGATAAAAGATAATACAATACAAAAAAGACTTAAAGGAAATTGGTATTACAAAGAATACAAATATATTAGCCAATTAGATATAGATTTAAAAAATGATAAAAATAAATATGATGTATTGACAATAATTGATGGAATATTGGGAAAAGAAGGATATGAAATTAATTTTGATAATTGTGCTTATTTAAGCCAAGGAGATGTTGTTACTTATGAATTTGATGATAATTACAGTATAGATTTATATCAATTTAATAAAGAAGGAACTGAATTCACTTTATCATTTTTATTAAAAGAGTTTGACAACTTTAATGACATTTGGGAATTGCAATACCTAAAAAATATCTACGATAAAATTGTTAACCAAATTAAAACTGAATTAGTAGAAAAGAGTGATTAAATGATACTAATAGAAAAAATAAAACAGTTTTTAAGATTCTATTTTGCGAAAGATATGCCTAGAGATAAATATAATTTTAAATTTAGATTTCAACAAGCATTATGTTATTTGGATTGGTATATAGAAGATGATGAAAATAGAAGAAAGTTTTTAGAAAAGAGTGATTAATATGATAATTACAGTAGATAAATCAGAAGTATTAGGAATAGTTCGTAGTGCATATATAGAAATTCCAGATAATGAAGAATTTAAATTGTTAAAGGAATCTTTATCGAATGTTGAGGGGAAAATTGTAGATTTGCCAGCAGTATATGAAGACACTGAACTTTTAAATGAATGTTTTGAGGCAATATCGTATTTAACTTTTTTAGATAATTATAATACAAAAAAGTATGAAAAATTATTTTATAAACTCAAAGAAAGGTTGAATATTAAATGACTGAAGAAATTAAAGAAGAAGTAGGTTACAATTGTAAATTTATAAAAGATATGAATGATAATAATACAGAAATAGTTATGATTAATTATAAAACATTGATGGCTATTTTAGATAAATACAACAATGAATCATACATAAAAATAAATAATGAAAAAGAGTGTTATTGTGTTGAAAGATATAACACCGAAAAAGAGTATGAAAAATATAAAAAAGCATGGGAAGAATTAAAAACAAAACATCAAAAAGTTAATCAAGAAGAAATTGAAACATTTGGTAAAATGCTTAATTCGTGTTTAGCAGAAGTAACATTAAATTTAATGCAAGAAATAGAAAAGAA
>Ga0153948_1000741_pt1 | contig 17768 bp, 16 predicted proteins | sample TSNJ032MetaG_FD_104696 | JGI IMG/M metagenome (GOLD analysis project Ga0153948, IMG submission 104696) | Attine ant fungus gardens microbial communities from New Jersey, USA - TSNJ032 MetaG | ecosystem: Host-associated > Fungi > Mycelium > Unclassified | place: USA: New Jersey, Wharton State...
CTGATCGTTATCGACTTCATCGATATGACCCCGGTACGCCATCAGCGTGCGGTGGAAAACCGTCTGCGTGAAGCGGTCCGTCAGGATCGTGCGCGTATCCAGATCAGCCATATTTCACGCTTCGGCCTGCTGGAAATGTCCCGTCAACGCCTGCGTCCATCGCTGGGCGAAAGCAGCGGCATCGTCTGCCCACGCTGCAACGGCACCGGCATCATCCGTGACGTCGAATCGCTGTCGTTGGCAATCCTGCGCCTGATCGAAGAAGAAGCCCTGAAAGACCGCACTGCCGAAGTGCGCGCCCAGGTGCCGATCCCGGTCGCCGCGTTCCTGCTCAACGAAAAACGCAACTCGATCACCAAGATCGAACTGCGCACCCGTGCCCGTATCGTCATTCTGCCGAACGATCACCTCGAGACCCCGCACTTCGAAGTTCAGCGTCTGCGTGACGACAGCCCGGAAGCTGCGACCAACCAGTCCAGCTACGAAATCGCTGCTGCCGCTGCCGAAGTCGAAGAAGTCCAGCCAGCCGCTGCGACCCGCACCCTGGTTCGCCAGGAAGCCGCGGTCAAGACTGCTCCGGCCCGCGCCAATGCGCCGGTGCCAACCGAAGTCGCCGCGCCTGCCGCTGCTGCACCGGCTCCGGTTGCCGCGCCAGAGCCAAGCCTGTTCAAGGGCCTGGTGAAGTCGCTGGTCAGCCTGTTCGCGACCAAAGAAGAGCCAGCCGCTCCGGTCGTGGTTGAAAAACCGGCCACCGAGCGTCCGGCCCGCAACGAAGAGCGTCGCAACGGTCGTCAGCAGAGCCGCAACCGTAACGGTCGCCGCGATGAAGAGCGCAAGCCGCGCGAAGAACGTGCACCGCGTGAAGAACGCGCGCCACGCGAGCCGCGTGAAGAGCGTCAGCCACGTGAAGCCCGTGAAGTTCGCGAGCCGCGTGAGGCGCGCACCGAGGCGCCAGCCGCCCGCGAAGAACGTGCTCCACGTGCTCCGCGTGAAGAACGTGCACCACGTGCACCACGCGAAGATCGCAAGCCACGTGGCGAGCGTGAAGAGCGTGTGCGTGAACTGCGCGAGCCACTGGACGCCGCTCCGGCTGCACCAGTAGCCGCTGCCGCTGTGGTCGCAGAAGAGCGTCCGGCCCGTCAGCCACGCGAAGAGCGCGCACCGCGCCCACCGCGTGAAGAGCGTCAACCACGTGCCGAGCAGGCTGCTGCTGCCGTTGCTGAAGAAGAAGTGAACAGCAACGAAGAGCAACTGCCGGAAGACGGTCAGGACAACGCTGAAGGCGATCGTCCACGTCGTCGCTCCCGTGGTCAGCGTCGTCGCAGCAACCGTCGCGAGCGTCAGCGTGATGCCAACGGCAACGTGATCGAAGGTTCGGAAGAGTCCGAGTCCGGCGAACACGCTGAAACAGCACCAAGCGCTGCCGATCTGGCTGCCGGCCTGGCCGTGACCGCCGCTGTTGCCAGCAGCGTGATCAGCGCTCCGGCCGAAGCACAGGCTCACGAGCAAGCCGAACGCGCTACCGCCGCTGTTCAGGAAACCGCTCCAGTGGAAGCGCCGGTTGTTGAGGCCACTACCCCAGTGGAAGTGGTTGCTGCTCCGGAAGTCGAAGTGGCACCGGTTCAAGAAACGCTGCCTCAGGTTGAAGCCGCTGCAGAACCTGCCGTTGAAGCGCCAGTCGCGACCGCGGAGCCGGTGGCTGAAACCGTTGCTGAAACCGTGACCGAAACCGTGCGTGAAGTTCGTGAAGAACAGACCGCGTTCAACTGGGTTGCCGAGCCTGCCGTCGCTGAAACTCCAGCGCCAGTCGTTGAAGCCCCAGTGGTTGAAGAAGCCAAGACTGCCGCGCCAGTGGTCGAAGCCGCCGAACCTGCTCCAGCGCCAGTGGTTGAAACACCGGTGGTCGAAGCACCAGTGGTTGCCGAAGCCCCTGCTCCAGTGGTTGAAGCCGCTCCGGTCAGCGCCCTGACGCCAAACGGCCGTGCGCCAAACGACCCACGTGAAGTGCGTCGCCGCAAGCGTGAAGCCGAGCGCCTGCAGAAGGAAGCCGAACTGGCTGCCGCTGCTGCTCCGGCTGCTGAAGTGGTCGAGGTTGCTTCCGTGACTGAAGAAGCGGTGGTTGAGTCGGTGATCGCCGAAGCACCACGCTCCGTTCAGGACGCGGTCGAGCATCACCAAGCGGCCGAGGAAAAAGAACACGAGCCTAAACCGCTCGTCTGATTCCGAAAGCCAATAAAAAGCCCCGCCTGAGCAATCAGGCGGGGCTTTTTTATCTCTCCAATTTAAGCATCACCCCGATCCCTTGTAGGAGTGAGCCTGCTCGCGATTGCGGGGTATCAGCCACCACAAATGACACTGACCCACCGCTATCGCGAGCAGGCTCACTCCTACAGAGGATTTATGCAGGGCTCAGGATTGAGTGAACACCAACGCCTCGGGCACATCGATATCCCACAACACCCCGGGATCATCCACCGCTACCTCAATCACCCTGCCCTGCTTGAACAAAGGCCTGGCGCCGCGATCGCCACTCAACGCCTGCAACGCCGTCCCGAACGAACGCCCGAACCCCACCGGATGGCCGAACTCGCCCTCCTGCACCGGCACACTCACCGCATCCTCGGAAATCGCCGCCGCCACCCGCTCAATACTCGACGGCAGGATAAAAGGCATATCGCCCAGCACAATCAACCAGCCATCCGCCTCCGGACAAGCCGCAACACCCGCCGCAATGCTGTCCCCCATTCCGGACGATTCAATCGAGACCACATCGCAGCCATAAGCCTGCGCCATGCGCATGGCCTGCGGCCGCGCTTCTGTGGTCACCAACACCCGTTTGTCGAGACCGGCCGGCAGATTCAGCAACACCTGCTCGATCACCGAACGCACCGCACCGTCGCGGCCGGTGCAATCGGCCAGCAGCTTGTCCTTGTCGGCACCGGCAACCTCACGAAAGCGACTGCCCTCGCCCGCTGCCAATACGATCACTGCAATGGATCGACTCATGAACCCTCCACGACTTTCTTCTGTTTCAACTCGACGCCGTTCTTGATCGCCACAATCTCCGCCAACAACGACAGGGCAATCTCCGCCGGTGAATGGCTGCCGATGTGCAAACCGATCGGCCCGTGTAATCGCGCAATGGCTGATTCTGACAAGCCTAGCTGAGCCAGATTGTCCCGACGCTTCTGGCTGTTGACCCGCGAACCCAGTGCACCGACATAGAACGCCGGCGAATCGAGCGCGGTGAGCAACGCCATATCATCCAGACGGGGATCGTGGGTCAGCGCGACGATGGCCGTGCGTTCGTCCGTCTGAATGCTCAGCACCGCATCGTCCGGCATGCCCGAAACGAAACGCCCATGGTGTTCTTCCCAACCGTAGACGAACTCGGTACGCGGATCGCAGATCAGCACTTCGAAATCCAGCAGGCGGGCAATATCAGCCACATAACGCGACAGCTGTCCGGCGCCGATCAACAGCAGACGCCAGCGCGGGCCATAAATGGCGCGCAGGGTCTTGCCATCGAATGCCAGCACATCGGACTTGCTCGCCGCCGACAACGCCACCTCACCGGTTTCGATGTTCAGCTCGCGAGCGACAATCTCATGGGCCTCACACCGCGCGAGCAACTCGGCGACCCACGCCGGATCACCCACCTGCTCTTCAGTCAGGCGCAACGTGCCGCCACAGGGCAAGCCGAACCGCGCCGCCTCCTCGCGGGTGACGCCATAGGTAATCAGCTGCACCGGCGGGCCGTCGCTGGTGATGCGCCCGTCGTGCAGGCGGGCGATCAAGTCATCCTCGACACAACCGCCCGACACCGAGCCGATCACCACGCCATCCTCGCGCAACGCGAGCATCGCTCCCGGCGCCCGGGGCGCGGTGCCCCAGGTCTGCACCACGCTGAACAGCACCACCCGCTGCCCGGCACGGCGCCATTCGAGCACGCTGCGCAGGACATTGAGATCGGCGCTGTCCATCAGGTGGGTATCCGCTGTTGAGAGTGCCAGACCTGAAGTTTCAGGGTAATCATGGGTTCATCCGCAGAGGGTTTCGGCTATGGCAGGCAGTTTACGTCAACCCTGCGACCAACAAAAAAGCCCTGCACTTTCCATTCGTGCAGGGCTCTGGGTGCTGCTTGAAAGCGTAGCCTCAATAGCGATTGGGCTCCATTTCCAGTTCGACATTGAAACGTTCGGCAATGTCTTTCTGGATGCGTTGCGCCAGATCCAGCAATTGCAGGCCGGTGGCCGCGCCGTAGTTGACCAGCACCAGCGCCTGCAACTTGTGCACGCCAGCATCAGCCTCGCGAAAACCTTTCCAGCCAGCGCGCTCGATCAGCCAGCCGGCAGCCAGTTTCATCTGCCCGTCCGGCTGCGCATAGGCCACCAGATCCGGGTGTTGCGCCTTGATCTGCTCGACCACCGCCGCTGATACCAGCGGATTCTTGAAGAAACTGCCGGCATTGCCGAGCACCACCGGGTCCGGCAGTTTCTCGCTGCGGATGCTGCAGATCGCGCGGCTGACGTCGGTGGGCGTCGGTTGCTCGATGCCCAGCTCGGTCAGGCGTTGACGCACCGGACCGTATTCCAGATGCAGATGCGCGACCCGATCAAGCTTGAAGCGCACCCGCAGGATCAGCCAACGCCCCGGCTGCTGCTTGAACAGGCTGTCGCGGTAGGCGAAGTTGCATTCTTCCAGGCTGAAGTCGCGCAGCTCGCCGGTCTGGCGATCCAGCGCGGTCAGCCCGGCGAACACATCCTTGATCTCGACGCCGTAGGCGCCGATGTTCTGCATCGGCGCCGCGCCAACAGTACCGGGGATCAGGCTGAGGTTTTCCAGACCGGAAAAACCCTGCGCCAGCGTGTGCTGCACGAACGGATGCCACGGCTCGCCGGCTTCAGCCTCGATCACCACGCGGTTGCCGTCATCGCTGATCAGCCGAATGCCACGGCTGGCCATGCGCAGTACCAGCGCCGGGATGTCTGCGGTCAGCAGCAAGTTGCTGCCGCCGCCGATCACCAGTAACGGCAGATCATGGGCAGTCGCATAGGCCAGGGCTTCGCGCACGTCGGCGTCGCTGTGGGCCTCGGCGAACAACTGCGCGCGCACATCCACGCCAAAACTGTTGAACGGTTTCAGCGAAACCTGTGATTGAAGCTGCAAACTCATAACCGGCCCTTCACTTCGATCAACAATTGGTCACACGCTGCCTCGATCAGGTCCAGCACCTGCTCGAAGCCCTGATCGCCGTCGTAGTACGGATCCGGCACTTCATCGACCACACCGGCATAACGGCGCAGGAACAGGTCCAGCTCGGCCTTGCCAGTGGACGGCTGCAGAGCCTTGAGGTTACGCAGGTTGCTGTTGTCCATGGCCAGAATCAGGTCGTAACTGGCGAAATCGGCGCGGCTGACCTGCTGCGCACGTTGCGCCGACAGGTCATAACCACGCACTTTGGCTGCGGCCTGGCTGCGCTTGTCCGGCGGGTTGCCGACGTGCCAGTCACCGGTGCCGGCGGAGGCCACTTCGACCTGATCCGCCAGCCCGGCTGCACGCAGTTTGTGACGGAGCACGCCTTCAGCGGTGGGCGAACGGCAGATGTTGCCCAGGCACACGAACAGAACGCGCATCAGGCCTCCAGCAGGCGACGAACGCGCTCGAGGTCTTCAACGGTATCGACCCCGGTTGGCGGCGCGATCAACGCATCGGCGACATGAATCCGCACGCCGTGCCACAGGGCACGCAGTTGTTCGAGGGATTCCGTGTTTTCCAGCCAGCAAGGGCCCCAGCTCACGAAGTCCTGGAGGAACCCGGCACGGTAGGCATAAATGCCGATGTGGCGACGGTACGGCACGCCTTCGGGCAACTGCTCGCGGCTCTTGGCGAAGGCATCGCGGGCCCACGGCAAGGTGGCGCGACTGAAGGTCAGCGCCAGACCGTTGAGGTCGCTGACGACCTTGACCACGTTCGGGTTGAACAGGGTCTCCACGTCTTCGATCGGCTCAGCCAGGGTGGCCATGCGCGCTTCGGTGTGGGCGGCGAGGTTGGCCGCGACCTGATCGATCACACTTGGCGGGATCAGCGGTTCGTCACCCTGCACGTTGACCACGATCGCGTCCGGCGCAAGGCCCAGTTTGGCGGCGACTTCCGCCAGACGATCGGTGCCAGAGTTGTGGTCTTCACGGGTCAGCACCACTTCCGCGCCGAACGCCTTGCACGCCTCTACGATGCGCACATCGTCGGTCGCCACCACCACCCGGCTGGCGCTGCTTTTACTCGCCTGTTCCCAGACGTGCTGGATCATCGGCTTGCCGGCGATCTCCAGCAGCGGTTTGCCCGGCAGGCGGGTCGAGGCGTAACGCGACGGGATGACAACGGTGAAGGCAGTGGTCATTTATCCAGACGCTCGTCGGTGGTCAGGGTACGCGCTTCGCTTTCGAGCATCACCGGGATGCCGTCGCGGATCGGATAGGCCAGCCCTGCGCCCTTGCTGATCAGTTCGGTCTTGTCGGCACTGAGCTTGAGCGGGCCTTTGCAGATCGGGCACGCGAGGATGTCGAGCAATTTGGTGTCCATGAACATTCCCTGGATAAAGAGTTAAGGCAAAAGACGATCGGGCAACAGGCGCATCAACTGGGTGTCGAACCAGGCCACGAAGGCCGGTGACGGCACGGCATCGACCGCCAGATACCACCAGTCGTCTGCTGCGAAGGCACGGCACTTCACCGCGTCCTTTTCGGTCATCACCAACGGCAATGACGGTGTGAAATTCAAGGCCTGCACGCTGTATTCGGCGTGGTCGGCAAACGCATGGGGGACTGCTCGCCAGTCTAGCGCTTCGAGGGTATTGAAGAAACGTTGCGGATTGCCGATCCCGGCCACCGCGTGCACCGCTTGACCGGGTGCGAAATGCGCCAGCGGCTGGCGCTCGCCGCTGCGCAGATTGACCAGTGCGGTCGGTTGCAGGTGAAAGGCAAAACCGTCTTCACGATCCGCCGTGGCACCGTTGAACAGCACGCCATCAACGCTTTGCAGACGCTCGATCGGCTCGCGCAACGGGCCTGCCGGCAGGCAACGCTTGTTACCCAGACCTCGGGCGGCGTCGATCAGCACCAGCTCCAGATCCCGCGCCAAGCGATAATGCTGCATGCCGTCGTCGGAGAGGATCAGGTCCAGAGGTTCACTGGCGAGCAACGCTTTGACCGCCGCGCTGCGATCAGGGTCAATCATCAGCGGCACGCCGGTGCGCTGCACGATCAACAGCGGCTCATCGCCGGCGACGTCGGCGCCTTGATCGGCCTCGACCCGCCACGGCAGTTGCGGCGGTTTGGCACCATAGCCACGGCTGACCACGCCAACCCGCAGACCGGCGCGGCGGCAATGCTCGATCAGCCACAGGATCATCGGTGTCTTGCCGGTGCCGCCCACCGTGATGTTGCCGACCACGATCAACGGTACCGGTGGCTGATAGATCTGGCCCTCGCCGTCGAGAAAGCGCTGACGCTTGTTGACCACCACGCGGCGGTAGAGCATTTCCAGCGGCCGCAGCAGCGTCAGGGCCGGATGCCCCTGATACCACGCGGCGAGCAAACGATCGGACAGGCTCATCAGGATTTGGGCACCGCCTCGACCGTGGTCATGCGCAGATGGCTGAAACCGAGCTTGCCGGCCGCGTCCATGGCGGTGATCACTGATTGGTGTTGGGTCTTGCCGTCGGCGCTGATCGACAACGGCATGTTGGTGTCACCGTTGGCTTCTTTCTGCATGGCTTCCATCAGCGTTGCCAAGTCGTTTTTCGGCAGAATCTTGTTGTTCACCGAAAACACGCCTTCGGCGCTGATCGCGACGTCCAGCTGCTTGAGCTGCTGGTCTTCGGCCGGCGATCCGCTGACCGACTCCGGCAAATCAACACGCAACTGGGTCTCGCGGGTGAAGGTGGTGGTCACGACGAAAAACAGCAACAGGATGAACACTACGTCGATCAGCGACGCGAGGTTGATGTCGATCGTTTCCCGAGGCTTGCGACGGAATTTCACGCTTTGTCCCCGGCCAGATCGACGTCACGGTCGCCCTGCACCACTTCGACCAGTTTGATCGCTTCCTGCTCCATGCCCACCACCAGCTCGTCGATGCGGCGCTGCAGGAAACGGTGGAAGAACACCGACGGAATACCGACCATCAGGCCCGCTGCCGTGGTGATCAGCGCTTTGGAAATACCGCCGGCCAGTACCGAAGCATTGGTGGTCATGCCGGAACCGGTGAAGGCGCTGAAAATGTCGATCATGCCCAGTACCGTGCCCAACAAGCCCAGCAATGGCGACATGGCGGCAATCGTGCCCAGCGCGTTGACGTAGCGTTCGAGCTCGTGAATCACCCGCGCGGCAGCTTCTTCGATGCATTCCTTCATGATCTCGCGACCATGCTTGGAGTTGGCCAGACCCGCGGCGAGGATTTCACCCAGCGGCGAATTGGCGCGCAATTCCTTGAGCTTTTCTTTATTGAGCTGCTTGTCCTTGATCCAGACCCAGACCTGGCCCAGCAGATGCTCGGGGGTGACGCGGCTGGCGCGCAGGGTCCACAGGCGCTCGGCGACAATCGCCATGGCCGCGATGGAACTCAGAATGATCGGCAACATCATCCAGCCGCCGGATTTGACCAATTCCCACACAGTGACAGTCCCCTCGAAAAAGTGCGCCACTTTACCATACCGGTTCGCGATTAAGACCCGCTGCCCCGACGACCTGATGCCACATTCGGCGATCCCGCGATCAATGGTGTTTCAACGCCAGAAACGCCGTTGTTGACGCATCAGCCACGGCGCCTGAAAGCTGCCCAGGCGCAGTTGAATGGCGCCGTGCTGCGCGCTGTCGTAGATGCGCAACCCTTGCTGGCGGTAACGCGCGAGCACCAGCGGGTGTGGATGACCGAACGAATTGCCCTGCCCCCGAGAGATCAGCACCGAATGCGGCTTCAAGTCCCTGAGCAAAGCCATCGACGAGGAACTGCGGCTGCCGTGGTGCGGTGCCTGCAGCCAGTGCGTCGGCACCGCCAACGAACTCTCCAGCAGAACCCGTTCGGCAGCCGTGTCGATATCGCCGGTCAGCAGCAGACGCTCGCCATTGGCCTCGATCTGCAACACGCAGGAGCGCTGATTGCTGTCATTGGCCGCCGACCATTGCCACAACTTAAACCGGACCCCGTCCCACTGCCATTGGCGCCCGCTTTCACAGGGCTCGGCGCGCAGTATGGCGGGCAGCCCCGGCGGATCGCCGCTGATCACCCGCGTCACTTTCAGCCGCCGCGATACCGCCAGCGCACCCCCGGCATGGTCGGCGTCGGCATGACTGAGCAGCATCAGGTCGATGCGCTTGACCCCCAGTTTGTGCAGCGCCGGCAGCACCACTCGCTCCCCCAGATCGAAATCGCCGAAGCGGGGGCCGGCATCATAAAGCAACGTGTGATGACGGGTGCGGATCAGGATCGACAGACCCTGACCGACATCGAGCTGCCAGATATCGGCCAGCCCCTCGGCCACCCGCTCGCGAGGCGGCGCCAGCAGAATCAACAGCAACGGCCAGCCCAACGGTCGCAATGGCACCCCGCGCGGCAACAGCAACAGCAAGGCGCCGAGACTGCCGAGCAGCAAAACCCACCACGGCAGCGACGGCGAGATCCACGCCGGCCAGACCCCGGCGATCAGCGACAAGCCGCGAAACAGCCAGTCGATCAAACCACCGGCCAGCCACAACAAGCCTGCACCGACGTAAGGCACCGGCAACAACAGCGTGCCGAGCAGCGCCGGTGGCAGCACCAGCAGACTGACCCACGGCACCGCCAGCAGATTCGCCAATGGCCCGCTGAGGCTGATCGGCAGGTTCAGCGCCAGCAACACCGGGCACAGACCCAGCGCAATCAGCCATTGCGCGCGGGTCCAGGTCTGCCACCATTTCCACGCACCGAGTCGCCCGCCGAAGGTGAAAATCAAAATCCCCACCGCGGCGAACGACAGCCACAAACCCGGACGCAGACTGGCTAACGGGTCGAGCAACAGCAACGCATCGAATGCCAGCAACAGTGGCCACCACGCGCCGAGATGGCGAAAGCGCAGGCGCCACAACAACACCAGCCCGACCATCACGCAGGCCCGTTGCACCGGCACATCAAACCCGGCGAGCAAGCCGTAACCGAGCGCCGCGGCAAACGCCAGCCCACAGGCCCATGGCAGCCAAGGCTGGCGCATTGGCCACCAGCCGTAGCGCGCCAGCCCGGCGACCAGCAGATACATCACCGCCGCCAACATCCCGATGTGTTGACCGGAAATCACCAACAGATGCACGGTGCCGGTGTCCTGCAGGATTTGCCAATCCTCGCGGCTGAGCCCCGAGCCGTCACCGAGCACCAGCGCCGCCAATGCACCGCCCCGGCCCTGGGCATCGACTGCCAGCAAGCGCTGCCGAATGCTGTCGCGCCACGCCCAGCTGGCCTCGGCCAGGCGTTGACCATCCTTGATCGTGCCGGTTGCGCCGATGCGTTGCGCCAACAGCCAGGCTTCGTAATCGAAGGCATCGGGGTTGAGCAAACCGCCGGGGCGCTTGAGCTTGACCGCCAGACGCCAGCGCTCGCCGCTGTTGAGCGGCGGCCCGGCGTACCACGCCAGACGCAGCAACGACGGCAGTTTCTCGTGTCGCGAGCGAGCATCGGCCAACTCGAAACGCACCACGCCTTCGCTGGTTTGCGGCAAGCCGACCACCCGTCCTTCGACCCAACGGGTTTCGCCGTCAAGCGCTGCGGGCAGACGATCATTCAACGCCCATTGCGCACTGACGCACGCCCAGGTGAAACCGAACAACAGAAGCGCCACGGGATAGCTGCGAAACGGCAGCAACATCAGTCCCACCAACGGCAACAACATCATCAACCCGACCGGCGGTAAAACCGGCAAAAAAACCGGAACCAGCAGACCGACTGCCAGCGCCATCATCCCTGTGCGCATAAGCCCGTCCTTGAGAGTTCCTGCATTAGGCTTAGCGGGTACGCAGCTGGGTCGTCGTCAACAATTGTCACAAAGTCTGAATGGGCGCTTCGTAGAATCCAGACATACTTGCCGCCTTAACCGACCGAGAAGCCTTATGCCCCGGCGCTTATTCAAACGTTACATGCCCGATCCGACGAGCATCAGGGAACACAAATCCTTACGCTTTCTCGGCAAGTTGCTGCATGACCCCAACCTCTGGCACCTCAATCGGCACTCGGTGGCCCGGGCGATGGCCGTCGGCCTGTTCGCCGCGTTCCTGCCGATTCCGGCGCAGATGCTGGTGGCGGCGGCACTGGCGATCACCGTGCGCGGCAACATGCCGATTGCCGTCAGTCTGGTCTGGCTGACCAACCCGATCACCATGCCGGCGGTGTTTTTCTGCACGTACCAGACCGGGGCCTGGTTAATGAATGTACCCGCCCGCACCCTGCCCGATTCGTTGACCTGGGAATGGATCAGCGGAGAGTTGTCGACCATGTGGCAACCGTTTTTGCTGGGGTCGGTGGTATGCGGACTGCTACTCGGCATCCTCGCCTACTTCACGGTGATGCTGTACTGGCGCTGGTGGGTGGCGCGGCAATGGGCGCGGCGCAAGAAAAGCCGCATGCGCTGAATGCAAAACGGCCTCCGCAGTGGGAGGCCGTTCAGTTTTGTGTTGTCTGCATTCGCGAGCAAGCTCGCTCCCACATTGGATCAGGTCCGCATCCCGCGCCCACTCACCAGCAGCCGCGCACAACCGAGGTACAACACCACGGTCGCCACCAGCATGAAGGTGATCGCGATGCCGATCTTGATATCCGACACCCCGAGAATGCCGTAACGGAAGGCATTGACCATGTGCAGCACCGGGTTGGCCAGCGACACGGTCTGCCAGAACGGCGGCAGCAAGGTGATCGAGTAAAACACCCCACCCAGGTAGGTCAGCGGGGTCAGCACAAACGTCGGGATGATCGAAATATCATCGAAGTTGCGCGCAAATACCGCGTTGATGAAGCCCAGCAGCGAGAAGATCGTCGCGGTCAGGATCACCACCAGCAAGGTCACGCCGAGGTGATGCACCTGCAGATGAGTGAAGAACAGCGACAGAATGGTCACGATGACCCCGACCATCAAACCGCGCAGCACGCCGCCAATGGTGAAGCCGATCAGGATGGTGTGCGGCGACACCGGCGAGACCATCAGCTCCTCAATGGAACGCTGAAACTTGCTGCCAAAGAAACTCGAGACCACGTTACCGTAGGAGTTGGTGATCACCGACATCATGATCAGTCCCGGCACGATGTACTCCATGTAACTGAAGCCACCCATGCCGCCAATCTGCTTGCCGATCAGGTTACCGAAAATCACGAAGTACAGAACCATGGTGATCGCCGGCGGCAGCAGGGTCTGCGGCCAGATCCGCGTGAAGCGTTTGACCTCGCGATAAACGATGGTCTGGAGGGCGACGAGGTTGGGGCGGAACTCGGAACTCATACCGCCACCTTCGACAGATTTTTCTCCACCAGGGACACGAACAGCTCCTCGAGGCGATTGGTTTTGTTACGCAGGCTCAACACTTCGATGTTCTGCTGCGCCAATTGGGTGAACAGCGCGGTGATGCCCATGGATTTGTCGACCTGGACTTCCAGGGTATGGCCGTCGAGCAAACGGGCGGGATAGCCGAGCAATTGCGGCGCGGCGTGCAAGTCGTTTTTCAGATCCAGCAGGAAGGTTTCGACGTGCAACTGGCCCAGCAGCTGTTTCATGCTGGTGTTCTCGACGATGGTGCCGTGATCGATGATGCCGATGTTGCGGCACAACTGCTCGGCCTCTTCCAGGTAGTGCGTGGTGAGGATGATGGTGATGCCTTTCTGGTTCAGCTCGGTGAGGAACGTCCACATCGAGCGACGCAGTTCGATGTCGACGCCAGCGGTCGGCTCATCGAGGATCAGCAGGCGCGGCTCATGCACCAGGGCACGGGCAATCATCAGACGTCGCTTCATGCCGCCGGACAGCGAACGCGACGGCACATCGCGCTTGTCCCACAGGCCGAGCTGGGTCAGGTACTGCTCGGCGCGTTCCTTGGCGATCTTCGCCGGGATGCCGTAATAACCGGCCTGAGTCACGACGATGTCGAAAGTCTTTTCGAACTGGTTGAAGTTGAATTCCTGGGGCACCACGCCGATCGAACGCTTGAGCGCGGCGGGATTCTTGTCCAGGTCATGACCGAAGATATTCACCGTGCCGCTGGTCTTGTTGACCAGGGTCGAGAGAATGCCGATGGTCGTGGATTTGCCGGCGCCGTTGGGGCCGAGCAAGGCGAAAAAGTCACCTTCGGCGACGTCCAGATCGATACCACTCAAGGCCTGGAACCCGTTGCCGTAGGTTTTGGTTAGCTGCCGGATGGACAGAGCGGAACTCATATCGGATTTACGCACCAAGAAGGGAAGAAAAGGAAAGATTGGGCCGGGCGGCGAACAAAACAACCACGGCGCATGAGCGCAATGGTGCTTGCCGCCGCTACACAAGTACAGTCAAGAGTGTCGATAGTTATTATCAAGTCAACGCGGTCATGACTGCTTTCTGATAAGCCGGACGCTGCTTCAACCGTGCATACCACGCTTCCAGATGCGGCTGCGCGGTGCGTTCGATCGGCATCTCGAACCAGGCATAAATGAAACTGCCCAGCGGAATATCGCCCATGCCGATTTCGCTGCCGGACAGGTATGGCTGGCTGGCAAGGGCCTGATCGGCCATGGCCAGCAGCGCCGTGCACTCCTTGATCGCGGCGTTGATTGCCGGCCAGTCCTGCTGGTCCGCTGGCGTGCGCAGCACGCCCCAGAACACGGTGCGAAATGGTCCGGCAAAACTCGAGGTGGTCCAGTCCATCCACTTGTCCGCGATGGCCCGGGCTTGCAGGTCTGCCGGATACCAGGCGCTGTTCGGTGCATGCCTGGCCAGCAGGTAACGCACGATGGCATTCGATTCCCACAGCACGAAACCATCATCTTCGATCACCGGTACCCGGCCGTTCGGGTTCATCGCCCGGTATTCAGGCGTGTCGACCACACCGAAGGCGCCGCCGGCGTCAATCGCCTCGTAGGCCAGGCCCAGTTCCTCGGCGGCCCACAGTGGCTTCCTGACATTCGATGAGTTTTTCCGTCCCCAGATCTTCAGCATGACCGCCTCTTTTCAAGTGAGTGGGCAGGCAGCATACGCCGGATCAGACCCGACTCAAATCACTCTGCATATCGCCCAGCACCTTCGCCTGATGCTCGCCAAACAGATGCGGGTAGCATTTTTCCAGGTGTTCGAAGAAGAACTGCTCCGGCACATCGGTGAACTGGCCGTGATCGACCAGATACTCCATCAACAGCGCGCCGTCACGGTTGTACGGATGGAAAACGCTGTCATTGATCCCGTCAAAGTCCAACGGTGCGACGTTGAACAGCTCGCAGAGTTGCTGATTGAAGGCCGGCGTAGCTTTGACCCAGCGCTCGTTGAGGAACAGTTCGGTGTAACCGTGCATGGCGAACACATCGCTGCGCAACAACTCCAGCAAACGCGGGGTCGACAGGTGATTCTTGACGTCGGCCAGACCGATGCGTGCGGGAATGCCGCAATGCCGTGCGCACCCGGCCAGCAATGTGGCCTTGGGCACGCAATAACTTTCCCCGGCCGCCAGCGCATGACTGCCGCACAGGGTCTGCGGGTCGAGGCTGAAGGTATACGGGTTGTAGCGCACCGCTTCGCGCACGGCGTAATAGAGACTGATCGCCTGCGCGAGCGGGTCGCGGCTGGCACCGCGGTGTTGTTCGGCGAACTCCACCACTGCCGGGTGGTCACTATCGATGAAGCGGCCGGGGCTCAGATACTCGCGCATGACGATGTTCTCCTGGGTGAGCCCCGAGTCTAGCGACAGCTCAAGCACAGAGATAACGACGTTTCGGCCAAACATGCACGCGAAGACGCGGGAACGGCGAACGATTTCCCACGGGTGTTGCCCACCGAACCTACGAAAACCATCCGGGGTTTCCCACGAGTTCAATCACCAGGTTCTGACCACCCGGTTTTACAGATGCCGTCTAAGCTCTGGAGGGTCGATTTGCCTTGGTTCACGGAGGATTACATATGCTGTTGTTGTGGATATTGGTTCTGATCGTCGGTGTGGCGTATCTCGCCCACCGCCGCATCGCCCCCCTGCCCGCGTTGGGTATCGTCGCCATTTACCTGCTGGCGATGGGTATTTTCAGCCATGCCCCGGGCTGGTTGCTGCTGGTGTTGTGGGTGGTGCTTGCGGCGGTTGCCGCGCCGTTGCTGCTGCCTGACCTGCGCCGCAAACACTTCACCGCGCCGCTGTTCAACTGGTTCCAGAAAACCCTGCCGCCGATGTCGCAGACCGAACGCGACGCGATCGATGCCGGCACCGTGTGGTGGGACGGTGAACTGTTCAGCGGCCGTCCGGACTGGGACAAACTGCTGTCCTATCCCAAGGCGCAACTGAGCGAAGAGGAACAGGCGTTCATCGACGGCCCGACCGAAGAGCTCTGCGCGATGGTCACTGACTGGCAGATCGGCCAGTCGATGGATCTGCCGCCCGAAGCGTGGAGCCACATCAAGCAACACGGCTTCTTCGCCCTGATCATTCCCAAGGAATTCGGCGGCAAGGGCTTTTCCGCCTACGCCCACTCGCAAGTGGCAATGAAACTCGCGACCCGCAGTGGCGACCTTGCTTCCACGGTGATGGTGCCCAACTCCCTCGGCCCGGCCGAACTGCTGTTGCATTACGGCACCGACGAACAACGCAACCATTACCTGCCGCGGCTGGCCCGTGGCGACGACATTCCGTGTTTCGCCCTCACCGGCCCACTGGCCGGGTCCGACGCCGGCGCCATGCCGGATACCGGGATCATCTGCAAGGGCCAGTGGGAAGGCGAGGAAGTCATCGGCCTGCGCCTGAACTGGGAAAAACGCTACATCACTCTCGGCCCGGTCGCGACCCTGCTCGGTCTGGCCTTCAAAGCCTATGACCCGGAACATCTGCTGGGCGACAAGGAAGATCTCGGCATCAGTCTGGCGCTGATTCCTACCGATACACCGGGTGTGGAAATCGGCCGTCGTCACCTGCCACTGGGTGCCGCGTTCATGAACGGCCCGAACTCGGGCAAAGACGTGTTCATCCCGCTGGACTACCTCATCGGTGGCCAGGACATGCTCGGCAAGGGCTGGATGATGCTGATGAACTGCCTGTCGGTCGGGCGGTCGATTTCGTTGCCGGCAGTCGGCACCGGCGCGGCTAAATTCACCAGTCTGGTGACCGGTCAATACGCGCAGATTCGTGAGCAGTTCAACGTCCCGCTGTCGGCCTTCGAAGGCATTCAGGAAGCCATGGCACGCATCGGCGGCAACGCCTGGATGATGGACGCCGCGCGCATGCTCACCGCCAACGCGGTGGATCTGGGCGAGAAACCGTCGGTGCTGTCGGCGATCCTCAAGTATCACCTGACCGAACGCGGCCGCGAGTGCATCACCCACGCCATGGACGTGCACGGCGGCAAGGCGATCATCATGGGGCCGAACAACTACCTGGGGCGCAGCTGGAACGGCGCGCCGATCTTCATCACCGTGGAAGGCGCGAACATCCTCTCGCGCAACCTGATGATCTTCGGTCAAGGCGCCATTCGCTGCCATCCGTTCGTCCTCAAGGAAATGGCCCTCGCCGGCCGTGAAGACAAGGAACAGGCACTGAAAGAATTCGATGGCCTGCTGCTCAAGCACATCGGTTTTGCCGTCAGCAATGCCGCCAGCACCCTGGTGCTGAACCTGGGCCTGGGCCACTTCGAACATGCGCCCGGAGACAGGATCAGTCAGGGCTACTTCCGTGCCCTCAATCGGCAGGCAGCGGCTTTCGCCATGCTCGCTGACTTCAGCATGATGTTGCTGGGTGGCGAACTGAAGCGTCGCGAACGCCTGTCCGCACGTCTGGGCGATGTGTTGAGCAACCTGTATCTGGCCTCCGCTGCGCTCAAGCGTTATCACGACCTGGATTCGCCGGCGCATATGGAGCCGCTGTTCCGCTGGGCCATGGAAGAAAGCCTCGGCCAGTCGGAACGGGCGCTGGATGAGCTGCTGAGCAACTTCCCGAACAAAGTGTTTGGCTGCCTGCTGCGGGTGATCGTGTTCCCGTTCGGCCGTCGCCACCAAGGCCCGTCGGACAAGCTCGGCGCCGAAGTGGCAGCGGTGATCGGTCGCGCCAAAGGCGATCCGACCCTCGAAGAACTGCTCGCCGGCTGCTATCGCCCGCAGTCCGCCGACGATGCCGTCGGTGCCCTGCAGCACGCCAGCGATCTGCTGAATGCCGCACAACCGCTGCACAAGAAACTGCACACGGCGCTGAAAAGCGGTCAGGTCAAACCGGTCGCCGGCGAACACGCCATCGACGCCGCACTGGAGGCCGGGGTGTTGCAAGCGGCGGAAGCGCAGACCCTGCGCGACGCCGAAGCGGCGCGGCGCAAGGTGATCGACGTCGATGATTTCGACAAGGAAGAACTGAAGCAGGCTGAGGGCAAAGTCCGCTGATGCTGACGACCGTGTAGCTGTTTATTTGTGAAAAACGGGCGCGAGAGCTTTATACTCCCGCGCCCGTTTTGCTCTTGAGGACTTATCTCGTGTCCAACGTCGTTGCCGATCATCTGGTTTTGCTCGACCACCTGCGCAGTATCCTGGTCGCCGTAGGTGAGGCCGAACA